>CEWK01004637.1_pt1 | contig 68593 bp, 56 predicted proteins | sample 531431 | NCBI WGS metagenome assembly CEWK01 (sample SAMEA2623059, study PRJEB7988) | marine metagenome | isolation source: saline water (ENVO:00002010), including
CAGAGGAAGGTCAGTGGGACCCATCCCCGGCCAGATACTCCTGCACGGAAGGGAGGATTTCGTCGGAGCGGTGTCGTCGAGCCTCTCCGAGGGTTCTAGCATTCTGCTAGAGGGGCTTCCCGGGATTGGCAAGACGACCGTCGCTGCATCCTTGGCAGAGGCCCTTCTTGACGAGGGGTGGCTAGTGAGGTGGGCAAACTGTCAGGCCGACTCCGATCCCTCTTCGATAGCAGGAATGTGGTTCGGCGGGAGGACACCATCCTCAAAGGAAGCAATATCCGCCAAAGCAGACTCGAAGAAGACGCTCTTGGTCCTGGACGAGGCCCAGCAGTCAAGCGGTAGGCACTCGAACTCCATTCAGGAGATGCTCGAAGCATGCTCTGAGACCTCAGCTGCCGTGCTAGTGGTAACCAGGGCACCGAATCCATTCACAGGGATGTCCGGCTTCGATTCGATCAGGTTGGAGGGCCTGGAACCATCGATGGCCAGGGCCCTCCTCCCGGAAGAGATGGACGAAGAGGATGCAATGGAGGTGTGCGTTTCAATGGATGGGCATCCGCTTGGAATCAAGCTCTGGTCACCCGATGACGATCTACCAGGGGCAGGAGCCGTTCAGGAGTACGTCGAGTCTCAGGTTCTACGGAGGCTTACGCAGGAGGGAACCTCATCATTGGACGAGCTCTCACTTTCTCCACTGCCCCTAGAAGTGGAAGAGATGCTAGGGCCCGATGGGGCCGAGGAGTTGGATAACTCCGCCATACTGAGATGGGAGGGCCATCTCGTCGAGCCCCATCACCTGGTGAGGAATGTCAGGAGAGCAACGCTTGACAGACAGGGAGCAGCCATCATTCACGCAAAGCTAGCTGAAATGTGGGCAGGCCGAAAGGGCCCGAGGGCGAGGAGGATGGAGGCCCATCACAGGCTCGAATCTGGTTCTGAGATTGAGCCAGACTGGATTAAGGATACAGTTGCTGAGATTATGCAGGGGGATTCGTCTGCGGCAGCCGTAGTTCTGGATCACGCAATCGAATCCAATCCGGAGGAGGGGCTCTTCGAACTCGCAGCGGACATCGCACTTGAGAGGGGCGAGACTAAGGTTGCGTCTGGATACATCGAATCTCTGAGCGATGGCCCTAGGAAGGACATGGTATCATCCAGGCTCGCGAGGGCTGAGGGAGAGTGGAAGAAGGCCGACGAGTTAGAGGCCTCTGCAATCTCAAGATTAGACCCGGGGGATAGGGTGAGGGCCGAGATATCATCACTGGTCAGGAAGTACGATGACAGAGTTCCGGGAACCGAGAGCAAGATCCCGTTCGAGACTCTGTTGTCCGAAGCCGACTCCATCAGTATCTCGGATCTTGTAGCTGAAGACAGGGAGCTTGCTTCCCTGGCTCTGGATATGCTAAGGTACTCGCTATCCCTGGATACTGGTAACATGGAGGAGGCCTCCAGGACTAGAGACTCGATCGAGGCTAAGATCGGATCGGACGACCCAAGGGTGCCCTCTCTGAACCTTATGTCCAGGCTGTCGGTGGGAACAGAGGGCGAGGCTTTCCTGTATGAGGCACTGGAGGATGCCAGATCCCACATAGAATCCACGAATGACCAATTCGACAGACTTCGGACTATCCACATGTGTCTTGAGGCAAGCACAGAGTCGCCTGATTGGCTGGTGGAAGCCCACTCAGAATTCGACCATGGGGCTCTGAATGAGTCCATGGCCCACCACCGCCGTGCTTTGGCCCACTGGTGGTATTGGAGGGGGGTAGTCAACAAGGACGAGAGACTCTCAAGCTGGAAGGAGGCCATAGTCAGAATGCGTTCTTCCGGTAGTACGAACGCGGCTAGGGAGCTTACAGCCAGACTCAGCCGGGAGCTCTAGATTTCGGCTCCGATCAGGGTCCTAGTTTCGACGATGCCTGGAACTGACCTGATTCCTTGGACGATGGCCTCCGTAAGCTCGGACTCTTCGTCAGCCTCTACCTTTACGAAGCAGTCGAAGTTACCGAACACCACCCAGATGCCCTTGACGCACTCGACTTGTGCAACCATCTCCCTCACCCTGACCTCCTGTCCGGGCTCGGTTGTAATCAGAACGAATCCTACAGCCATCTCTACACCTCCACAGCGATCAATGTCTCTGTCTTCCTGACACCTTCCACGTGCCTCATCTCCTCGATTAGGGTCCGCGACATCTCCTTCTCGCTATCGAAGTCAATTCTCGCAACCAGGTCCAGCTCGCCATAAACCACCGAAACCTCTGACACTGCCTCCATCTCCAGAAGTTGAAGATAGACGTCCCTCTCGCGTCCGGGAGAGCAGGATATCAATATCCAAGCCAGCGCCATTCGAACGTTCCGCCCAACTGGACGCTTATGACTCCTACTGCGGCATACTAAGTATGGGTCAAATGACGCAAGTCATTAACCCTGATTGCGAATGGCATTGCCCATGCGCTTGGCAGTCTCGATGGTCCTGATGCTCCTGCTCGCGCCAATTTTGTCAGGGACATCCGCGGGTCTCACTCGTTCTACGACTGTGTGGAGCGGGACGATCTCACTGCCTGATGGGTATCTGGTACAATCCAACCAAATCCTAGTGATCCAGGCCGGGACATCAATCCTTCTCGGAGATGGGGAGCGCCTCGGCGTTGACGGTAGGGTTTCTATCGAGGGCACAGCATCCTCGCCAGTGACCATTGAGTCCATTTCAGGAGACCACAGAGGAGTTATTTTCAATTCGAGCTCGAACAATCTTGGCTCCACAATAGACAACCTCACAATCACAGGTGGGGAGTACGGGATTACAGTCTATGGCAGCAACCCACTGATTAGCAATCTGCACGTATTCAATGCAGACAGAGTAGCAATCGATCTTTTCGACGGAGCATCTCCTACCATCACGGACCTCGTGATAGATGGAGGGGGACAGGACATTCACGGATCCTCAACCACGTGGAGGTACGGGATAGGAATCTCATCCGGGGCATCCTCAGCACCCATAGTTCAGGGAGCTAGCATCGGGAATCTGGTCACCAGAGGAGTCAACCTCTGGTACAACTCCGGAGGCCTCTGGAGCGGAGTCTCTGTCTACAACGTCTCCGGGGCGACAATGGCTGCTGCAGCCGGTATCTGGGTTGAGGACTCAATCCCCCTCTTCACCGATTCCAACATCACCAGATCAGACAACGGGATCATCGTTAGGCATATCTCCGATACGACGACTCGACCGACCTTCCTGAATACTAAAATTGAGGATTCCCAGTACAGAGGCGTCCTTGTAGAGCGCTACGATCACACCAACTACTCGAACCTACAAACAAATGCCATCTTCTCCGGTCTGGAGATCAGAGGTACCGGTGGTCCGAACGCGAAGACACCAGGCCTCGGAATCGGCGCTGCCTTTGACATTAACACATCTGGAGCGAGAATCGAGGATGCAGTGATCGAGGAAAACGCGATTGTAGGGGTCCGGGCTTACACCACCGATTCCTCTACCTCATTGTCAAATGTAACAATACTAAACAATGGCCCAGATTCCCCTTCCAAGCCCCACGAGGGAGCAGGATTGCTATTCAGAAGCACTAGCTGGACCAGCAAGGGTCCGGCAGAGGTATCGAATCTAGTAGTTCAGAACTCCACAGGAGCAGGCGTCGTGATGGCCAAAGGAGGAGCCATCGGTAGCAACTGGACAATCAGTGGAAATGGCGCCAACGGGGTATCTTTCGTGGAATTCCACCCTCGTGTAGAGTATCTGCTCAGCGAGGAAAATGCCGGTACCGGAGTGTCCGTCTCAGATTCAAGTAACGTCGAGTTGTCCTTCGTACACACATCCGGGAACGGAATAGGGACGTCAGAATCAGCCGGATTCTACTTCAGGGAGTCGAACTACGTGATGAGCGGCGGAAAGAATGTGACCTGCTACTCCTGTTCTTCAAACGGGGATCAGAGGGGCATAGTAATCAGGGACAGCATTGATTTACAGCTGATATCCACTACCATCGAGGGTGCGCTCTCGGAACCATCCTTGGATATCGACAACACTGGCAACCTGTTCCCGGGTATTATCATCCTGGACGACATAGCGATTAATTCCCCCTCCTCCAACTACTCCGTCTGGCTAGAGGGAGTGGATGCCCAGATTAGAGGACTCGACCTAAGTGGCGACGGAGGGGGGATGTATTGGAAGGCTCGTGGCTCCACTCCGTCATCCATCTCTGACAGCGTAATCTGGGACAGCTCCTCCCACTGCCTGGACCTAGACTCACACTCCGAGTTGAGCGCAACAGGCATCTCCATGTTCTGCGATAACCTTCCCTGGATTGATGTCAGCACTGTGAACTTCACCGACTCATCGCTAGAAACTCGCTCTGGCGCTGAAAGCTCATTCTACCTGAACAAAAGCTCCCATCTCCGTTGGATTTCTTCAGACCCGATTCTCACCCCGGAGAGCACCGAGGACGATGTAATGGTGGATATCATGTGGATGCTCGATGTTCACACAATCAATCAGAATCTCCTCAATATCCCCCTAGCCTCGGTAAACATCTCCTTTGATCAATTCGAGAGCGATGTCAATGCGACTCAGCCGTACGAGGGCAGATTCACGTATGGTCCGTTTATTGGTGAGCGCTGGACGGCCATCCAAGGCTGGTCCACCATTAACTCGGCATATGTCGGTTGCACATATGATGAGGTGCACAATACCTCACAACCAACGCAATTGGATGGCGACTCGACGGTTTTCTGCCGAGTCGAACTCAGCAACCAGCCTCCGTTCATCCTTTGGGATTCTCCATCTGACGAGTCCGAGTACTCCAGCGGAAGCGAGATAGTTTTCGATGCCAGACAGAGTTGGGATCTGGACTTCGATGAGCTGACCTACAGTTGGGCTAGTAGCATAGACGGGGATTTCCCAGACTCGTGCTCTATCGTATCCAGCAACGCCTCTCTATTCATTGCAAACCAGAACCAGACGGAGCCGTGTCTGACGGATGGGAGCCAATCAATAACACTGGAAGTATGCGACTCTGAGGGGCATTGTGTCAATGAAACTCGCAGAGTTGAGCTGATCAACCTGCCTCCTGTTCTGAAGGTCGGGACCTCGCCCCTAATTTCCTCCTGGGGGACCCTGTACCTAGGAGAAACCGCGAATGTCACGATAGATCTCACGGGGACTTTCGACCCCGAGGCCGATCAGCTTTGGTGCTGGGCCTCAGCCTCTTACGAGTCCGACCCGAATCCGGACCCGGATAACCCGCAATGCCCATTGCAGATAGCCAGGTCGTTCACGAATTCCGATGACGGCTCTTTCAGCGTTTCAGTTAATGCGTGGGATGGGGTTAATCCCGTAGAATCATGGACATTCAATGTCGAGTTATACAACGAAATCCCTACCCCAGTCATGGAAGTCTCTCGAACGGGGGAGACCTCTTCAGATTGGGTGGCTCTTACAGGCTTCGATACCACTGACCCCGAGGGGGACGCAGTCAGATTCGAGTTTCACAGCGACATAGACGGAATACTTGCGTCGGGATCCTCGCCGGAGCCCCCTGAATGGACTGGAACACTGAGCAAGGGCACTCACATCGTCACCATGAGGGCAAGTGACACTAGGGCTGAGCACGTAGGGCAGTGGAATGCCTACTCGGAGGTCCTCCAAGTGTCTAACTCCCTGCCTAACGTACTGATTTCCAACCCGATCTCGGGCATTTACACCGACTCTTCGGAGCTGATATATCTAGACTCCACCGGGTCAGGAGATTACGACCTGTCATGCTCCGAACTACCCGACAACGGCAGTGGTCTGGTTTGCAACCCCACTGCGATTACCAGCAGGGACCTCGTCTCAGTACTCTGGGAGTCGGACAAGATGGAGGATCCCCTCGGAACCGACTGGGAGCTAAACACCAGATTAGAGGCAGGTGCACATCTCATCACACTCACTTTGGACGATGGTAGTGGCCCAGTATCAGATCAGATCGAGATTTACGTCTCCGACTCTGCACCATTGCTCGTCCTCGACTCTCCCATACCAGACGTCCAGGTCCTGTCTAATGCACCAGTTCTGTTTGACTTCCGGAGGAGTATTGACATGGATGGTGACGAGTTCTCGGTCTCAGTTTCTTCAGACCTTCAAGGTGTCATTCTCAACTCCGAGTCCCCGGAATACTGGTACAATGACTTCCTCAGTGCTGGATTACACAACCTGACCTTCATGTTAATAGATCAGAATGGTAAGGAGAGGATACACCACCAGATGATAACAGTCCTGGAGACGGGACCCGTGGCCGTGATTTCCGGAATGTCAGACGGGCAGTACCTTCCTCCGGGACAAGCCGCTACTCTAAGCGCGACAGAATCGTTCGATTACGACAACGACATCGTACTCTACGAGTGGAGAGTCGACGGGTCTTTGGTAAGTGACAGCACTACTCTCGAAATGACTTTCCAACCTGGGTCAGTAAGGATCGACTTGCTGGTTCAGGACTCAAGGGGGGACGTATCCGTCCAGTCAGTCAACCTCACAATCGGCTCTTCGGCTCCGGAATTATTCGATCTGACGGTCTCGGTACTCAGAGTTGAGGACGAGGTCCCCACAGAGGTTACCACAACCGTGAGGGTCCAAGATGCAGATGGCACTACGGACATGGTTCGAGGAGAGTTAATCTCCGGAGGGAAGTCTGTTAGCATGTACTTCTATGACGATGGGACGAACGGTGACTCTGTAGAAGGAGACGACATCTGGACCTCACGTTTCTCTTGGGTCGTCACAGGGGGGTCTTGGGCGCGGGTCGAGGTATACGCTATCGATGGCGGATTGGTCAGCCCCGCGCAGGTTCACACCGTCCCCATAGTGGAATCTGAAAGTGGAGGCCTGGAGGAATGGGTCTCTTCCTTTGGAATTCCAGTGTTGCTTGTTGCAATAGTTTCACTCTCCATGGCGGGCTTGGCTTACAATAGAGCGAGAATGGCCGAGATCGCCAAGGACATGGAGGTAATCGAGTCCTGGTCCTCATTCGATCCAAGGGAATTAGACGAGGAGTTCGACTCCGAGGACTAACTCTCAGGGCCCCAGGCTGTCCTCTCCCGATTTATTCCCAGTCTCTTTGCGAAAAGGAATTTGAAGTTCTTCCAACCGTCTTCCCATGTATTGATCTCGGCCTGCCCTACTCTGGTACGGTAGGGCACCGATATCTCCACCGCCTTGGAACGCCCGAAGCACCTCCTAGCATTGATCTTCATCTCTTCAGAGAGGGGCATACCATCGTTGGTCGGTCGCATTCTCGGATTCTCCATAATCTCCTTCCTGAAAACCCACATCCCAGACTGAGAGTCGTGAATGCCATAGAAGAAAAGCATCCTAGCCGTGAAGGAAAGTGCCCAGTTCCCAAAGCCATGTAGCCCCGACATAGCACCATCCTCCGCCCTCTTTAGGCGGTCGCAGGTGATGAATTGCAAGTCGTCCTCGACCAGTTTACGAACCAATTTCGGAACCTCCTCCCCAGGATACGTACAATCTGCATCCATCGTTACTATCACTTGGCCAGGGGCCATCTGGAAACCCGTCCTGTAGGCTCTCCCATACCCTTTCCTCCCCTCAAGGTAAACCGTAGCCCCTTCCTCCTCTGCAAGCTCTCTAGTCCTATCCTCGGAATTACCATCTATGACCAAGAAGTCGAGTTTTTTGCACCAACCGTCGTTCGGTACCGATCTGATGGTATCCACTATGGCCTCCTCTTCATTCCTAGTGGGTATTACTACGGTCACGTGAACAGGTATTGGAGCTCCCATGGGGTTTTGCCCAAATTGGGCCTATTTTTGAACCATTGTAGTGGTTCTGATTCCCCGCTCTCTTCAAAAATAACGTCTCTGACGGTTTGACGGCGGACAACATGCATGTCGCGATGATTTCTGGAGAGTATCCTCCTCGATGGGGAGGGATGGGCTCAACTGTTTACCATCTATCCTCAAGATTGGCAGATATGGGGCATAAAATCTCAGTAATTACAAGGAAGTCCAGAGGTGAGCCACCGCAGATAGACAACGTGGAAATAATCGAGGTTCCATGGTTGAAAGTCCCATTGGAATTCACAAGGTCTTATGGGAGATCCGCTCTCAAAGCTTTGATCCGCCTCCATTCGGAGCATCCAGTCGATGTGGTCCATCTCCACTGCCCCATGGTATCCTGGAATGACTCACAGTTCGACAGGTGCACTAGTGAAGTGGCACCAGTCGTATCTTCGATGCATGGAACATGGCTTGGAGAGAGGGACGGACTTACACTCGCAGCCAGATTCGGGGAGCCAGCAGTTTGGTCCAACCCCAATGACATCGCAATTCGATTCATGGCGAGCAGGTACTCCAACTTCGAGAGATCCGCAATCAGGAAATCCTCGGTCGTAATTCCAAACTCAGAAGCAACCAGACTCGATTTGGAGTCAAGGTACTCCGCCCCTAGCGATTGGGACTGTGAAGTCATTCATTGGGGAATAGATACCAGTTTGTTCGTACCCATGCATCCCGATAGCGAATCAGAAACCCACAGCATGAATGAGACTAGGAAGAAGTATGGCATAAGTGATGGAGGAAATATGCTGCTAGCGGTCGGAAGACTGGCAGCACGCAAGGGGCATGGCCTGCTTCTACGGGCTTTCTCCAAGGTTGCCGAGTCTACGAACTCCCACTTGGTCATCATTGGGCGAGGGTCCCTAAAAGGAAGGCTGAATAGAATGTCTGAGAGACTTGGTATCAGCGACAGGGTGACAATCGAGTCAGGGATGGGTTTCGAGCAGATCTCTGAGATGTACAGATTTTCTCAGTTATGCGTTTATCCGTCCTACTACGAAGGTCAAGGACTAATTCCTTTGGAGGCGATGAGTTCTGGAATCCCAGTTTTGACCGTGAACAATGGCCCACTACCAGAGATGGTCGATGAAACTGTAGGCGCACTCTTCGAGCTTGGTTCGGTCGACTCTCTCTCAGAAGCGATCGCCTCTGAGCTGTCATCTAACGAGAGCCTAAATCAGAAGGGTGCAGAAGGTAGGCAGAGAGTTCTGGATAGGTTCACCCTGGATGGTAACGCGGAGAGATTCCTCGAGGTTTATCGTCGAGCATCTAGTTGAGTCGATTCCGGGGAAACTCTTGATTGCTAATCCGCCTTCCGACCGCCTATGGGGGACACAATCAACTATCCGAGGAGATCGAATAGTGCAACCACTGCTAACTTCGCGATCATCGTCCTAGTGGGATATCTGGTACTCACATACCTCAAGCCGATTTTAATGCCGTTTTGCATAGCAATTTTGATCTATTTCCTTATTAGGGCTCCAGAGCAGTACCTAGTCGCTCGCTTCGAGATAGTTGAGAGGATGCCAATACTGGCATACGGCGTCATGATAGGAATCGGCGCTGCGATTTCGTATGGGATTTCGATTCTTCTGTACAATAATATCGATCAATTTCAAGAAGAGATGACCAAAGATGGGGGACTAAATGACAAATTCAGAGAGAAGTGGGATGCTTTGGGAGAGACCAACCTCTATGGGTTCGAAGAAGTGATTACCAACCAGGACACAATTGAGAACCTGGTGAATCCTCAGGTCATTCAGGACTTTGCGACCAACATTCTCGCTGACTTTGCGACTTTCATCACTACCATGATAACAGTAGCAGTCTTCCTTATCTTTTTGATTCTCGAGGAGAAGAGCCTTCCAAATAGGTTCAAGGCAGCGTTCCCAGAATCCCACGTCAGGGTTAGTACGATTGTATCCAATTCGTCCGAGGCGATTTCTACCTATGTTATCTCCAAGGCCACGTGTAGCGCAGGTCAGGCTATCATACTCGGATTTTTACTCTGGTCCTTCGATATACCCGGATGGTTGATTTTCGCGATTCTTACATTCATGATGGACTGGATCCCACTGTTGGGAGCCCTACTGGCCACCATCCCTCCGATGATGATAGCCTTGATCGCTCTCGATCCAGCTCAGGCCGTTTTGCTTGGAGTATTGATGGTAATGAATCAGAATATGTGGGCGCAACTAATCGAGCCTAACTTCTTCGGGCAGAAGCTCGGTATTTCTCCCTTGGTACTTATCCTGACAGTAATGGTCTCTGCATCGGTCTGGGGCATAAGTGGGGCGATTGTTGGCGTACCCATCATGATAATCGCGAGAATCGCACTCGAGGAGGACGAGAGAACCCGGCCAATTGCTCTAATGCTAGCAATGAATGTCCATGAGGAAGAGTAGCGCTCATCGCTTGGATACCAATATCAAGACTCCTTCCCCCCTGATGTTCACGACATCCCCAGTGCCTTCATTGTGCAGTCCTCTCGATGATAAGCCCAGGTCATCTCCATGTAATTCCCATTTGGCCCCCGATATCCAGACCTTTCCTGCCTCAATAGCAAAAATAGAGAACAGCTCCCCTTCCTCGAACTCAGCGGAAAACCCTCCATCATCGGGGTGGAGCCTAGTAGAGACTTGGTCTTCGTGATGTATCCTGATCCTAGCTCCAGAGGAAGCGTCGTTCATAGCCGCCCAGTTACCGAGAATGTGACCAGGGTCCCCCCCATCAGCCCCTACTATCTCAATTTCATCGAACCCCCTGTGGATTAGTTCTTCGATAGACTTTACCAAGTCATTGAAAGATTGATCATTCAGTAGCAGAGTCCTACCCATCCAAGCAGATTCGTCGATGGAATCCAAATCTCCCAGAACCTCGGCGACCTCGACCCCCAAACCATGTGCTTTGTCGGCACCACCATCGACTCCGAATACAGGCGCTCCAGACTTGAGGACCCATTCGACTACTGACTCGGTCGGTATCGAACCATTGCACCAGAGCACTCCACGCATTTGCTAACCTACCGCAAAGAGACCTTGCCCTCGGAAATTATCGTTGTCTCCTCGAGCAATACCTCCGGGGCGGTTATTGTTCCTCTCTGGTGTATCCCCACCCGTGTAGAACCCCCCAGATGGGTGTTGTCTCCAAAGCCGAAGTACGCACCTCCACGCAGGACTAGGTCCTCGACCCGATTACCGACGAGCTCACTGGCCTTTGGGTTCATTCCAAAACCAAACTCCGCCACCGTCCAAATAAGGTCCTTCTTTGAACTCCTTATGCCTGCCTTCGCCATTTCGAAAGACTCCTCTATCTCACTGGCGATTTGCCCTCCGGAGATTTTTACGACCATTCCTTTCACAATGCTTAACGACAGGGGCTCCTCTAGCAGAATGCCCTCCCAAGACCCGTCGATCACGATAGTCCCGTTCATGCTCCCTTCCTTGGGAGAGACGAAAACCTTGCCAGCGGGCAAATTTGCGATTTGGCCTGGTCTATTGCATATTCCATTGTCCTCAAGCACCCATCTCCCACCTGTCAGGAACTCTATTTCAGTGCCAGATGGGGAACTGACGCGAACCCTCCTCTTCCTCCTGAATACAGAACCCATCCCACTGATCTCTCTCTGGAGGGCGTTATAGTCCGCGGTCATGCCTCCAGTTTCGAATGAGATTTTTCCTATGCCTGGCATGGACACTATCCTCGCTCCTTCCTTAGTAGCCTGCTGCCTTGCTCTTGTATGCGTCATCGAGTCCTTGGTTGCTATGATTATCACCCTGTTCTTCCTCATGATGTCCGCCACAGGTAAGGGAGGTTCCTTGCCTGGTTTCTGTGTTGGAGGCATCATAACAAGCAGTATTCTGTCTGTTACCCGCGCAGCCTCTTCGTAGAGTGATTGTCCTACTTCTGCAGTCTCAGGATCTGTGATGACTAAAACATCCTCCTCCCTCCTCACTTGGAGGCATGTCCGAATAACTGACCTAGCGGTAGACAGCATCGCCTCCGATGTATCATCCTTAGTTCCCCCTCCCTCAGTCGCCATTTCTGTCGAGCCTAGGCGGGCTTCGGTCTTGATACTTCACTCCACTAGCGATAGGTCCTTGGCTCGGTTAGAAATCTCTGCGAAAATATCCGAAACGAACTGCTCAAGGGGAACGCCATTCTTCTGATTTCCGTTCCTGCTTCTGATTGAGACAGACCCCCCCTTCATCTCGTCATCACCCAGAATTAGCATGTAGGCAGGGCGGCTCTTCCTGTGAATCCTGATCTTCTTCCCAATTGTGTTGTCCGAATCATCCACTTTCACTCTGACTCCTGCGATTTTCAGAGTCTCCCTTACATGCTCTGCATACTCCTTGTGCTTCTCCGAGATGGTAATTATCTGGGCTTGCACTGGGGAAAGCCAGGTAGGTAGATTTCCAGCCCACTGCTCCAGAAGGAAAGCCACGAATCTCTCATGAGTTGATAGCGGGGCCCTGTGGATTACGAAGACCTCCCCGTTCTCATTTCCGGTCTCGTCCATGTAAGATAGCCCAAACCTCTCCTTGGCAGCGAAGTCTAGTTGAATGGTGGACATAGACTCCTCCCTCCCCAAAGCCGTCCTGAATTGTATGTCTATCTTGGGTCCATAGAATGCAGCCTCGCCGACTGCCTCGGTGTATTCGACCCCTAAGCCATCCATGATTTCCCTCAGATGGTCCTGGGTGGCCTCCCAGTTCTCTGGCTGATCTATGTACTTGCCCTTGTTGTCCGGGTCCCACAGGGACAAGCGAAAGTCATAGTCATCGAAGCCGAACGTTTCGTAGTATTCCTGTGCCATCCTAACGTTGCTTCGGACCTCAGTTGCCACTTGATCCAAGGTGCAATAGACATGGGCATCGTTCATGGACAACATCCTGACCCTCAGAAGTCCTGCTAGCGTTCCGGACAACTCGTTCCTGTACACAGTACCGTACTCTGCGATTCTGATTGGGAGGTCCCTGTAGGACCTTTTGCTATTCGTAAAAACTAGGTGGTGCATCGGACAATTCATCGCCTTGAGGTAGTAATCGCCATCATCCATCTTCATTGGAGGGTACATCCCCTCCGCGTAGTGTGGCAGATGGCCGGATGTCTCGAAAAGCTCCTTCTTCCCAAGAACTGGGGTAGTCACTCTGTCGTAGCCATACGCCTCCTCTGTCTCAATCGCGAAGTTCTCTATCTCCGACTTCAGTACCTCTCCGTAAGGTAGCCAAACAGGGAGGCCCTTCCCTATCAAATCGTTAATCATGTAGAGCCCCATCTCCTTCCCTATCTTCTTGTGGTCTCTCCTTGCAGCCTCTTGTATCTGCCTCTCGCGTTCCTTCAGACCATCCTTGGAAGGATAGCACATTCCGTAAATCCTAACCAGCGACTCCCTGTCCTTGTCCGCCCTCCAGTATGCCTGGCTGGTGCTAGTTAGCTTGAACCACCTCAATTGGGAGGTCAACGAGACATGAGGGCCTTTGCAGAGGTCGATGAAGTCTCCCTGGCGGTAAGCCGACGAACCCACATCATGGCCGATTTTATCATCCATTATCTCCAATTTGAAGGGATTTGAGGAGAATATCTCCCTGAGTGACTCATTGTCAAGCTCTTCCCTCTCAATCGCGATGTTCTGCTTTACCAGATCTTTCATCCTCTTCTCTATCTGACGGAGCTCCTCGTCTCCGATTGGATCCATTGCGAAGTCATAGTAGAACCCGTGTTCTATCGGCGGTCCGATTGTGGGCTTGGCATCCGGATAAAGCTGAGTCACCGCTTGAGCCAGTAGATGTGCACAACTGTGCCTTAGGATGTACAGCCCCTCCTCGGAATCGCCTAAAATCGGCTCTAACTTGCAATTCTCATCGAGCCTGAAGGACATGTCCCTCTCCTCTCCGTTTACGAATACGGCGACTGCTCCTGACTTCCTCCCATGGACGTTTTTTATTACCTCACCAGCGCTGATGCCACTTGCATACTCGTGAGACTCGCCCTCCCCGATGTCAACGGAAATCATCCCCACTGGTATCCCTCGTCGGCTACGCCGACGGCCCGCCGATATGAATGGCTTGGCCGTAAATTGATGATATAGCGGTCATTCAATGGTGAATTGGGTGCCCGCCTTACCCTCTACCATCTCGGCGATGTCCGTCAACGCACCAATTACCGCGCGCTCGCCAGTCCTCATCACGAAGTCACAGGCCGCCTCAACTTTCGGACCCATTGATCCAGACTCAAAATCCATCTTCGCTATCTCTTCGGGTGTGGTGGCCTGTATCAATTCCTGGCTTTCAGTACCCCAGTTGCGGTATACTCCATCTGCGTCTGTAGCCAGGATTAGCAGCCTTGCTCCCAACTGCCTTGCGAGTAAGGCGCTGGCCTTGTCCTTGTCAATTACCACTTCAACACCCTCCAGTGATCCTTCAGAATTGTACGCCGTTGGTATCCCCCCTCCACCAGCGCAAATCACAATCACCCCCTTCTCCAAGAGCCAGTGAATCGGCCGCAACTCGAAGATCCTGTGTGGTTCAGGAGAGGGAACCACTCTCCTCCAGCCGCTTCCATCCTTCGAAATAGACCATCCCTTCCCTTCGGAGATTCTCCTAGCCTCATGCTCGCTGTAAGTCGGGCCGATTGGCTTGGTTGGATTTTCGAAGGCGGGATCATCTGGATCGACCTCCACCATCGTTAGTATGGTAGCCAAAGAACTCTCAGTCGGAAGGAGGTTACCCAGCTCCTGTTGTATTGCGTAACCCAGCATCCCCTCTGTCTGAGCTCCCAGAACATCCAGGGGGTATTCCTCCGCATCCTTATACGATGCGGATTGCAGGGCTAGGAGTCCTACTTGCGGACCATTCCCATGGGTGATGACCAGTTGGTTCTCCTTCGCTAGTGGGGCCAGCTCCTTGCATGCCTTCCTGACGTTCCTCCTCTGATTCTCGGATGTTTGCTCTTCGCCCCTCTTCAGGAGAGCGTTTCCACCCAGAGCCACTACTAGTCTCACAATAATTCCCCAAGCGTGAACCGATAAGAACACCTCCCCTCTGGGATGCACATGGTGCGCATCGGGCTGCTTGCAAACCCAGACGCCGGACTGGGGGGGAGGCTAGGTCTGAAGGGTTCAGACGGTCAGGCAGAATTGGCAAGGTCAAGAGGAGCGGAGGATAGGTCAGGGCCTAGATTGAAGTCGATGCTGGAGTATTTCTCAAAAATCCACGGGGGAGGACAGGTTGACTTGGAATGGGTAACTAGCAGAGGGAGGATGGGAACTGACTGGATCCCGAATGAGATGGAAGAAGCCGTGATAGTTGAAGCCCACCAGTCCATAGGAACTACGTCAGCATCGGATACGGAGGATGCAGTAGGGGCAATGGTTAGTTCGAGTATAGATTTGCTCGTCTACTCCGGCGGTGACGGGACCACCCGGGACATTGTGGCTTCGCTATCCAAGCTAGATTCCTCGGAAATACCCGTGATAGGCGTACCATCCGGGGTAAAGATGCACTCGGGATGCTTCGCGAGCTCTCCGAAGGGTGCTGCAGAGGTATTATCCTCGTGGATTAACGGAGATTTGTTGGTTTCTAGTACCGAGGTACTGGACCTGGACGAGGATTTGTACAGGGAGGGCAAATGGGTGGTTCGTCTCTATGCAGAGGCCTTCTCTCCTAACTCCCCTAGGTGGATGCAAGGATCCAAGGAACTTGTGCAGACAGAGTCGGAGGATGACGTTGTCGTAGGCCTTTCAGAGCACATACGGGAATCACTAGTTAGTGAGGATCACCTAATCATCTGGGGATCGGGAGGAACCTTGAGGGCGATTGGCGAGAACAACGGATTTGAATTGACGACTCTTGGCATTGACGCTACCATGGGCAATGAACAAGTGGGTACCGACCTAGATGAGTCTAGGATACTGTCCATCTTGAGTTCTCATGATGGCCGAACAACTCTCCTATTGTCTCCTATGGGTGGTCAGGGTTTCCTAATCGGTAGAGGGAACCTGCAACTATCGCCGGCTGTCCTGGAATCAATCGGAATCGACAATATTCTTGGCGTACTAACTCCAGCTAAGCTACTCACGGTGAGAAAACTTAGGATTGAGACCGGAGACGAGGGACTGGATGAAAGATTCGCCTCAATGAGATACATGAAGGTGCTTCAGGGATACAGGACAACTCGAATTCTACCTGTCTCTGTGGATTAGATTTCCATTCCTGATGCGGCCATCAGAAGACCTAGGAACGGTGGACTGGGACGATCTGGCCTGGACTTGAATTCTGGGTGGTACTGAGTGCCAACGTAGTATGGGTGCCCATCAAGCTCCATTATCTCACAACGCTCCCCCGTCTCGTCCTTTCCTACGTAGACTAGGCCCGCCTCCTCGATATCTCCTATCAGTTCAGGATTTACCTCGTATCTGTGCCTGTGCCTCTCGTCGACATGCCCCTCCCCTCCATACAATCTCCTAATTTTGCAATCATCCACAAGGAATGGGGTAGGCTTCGTCCCCAATCTCATAGTCCCCCCCATATGGGTCTTGGAAATCTCGGGCATGAATACAACAGCTGCATGGGCCGGTTCCTCATCGAACTCAGTAGAGTTGGCACCTTCCATCCCGAGCACATTCCGGCAGAATTCGATTGTAGCAACCTGGAGTCCCAGACAGACACCGAGGTATGGGATTTTGTTCTCCCTCGCATATTCAGCCGCCTTGATTTTCCCCTCAATCCCCCTGATGCCGAATCCACCAGGGACCAGGATTCCATCAGCAGATTTGAGCAATTTCCATGCGGAATTGTGAGACTCGGAATCTGACCTCTCGGTTTCCCCATCAAGTGCGGACGACTCGATCCAGTCGATCACAAGCTTCCTATTGACCTTGAAAGAGGCGTGCTGGAGAGCCTTAATCACACTCAGATAAGAGTCAGCCAGATCTGTGTACTTACCTGCTACTGCGATGTGAACTTCCTCCGCATCATCCAAAGTGTCAACGTGATCAGCCAGCTCCTTCCAATCATCTAGGACTTTCCTCTTGGCAGGTAATTCGAAACCAAACCTGTCTGCAAGCATACTCGTTACCCCCTGCGACTCGAGCATTATTGGAACCTGGTATATGTTGGAAACATCATGTGCAGAGACGACCGCTTCTGGGGGGACGTGGCAGAATGCAGAGATTTTGTTACGAGTTTCATCGATTAGCGGGCTCTTGGACCTGCAAACCAGCATATGTGGATTTATTCCAAGCCCTCTCAGTTCCTTAACGGTGTGCTGAGTAGGCTTCGTCTTCTGTTCCCCTACTGGACCCATGACTGGGATCAGGCTAACGTGAACGAAGCACACATTATCCTGTCCTACTCTAAATTGAAACTGTCGCAGAGCTTCGACAAACGGGGCGCTTTCAATGTCGCCGACTGTTCCTCCTAGCTCGATTACGCAAGCATCAGGCTCCTTCCCGTTTCCATCGCTCGGTGTATGGGCCACTCTCTCTATCCAATCCTGTATTTCATTGGTGATATGTGGGATAACCTGAACGGTCTTTCCAAGGTAGTCCCCTCGCCTTTCCTTCTGAATCACCTTGTTGTACACCTTCCCTGTGGTGATGTTGTTATCTCTGGTAAGGCACACATCTAGGAATCTCTCGTAGTTACCAAGGTCCAAATCAACTTCACCTCCATCGTCTAGCACGAATACCTCTCCGTGCTCGAAGGGACTCATTGTCCCAGCATCCTCATTGAGGTAGGGGTCTATTTTTACTGCGGTTACCCTAAGTCCAGCGCTTTTGAGCAGGACTCCTATGCTACTAGCAGTCACCCCTTTGCCCAATCCGGAGAGCACTCCACCCGTCACAACGACATACTTCATCTCATCAACGGGGTCTGAATCACTTGCCCATGCCATATCAACATTGGCACATAAGTTCCTGTTCCGCCCTTCTTTAATTTCAAGTATCGTCAGAATTACGGCTACACATGTCGGGCGTACACGGCGACAGAGTCCTTGTTACCGGGGCCCTGGGACAGATAGGTACTGACCTTGTCCAGGCTCTTAGGAGGAAACATGGAAAAGACTCGGTAATCGCATCGGATATCAGAGAATCAGATGACTACTCATCGTTAGAAGAAGGCCCCTATCTCCCTCTTGACGTGATGGACACAGATGCTATTTCGGCAATTTGCAAGCGAGAAGGAATAGGAACATTATACCATCTAGCTGCACTTCTTTCTGCGACTGGTGAAAGGAATCCGAATAAATGCAGGAGGGTAAATGTCGGAGGAACTATTTCGGTTCTCGAGGCGGCTAGGGAGTGCTCTCTGAGGGTGTTTGCACCCTCATCCATCGCTGTTTTTGGTCCTGACGCGCCCAAGAATCCTTCTCAGGATTCACCTCTCAATCCTACTACTGTCTATGGTGAGACGAAGGTTAGCGGAGAGGCTCTAGCCAGGGAATACAGAAGAAGCCACGGAGTCGACACCAGGGGGATTAGGTATCCAGGCCTCATTTCCTACAAGGCCCCTGCCGGAGGTGGCACTACTGACTATGCAGTCGAGATATTCCACGCAGCTCTCGATTCTGGGCATTACGAATGCTTCGTCAGAGCAAACACGCGTCTCCCAATGCTATACATGGATGATGCGATCGATGCCACGCTCACACTCATGGATGCAGACGGCGGTCTTCTGGGCGATTCGAGGGCAGGTTACAACATCCCTTGCCTCTCATTCTCGGCGGAGGAACTAGCAAATGCAATTTCAGATCGGGTTGAAGGGTTCACCTGCGACTTCGTTCCGGATGTAAGACAGGAGTATGCTGACTCATGGCCCGACTCAATAGACGGGACCTTAGCCGAGAGAGAGTGGGGGTGGAGCCCTCGCTTCGACCTAGAGTCGATGGTCGACGAGATGCTCAGAGGAATTTCCGGGAGCTAGTCCTCTGAACTCTCCCAATCTGGTGTACTTGGGTCCGTCCTGGCCCAGAGGACATCGTCGATCCTTAGAACGCTAATTGCTGCCTCCGTGGCCCCAGACAGAGCGTTACTAACTACGAATTCCGTGTCCAGAATACCCAGCTCTTCCATATCGCGGTTTTTGCCACTTTGCAGGTCGAAGCCAACCCACGCACCGCTATCCTTCTGGTCGGCTGACAGGGAGAGGATGACTTCCACAGGATCCCTTCCCGCATTCTCAGCCAGAATCCTAGGAATAGACTCCAGAGCAGATGCATATGCATCTATGGCAAGCTGCTCTCTTCCGGATTGAGTCTGCGAGAACGTTCTTAGATGACTAGATAGGTGTGCTTGAATGGCCCCTCCACCCGGAAGGACTCCGGGCTTGCTGTTGAGTCGGTGGGCAACTCCAATTGCATCATCGAAAATCCTGATCGCCTCATCTCTAATCTCTGGAGTCGACCCCCTAACCACCAGAGTCATGCCTCCTCCTAGACCCTCAATGAGTGTGTGTTTGACTTCGGAGACGACCTCTTCTGACCTTTTCGAGTATCTCCCGATGTCATCTGCGCTCAAATCCTCAGCCTTTCTGATTGGCGTTGCACCGGTAATCCGGGATAGCAAGTCCATATCCTCCCTCTCGAACCTCCTGTATGCAGTAATTCCGGAATCCGTGAGCATGGAAACTGCCTCGTCATCAATCCCCTCTCTTACTACCAGCAAATCAACTCCCAAAGACTCGAGGTGATCCACTTGTTTTCGCAGGTTCTGCCTTGATCTTCTGTGGAAATCATGGAGAGTCCCCGGACTACTAATCTCGATAGACGCGGTGATCTCTAATTTCTGCTTATCTAGACCGCCATCGATAATCGCTACACGGCCTCCGTCAGCATTCGCCGCAGTGGATATATCGACTCTGGACTTTAGCAACATCAGCCCTCTTTCTAATGAGCTATCTACAACTCCGCCTTCCTTAATCTCGAGACGTTTCACAAACATCCTCTCAATATCGTCCCCATCTCCTAAATCAATTAGCGAATCTGCAGCCCTAATAGCTAAATCAGCCAAGATATCACATAAGGATGAATCTCCTTTTCCTTGTAGTGAAGTTCGAATAACTTGGAATTTCTGACTCTGATCTGAGGTCTTCGAAACCCTTGAAATCTCAGAAATAGCCTCATCGAGAGCCAAGGAGTATCCATTGACAATTATTGATGGATGTACTCCCATCCTCACCAAATCCAGGGCATTCTGGAGCATCTCCGAAATCAATAGGACCGTAGTGGTGGTTCCGTCCCTTGCAGAACGATCCTGCGAAGAAGAGGCATCGATCAACATCCTAGCCGTGGGATGCTCGACATTGGCTGTCTCCAATACCGTTACCCCGTCGTTGGTTACCAATGCAGATCCTTCAGCGTCTACAAGCATCTTATCGAGGCCCTTGGGCCCTAGCGTAGAGCGAATCGCCCCGGCCAGAGATGAAGCAGCCCTGACGTTGTTTACCAGCGCGGTTCTTCCATGTATTCTATCAGTATCCTCGATAGCCAAATCGTAATCTGACTCTACCATGGTAGAATGGCCACTGATGACTACGTTTTCAATACAATCATCTGGTTCTAGGTAGTTTTAGGTCAACCTTCTCCCGTTGAATTCAAATACCTCCCCTGTCTCCCACTATACAACTCAAGGTTAACTAGTGATACAATGACAGAAGAAAATTGGGACGATTTCGATGAAGAGGCCATGGATGAAATGGTCCGAATGTTCGAGCGAATGGGTATGCCAGTAGACGTCGATGTGCTAAGATCTCTGATTAAGCAAGTAAGGGACCAGTTTGAACAGCTGGGCATTGACCCAAAGAAAGTCTCGATGGACGAGGTCAAGCTAGGAGTGGATTCTGATCCCGAGGAGTTCATCAAGAACTTCGAATCTATGCTAAGTGGGCCCCAGGGGCTCGGCGAGTTTCTGAAGAAGATGGGTGTAGATATTCACATTAAGCCGTCAGTCTCGGAGGTCAGAGTAGACGTCGACGAAAGTAACAATTTAGACGAGGACAACTCAATTTCTTCCGATGATGTGTACATCAACGGAAACAAGATGTACGTCACTATCGATGTTTCCAGGTACGAGGATATAGATCGGGATAACCTCGAAATCAGCCTAACAGGTGGAGGTGAGGTGCTACAATTGCTAAGGAAGAATCAGATTAGACCATTCAGGAACTTTGTACTTCCACACGCCTCCTCTGGAGATTTCCGGTGGGAAATTAACAACGGCATACTGGACATGACATTCGAACTGAAGTAGTTTGAGAAAAAAATCAGGAGAAATTAAGATGGGATCAGCAGTAATTGGAATTGACCTAGGAACGACAAACAGTTGTGTTGCAACTATAGAAGGAGGAAAAGCGGTAGTAATACCGAACTCAGAGGGCTCCAGAACCACTCCCAGCGTAGTCGCCTTCACGAAGGAAGGGGAGAGGCTGGTAGGTGTCACTGCCAAAAGGCAGGCCGTGACTAACTCTGAAAGGACAATAATTTCCGTAAAGAGAGAGATGGGGACAGATTGGGTCCAAGAAATTGACGGGGACAACTATTCGCCTCAGGAGATATCGGCATTCGTTCTTCAGAAGCTGAAGTCAGATGCAGAGGAGTATTTGGGTACCGAGGTTAAGCAAGCTGTAGTCACTTGCCCAGCGTACTTCTCCGATGCACAAAGAAAGGCAACCAAGGATGCGGGCAGGATTGCTGGACTAGAGGTTCTGAGAATAATCAACGAGCCTACCGCCGCAGCACTGGCCTACGGAGTCGACAAGGAAGAAGACCAGACGGTTTTGGTTTACGACTTGGGAGGTGGTACCTTCGATGTGTCCATTCTCGAGATTTACCAGGTCGACGGTCAACCTCAGATAGAGGTGAAAGCAACTAGTGGCGATAATAGACTCGGTGGTGACGATTTCGATGAGGCGGTTATGGATTGGATAGTCTCCGAATTCAAGAAAACCACTGGAATAGAACTAGAGAAGGACCTACAGGCAATGAGCAGAATCAGAGAAGCCGCCGAGAAGGCCAAAATCGAACTTTCCGCGACACCATCCACCCAGATTAATCTCCCATTTATCACAATGATAGATGGTCAGCCAGAACATCTAGATATGTCTCTGTCTCGATCGAAGTTTGAGAAGCTTACAGCGTCTCTTGTTGAGAGGACTATGTCTCCGACCCGTCAGGCAATGAAGGATGCTTCAATCAAGAAAGGAAATGTCGACAAGGTGCTTCTAGTAGGCGGTTCAACTAGGATTCCCGCTGTTCAGCAGGCGATTGAGAAGGAGGTCGGTAAGGCTCCATTCAAAGGAATAAACCCCGATGAGGCAGTAGCCATGGGTGCTGCCCTGCAAGCTGGAATCATCGTTGGAGACGAAGGAGTCACGGACGTTTTACTTCTGGACGTCACACCCCTCACTCTGGGAATCGAGACTCTGGGAGGGGTTACTACAACGATGATAGAGAGAAACACCACCATCCCCTCTCGCAGGTCTGAGACTTTCTCCACGGCAGCAGATAACCAACCTGCCGTAGAGGTACACGTATTGCAAGGTGAGAGAGAGTTTGCTAAGGACAACATAACCTTGGGCCGATTCCACCTGATGGGGATCCCGGCTGCACCAAGGGGGATCCCGCAGATTGAGGTAACATTCGATATAGATGCAAATGGTATAGTCAACGTTTCCGCTAAGGATTTGGGAACAGGAACTGAACAATCGATCAAGATAGAGAGCCAAACCTCACTTTCCGAGGATGAGATCAGGCAGAAAATAGAGGATGCGGAAAAGTTTGCAGATGAGGACAAGAGGAAGAAGGCTAAGGTAGAGATGCGCAATTCTGCAGACAGTGTAGTCTATCAGACTAGGAAGATGATTGATGAGAACGAGGAGAAACTCGCCGATGAAGACACCAAGCCAGTCCTACAGAAGCTGGACGAACTCGAGGCTCTGATAGTTAAGGACGAGACTCCGGTCCCACTGGAGGAAATAGACGAGGCTGCAATCCAGGCAAAGATGTCAGAACTGGAGGAATCAATGCACTCCATCTCAACTAAACTGTACGAAGCCGCGGCTGCAGAGATGGCCGAGGAGAAGGAAGAGACTGGTGAAGATGGAGTCGTTGATGCAGACTTCGAGGTCGTTGAATCCGAGGAAGAAGAGGACTGATCAATCCTCGGTAATCAGTCTGTGTAGGGTCCTGACGTGGACACCAGATGTGCCATACTGGAAGAGGGGGTTCGCCCCTTCCGAACGAGCCTTAGATCCAGGTCCCCATGCGGTTCCAGCGATATCTAGATGCACCCACGGAATCTTCTCTGCATCCTCCTCGAATCCCCTAGTTGGAACAAAAAACTCTAGGAATGATGCAGCAGTGTTAGAGGAGCCAGCCCTGCCTCCAATCGAGCCGTTCCTGATGTCAGCGAATGCAGAGTCGGTCATGTACTTGCGGAACTGAGCGTTAAGAGGCATCCTCCAGACCGGCTCACCGCTCCTCTTTGCAGCCGCCTCAAGCCTCTTTGCAATTCCCTCATCGTTCGCCCACATTCCCGATATCTGGTTCCCCAGAGCGACAACGACTGCTCCGGTAAGCGTCGCAAGGTCCACTATGTATTCTGGGTCTAACTCGCCCGCCTTCCACAGTCCATCGGCCAGAACATTCCTGCCTTCGGCATCCGTGCTGAACACCTCAATCGTCTTCCCAGAGTATGTTTTGAAAACGTCGCCGGGCCTGTAAGCCCCAGATCCAGGCATATTCTCCGCTAGGCAAGCGATTCCGTTCACCCTCCTCTGATATCCTGTGGCATGTAGCGAGTGCATTAGACCGAATACTGTCGCAGCTCCGCACATATCGTACTTCATGTCCCACATCCCTCCAGTGGGTTTGATCGAAATTCCACCGGTGTCGAATGTGATTCCCTTCCCTACAATACAGGGCCGCTGCACTCCTTCATCAGCATCCGGATTCAACGTGAATAGGACCATACAGGGTTTCCTGTCGCTCCCCTTACCAACGTTGATCAGTCCTCCCATGCCGAGTTCCTGCAGTTTCTTCCAATCGTATACCTTTACCTCTACGTTGGCCTTGTCCTTGGCCCATTCCTCCGCTCTCTTCGCGTATTCCATCGGGTAAAGCACGTTTGCAGGCTCATTGCCTAAGTCTCTCGCTAGATGGACTCCTTCCGCCACTGAACCTACCTTGTTTAGCCCTCGAGCCAACGACTCCTGATACCTCGAGCTTGCTTGGAAAGATACGTTCCAAGGTTCAGATATGTGATCCTTCGGTGGCTCTTGATGCTCAAGGAACTCGTAGTCCCGCAGTAGCATCCCCTCGGCGAAGTCGATCATTCTCTTCACCGACCAACCTGAAGTGAACCTCACTGTCACGTCGACGCCCTTCTTTTTGGACATGGAAGCAATCAGCCTGGCACCAGTGTCCCTAGCTCTCTTGTGTCCAAGGGAATCCTTCTCCCCCATGCCGACAAGGACGATATTGCACTCCGGAGTCCAAAGTGTCATCCTCCTGCCTTTCTTCCCATTGAAGCCCCCGGAAGAGAGAGCGTCTCTAACGAGACTACGTTGACTCCTACTCAGCCCGCTGAGAGAGTTGTTTGGCGCCTTATCGACTCCTTCGAAGAGAGGGAGAACCATTTGCGATCCTAATTCCGTAAATTCACTACTTGTTATTTTCATATCTAGCCTCAAAGAGTCGATTAGTGACGAGTTTACAAACAATTCCTTCTAAAAAGCATAATTTTCGAGTCAAAATAAGACTACAACTTTTCAACTCTGACCTCTCTCTTTCCCAATGCAGCCAGGAAAATGCAGGCTATGCTAAGAAATACCGATGGAGATGGAAGGGCAACGCTCCTACTGTGACTATTCTCGATAATTGAATCGTTGACAGGTTCTGAAATCCATCCCGACGCATCTATCACTCTCTTTTGATAGAATAGGTGGAAAGCTCCTTTGCCATTAGAAATAGGCGCGTCTCCGAAGTTAAGAATCGACTCCGTGCTGTTGGTAGCGTTGACTCCGAATCCACACCCAGGAGAAGAGTAATTGAACCCAAAGTTCTCAATCTCACAGGGTGATTTTCCTGGATAATCTCCGACTGGGAACCAGGTTCTCTCCTCTGTAACATACGCCAAAGTGGCATTAGAGGTACTCGCTCTCCCGAGGTTAGAAACCTCCAGGTGGACTTCGCCCCCCTCTTCTATCAACATTGCATCAATGAAGAGACGAGCTCTCCAGTACCAGACATTTTCAATCAGATACAACATCACATCTAGCTCCTCGGCCAGCCTATCAGATACCGCCTCAACTGTCCCAAGTAGGAACTGTTCGTCATCAGTCTCGAACGTGAAGGTCGGGTAGCCCATGACGCCATAGCCGTAGTCCCGGCTAGTGCCGCAATTTGGGTATAGGCCTTGGTTCGCGTTTCGAATAGGTATGTCCGAAATGTTTGAATTCACTTCGTCTCTGATGTGGTGATACATTTCCCAGTCAGGAGGTTGCTCGGGCCATTTTCCCCATGGATACAGCATTATCCAAACTCCAGTATGCATAGTGACGTACAAATCTGCATCAGGCACTACATCATTCATGTAAATTGAATTTGCAAGAGTCTCTGATTCACTGAATGCAGAACTCCCCGGCTGAGTAGTAGGACATGTGTTCCAATAATGATCGTAGTTTCTATTGAGGTCTACTTGGTTCACGTTCCATCTGGTATCGAAGTCATTTCCATCTGCATTCAGCATGATTAGGATGTGTAACTCGGTAGTTGAAAGGACATCCATCACATCCTGCTCACCGTCAGACCACCCCTCGATGTAATACTCTGCAGTGATGAATGCCAACTCCGTCCCCAAATGCTCGTTACCATGATGGCCACCGTCGATATACACCACTTCTTTGGCAGTTCCATCTGGCTTGGTCTCCAGACTCCAATCTGAAATTTGTAACATCCAGAGATTTCTTCCAAGTTCTGTTTCGCCTACAACCAGTAGGTTCACGATATCTGGATGTTCATCCGCCCAGGCATTTAGATCTAGAGTAAGTGTTGCATATGAGTGGTACCAGTGTTCCTGGACAATATCCGGTTGACTAATCTGGGCCGATACTGCAGGTGAAACAGATGCGAGTGCAAATGAAGCGACCAGAATTGTCGCTATCCAGCGGCGCATGCGCCACTGTAGGGACCATAACGTACAATTATTCTCCTATTTCGCTCTCAGAATTGGCTATGTGACATGCCACTATCTTTGTCGCGATAAGTGCTGCACTGAACTCAGTCAATGAACCCTCATTCCCTGGGACGATTTCGTTTACGTCCGCACCAACAACTTCGCAATTCCCAGATGCGAATAGATTCTCAATCAATTCAACGGAACCCCAGTGACTCAATCCCCCCGGAACCGGTGTCCCTGTTGCTGGAACTAGTGAACCATCAAGACCATCAACGTCGAAGGTCAGCCAAACCGGGCCAGAGATGCTTGAAACCCTGTCCATTAACCTCTCCCATTCTATCTTCCCATCAACGATGGATAGTAGATTTCTTGCGAACCAAGTCTCAACTCTATCTTCGTTCTGTATGATCTCTTCTTCTTCATGACAGAATTCCCTAACCCCAATCTGTATCACTTTGCCCACTCCCAACTCTAGAGCCCGACGAATTACTGTTCCGTGGGAAAACCTCTCTCCGTTCAATTCCTCTCTTAGATCTGCATGCGCGTCTATCTGAACTATTGTCAGTTCTGAAATGTCCCCAACTGAAGGGTGCTGGTGTAAATTCTCTAGAATCGGAAGTAGTATCCCATGTTCGCCCCCAAGAACCAGAGGGAACTCCCGCCCAGTAAACCATGGTCTAACATGCTCTCCGATGGAGTCCAATTGTTCCCTGAGGCTTGGCGCCTCAGAGGACCATGGTGTCGCAGTGTGAATTTTTTTCCCACTCGGTAGATCTTTCGAGAGAATTGAGTCATGCAACTCTACATGAGCACTTGCTTCGATGCATGCCCCAGGGCCGCGACGGGTTCCTTCTCCGTAACTGCAGGTCATCTCAAGAGGAATCTGTAGGATTACGATATCCCAAGGGGCACTTTCCGACTCCTCAAGTGCGAGGAAAGTATGACTGCCAGGCTCATCCATGGGTACTCGAGAAGAGAGCACAGATTAACCACTTCGGGCGGGTTGAACGATAGAAATAGAGCAATTAGCAAGATGTTTGAAATAACTTTGGCTTCCATCATGAGGCCGTGGTAAGATGGGACTAACGCTAGCACAGCTTACTCATGCCATCAAGAGCAAGGTGGATACCAGTATGGAGACTCATGTGGCTGAGTCAATAGCAGAACATGCATTGGGCTTCTTCGGCTTCTCAAACAGAATTATCGATAATGCACTCGAGCCAACAGACAGGAACATGTTCTACCAGTTGCAGGACTATGATCTGCTAACCACAGAGTCTGAGGAGACCACCCTTTGGGATGGAAGGGAGTGGAGAATCCACTACTGGAAGTTCAAAGCAAACGCTGAGAACTTTGCCGATTTGGCTGTTCAGAATGAAGACAAGGGAGAGGAAGATCCCTATGCTGATATCTATGACGGTATGCCTGCAGGTCTTTGGAGAGAGAGGTCAGGGGTGGACGACGACTATGAGGAGCCTTTGTTCTAGTGGTGCCAGCAATCAAGCCGGGAATTGTTTGAAATGCCGCAGTGCGCGGAGGACAACATGACCAGAGCCTTCTCGATAGCCGCAGTGCTATCGATGCTAGCGATTTGCGTACCCTCGTCGCTAGCTTGGGCAGAGGAAGGACAAATCAACAGTTGTGTCATCCTTGCAGATTGGGACCAGCAATGGGACTTCTCAGAAGATGGGGGGTCTGAAGTTTCTCTTGTTCACAGGTATCGGGTAGTTTTCGACCCACCACTCTCTGACTCCATATCACATGAAGAATTGAACACTAGCGTCGATCATACCAGAGGCTCTTTTCAAACATCAGGACAAAACACCTCGATATTCGTGGCTGGAGGGGAGATAGAAATAATTCTGGAAGAACAGCCTCAGTTTGGAGATTATGTCGGGATATCTGTTCAATCTCCGGTTGCCTCATGTAGTCGCTCGCTGAATATTACAAACTGGAACCAACCAATCTCAGATCATGAGGTCACCAGAGAAACCAATTGGTCACTTTCAGGAATGGAGGGAGATAGTCAGGGAGTCACCTTCGAAGGCAGAGGTTGGCAAAAGAGAACGGGGGAGGTCTTAGAGTCCAATGAACTAGGAAATGGCACTCTAGTCCTTGATATGTCGAACGGCTCACAGGGAGCAGCTATAGATCTTGAATTAGACAGAATCTGGCTAAATGAGACTTATCATGGAACCGAACTAATCGGCCAAGACTTCGAGATGGCTGGTTCCGGACAAATCGCAATTTCAATCGATGAAGGCGATGAGGGAGCGATAGTTAACGCGGAAATCAAGGATGCCTATGTTCTAAGGTCATTCAAAGATGGCAAGATTACTGAGAGGATGATGTTCGAAGGAGATGGTTGGATTTCCATTGATGGCGGTGATAACGAGAGCTCCGGAGGAGTCTTTGGAGAGGTATTCTTGCTTTACTTCGAGACTTGGGATGAGGATGGGTTTCGGAGACTCCAGGATATCCAGATTGAAGCCAATGCATCTGCCAGAATATCTGCAGCAGGCGAGTTCTTCTCCTTTGAATTGGAGGAGCTAATACTAAGGGAGAAATGGGAAGAGGGTATTAGGACTGACCAGTATTCTAGGATTTTCGGAAGCGGCCAGTTCGACTTCATAGCCTCAGATGAGGCCCCATACATCGAGGTCAATGGCACCATCCCAATCATTCACATGCAGTCAGAAGGCGGGGAGACCGTTGCTGACACAATAATTGTTGATGGTACCTATGATGGTGATGCTGAGGGATCCTTCGGTCTAGTGCGCAGAATTGTACAATCTGATGTCTATGGTAATGCGACTGGGACCCTTTTCGAGGCTGACAAAATCCAGAATGAATTTTGGTTTAACGTCTCTGCCACGCCTTTCGGCCCAATAGATCAGGAGTGGGGGGCTGAGCACAACCTGACATATGAGTATGTAGTTCCTCAAGAGGACTGGTTGAATCGGACGATTCGTTATACATATGTCGAGGACAATGGATCTACAGAGGACGAGTTCCCCGAGAACTCCCCTATCATCCAGATTCCAGATTCTCCCGAAGCGAACGCCATCTTCTCTAATCATATCTCTAGAGAGACCGGAGTATGCCCTCAGATATTGGCAATAGGGGATAGTTTCCAACTCGTAGGCAACAAGGAAATGACTCTGGAAGTATCCGTAACAAACAGCAAAGTCGCATACATAGATGGTCATGAGATTTCAGTAGCTGAGTGGCATGGTATCTTCGGAGGGATCAGCTCATCGAATGGGAGCATCATCAACGAGGGTCCCCTTTCTGGATTGCTGAACGAAGTCAGTAGAGTAGTAACAGTAGAAACAGGTGACAACTCCGAGATTTCCTTTGTCGAAGAGCAGAGAGTGGATAGAATTCTTTCCCCTTCGATAGTTACATTCGATGAGAACACCCCTCCTATGCTCTCCAGCAACTCGGAGTCCTCGGTGAGGTTTCGCGAGTCTGTCCTATCTTCAGAGGGCGGCATTGCTCACCTGGAGATATCTATCAATGACATAGATACAGACACGAAATCAGTGATAGTGGATCTTTCTTCTATCGGTTTGGGGCTCATCGAACTCTCAGACTCGGGGCTTTCGGGCGATCTTGTCATTCACGATGATGTCTGGACGGCGAAAATCGTCCATAACGGCCTCCAAAACGGTAATATCCCAATCTCTGTGATAATGGAGGATTATTGGGTTACAAACCAACAGGATGTCAATATTCAGATTTCCAATGCACCACCTCGCCTCATTCATATTGACTTCTTTCCTGACAGCGCTTTCAGAGGCGAAGAGATCCAAGTTCACCTAGGTGCCTATGATGGTCACGGAATTAAGTCTGTTTCAGTTAACCTACAGTCCATGGGCGGTTCAATGGTCGAATTATCGCCTGAGCCTGTCGGATCCGTCTGGGAATGGCAGCATAATGGGAATACAAGATCGACGGAAATAACGACTTGGTCGGGTTCCTTCCAAATTCCCCCAAGTATGTCTCCTGGGAGGCAGAATATACCCATCCATTTGGAGGATCAGGAGGGTGGTTCAACTACTACCACTTTGATTAGTGGGATCCTCTCCAGTAAGACAGGAAGGCAAGCAGAGAAGGTCCTCATCGGAAATCAACCCCCCTCCATCACTAATCTTACGATTCTGAGGGATGGGAATACAGTCGATCAAGTCACGTCACTAAATTCAGGAGGGGATTTGAATTACACCCTGGAGGCCACCATTCAGGACTTCGATGGAGTCTCCTCTGTCCAGGCAAAGATAGGAAGACTTGCGCCCATTGGTCAGTCAGAGGTATGGCAGTTGATGTCAGACAACGGGATTGGCCCCGATAGGATAGCCAATGACGGGGTATTCTCATTGGCATTCTCGGCTAGGTCTTCTCTCAGCGAAGGGGAGATGACATTGCTCATCCGGGCGACTGACATCTTCCTTTCGACGACCGCGGATCAAGACCAACAACACAATGTTTCCATTACTAAGTCAGACTCCGTAAAATCGGGCACTTCTTGGATTTCTTCAAATTCTACCGCAATTATTCTGATTTCACTTGTGACATTGCTTATTGTAGGGGTCGGGGCATTCATTAACATCCTAAGGAATTCTGAACTGAAATAGAATGGTGCGAGTGCCGGGATTTGAACCCGGGTTCCCACGTTGGCAACGTGGGGTGATAACCGCTACACTACACTCGCGCAGACTTTTGCAGGACCGACCGGCTTTTCTAAGCGTCGGTACCCCTGTCAACAATTGCATTCACTTTCGCTCTAATTTCATCTCTAGTAATTCTATACGCTTCAATCTCTCTACCAAACGGGTCTTCCAACCCCCAGTCCTCGTCAATTGGAAGGGCTGGACAACTAACGCCACACCCCATGCTTATTATTTTGTCAAAGTTTTCTGGATCAACAAAATCTACGGATTTAGGATGAAGGCCCCTGGTGTCGATGGAAATTTCCTCAAGCACTAACAAGGCATTTGGCGCCACTCCCCTGTCTTCTGGAGGATGAGTTCCAGCAGAAGATGCGCTATGCCCCAAATCTCTGGCAATAGCCTCAGCCATCTGACTTCTACATGTATTTCCAACGCAAACGAACAGGAGTCGCACGTATACAGCATGCGGTAGTGGCTAATTAACCGATTCACAATAAAGAGTATAGTGTAAATCTCTTCAGAATAGGTTTCAATAATATCCCTTCGAACGGATGTCTATGGCCGACTCTCCTGTTTCTCATCATCCTGCCGGATCTTCTGCGGAAACAGGCAATTCAGAGGCTTCAAACGAGCAGAGAGCCCAGATGGAACAGGCTTACCAGCAGATGCAGAGGAAGATGAGAATCGGCAAGATGGACGAGCAGATAAAACACAAAATCATGGTACTCTCGGGCAAAGGAGGAGTTGGAAAATCAACGGTTGCCACTGGACTTGCCCTTTCTCTAGCAAGCGAGGGAAAGAAGGTCGGGTTGATGGATATTGACATTACAGGCCCTAACGTGCCTAAGATGTTAGGTCTCGAAGATGCGGAACTGAACGTCGAAGAGGGCCAGATTCATCCGGCCGAAGGGCCAGCTGGAGTCAAGGTGATTTCAATGGCCTTCCTACTTGAGGACCCAGACAAGCCGGTAATCTGGCGGGGGCCGATAAAGTTGGGAGCGATTCAGCAGTTCATTGGTGACGTAGCATGGGGGGAACTAGACGCTCTGATTATCGACTTCCCACCTGGAACTGGCGATGAACCATTGACAGTTAGCCAGAGCCTCCCGGGGATAGATGGCGTAGTTATCGTGACTACTCCTCAAGAAGTCGCTCTCCTAGATAGTAGGAAGTCGATCAACTTCGCCAAAACAATCTCAGTTCCAGTCCTAGGAGTTGTGGAGAATATGAGCGGCTATACTATCAGAGGGGAATCTGAACCAAACTCTAAGATTTCAATAATGGGCCCGGGAGGGGTACCAATTGACTGCCAATCAAATAATGACGGAAGGTGGGAAGTCACTCTGGATGTCTTCAAGTCAGGCGGTGGGGAAGAATCATCCAGAGAATTGGAGGTCCCTTTCCTAGGGTCCCTCCCTTTCGATCCCGGAATAGTTAGAGGAGGAGATGATGGGGTGCATCGAATCATTGCAGAGCCGGAGGGGGAAACAGCCAAGGCATTCAAATCGATAGTTGAAGGAATCGTTGAGCAGCTCGAGAAAGGGTCACAACGTTCTCTAAGGATTATCTAACGTCTAATCCTTGCGTCGAATTGATGACGTAGTCACAGTCCCAAGAACACATAATGGTTGCTGAAACAGGCATCTACATCACCTGGGTGACAGGTGCTATTCTAATCAGTATAGCAATGATGCCTCTGTTCAAGCCCCGATTTGCAAGGATCAGCCTGGATGGATTCATCGATATGTTCAGACGATATTGGGCGCACATGATAGTTGTCTTCTCGGTCTATCTTTGGAAGGATCTACTTGACGGTCTAGACAGGATATTGATGGCCAACACCCAGCTGGATATGACTTTCCTAGTCTATGCGATAGAAGGTGATGCTTCCCTGTGGGTTCAAGAGGGACTCAGGAACGATTTCTTGGACGGGATCATGACTCACTTTTACGTAATGGGATTCATGACGGCAATCTTCTCATCCTTCATTTATCCAATTTACTTCGATGATAGGCACATGGCTGACAGAGTTTCTCTTTCCATGTTCTGGGTGTACATCCTTGCAATACCATTCTACCTGTTCCTGAATGTCAAAGTTACAGGAAATTATATCCAAGGCATGGATACTATAGCATATGACCTGACACCTGAAATTCATAATTGGTTCAATAGAATTGATCCATTCACAAATGGGATGCCAAGCCTCCACATCGGACTACCCTTTGCGATTTGGCTAACGATGCACAGATGGGATGAGGATGGAAGATGGAACAAGTTCCGATACTTTCTCATCATTTTCATTGCCCTGACCTCTGTGGCGATAATATATCTCGGAATCCACTGGTTCGTAGACATAATCGGAGGAATGGTGGTTGGTATTCTCGCTGTATACATCACTTCAAGAACACATGAGCCAATATGGAAATTGGCCGATGAGAGACTTTTCACCAGGAGACTAGCTCGTATATTGGATAACCCCAGAGGATCGATAAGGAGCACCCTAAACTCACTCACAACCTCTCTTGATCCGATTAAAGAACCAGGAAAGAACCAGACAGGCGCGATTATTCTTGCACTAATCCTCTTAACAGGATCAGTTCTATTGTGGGACGTCACTCATCAGAAGATATCCATCGACGAGGCTGAATCTCCTACATCGGCCTCTGGTTCGGGAGAGTGGTTGATTTGGATTGAGGACTCTGGCCAGGAGATTTCGATAACGGCTACCAACATCATAACCAAAACAAATAGAACACTGGGAGGAATGACATGGGAAAGTCCCCCTCAAGTCGTCTCTTCAGGGAACAGTTTCGTAGTTTATGATGAATTCAGAGTCGACTACTTTCGTCATGACTCGGGGGCTGGAACCCTCGAACCAATTTTCAGTGAGCCTTCAACAGGGGCTCTGATCGACATTTCTATTTCCTCAGTTTCCAGTGATTCTGGATACATAGCAATGCTATCCAACGAGAGTCTCAGAATATTGGACACCAGTGATCAATCTACTAGAATTCTAGAGTCTGGATCGAACTCCTCGGTAATCGCCTCTTCGGGTCCACTAGTGGCTTTTTCTGAGAACTCCCCTTCTGGTCCTACTGTAAACATAACTTCGGTAGACTCTGATCTGACTATAACCATCCTATTGGACCCCCGTTCCTCAGAAAGAATAGAAGAGTCAATCAGGAACTCTGGTGCTTTGCTAGATTTCGGGAACTCCACCATAGTTGAACTTGTTATGGACTCGAATTGGCTAGTCGCGACCGTAGATGTCGGTCCCTTCAATAGGACAATCATAGTTGACACGTTATCGATCAATCAGACTTTGATTTCTAATCCGAGGTGGGACTCATCCTCTCCTAGTATAGGGGAGGGGAAGGTTGCATTCCTCCAAGTAACTAGAGATGACATCATCTCCACATCTCAAGACTCACTTAGGAACAATGACGTTTACGTCTACTACATCGAATCTGCAGAGACTAGACAGCACACCTTCGACGATGACGTTGATCAGTTTCAACCTCAGATATTGCTGGACCGACTAGCCTGGATAGAAGTAAATGACCAAGGAGAGAAGCAGTTACTGGTTTACTCATTCATCGATACAATAGAGCCCCGCAACTCCCTTCTACTACAAGCCTCGATACTCGCTATGATTCCGCTCATTTTCCTATGGACTCTCCAGTCATATGGAGCAAAGATAGTCACTCAGCGAGTCTGAACATCTCATCCAGGCTCCTAGAGGCTCTTCTTATCGTATCCTCTGGGATATCCACAATCTGATCGTTAGTGGGATCCATCAGTGCCTGCAGTATGTCCTCCAACTGAGTCTTTTTCATGTGCCTGCACATTACACAGGCACCCATCAGATTCAGGTTGTCTTCCGTCTCAGCGAGAACCCTGTCTGCGGTGCCGCATTCAGTGATTAGCATCATGTCCTTCTTTCCTACGCTCGCAAGTCGAATAGCCTCGTTCATCAATAACTCGCTACTACCTACAAAGTCACTTTCTTCTAGCACTTCTGAGTCACACTCGGGATGACTCAGAACAACAAGATCGATTCCGTTCTCAGCCATACTACTCTTCCAGTTTCTTATCTTGGGGCCAGTAAACTCCGCATGGACCTCGCATTCTCCTTCGTACAGAATAACTTCCTTGCGACCTTGGAGTGACTGCTGAAGATGTCTTCCCATGTACTTGTCCGGTACGAAAATCAACTTGTCTCCCGGTAATCTTTCGCAGATTCTAAGATAATTGCTACTGGTAACACACACGTCGCACTCGGCCTTAACAGCAGCACTGGTGTTAATGTAGCAAACTACTGGTATTCCAGGATTCTCTTCTTTCAATCTGACTACGTCTCCAGCCTCAATGCTGTCACTGAGTGAGCAGCCTGCATCTGGAGATGGATGCAATACAGTCTTCTCGGGACTGACTATCTTCGCAGTCTCTGCCATGAATCTGACGCTTGAGAAGAGTATGGTCTGCTGAGGGGCATCTCTTGCTTCCTTTGAGAGGGCGTAACTATCGGCCACTGAATCTGCAACACCGTATGTGATGTCAGGGGTCTGGTAAGAGTGGGCAATTAGGAAAACATCCTTCTCTTTCTTTATTCGATTTATCTCTAGAGTCAGAGGGGCCAATGATTTACAGATCTCGATACTCCATCTCATTGGCTGCTTGATTGCATATTGAAGCCTTATCGCCTCTTTCTCTATCTCCGAGTCGGAGTAACCAAATGTTCCCAAGAAAACTCTCGGGACCGGGGCCGCTGGCATGTCTAGAACCATATTGACCGGCCGATCGTCGGAGTGCAACCGCTTTCAACTCATCTGGTGTCGGGTTTGCATGGAGTGTTCGGCGATTCACATTTGGAAGCCGGAAATTGTGCTTCATGAGGGAGCCGAGGCAATCGTAACGGCTGGCTCTTGGCTTGGTAGGAGGGCCGTATTAAAGTACCGCAGACCTCGAAAATATCGACATCCCGACCTAGATAGAAGGCTGACACGTCAGAGGATGGCGGTAGAGGCCAGAGTCCTATCCAAGCTATCTGCTGCTGGGTTCCCCTCGCCGAGTCTAATGTTAATGGAACCTGACCAGTCGACGATGTTGCTGTCCAGGATCGAAGGAAAGACCCTATACGACGTTCTGAAATCAGAAGACTCTTCTGAAGATATTCTACATTCCCTAGGGGGTTTGATTAGGAGATTGCATGAGATTGGGATCTCACACGGAGATCTAACCACTCACAATGTAATGGTCTCAGAGGATAATCTACATTTAATCGACTTCGGGCTTTCTCGACAATCTCCCGAATTGGAGCATTTCGGACTCGATTTACAGGTCCTTAGGGAGTGCTTGGGCTCAAGTCACACAAATATACCCGATGCAATCGAGAGAGTATGCGAAGGTTACATGGATTCCGAGTGCCAAAATAGCGATTCAGAAAGTGCCATTAATGTCATAGAGAGATTTCACAAGATCGTGACAAGGGTCAGATATCACGGATAGGTTGGAATGATGAGAGTTTTCTTTGTGACAGGTAACCAAAATAAGGTAACCGAAGCATCTGGCATACTCTCTCCACTGGGTTTCGCTATTGAGCAGTTATTGATTGGAGGTCAGGTTCCAGATCTAATCGAGCCACAGGCAGAAGGAATTGAGGAGATTGCTAAATCTAAGCTGGAACAAGCCGTTTCCCTGACAATGGGTACAGAATTTGAGAATGAGGTATTACTCGTCGAGGACTCCGGCCTATTCATCGATTCTCTTTCGGGCTTCCCGGGACCTTATTCCTCGTTCGTCAAGGAGACAATTGGATTGTCAGGGGTACTAAGTCTGATGTCAGAGGAAACAGACCGGGGTGCTGAATTCAGAGCTGTTGCTGCAGTCTCCTTCCGAGGAAGTATACTGACCTCCACAGGGATATGCAGAGGTGTTATCTCAGAAAATATATCTGGTGATTTTGGCTTCGGCTATGACCCCATTTTCATCCCGGAAGAAGCGAATGGGAGGACATGCGCCCAACTCTCTTCTCATGAGAAATCGGCTATCTCGCACCGTGGATTCGCGCTAAAGGGAGTTTCTGAACTCCTGAATCCCCCGTCAAAGTGAATAGAAGCACTCCTACTTGGACGGAGTAATGGTCACCGCCACCAGACTCCTGCTGTTCGTAATGACCGCAGTGTCAATCCCAATTTACCTTGTTTTTATCGTCCCAGAGGGACTTCTAATGCAAGCCGCAGGGGCGGTTCTGATACTCCTCTTAGTCTCAATGATTCTTTTCACAGGCAGGCGTCCAGCACCTTCCGTTGTCAAAGAGAGTCAAGTCGTCATCGAGGGTGACTCCACTTTCGGGGACATCGAACTCCCTGCACCGGTCCTTTCTGAAAAGAAAACTGGCGAAATCAGGGAATCAAAGATTCGAAGGAGCAGAGGCAGGCAGAAGGCTCCAGAAATCACAGACCTTCAAATGCCTCAATCCATGCCTGAACAGTCCCCTTCCATTTCCATGGATGCCTCTGATTCCCCCGACCTCCAGGTGGAAGAGGCAGAGGGCACTGCCAGAGTCCACGTCGCAAAAGCAGACCCCGAACTTCAGGCAGAAGCTGAGGTCGATAGATACCTAGACCAGCAGAGGCAGAGGAGGGAGATTTTCAGAGAGAGGCTACACAAGGAAAGGCGCATGGAGATGTCCAAGAGAATGGCCGAAGAAGCTGGAAAGTGGACTGAAGTAGAGGATGGCGAAGACCTCTCGACTCTGACTAGTATCCCAGGACACGGTTTGGCTGTTATGTATGAACCAGAAGAGCCCGATGCCTCGATTCCTCAGGGAATCTCATACTTCAGAATCGATGACGAGCGGGTTCTAAAGATCCGTGTCTCATTGGATGCCCCCAGAGGAATGCAAGCTGATAATGATGAATTCCAAGACAACGAATTAGAGGACGATCTTCCTGTCCCTCCTTCTCCTCAGGGGATGCCGATGCCACCACTTCCTCTCCCCGATCTACCGCCTCCGGTTGGGGCAGATGACTAGTCAAGTGATACGTTGAAGCGATACGACCCGGTCGGAGTTGCATGGCTCAAGATGTAATGACCGTAGAAGACATAGAGGTCGATGGTTCCAACCCCAAGGGAGGAATCATTTCAGTCTGGACACTAAACAGACCAGACAAACTAAACGCTCTGAATACAGAATCACACAAGGCGATCAAGAAGGAGTGTGCTAGGGTAAACTCAGATGATAACGTCCGATGCATAGTGATCAAGGGGGCTCCTCCTATGGAGTCAAGGGAGGGAAAGAGGCCTAAGCCACACGCATTCGCAGCCGGCGCGGATATCTCTGAGTTCGCTGGAAAGGATTCTGATGACGTACGTCCATTCTTCGAGGATAATGCATGGGAGGCAGTTTGGAACGTCTCTAAGCCAACAATAGCAATGGTCGATGGATTCGCACTCGGAGGGGGAACGGAACTGGCGTTATCATGCGATATCAGACTCGCTTCAGAGAGATCAACATTCGGCCAGCCCGAGATCAACCTTGGCCTCATTCCCGGAGGAGGGGGGACTCAAAGGCTATGCAGACTGGTAGGGTACGGGAGAGCCATGGAGATTGTTCTCTCAGGCGGCATGGTCGGTGCAGAGGACGCTCTAAATATGGGAATAGTCAACAGGATTGTACCTAGCGATAATCTAGAAGAAGAGACCATGAAGCTAGCTACGGAGATTTCCAAGAAGTCTCCACATGTCACGAAGGTAGCAAAGCGAGCAGTAAGGGGTGCATTGGAACTGCCATTCTCAGAGGGGGTCTTAATGGAGCGCTCTGAGTTTGTCGCCCTTTTCGATACTGAGGATAAGGAGATTGGCGTCACGGCATTCCTGGAGAGATCCGATGCAGAGTGGGTAGGAAAATAACCCCTTAACACAAGCTGCTCGAGATCAACCTGGTTGAATCGGACTCCTTGGTGGGGTCAATAACCAGCCAACCAAACTCCGATCCAGATAGAACTAGCTCCTCCTGAATCTCCCTAATCCGATCCAGATTACCTAGATAGTGGTCCACTTTCTTACCGTTGTGCTTTTCCCTGTTTGCTATCATTCCTCGATGCCTCTCCTCGCTGGAGACATAGAGAACAACTCCGATGGCCACTCCGCCAGCCTCTCTCCAGAGGTCAATCACCTTCTTATTTGGGACATAATGAACCCCTTCCAGAAGCAAGTCAGTTCCCTTTGAGATGGCTCTCTCTATTACTGCCAAAACCCCTTCTGAGAGGGCCTGAACCGTTTCTTTCCAATCTTCCGAAGCCGAACCCCCAGCTGGCTCGAAAGAGGAACGATGTAGTGCAGGTCTTGCAGTCGATGATATCTGGGTCCTTAGAACCTCTCGAATTGTGTCAGTGGACGCTATTTTTGCAAAGCCGAGAGAAGATGCCAGACTTGTAGACATAGTGGACTTTCCGACCCCGCTGGTCCCACTGATAATCAACAGTCTTGGGACCAATTAATCACCTAGCGCTGAATTGATTTGATCTCGAGGAACTCCTCCATTCCGTGGACCCCTAACTCTCTTCCCAATCCCGATTGCTTGTACCCTCCGAAAGGAGCAGTAACGTTGAACGCGCCACCATTAATGCTAACCTGACCAGTCCTCAACATCTTGGCTACCCTCATTGCTCTCTCCTCATCAACTGACCAGACACCTCCAGATAGCCCATATTCAGAGTCGTTTGCTAACTCCACTGCCTCCTCCTCTGAGGAGTATGAGGTGATGGATAGAACAGGGCCGAAAATCTCCTCTCTGAATATGGTCATATCCGGGGTAACGTCCGCGAAGACGGTCGGCTTTACGAAAAATCCAGACTCAAGCCCATCTGGCACCCCCTCTCCTCCTGCAACTAGGGTGGCCCCTTGTTCGATTCCGCTAGAGATGTAGGAAGAAACACTCTCCTGCTGCCTCTTGGAGACCAATGGACCACATCTGCTAGACTCATCCATGGGGTCTCCAACAGTGTACCTACCGATCTTGCTTGAGATAACCTCAACAACCTCGTCTCTGAAATCCTCTGGCACCAGAAGCCGGGTAAGGGCCGAGCACTCCTGACCAGAGTTTCCAAAGCATGAGTAAATCGCCGAAGTTGCCGCTCGTTGGATGTCTGCGTCATCCAGTATTATGTTCGCACTCTTCCCCCCTAGTTCCAGTGTCACTCTCTTTACACTTGGTGCCGCCAGTTCCGAGACCCTTATCCCAGCACTTGTAGATCCCGTGAAGCTGACCATATCCACCATTGGATGGCTACACAAGGTCTCTCCAATTTCTCTCCCGTGACCTGAAATCAAATTGAAAACCCCATCAGGAAGGCCTACATCATCCAGGATATCTGCCAGAAGGAATGCATTCAGGGGCGCCTCTTTGGATGGCTTCAGCACCATTGTGCAACCCGCTGCGATCGCTGGCGCCACCTTTCCGATTATCTGGTGCAAGGGGAAGTTCCACGGGGTAATCATAGCTACCACCCCTATCGGCTCCTTGATTACGAGAGAGTTCCTTACCTCTTCCTCCCATACGTATCCTTCTAGGATCTTCGCGTAAGACCTAGAAACAACCCTCGGAGTCCCTACCATCGCCATCCTGGAGTACTCTATGGGAGTCCCTACCTCTGCAGTAATTGTCTCGGCTAGATTCTCGCTTCTATCCTTGATTAAGCCCGAAATCCTGTTCAGGAATTCTACTCTCTCGCTAACCTCGCTTGTTGACCAATTCGTGAATGCCGACCTAGCAGCCTCTACAGCAGCATTAGCATCTGAATCGCTGGAGACTGGTACGGAACCAATCACCTCCTCATTGGTCGGATTGATTACCTCGATAGAACCCTCTCCACTGGGCTCTACCCAGTTTCCATTGATGTACAGGTGTCGGCGTTCGTGCATGGCTGACCCAAACTGCGACATCTTATGATATTCATGCATTTCAATAGAGTGGCCCTTGCTCGAGTGTCATGCCAGTTTCCACCGACATGCTTGACGGAGGGGTAGCTTTGATCACTTTGTCTCCAGCTGCCTCCTCGAACACCTTCTCCCCCGATCACTTCGACCCATTCCTCTCATGTTTGCAAGAGCTTATGGGAAACCCCTCTTGTAGGTCAGTAGTAATCACTGGTTCTGGACGCTTCTTCTCCTCTGGGGGGAACATGGACGACTTCTCTGATGCAATAGAGAATGACAATATTGGTAGTAGAGTTCAGGAGATGACCGATAAGCTACATCCCCTTCTTTTGAGGATGAGGACTTCGGAGAAGGTTTTCGTATGCGCCATCAATGGGTCAGCAGCCGGTGGAGGACTAGGTTTAGCACTAGCATCAGACTACAGAGTCTGCTCTCCAGAGGCAAAGCTCGCCTCCGCGTTTTTCAGACTAGGGCTTTCACCCGACGGGGGGATGACATGGTTACTCCCAAGACTTGTCGGGAACCAGGTGGCTCGCAAGTTCTTCTTCAACTCCGAAGTTTGGACTGCCAAACAGGCCCTCGACTATGGAGCAGTCGATGAGTTGGCCGACCCCAGTGCCCTTCTAGATAGGGCCATTGAGGTTGCCAGAGATTGGGGCAAGTGGTCGGTCAGCAGCAGGAAGGGGACGAAACAGCTGCTAGATGCTTCCACTTCAACATTCTTCGAGACTCAGCTGCATTTCGAGCAGTCGCTAATGGTTGCATCCTCGCAGACGGAGGATTTCGTCGAGGGAGTCACTTCATTCAAGCAAAAGAGGGAACCATCGTTTGGAAGTTTCGAGGAGGAGTAGGATGGTCAGAAGACTGGTTATCATGCGTCACGCGAAGAGCAGCTGGAAAAATCAGAACCTCGATGATCACGAACGACCACTGAACAATAGGGGCAGGCGGGATGCTCCCATAGTGGCAGATGCAATTTTCGAAAGAGGCTGGATTCCAGATATTATACTGGTTAGCAGTTCGAAGAGGACAATCCAGACTCTGGAGGGCATGTCTCACAGGATGGGAAAGACTCCATTTCAAGTTAGGCCGGGAATCTACCATGCAACAGTATCCGACCTTATGGAAGAATTGGAAGATGTGTTGGATAGCGGGACCACGATGATAATTGGCCACAATCCTGGCTCGGAGATTCTTGTGAACCATCTCTCGGGAGAATGGCATACAATGCCCACTGCAACCGCAGTATTATTGCTCCACTCAGGTTCATCTTGGACGGTCGAGGACGTCATTCGTCCTAAGGAGACTGAATAGTCAAGGATGCTCAGGGACTTCGTCAGACCAGTGTGACATCTTGTTCAGAGTGATGGTCACATTAGTCAGCTCTCCCTGCTCCCAGTAATCAACACCAACGAATGTCGGTCTATTTCCTACAGTTTCCCAGCATAACAGAGCCCTCTCCAATAGAGTATCGTAAGCATTGACCTGAGACGCTTTAACTGGATCCGCATATCCAAAATCGCTATTTAACCAATTATTCATATGCCAAACAGGTTGACTTAAATCCCCTCTTCCCAGGTCACAAGTCATTTCATCTTGGCTGGATTCTCCATACGGAGTATCCCAAGTATGCTTCCAAGCCGGCAATAATTTGGTGAAATTATCTTCATATTCCATCTCTATGAAAATCAAAACATCAGTCCCAGATAGTGACATATCCCCTATAGATGGCCATGGGCTTCCCAATTCATGGATGTAGGCCCTCTCCAAGATTCCTGTTTCATTCAGCAGGTATTCCAGATGCCCCCCTGGTACCGCATAGTTCTGTATCAAAAGGCTGACAACGTCTCCACTGCTATTATTGTGTAGGGAATTGAGACTTCTGAGCCAGGCAAAGGCATCAACACTACCAAACAAGCACGGGGGCGTATTCGGCAAGGACGGTGCATGGCAAAAGACCACATCCTCTTTTTCACTATTAAATTCAGACTGGTGATGGGGGTCTAGCATGAAGGCTCTGATGCCATCCTCCCATTGACTCTGCAAACCAGTTAGATGGTTTATTCCACCCATTATGCCATCTTCTGGGGTGGAAAATGAGTTATGAGTCTCTGCGAAGGTGAAATCGTCATATGTTCTCAGGCAATACCTAGCCTCTCCGTGACAGGTGATAAAGTCACTCGGATCCATCGGATTGAAACCCCTCTCTAACTCCCAATCGTTGGGGAGATCATCGCCATCTGCGTCATCATCCCACTCATCGCACTCCATGTCTCCGTCTAGATCGTCTGGTACAGATTCACTATCAACCGGGTCAGTTCCGCACATTGTTTCCTCGGCATCGCTCCATGAATCCCCATCATCATCCAAGTCATTGAGGTCGCATTGTGAATCGCCATCAGTGTCAGTCGGGGTTACGTCAGCATCATTTGGGTCCGTTGTGCAGTTCATTTCCTCGGAGTTGCTCCAACCATCGCCATCTATATCCAGATCCTCAGCGTCCTGAATACCATCACCATCCATATCAGGGGGAGAACTTTCCAAGCATCCTGAGGTCATAAGCGAGACGCACAACAAAAAGGAGAACAATTTTTTTTGCATCTACCAGTCATCCTACCCTTCAAATCCAATAACAACCTAGTCCATAACGGTCTCGTGGTGGTTAGGGACGAAAGTCTGCTCAGTCATTGGTGGTCTCACATATCCCCTCGCGGTCTTCCTCTCCGGAAGCTCTATCGGCTCTGGTGTAAGGTCTTCGTACTCAATCATAGAAAGTAGATGGTTAATGCAATTCAAGTGAGCATGCCTCTTGATATCTGAGTTAACCACAAACCATGGGGACTGCTTAGTGTCAGTGTGAGCGAACATCACGTCCTTTGCTTCGGAATAGTCTTCCCAGCGTGTGAGTGACTCTAGATCCATCGGACTGAGCTTCCACCTCTTGTGCGGTTCGTCCAGTCTTGCCTTGAAACGCTTCAACTGCTCGTCATCGGAAACTGAGAACCAATACTTGATCAGAATCGTCCCGGACCTCATCAGCATCCTCTCGAACATTGGGCAGGATCTCATGAATTCGTCATACTCTCCCTCATCGCAGAATCCCATAACCCTCTCGACCCCTGCTCTATTGTACCAACTTCTGTCGAACATCACTATCTCTCCTGCAGCGGGGAGATGATTGACGTACCTCTGGAAGTACCACTCGGTCTTCTGCCTCTCGGTAGGGGCCGGAAGAGCAGCCACCCTCACAACTCTGGGATTGAGGTACTGCGCGATCCTCTTGATCACGCCACCCTTCCCTGCAGCATCTCTGCCTTCGAAGACGATAACAACCTTGAGTCCCTTAGCCTTGACCCATTCCTGAAGTTTGATTAGCTCTAGTTGTAGCCTGAATAGTTCTTTATTGTACTTCTTCTTCCCTATCCTCTCTATTTTCTCGCTCTCATTGTCGCCCATTGTAATCAACCCCCCACAGCCGTCTTTGACAAAAGCCCTCTGGTCGAGGATTCGACGAATCTCGACGAATTAAAGGAGGCTAACAAGATCAATCAGCGATGACTTAGGGTCTTCGGACTTAGTAACTCCACTAGCCAAAAGAACCCCTGAAGTGCCAAGTTCGATAGCCTTGGCTACGTCCTCGCCGGTCTTCACACCCGCACCGCATAGGATGCCAACACTCGAGGACACTTCTCTGACTGCTTGGGCTGTATCACTGACTATCCCAGGATCAGCGCTAGTTACCGAAGTCTCGCCTCCAATCAACTCGGGCGGCTCCACAGCAACAAAACCCGGCTCCAATGCTGCCAGTGCCCTTGCCTCGTGAATGTCTGCAGCACAAGCGCAAACATGGAATCCATCTGGAATCTGCTCCATGAGCATAGCGACGTGTTCCAAGCTCACCTTGTGTTCCGCATGATTGATCAGAGTTCCTGAAGCTCCCCTCTCCATTGCAGTTTCAGGATGCAGCCACCCCGTATTCGAACCGAAACCTACGGGATCAAGATGCTGGCACCATACCTCCAGTCCCGGAGCAGCAGCGACTACAGCAGACAGATCGAATGCTGAGACTGCAGCTACAATCCTAGCCCCTGTATCTATGCTCGCCATAGCTATAGCTAGATCTTCGGCACACGCCCCGTGAGCAGTCTTGTAGGTCTTGAAATTAACAACAACCAGGGAGTCGCCCATAGACCCCCGAGGGACCGGGCCTCTTTGACAATGACGGGATTTACAACCAATATCGGATCTTATTCTTGGCTTAACCATGATCAACGATTTCCGAACTCAAGTCAGAACCCTCTGGAACCATAGCCCCCATCCCTATCAGGCACCCTTCGATGTTACAATTGGGGCCTATTTCCGCTCCCTCCAGAACAACTGAGTCCCGAACAACCGATCCTTCCTCGATGCAGGCTCGGGAACCTATCGTGCTTGAGACAACCTCTCCTTTGTTCGTAGAACCTTCTCCGAACCATGAGCCTCTGTCAACTGAACCGCTGGAGAAACTTCCAGCCAAAATACATGCTTGGCTCGCTTCTATGAACGAGGTAGGAGTCCCCGCATCAACGAACCATCCTTCGAACGGGAAGCCATTCAAGCCACCGGCTGCAGCTAGGTTCTCGTAGACATCCCTTTCAATGCTATGAGCTCCGTCGGGCATCAAATTGAAAATCTCAGGCTCCAGGATGTATGCTCCCGCATTAATCAGATTTGAGAAAGCCTCCTCTATCGGGGGTTTCTCTTGGAACCTCATTATCTTCCCATTCTTTTCCCTGTAGTCGGCGACACCGAATCGGGACGGATCCTCAACCTCCCACAGTGAGATGGTTCCAATGCCTCCGTTACTCCTGTGGAATTCGAGCATCTCTTCCACTCTGAGACTGGTAATTAGGTCTCCATTGATTACGCAGAATGTTCCTCCAGAGAGATACTCTCTGCAGTTGGCAATGGCCCCTCCAGTACCCAGTGGCTCGGTTTCTTCGATTATCTCTACCTCGTAGGGGAGACTAACTTTGGAGAAGTGATCTCGCATCTTCTCTACTCCATAACCAGCGGCAATGATTATTCTGTTCACTTGAGATTCAGGGATTATCCCCACAACATGCTCAATCATCGTCTTGTCCAGAATTGGTAAGAGGGGCTTTGGGATGCTTTCTGTCCAAGGACGGAGCCTTGTTCCGAAACCTCCAGCCAGAACTATGACTTCCATGGTAGGTGGATTGCGTTCCTACGTTTCAGCGCTTCGCGTCTGCGACTGTCATAATTTCGATGCGTATCGTTGAAAGACGGGCTATGTCTCGGGAGGGTGTGAATATCCACGAGTACCAAGGTAAAGCCCTCTTTAGAGAAGAGGGTGTCGCCGTGCAAGAAGGCGTTCACTGCACAACAGTGGACCAGGCTCTGGAAGCGTATGACTCTCTTGGCAGAAACGTCGTCGCCGTAAAGAGCCAGATACATGCGGGAGGACGTGGGAAAGGAAGCCTCTACTGCCCAGACACTGGCGATTTGCAGATGGAGGGCGGAGTCAAAATTGCCTTATCGCGAGAGGAGGTCGAAACCTATTCCAAAAATATCCTAGGGAACATTCTGGTCACCAAGCAGTCAGGTCCGGAAGGTAAAATGGTGAACAACCTGTACATAGAGGCAGGCTGTGAAATCGCCCATGAGTATTATCTCGCTCTCTTAGTCGACCGAGAAAAGGATGCAATCTTGGTGATGGCTTCAACTGAGGGGGGTGTTGACATAGAGGAGGTTGCTGAGACCACTCCCCAGGCTATTCACAAAGCTTGGACCGACTCATCCGGGAACCTGCCTGCTGGGGCCGGCAGTGCGATGGCTGATTCTCTAGGACTAACAGGAGTATCAAAGGACTCGTTTAATGAGATGCTAGGGAGCCTGGTTTCTATGTTCGTATCACGGGACTGTTCTATGATTGAAATAAATCCTCTTGTGAGAGCAGGAGATGGTTCGATGATCGCACTGGACTCCAAGATAAGTTTCGATGACAACGCCTCATTCAGGCATCCCTGGAGAGCGGATATGAGAGACATGTCCGAAGAGGAAGAGGTCGAGATTAGAGCCAATAAATCCGGACTATCATATGTCAAATTGGATGGAAATATAGGTTGCCTGGTCAATGGAGCAGGATTGGCCATGGCCTCAATGGATGTTATCAAACTATACGGGGGCGATCCTGCGAACTTTCTCGACATTGGGGGAGGGGCAAATAAGGAGTCAATCACTACTGCCTTCGGAATAATTCTCGAGGATCCAAATGTAGAGGGCATTCTAGTGAATATATTCGGAGGAATCATTCGCTGTGATATGGTGGCTCGGAGTATAATCGACGCATCCAGGGAAGTCGGGCTTTCTGTTCCACTGGTCGTTAGATTCTCAGGAACGAACCACGAAGAAGGAAGGCACGTACTAGAGGAGAGCTCTCTGGAAGTCACAACCGTGGGTACGCTCGCCGATGGTGCCAAAGCAATCGTCGCTGCAACAGTTGGGGTGGACGCTTGAGTATCTGGATAAATGAATCCAGCAAGGTCCTAGTTCAGGGAATTACTGGAGGCCAGGGAACATTCCATGCCACTCGAATGACGGAGTACGGGACAGATGTCGTAGGAGGGGTCACGCCTGGTAAGGGCGGCCAAGTAGTCGATCTCCCTGGTCGGTCTGTCCCTGTCTATGATAACATGGGGAAAGCCGTTTCCGAAACCGATGCTGATGTTAGCGTAATCTACGTTCCAGCGAGATTCGCAGCAGCAGCAATTGTCGAGGCCGCCGATGCCTTCAACGAAATCAAGGGCGAGGGATTGATCGTATGTATTACAGAGGGAATTCCTATTCTCGATATGATTAGATGCGTGGGGCACATATCGGAAATGCCTGGAATCAGGCTTATTGGACCCAATTGTCCAGGAATCATAACTCCCGGAGAAAATGGTGGTTGCAAGGTGGGAATCATGCCAGGATACATACACGCCAAGGGAAGAATAGGCATCATCTCGAAGTCTGGTACACTAACCTACGAAGCAGTAGCTCAAACAATGAGTGTGGGGGAGGGTCAGACCACTTGCATAGGTATCGGAGGGGACCCTATCAGTGGAACTGGATTCATAGACTGTCTTGCTGCTTTTGAGGAGGACCCAGAAACCGAGGCCGTTGTGATGATCGGAGAGATTGGTGGGACTGCTGAAGAAGATGCTGCGGCGTGGGCTGCAGACAACTTCAGCAAGCCTATTGTCGGTTTCGTTGCAGGAGCAACAGCACCTCCAGGAAAGAGAATGGGGCACGCCGGTGCGATTATCTCCGGTGGAAAGGGCACTGCGGATGAGAAGTTTTCAGCATTCGAGAAGGCAGGGATTCACATTGCTAGAGATCCCTCCAAGATTGGGGAAGTGCTGGTCTCGGTTTTGATTGAAGCCGGACTACGAGACCCTTAGGAACGAAGGCACCCAGCATGACATAGTTGGTAACAATGTCTGGCATATTCAACTCGGAATTGGACTCAATTCTCGAGGGGACATCACGCTCCTTCTACCTCTCGCTAAAGGAATTGCCCAGGGCGATCAGGCCCCAAGTTAGCCTTCTGTATATGCTCGCAAGGACTTCTGATACTATTGCAGACTCGGAAGGAGGGGAACCCAAGGAACTCTTGGAGGCTCTAGAATCATACGATGATTTCACACAAGGACGGTCCTCGGACGCTCCGAAATTGTCTTCCTTCTCACAGTTTCAAAGCAATAAATCAGAAGGACTCCTTCTGAAGAATGTAGAGGCAGTGGTGTCCAGGATTGAAGGATTCTCTGATTCAGATCAGGAGGCAATTCGCTCATGCTTGGGAGTCATCATCAGTGGACAGATTCTAGATTTGAATAGATTCTCCCTTTCAGAGGAGGATATCGCCTCTATAGAGAAAGATGATGAATTAGATGACTATGCATACCGAGTTGCCGGGAGTGTAGGTGAATTCTGGACCCAAATGTCGTTAACTCATCTTTTCAAATTAGACTCTGAGAAGGAGAATGAGCTATTCGAGAAAGGTGTCAGATTCGGTAAGTCACTACAGATGATTAACATCCTCAGAGATATTCCATCAGACCTTGCTTTAGGACGATGCTACATTCCCAGAAAAAGTCTGGAAGAGCACAAATTGAGTCCACAAGACCTATTGGACAATTCGAAAATGGAGTCCTTCAGGCCACTTTATGACGAATATCTAGACTTGACCTCTGAGTATCTGGAGTCAGCAATCCAGTACATCGAAATGATTCCTCACTCGCAGTTCCGCCTTAGAGGGTCTTGCATGCTTCCAGTAATAATTGGAAAGAGGACAGTTTCCCTGCTTAGGGGTAGAAACGTTCTCGACCGAAAAGACAGGATAAAGATTGATAGATCGGAGATCAAAGAGCTAGTTAAGCAGGTCGTCATGGCCGTCCCATTCAAAGGCTCAAGCAAGAGACTTCTAAGAGTTTAATCACATATTTTCGAGTGTTTTCAGCTCTAAAACTAATGATGCGCATTCCAATCGCACTCGGGAGACATTCAAGTGGACCCCGATACCGCCCTATTTTGGAGAGCTATGGAGCCGAGCAAGGATTCCGACATCGAAATCGTTCTCGAGGGCGAACTGCATGAAACTAGTTTTCCGGAATCATCAACCAGTCAAGAAGAACAGATCGATATCGTCAGAGCGACTGTCGGCCTAACAAAGGAAGCTGCTAGAGCAATCAGCATTACTGCTATCGAGGCAGTTAGGGAGGGGGCCCTGTTTATGGGGGTAATAGGATCAAGAGGAGAGTTGTTTGACCCATTCAACCATATCGATGCGGCAATATGGTCAGAATCAGAAATCCCCGAGCATATGATAGAAACATCATACGAATTCTGCGAAGAACTCACCCGTAGGGAGGCTGGAAATTTTTACCACTCCTTCAAGTATCTCCCGGAAGAGAAGAGACAGTCAATAATGGCATACTACGCCTTCTGTAGAAGGGCCGACGACATTGCAGACGGGGACTTCGTGGATATTTTCCCCGGAGGATCCTCGGACGATCCGGAGTCTGTGGATTATAGATCAAGTATCGAGAGACTAAGTCCGGGGGATCCAGTATTGGATAGATCAACCTACAATGACAAGATGTCGCAACTATTCTACTACAGGAAGAAACTATCCACAGCGTACGGCAATGTCACTTCAACCGATCCGATCTTCATTGCCCTAAAGGATACTGTTAGAAAATACGGCATTCAGAGGCAACTTCTCGACGATATGATCAGTGGTATGGAGAATGACTTCCACAAGAATAGGTATCAGACCTTCGAGGAACTGTATTCTTACTGCTACAGGGTTGCGTCCACAGTTGGTCTTGTCTGCATAGAGATTTACGGGTACGACGATCCAAAGGCCAAGGAATATGCAGAGTCTTGGGGCGTATTCATGCAACTCATCAATATTATCAGGGACGTCGCGGAAGATGCCCAGCGCGATCGAATATACCTCCCAATGGAAGATTTAGCGAGATGGGGAATTTCAGAGGAAGACGTGAAGAGTGGCAAGGAACTACTCAACCACCCTGGATGGGCTCCTTTCGTAGAGGAGTATTTGGACAGAGCCGATGGATACAGGCAGCGCGCCTTCAAGCTACTCTCCCATCTGGACAAGTCAGCTCGCTACTCCCCAGCAGCAATGGCATCTTTCTACCAATCGATTATGGCGAAGATAACCAAGAAGAACGGAGATGTTTTCACAGAGAGGATTCAGTTGACAAAAACGGAGAAGATCCTACTTGCAGGATATGTGTACGCGAGGTATAGATTCTTTGGCTTCTAACGGTAATAGTCACATCATCAATTTTCGTATGGAAGATGTATTATTCAATAGTAAGGAGGATTAAACATGAGGGTCGCTGTTCTTCTCGAGGAGAGGTGCAAACCGAACAGCAACGCCTTTGCGTATCTGAAGAAGTATTCAGAAATGTGTGAAAGAGAATGCATTCAGGTAGAGGGATCAAAATGCAAGATACTGGAGGAGGCATGTCCCGTTTGCTTCACACGAGCCAAGCACTGTCCCGATGGGGCCGTAAAGATCATCAATCTTCCAGAGGAACTCGACACCGACCTCACCCATTCCTACGGTGAGAACGCATTCAGGTTGTTCCGCCTACCTTCTCCCCGACAGGAACAGATAGTAGGAATTCTAGGCCCCAATGGAATTGGAAAGTCCACGGCCATAAACCTCCTTTCCGGAACATTCAGGCCAAATCTCGGGGATTGGCAAAATTCATCACCAGATTGGGACGAGGTAATTTCCACATTCCCAAGAGGTGAACTCAGAGACTACCTCGGAATGGTTTCTACGGGCGAGGTCAGTATTGCGGTAAAGCCCCAGTACATCGATAAGTTACCACGGATATTCGATGGAGAAGTGAGGGAACTTCTAGCAAGAGTAGACGATAGAGGAGAGATGGAAAACTACACTGAACTCATGGGGATCTCCCATATCCTGGACAGAAAACTCGGGGATCTCTCTGGTGGCGAATTACAGAGGGTGGCGATTTGTGCTACCCTTCTCAAGGAAGCCGACGTCTACTTCTTCGACGAGCCATCTTCATACTTGGACATATATGAGAGAATGAGGATGGTGGGAGTGGTGAGGGGGCTAGCAGAAAAGGGAAAGAGGGTATTGGTAGTAGAACACGATTTGGCAATATTGGATGTTCTCTGTGATTCGATTCACGTTATATATGGGGATAGATCAGCCTATGGGATTTTCACTCCACCTCGATCCACTAGGACTGCGATAAATGCATACCTTGACGGCTTCCTCCCGGAGGAGAATGTCAGGATTAGAGACAAGCCGATACAGTTCCTGAGGGGACGAAATCGCGGTGAAGAGGTAGGCACTCCCATTCTAAAATGGGGAGACATAGAGAAGACTCTAGGAGACTTCAGCCTGACTACAGGAAAGGGCGAGGTGAAGTCCGCTGAAGTCGTTGGAGTAGTTGGTCCGAATGCCACAGGAAAGACAACCCTGGTGAAGATAATTGCAGGAGAGATAGATCCCGACGAAGGTTGGTGTACCATGGATGCCAAGGTATCATACAAACCTCAGCACGTCCGTGCAGACTTCGAGGGAACCGTACAAGAATGGCTAGATACGGAGATAGGAGGAAAATGGCGAAGTGGCGAATTCCATACCCAAGTAACTAGGGCCCTACAGGTTGACAAAATGGTTGACTTGCATGCGACTAAACTTTCAGGAGGAGAACTTCAGGCAGTCAGTATCGCTATCTGCTTGGGAAAGGAGGCGGATCTGTATCTGTTCGACGAGCCCAGTGCACATCTAGATGCCAATGCTAGAATGGAAGCTGCAAAAGCAATCAGGAGGACCATGGAAAGTAATGAGAAGGCTGCGATGGTCATAGACCATGACACCTACTTCCTTGACATAGTTAGCGACTCTGTTCTGGTATTCCAGGGCGAGGGAGGGGATCATGGAAAGGCCATCGGCCCACTATCACTCCGAAAGGGAATGAACCTCTTTCTATCCGATGCCGATGTTACTTTCAGGAGGGACATAGAATCACATCGTCCAAGGATAAACAAGCCTTCTAGCAGGAAGGACCGAGAGCAAAAATCGTCCGGTGAATACTTCTACTCCGACTGAGATGGACCATTGGCTTCTTGAGGGACTATTACGGCCCAACATCGTGGCAGAAGAGTCAGAAGACAGCGGGTCCGAGGAATCAACCACCGAGGAAGTAGACTTCGAGGCTAGGGTTTCAGAACTGGAGGAGGAGCTCCAGTATGCCAAGGCAGAAACTGTAAACATCGCTCAAAGAGCCGCCAGGGACCGTTCTGAGACTCTGAAGTACGGAGGCGCCTCTCTCGCTAGGAGGCTTATTCCAGCTTTAGACCACCTTTCCAAGGCTCTAGAAGCTACAGAAGTTGGTGAAGGGACAGAGTCAGTAATTGCAGGCGTGCGACTCACCCTAGACGGACTCAGGTCATCTCTAGAGTCAGAGGGAATCAATGAGATCAAAGCCTTAGGAAATGATTTCGATCCTACTTGCATGGAGGCGATTGCCACATTACCCTGCCCAGAAGGCAAGAATCCTGGGAGTGTGATAGAAGTCATCGAAACTGGTTATAGGATGCACGATCGCATCCTCAGAGCATCAAAGGTCGTTGTCGCTGAGGGTGACTCGTGAGTAAGAAAGGCAGAGCCTACTTGCTCGTGTTTGGTATAATTACCACATATGCTGGAGCAGTATTTGCCATACAAATTGCAGCCCCAGATAACCCAATAGAACCGGACAATTTCCCAACCAAATGTCCCGAAGATTCGATTAATTGCTCATTAATTGCACCAAATCACCATAGAAGTGGAAACCTCACAGAGATCAGAATCAACGCTAGTTTACTCGAGGTAATGGCTGAGGTCAGAAAATGGATTGATTCCCAATCTGGAACTAGTACCATAGGAGATTGGCCCGAACAAACTCATGCAGTATTCAGAACTCTAATCATGAGGTTTCCAGACGACTTCTTGGTGCAAGGTTTCTGTGATAATGGCGATAGCGTACTGTATGTTTACTCACAGTCACGCCTCGGTGTTTCTGATCTAGGAGTCAACAAAGCGCGAGTCGAGAGCTTCGCTGAGCATATGGCCAACGTCGAAATGGCTACATCAGAATGCGTCTAGGGATGTCCGGCGCTAACCTTGTCTGCAATTATTGACCCCGATATTCGAAAAGCTCACACACTTCCGTCGGCATTCTACACAGAACCTGAGAAATTCGAGCAAATCATGGAGAGATTTTCGCTGAATTGGCATTTTGCAGCCCATGAGAGCCAACTCTCAGGCAAGTCGGCAATTGAGCTGAGGCACCTGGAGAGTTTGCTGGGGGAGCCAATGATGTTGGTATCCGGAGATGAAATCAGGTGCATGTCGAACGTTTGCACCCACAGGGGGATGCTATTGGTGGATGGAAGTTGCTACCGGACCACTCTTCAGTGCCCCTATCATGGTCGAACCTTTGGATTAGACGGGACTATGAAATCGATGCCCGAGTTCGACCTTGTAGAAGGATTTCCTGCTGCTGAAGATGATCTCAGGATATTCCCCTCTATTTCTTGGAAGGGTCTGGTTTTCGCTGGTTTAGAGCCATCTGGTTTGGAAGCCTGCTTGGGAGAGATGGAATCTAGGATTGGATGGATGCCAATTGAGAAATTCGAATATGATCATTCCAGGAATAGGTGCTATGAAATCAAAGCAAATTGGGCCCTGTATGTTGATAACTACTTGGAGGGTTTCCACATCCCATTCGTCCACAATGACCTCAATAGGACTCTAGACTACGACGATTATAGAACTGAGATTTTCGATGGTGGAGTGCTGCAGATTGGTATCGCTAGAGATGGAGAGCCTAACTTCGAGATTCCTGAGGATTCACCCGACTCCGGGCTAAAAGTTGCAGCTTATTATTACTGGATTTATCCAGGTCTAATGCTCAATTTCTATCCATGGGGCCTATCTGTCAACTTAGTCATCCCATTGTCAGTTGATCGAACTAGGATAGAGTACTATGGATTTGTATGGGATAAGAAATTCCTAGGGAAGGGTGCCGGAGGAGACCTAGACAAGGTCGAGGAGGAAGATCAGTTTGTGGTAGAGTCTACACACAGGGGCGTATCATCAGTTTCCTACGAAAGAGGGCGATACTCTCCTTCCAAGGAGATAGGCGTCCATCACTTCCACCAAATGCTAACATCTTAGAGTCAATTGATAACTAATCGCCCATTCGTTGTGCAGTGCCCATGCCTCGACAAAGAACAATTGCTACTTTGCTTGTCTCTCTATTGCTGCTATCCGGATGCCTGAGTGATGAGACATCAGAAAATCCGGAAATTGAAGATTGTTCCACAATCATAGGAGACTCCTGCGAAAGCGAAGATACTATCGCGGATGAAGGAATCTCTGAGCGAGAGATCTCGATATCAGGTGAGGGTTACTGCGATAATACTAATCCAGACCATTGCCTTCTACCATTCCCCTCGTCAGCATTCCTAGAACCAGCATCCGATACTCGTACTGGCTTTAGATTAGACATCAGCGGCGAGGCAGTACCCGACTCGGCTTCCGCGCCTACAGAGGATTTTCATATGCTAGATAGCAAGGATGGCCACTCACCCTCCACGCAGATATTTACTACTTTCAGCACTCTTCCTGACATATCCGGACTGGCCTCTCAGGATTCCATCCCCTCCTCATCTCTCCCCGAACATAATAGTTTGATGCTGAATATGGATACTGGCCAAATCGTAGAACATTGGGTGGAAATATCGGCCCGGACACAGGAAGACGAGCCAACTCTGGTCCATCTACGAACCCTTAGAGGACTAGATCACAATACTCAGTACGCAGTCGCATTCAGGAACCTGACAGATTGGAGCGGTGATCCCATTGAACCCTTTCCGGGATTCAAGGCCTTGAGAGATGAATCAATAACCGATAACCAACAGTTAGAGTCTGCGAGAACTGGATATGAGGTGATGTTCTCCTCTCTTTCCGAGGTTGGCTACGAAAGGAAGGATCTGACAAGTGCATGGTGGTTCCATACAGCATCAACCCAATCAATCGTGGGAGACATAATCTCCATGAGGAACAATGCAACCCAACTTTTAGGTGACAATGGAATAGGGTGCAATGTCACATCTGTGACTGAGAACTATGGAGGAGACAACACAACTCTCAGGAGAATCAGTGGGACTATTACAACCCCTCATTATCTTCAATCCAACTATCCTCCAACTGCTATGACCCGTTCTGAGGACGGAACTCCTAGATTCAACTTCATGACGGAGGTTGTGTTCACAGTTACAATCCCAAAGTCTGCTGCAGACGCCTCTCAACCAGCACCGCTTTTGGTCCTGGGCCATGGTTTCATGGGAGATGGACAAGGTATGGTGTCTGCTCTTAGAGGGCCAACCAATGATTCTGGATTTGCCACGATAGGAACTGACTTCAAGGGTTGGAGTTCAGATGGAGACTTTGGTGCCATAACTTTTGGATTGATGAATCCGAATTATCTGCAGCATCAATCTGAACGACTCCAGCAATCTATAATCAACCACCTTGCGATGATAACTACCATCAAAGGAGTATGTTCCGACCTCCCCGAATTCTACCAAAATGGGATTAACTTGGTTGACACTACCGATATCAATTACATGGGGGTATCTCTAGGAGGGAACAGGGGCCCTTCCCTGTTGTCCCTAATCCCAGCAATTGATAGAGGAGTACTCTGGGTTGGAGGTTCATCTTTCAGCCTTCAGGTCGAGAGATCCACACAGTACACTCAATTCGAGGAGCTTTTCGCTTCTCCTCTCGCTTACGAATCTACATTGGACAGGTCAATTCTTATCTCACTGATGCAATCTATGTGGGATACGACCGAAGCAGAAACATATCTCCCTTTCATTGATGGGGGGATGGACGGCGAATTACATCCCTATGAGATACTATACATAATTTCAATGAATGATGCCCAGGTAACGACACTCTCTGCTGATAGAGCCTCTAGGACTTCGGGAATCCCAGTTCTTTCAAACTCTACATATCACCCCTACGGTCTTGATGTAACCGAGGCTCCGGTTTCTGGCTCTGCAATAGTCTACTTCGACGGTGAATTCCCTGCAGTGCCTTCGGGAAACATACAGGGACCTATGGAATACCATTCCCTAGCGCATAATCAGGTGTTGGGATACGATCCTGCCGTCGACTTGGCTACTGAGTTCCTTTTGAGCGGCCAGATCACCGACACATGCTCAGGGGAGTGCTACTTCGAAGGGACTTGGTAGTCTCGGGGCTAAAATCTCTCTACCCTGCTACCAGATGTCCAATCGTAGATGCCCTTTCCTGTCTTTTTCCCCAAATTTCCGGATTCCACCAGTTTCTTCAGTAGTGGGTGCGGTTTGTATGAATCGTCCTCAAAGGCCTCCGCCAAACTATTCAGAATATCCATCCTAACATCGAGACCCACTAGATCGGATAGCTCCAAAGGTCCCATGGGATGCCGATAACCTAATTTCATCGCAGTGTCAATATCACTTGCTGATGCAACTCCCTCTGCCAGCATTCTGATGGCCTCGTTACCCAATACAACTCCCAGTCTGCTGGTGGCGAATCCTGGAACGTCATTCACCAGTATCGTGGTCTTGCCCATAGACTCCCCAACTTTCTCAGAAATCGCTATCGTTTCCTCTGATGTTTCTCCGTGCTTCACTATCTCGAGTAACGGCATCAGCGGGACTGGATTGAAGAAGTGCAAACCGACAAACCTCCCGGGGGTTTGGATTTCAGTGGCAATCTCCGAAATGGAAAGCCCCGAGGTGTTTGTTGCTAGGACTGCTTCCTTGGGTGCCAAACCTTCCAACTCTCGGAAGACCGATTTCTTCAAGTCAATCTTCTCGGGGACTGCTTCTATAATCAGGTCCATACCTCTGGAAGCCTCACTTATATCGGAGGAAGTACACAGGTTAGCCTTCCACGATGAAACCTCAACCTCTCCGGTCTTACCTTTCTCTATGCCCCTCTGCCAGAAACTCAGTATGCTCTCCTCGCCCTTCTTCAGAGATTTAGGAAATGCGTCGTAGAGTACAGTTTCCCATCCGGTCTGGGCGCAAACCTGGGCTATCCCAGATCCCATAGCGCCAGCGCCGATGATGCCCACTTTGCGAATTACCACGAGATGCGGAGAGCATCTCTCCCCATAAGCCGTACTAACCCTCACGCCCGTATGCCGCGAGTGCTGACTGGAACAGTCTTTGTCGCGGTACGTCATGCTCTAGGAAGCATGTGAATGGCGCTACGTCCTTCAAAAGCTCAATCGATGAAATGTATGCGCCATAGACGAATGGGTCTGCACTCTCTATGGAAGGAATCTGAATACCTAGCTTTGACAGTCCTTTCCTGGTATCCTCGTCCCATATCGAGTAGGTGTGGTGAGTGAAGTGAAGATAAGCGGAGAGCCTCCTAACATCGGACCTCGCCTTGTCGGTCAAGCTCTCGATAAGAAGGGTGTCTGGATACTTGATTGCGTACAAGGATAGCAGCACTTCTCGCTGTGTTTCCTCTTTCCATTCTCTCTTTTCGAGGCCCATCCAATCGTCAATCATATCTAGCATCTCGGGAGTGTAAGGTCTACGGATTTTGTATAGCAACTCCTCGTATGAAGGAGCATCCTGGTCATCAGAGTGATGATGGTCGTGGAAAAGATCGGTCAGTCTCTCAAAGAACGGTCGACATGCTTCTTTGTCAAATGAGGATAGCGCAACGAACTGCATTACGGCCACCTCGACTATTTCCCCTTCCACTCTCTGTACTGTATCCAGTCTTCCTTCATGTACACGTTGACTAGGGTATCCTCGTCCTCATCGGTAGGAAGTACGGAATCCAAATAGGTCTGATATTCTTCTTCCGACCCTTCGAAGGATTCACCTTCTACAGTGTAATTCTTCCCTGCATACTTGCCTATGCCCCTCTTGAACTTGTCAGAGGGGATGTACAACTCGGGCTCTCCTTCCTTGCGGGCCTTGCTGATCCTGCTCATCTCCGCCCTGAGCTCCTGAAAGTAGAGGTCCCTGCTAGCCTCATTCAGGTGCTCTCTGTCTGCTTCTGTGTCAGCCTCTCTCTCGTCGTATCTACCTTTGATTCCGTAGACGTATGCCCACTCCGCGCTGCTAGAGTCGTCTGTTCCGAAAAGGTCCAATCCGGTGCTAACCCACTTGTTGATGTATTTCTGAATTAGTGAGCAAGGAATCACTCCCTGCTTGACCACCCTACGAAGCCCGTTCGCTCCGGTTCCAAGGTGGAATGACTCTTCCTTTAGCATTGGTCCCATACTCGCAGCAAGCGGCTTGAAAGAGGAGGTGCTCAGCATCTTCAACTGGTACTTCCCGTCCCGGTCGATGAAGTGGGTGAACATGAAGAAGTCCAGCCAGTGGTCTATTGGCTCGTTGAAGGATCCAAGTATCCGAGTTCCCTCCTGAGCGTTCCTCTCAAGAAGCTTGGCAGCTTCCCTCACGCCTTGTTCCCCGAAGAACGTGCATAGAAGGTAGGCCATCTGCCAACCGTGCCTCTGTTCCTCACACATTATTCTCAAAGCCGATTTTTTGTCATACTCGGTCGGCGCTGTTTCTAGGAGATGGTTCTGCTGTTCGACGCTGGCGAACTCTGTATCTCCTTGGACACTGACCATAGTCAGAATCGCGTCAGTGATGTTCTGTTGTGGGATTTGCATCCTCCTCTCCCACTTGGGCATGCCCTCGAAGTCACCAAACTCTATTTCTCCTCCCGCTGTATCCCAATCGAACTTGATATCGAAGCTGTAATCGCCCAACCAGGAGGGATCGAACCCTATTCTCGTCTGCCAGTCATTGAACTCTTCAATCCAAGACTCAAAGTTCGTCGGATAATTTTGAACTACATCAGTATCTGCCATACTTTACCCCAACATTAAGGGGTATTTCAGAGGTTGCTTTTCTTCTCTACAAATAGACAGCCTACTTTCCTTCAAACCTAGGTGTTTTCCTGTCAACGTACGCCTTGATGCCTTCCTTTGCGTCTTCCGATTGGAATAGATCAGATTGCAACTCTCTCTCAAGAGCAAGATGGTACTCAAGCGGTATCTCCATACCACTCTGCACGCTTCTCTTGATGTTCCCTATTGCCTTTGAGGCTGCGAATGGTAGAGAGAACCTTCCAGCGTAGTCAAGAACGTCCTGCCTAAACTCATCTAGGCTCAGTGAGTCATAGATGTCGTGCACTAGATCCATTTCCCTGGATTCCTCGAAGGAGAACTTCCTTCCTGTAACCATTATTTCCATTGCTTTGGCTTTTCCAACCAGTCTAGACAGTCTAGCCGTTCCACCTGTACCTGCCAATACTCCGAGAGCGACCTCAGGCAGTCCTACCTGGTAATTGCCCTTTCTGGCTATCCTAATGTCAGCGGCCATGGCAATTTCCAGTCCGCCCCCAACCGTATGTCCGTTAAGTGCGGCTATGACCAACTTGGGAGTCTGCTCCAAACGGGACAGAGTTTCGTTGGCGTGCAGGCAGAAGAAGTACTTGTATCTCGGAGACAGAGTGTTCAGATACTTTATGCTAGCACCTGCAGAGAAGAACTTTTCACCGTGTCCAGTTATCAGGATTACCGATACGTCATCATTGAATCTTGCTTCAAGTATGGCATCGTCAATGTCGTGCCACATTTCCCTTGTGTAGGTGTTCACCGGTGTCTTATCTCCCTCGAGTGGATCTCCGGCGGAATCGGAAATGAGCTCAATAATCGCGACTCCGTTTTCTGTCTCTCCATAGTTAACGAGACGATTCTTCATGGGCTTAAGTTCTGGCCAAGACGTCATGTTCTCACGACTTAGTCCAGCCATATCAATCAAACGGAGACGATACTAGGCTATGCATCTGTCTCTTTGAACGATACAGCCCCTCCCTTGCTTCGGGTGGATTTCCATTGCTCACGAACTCTTTCAGCCTCAATGCTAGGATCCCATGAATCTCTCTTCAGCGACTTTCTGAAGGGCATCCTGTGGACAACCCTACCGTCAGAAAGATCCTTCCTTCTCAGCATTCCAATCTTGACAATCGGCCACAATGCCCTTCGAAATAGCCCGGGTTTATACAGCCAACGCATGAAGTTCAATCCGTCTCCGTTCCTGTTCTGATCTCTCATCCACTGGTTTGCTACCATCTTGAATCCTCTATTACCAACCCTGTTCATCAGGAAACGATTTATCGCGCTGGCCTTTACGAGAGGGACAAGTCTCCTCCTCACTTCTTTTTCGTATTCGAATTCCCCTAGTAACGACTTAGCCGCCAGCACTCCACTGGTTATTGCGTATCTCATGCCAAAACCCCACATGAAGTCCTGTAGGCCCCCAGCCTCGCCGACGTAGAGCCTTTCCTCATGGACGTACTTGGTAGGTATTCCGAAGTCCCCCTTCCCACCGACCCTCTTTATCGGCTCCCTATCCAAGTCGTAATTTCGTTCATACCACGCTATTGTTTCATCAAGGTATCTCCCACTATTCCTTTGCTTACGCCAGAGACACGTGCAAATAAGTCCGATTCCGTCAATTATTATCAGGTAAGAGTATGCACCAGGTGCCAACTTGTCATTCAATTGGAAAGCAACTAGGTTCCGGTGCCTCGTATGGAATATCTCGCCGTATGCGACGGCACTCGACTCTCTAGGTCCTGCGGCAACTATGTCGCACTCCTCAGGAGATTTCTTCACTCCATAGTGTATCTTTACTCCAGACTCTAAGGCCATCCTCTTGAATGCCTGATCTATTGTATGCTCCGCAGTGCCTCTCTCAACCACCCTGAAAGCAACACCTTCCGTTTTTGGATTGGTCACAACATCATCTGGGTGGATTAAATCAATAATCCCAAATGAATCAGATTTGAACTCTGTTGCGTCAAATCCCCAATCAGCTAACTCTTCGAAGAAGTCAATCTCGCTCGTCCAATTCTCGATGCCCTGGAAGTCCCCATCGAACCTTGCTCCGCTGTCAGACCGGATTTCATGAACGTGAACATCTTTCCCGGCTTTAGCCAATATCGTTGCAGATGAGAGGCCCGAGAGACCTGCTCCAAGGATGTGCACTTCGGCGCTCACGGTTTCGCGACCTCCTATGTTCGCTTGAACGGTTGGGTCACCCGTCGGTTTCAAGGCATAAATCCCATGGGGGGGTGTGGCAGTCCATATCGAGGTTGACACTAAATCTCTGGATATCTCCAGACTTCGCAGCATTATCGACTCCAAGGGTTGTGGTAGCGTAGTCAGTTTCGTTGGATTAACTAGGGACCATGAGGATGGAGTTCCAGTTAAGGGACTAGAGTTCGATGCTTGGGAGGATAAACTTCCGAAGGTTCTTCAGAGTATTGCAGAAGAAGCAATTTCCACATTCGGGGTAAGCTCCGTTGTTATGTCACATAGAACTGGATTCGTTGAACCCGGCCAAGAGATAGTTTGCATCCATGTAGGATCGGCCCACAGGGCCGAGGGCTTTACCGCATGTTCTTGGATAATTTCTGAGCTAAAGAGACAGGCTCCTCTCTGGAAGAAGGAGTTGAGGGAAGACGGAGAATTCTGGAAGACAGGTCTTGGATAGGGCCGGTTGAATCTACCACCCAAGTCCGTGCGTCTGAATAGGGTGGACCTATTCCGATAAGGCGGTGAGATGATGGGCGACAGTTGGTCTGGAATAGTTGACGTGGGTTCGAAACCAATTGTTCGGAGGGAGGCCATTGCGACCGGCATGATTCGGTTAAAGGCAGAATCTATTGACGCAGTGGCCACAGGGTCTTCTCCGAAGGGAGATGTCCGCGAAGCCTCAACTATTTCTGCGATTCAGGCAGTCAAAGAGACCTCTCGCACCCTTCCTCATTGTCACCCTATCCCCATCGAGGGATGCCATGTTGAGTGGGTGTTAGAAGAAAAGGGACTGAGGTGTAATGTTACAGTAAGGACTCATTGGACAACTGGGGTTGAGATGGAAGCTCTGTGTGGAGTAAGCGCTGGTTTGCTTTGCGCTTGGGACATGTTGAAGCCGTTAGAGAAGGATAAGGAAGGGCAGTATCCCGAAGTAAGAATTGAGGATATCCGAGTCCTAAGAAAGAAGAAGGCACAGCCGCAGGATTGAATTCTATAACCCTTACACGAGGTTGTGCCAACGGCCGACCTAATTCCAGATTTCCTCAAGGCCACAGAGGCTGCAGCTATCGCTGCTTCTAGTTGGAGGGGGCTAGGAGATGGGAAGGGGGCCGACGGAGCCGCCGTCGAAGCAATGCGTGCAGTCTTCGACGCTGTTCCTTTCGATGGTAGAGTTGCCATTGGTGAGGGCGAGAGGGACGACGCTCCGATGCTGTGGATCGGGGAGCCTCTCGGATCCAAGCAAGGAGATCCAAATTCTCCATCCATAGACATCGCTGTTGATCCTCTCGAATGTACCAATCACGTAGCAAATGATCTCCCAAATGCAATGGCGGTACTGGCCGCAGCCCCACGAGGGTCTCTATTGCATGCTCCGGATTGCTACATGGACAAGATAGCAGGGCCTTCAGAGATATTCGACGCTATTAGCTTGGAGGCAGATGTCGATTACAACATCGAGGGGGCCTCAGATGCATTGGGTAAGAACCCATCAGACATGCAAGTAGTGGTGATGGATAGACCTAGGCATGAAGATTTGATTAGAAATCTGAAAGATATGGGAATTTCTCCGGTACTGATTGGTGATGGGGACATAGCTGCAGCACTGAACGCTGCTGATCCCGATTCAGAGATTGATATGTTGATGGGGATAGGGGCAGCCCCGGAGGGAGTGATCACAGCAACGGCTCTAAGAGGTCTCGATGCTCCATTTGAGGGAAGACTTGTGTTCAAAAACGAAGGACACCGGGAGAGAGCAGAGGAAATGATTGAAGGAGATATAGAGAGAATCTGGTCTCGAGACGAACTCTGTTCAACGGAAGACTCGATTTTCATTGGTACAGGTGTCTGTGACGGCAGAACAAAAGGAGTTGAAGACCTTGGACAAGGGTCCTATACTGCTCATTCCGAGATTATAGATGTCAAATCAAAAGAACACTACTTCGTTTCAACTACAATTTAGAGGGCCGATTCTCCTTTCTATACAAAAAGCATTGACGATGGTTTCTTTTCTTACTACCCCCTCCACTACTTCGAGGGAAGAAGATGGATAGGGAATTGTTGGAAAAAAATGCAAGATTTTTGGTCTCCCCAGGGAGAGGCATACTTGCTGCAGATGAGAGCAACGGGACGATGTCCAATCGCTTGGAAGCAGTAGGTGTGGAAGCATCATCTGAGACCAGAAGGGAATACCGTGCCAATCTCTTCTCCACGGAGGATTATGAATCTGCTATTAGTGGCGTTATACTATTCGATGAAACAATTCGCCAGGCAATGAAAGATGGGACTCCAATACCCTCCGAACTTTCCCGCAGAGGAATCCTACCAGGAATAAAGGTTGACACAGGAGCAAAGGAACTGGCCAATCATGAGGGTGAGAAAATCACAGAGGGACTCGATGGACTTCGAGAAAGATGTTCTGAGTATTTCGCAATGGGTGCCAGATTCGCTAAATGGCGTGCAGTAATTAGGATCGATTCAGGACTCCCAACCAAGGCGTGTATTGCCACGAATGCACATGCCTTGGCAAGGTACTCAGCAATCTGTCAGGAGCAAGGGCTAGTTCCAATAATCGAACCAGAGGTTCTGATGGACGGGGACCATGATGCTAGAAGATGCTACGAAGTAACGGCAGAAATTTTGGATGCCACATTCTCTGAGTGTGAAAGCCAAGGCGTACATATTCCTGGAGCTTTGCTAAAACCAAATATGATAATTCAAGGCAATGATTGTGAAAACCAGATTTCTAGAGAGGAGGTTGCAAATCTCACTGTCGAATGTCTAACAAAGCATGTTCCTCACAATCTCCCTGGGATAGTATTCTTATCTGGGGGTCAATCTGACGAAGATGCTACAGCACACCTCGATTTGATGAATAAGATGACTCTCGAGCACCCTTGGGAGCTATCATACTCCTATGGTAGGGCATTACAAGCAGACGCCCTTCGAAAGTGGGCAGAGGCTACTGAAGATTCTGATATATCTAGCCAAAAAGCATTTTCACATAGGGCGAAAATGAATAGCTTGGCAAGGTTTGGTAATTGGAGTAAGGACCTAGAGTTGTGATTAGGCCTTCTCTTCTAACGCGCCTGGGCGAACCTGCCAGACACAGATTTCGTATCTGCCAGAAAGTGCCCCCCCTCTTTTGGTCGTAGCCACCTTCAGTATGTCTTTGTCCTTTGAAAGAACATTCCCTAGCTGCTGCGGAGTAGTTCCATGTCTCATAGTTGAGTTAACATGTTCTAGTATTTCGGTGGTGTTCGCCTCTCCTCTTTCGTCTAAGAATTTCTTGATCTTTTGCCTCAGTCTTGTGGTCCTCATATTCTCACTCTTCTTGTTCCCGGGACTCTCACAAAGCCCCGTTTTCTCAGGATAGCGGATGGTAATATAATGCTTCTGTATGTTTTTTCTCTACTTGGTTACAAATAATGACAGTTTTTTTGCTTTTTCTATATGTTTTTTCCACTGCACATCCGAATAACTGATATTTCCACTGGAAAGTTATAACTAAATGTAACGAAAACAAATATTTTATTACTATCTTTCATGGAGTATCCTTCTGTAGGTGTTTTTTCGTGTCAGATGCTTCCCGTAGATTCGTCCATGATGATCCGAAGAAAATCAGAAGTAAGCACCGTCGCAGGATTCTCTCCCTGCTCTCGGATGGTGAAGCCACAGTCTCTCTTTTGTCTTCAGAATCAGGACTCAGAATGCCTCACGTTTCTGCTGAAATCAGTCGTATGAGGGTCGAGGGGCTGGCTACAAGTGACCTTCCCCCTGGTTCCAGGGGTGCAAGAATCAGACTCACTGAGGATGGTTGGAAGGCTCTAGAGGATGACGAGTGGTCGAAAGTAATTGAGTTGAAGGCGCCATCCTCAAACTCAGATTACTGCTGTGTATTATCGCGGGACGAAGAAAATCTAACCTTGTGTTTTTTGAGCGTTCCAAGAGAACCCTTGGTGCAGATTCCAAACCGAATCGCGACCCTAATCTCAGAGACTACTATGTCCACAAGAAACACAGGGGTCTCTTGGAGTTGGGCAGTTCTTTCTGAGGCTACCCCTCGTTGGTTCGACAGAGAGAAAATGATAATCCTAGATTCACCTCCGGAGTTTGCTGACCCGGGAAGTATAGAGTCATACGCAGAAAAACCACAAATCTTCGGAGTTATCAGGGCTAAGCTCGTGCACCAATCTTCTAACTCAATAATCTCACCGGGAGAATGGTTTTCTCAACCAAACCAGATTTACAAAGCCCCATTGGACGAGGCCACTCATCACAGAGGAGATTGGACTCTTGGCTCACCTCATAGCAAATCGCCCGATATTAGACCAACTCAACCAATCGCTGCTACCATCAAGGAAAGACTTCCACTTTCTGTTCTACTCAGGTCAGCTAGGTCAAACTCGCTAGTAATTGCAGATCTCAGAGGATTGGGAATGGAAGGCGAAGACTACCCAATCGGGGCACTTAGGTATTGGATAAAGAAAGCCCATCCTAGGCTTTCGGAGTCCGAAAGGAGAAAGAGGTTAAACTCGTTGATCGATAGGATTTCATCCTCTAGAAGAATAAAGGTTCCAGAGTCTACGATTAGAAAATTTAGGAAGGATTGGGCGGGAAGAAAATTCTCAAACAATGAATCGGAAATCAGATCAATCGAGTTGAGGGGCCTGAGTAAAAACGCGACAGAGTCTATCATCAGGTGGTCTATGGATAATGATTCAACCCCACTAGTGATAGAAATCAGACATGATCTGCCAAGTGAATTAATGTCTAGAATTGCATCTAAGCAAAATCTTAGACTAGTAATTTTCGACCATCTACCAGATCAATTTTCTTCATTCACTTTGCTTGAAGTTGATAGGATTCGAACGCTTCCATGGTTGAGTTATCGTACCAGTAGGGGAGAGGGGATACCAGTAAGGATGGTAGAAAGAGGAAAAATCACAGACTATCCAGCAGAACCAGAGAGCACTACGATTTCTCCATGGCAAATCTTGAAACTCCCTTCTGAAGATGATGAGTACAAGCAAGAAATAGCTAGAAATTCAGCTTCAATAATTAGCTCTGCCGTCTCCCAATTTCCTGATGGCGATGAAGAATGGGCGAATCAAATGGAGGCAATGTATCCACTCGCGTCCTGGATAGCATCTCCAAGGACAACTAGGTGGCAAAGATGGCAGAGAGTTTCCTCGAGATTGGATTCAGAATGGATAGCACTACTTGATCTGGATTATGTTCCAATTGAGAAGATTTCAGAATTGGCCAATCAAGCCCCGAAATCAGTAAAGGAAATTTTCTCACGAACCTTAACTTCCAAACTTAGAGAGAATCCGGATAATCTGCTAAGATCATGGCCAGCAATAGATCCAAGTCAAGCCAATTCAGGTGCTTCTTGGCTGGCGTCCCACTTTATTCAGAACTCAGCATGGATGCCTAAAGAGACGCATCATGATATCATTGGCTGGGCCGTTGAGGCATGGCTATCTGACCCCCCGACCGAATCTCTTGGGGCTCTAGATGGCATTAACTGGCTCTTTACTTCTGGAAATCTAGAGAAATCGGTTTTCGACAGTCTAATTGAAAGAATTAGAGACATCGGATCCTCACTCCCTGAGGGACATCACCTCAATACTTGGTCTAGGCTGTATGACCACGCTTTAGGGAAAAGAGAAGCTAAAATGGAAGATATACAGTTATTCATCACACATATCCCCAATTCGTGGTGGGCACCATTTTCATCAGAATTCTTGAAAATGATACTGAATAGTACCATTACAGACGAATTCTTCAGTCTAAATATTCCTTGGTGTTCAAGTGTACTTAGGCCGAAAGGAGAGGTGTCAAGTTCTCCAGGCCTATCATCTGTAATTAATCAGGGATGTGATATCGAAATTTTCCCTTTACTGCAGAACCACCTAAGTTCAGCTAGTTCCGAGGTAGGAGATGTCAATTCTATGAATCATCTCTGGGATTTGCTATCCGCGTTAGAATCAATTAGAGAAGGCTCTAATCCGTCTGTTGGGCTTTCTCATAAACTATCAGGTTGGCTAGCACAACCACTTGAGAAATGGCCCAACTTCACTCTGGAGATGATTATGGATGGAGACATAGACGTTTCAGAAAGTCTAATTCTTCGGAAGTCTGGATTTCACGAAGGACTTAGAAATTTCGACAGTTCTCCACAACCGTTGGGTTCTTGAGCAAATCTGCAGGCGTAGTGTTGCCCAACCGGCAACACCGTGCGGACAAAACCCCCTCGCCGGAGGTGGAGGATGAAACACGGCACCACGGATTGGGTGACCATCCGTCGAAGACCATCGTGACTCTTCCGAGAGAATGATCGATGGCGCAAATCGGGTGGCCGGATTGCGTAGGTCCCCTGAGGACGGAATAGAATGAATCAAGGGACTACCCCGCAGTCCGACAGACGTCCCGGGGTGGGTCAGGCGCCAGAGCAAAGCAGTGAAGGTTGCCGTTACGCCCCGGGGCACACTGAAATTTCAGGTGTTTTGAGTGGAGAAAAAGAAGCACGAAATAGGATTAATTGGTGGTACTTTTGATAGATTCCATGCCGGACACATGTCATTGATTTCTGCAGGTCTTGCAAATTGCAAGAAAATCCAGGTCTGGATAACCAATGATAAGTTAGCTAGGTCGAAGGATCGACGTATCCAGGACTGGTATGATAGGGAGTCCGGTTTGATCGATGCCACATCAGAACACTCCTCTCAAATCACAACTCATCAACTCGATGACAAATTCGGGCCATCCTTGCGATCTACTGAGGCATCAGCAATTATATGCACTGCTGAAACAATTCAGGGATGCTTGGAAATCAACTCTCTCAGGGAAATAGATGGATTCTCTCCTCTAGATATTATCTCCGTTGAGAGAGTCACTTCCTGGGATGGGAGGACAATTTCTAGCTCAAGAATCCGAGATGGCCACATTGACAGGGAGGGGATGCCATGGATTCCAGAACATTTCAGAACTTCAGATCCAATTATGACTCCCGAGGTAGAGTCCCAACTCAAAGAACCATTTGGCGAACTAATCGAGGGGCCTGAGGAGGATATTACCGTGGCTGCTTTGGCAGCCATCTCTAAGATAGTAGGATCTACAAAATTCTCCGGCCCACTAATTGCCGTCGGAGACGTCACCGTACTAGCCTTTCAGAATTCAGGAAGACCAGCAGACATAGCAATAGTC
>CEWK01058981.1_pt1 | contig 68167 bp, 58 predicted proteins | sample 531431 | NCBI WGS metagenome assembly CEWK01 (sample SAMEA2623059, study PRJEB7988) | marine metagenome | isolation source: saline water (ENVO:00002010), including
CCTATTACGCTCACCTCTGGAAAGATTGTCAAAATCAAGATCCTGTCCAAGCTGTGTAATTTCAACATTTAGATCGTTTTGGAAAACAACCTGATGTGGAAGTCCTAGCTTGTCAAGATAATGTGTGAGCCTGTTGTTCAAGTATGCCAAGTTTTGATCAATAATCTTTTTACGTATAAAACTATCTTTGTTTGTCAACAGTTTTAATAAGAACTCTTGATGTTCTTTTAGATCATTGAGTGCGTTGATTGTGGTCCAATCAACTTCTTGGATTCCTGTTTTAGTCAAATCATCAACTTGTTCCTGATAAGGATCAGTTTCGTTTTGACTATTTTCTAATGCTTGTTTAAGTTGTGCTACATTTTGTTTGTGATCATAAACTTCCTTGATAGTTTCATAAAAAGTATCAGGCCGGCCATTTATATCACCTATTTTCGTAAGCTCATTGTTTGCTTCGGATAATTTATCTGTGATTTCTTTTTGATAAGAGACAGCATCTTCTAATTCTTTGGCTTTTTTGTTTTCTATTTCTTTTACTTTATCTTCTTGTAGTTCTTGACCACAAGCATAACACACAGCATTATCAAGTTCTTCAATATCTTTTTTAACTTTATCCACTGAATTGTTAGCTCTTAGCAATGTAGAGTCTAGTGTTGCTGTTTCTTTCTTTAGTGTGTTAATTTTTGTGTTTAATTCTTCCCAGTTTTTTAGTTTTTCGTGTTTTTCTAATTCACTATCAACGTCAAGATGTTCTAGTTCACTTATACCTCTTTGTAATTTTTCAAGATTTGTCTTTTTATTTGTTTCCCAAGCACTTTGTTTTATCTTTAAGCTATCTATAGTTTCTTTAATTCTTTCATTACTTTGTTGCTTGGCATTTATATTTGCGTTTTCTTCTGTAATATTATCTCTAGTTTGTTTAATTTTTTCTTTTAAGGTTTCTGCTTTTTCAGAAAGTATTGTTATACCAAGCAGTTGTTCAATAATATCTTTTTGATCATTTACCTTCATGCTTAAGAATGGTTCCGTATATGTGTTTAAAGCAAGTATGTGCTTAAACATGTTATGACTCATTCCTAAAAGTTCATTTATTGTTTCCTGTGTTTTACGGCTATCACCTTGACTTTCGTCAGTCATTTCTTGTTCTTGATCATCAACAAAAAACTTCAGTAGATTAGGACCACGTCCTCTTTCCACCTTATAATCTGTGCCGTCTTTTTCAAAAGTCAAAGTAACCAACATACCTTTGTTATTGGTCTTGTTAATTAAATTATTTCTTTTAATATTTGTTAGTGCTATACCATACAAAGCATAACTTAATGCGTTTATGATTGTTGTTTTTCCAGTTCCGTTTCTAGAACCCATATCATCTCCGCCTTGATCAAGATTTTCACCAAGTACAAGAGTAAGTTGTTGTTTATCAAAGTCAACTGCTTGGGTTTGATTACCCACACTCATAAAATTCTTTACTGTAAGGCTTTTAATTTTTATCATAGTTCGTCATATATCCTTAACAGCGTGTTTTTATCATATTGTTCAGTATCAATTGCTGTAATCTCCTTAGTTACAATTTGATCTACACTTTCAAATGTGCTTATATCAATATCAGTGTGTATCTCTTCATCCTTTTGACTTGGAATAAGTGTTATTTCTCTACAGTCATATTCGTTTACAAAAGTTTCTTTAATAAAACTAGCTTCTTCATATGATATGGGTAAGTCAAGTGTAACTCTAAGATACATTTTACTTTTTAATAGTTTTTCTTTTTCATCTAACAGTTTAGAAAGTTTTAAAGTTCTATATTTTGGACAATCATCCCAGTCTATGTATACTGGTTCTTTATTGTTTTCCTTATCAAGGATCATCATACCACGTTTGTCATCCCATGCGTCTGCGTAGTTGTGTGGAAAAGCATTTCCTAAATAATGTATTTTTCCTTGTACCTGTCTTTTATGGAAGTGTCCTGAAAATACATAGTCTTGATGCTTAAAGTGTTCAGCCTTCAACTCACCAGTGTCTGGCATCTGTACCATGGCATTCATATAAAAGTTAGGAAGTTCAAAATGACCAAACATATATTTTGCTTTTATCTTAGAAATCTGCTTCCATTCTTCACCTACTAACCAAGGAACAAGAACAACGTCATCTTCTTGTAATATTTCATCTACGTATGTGATGCCAGGAATATGTTTACCAAACTCTAAAGAATAGATGTCACGTTTATCTTTGTAATACAAATCATGGTTACCAGCAAAGAAATAAAATTTTTCAAATGCTTTACCTAGTTTTTCTAAACACCTTGTTGTAGTATCAAGTGTTTGTACATTAATAGTATTTCGATTGTGATGCCAGTCTCCACAAAATATTCCAGTTTCACAACCGTTTTCTTTTGCTTTTTGGATAAACCAATCTACAAATTCTTCACAATCCTGTAAATGAACTTTACTGTTAGACTTCAATCCAAGATGGATATCAGTAAAAACCGCCGCTTTTTTAAACAAAATACAATCCTTCCTCTAGCATTATAATAGAAAACTAAGAGTTTGTCAATCAGTTTTTTGGGCTTTTTGGTTAGCTAAATTATGGTCACGTTGTTGACGCTCCCATTCTCCTTTTGCCTGTCTTGTGTAACTAGGATTCATGTGATTCATTTCTAAGATGTCATCTCTAATATTTTGATTTCTTTTTTCTATATTAATAACTCTTACAAATGAATTTGTCACAGCCGCAGTATAATACGCAAAAGGATTATTGGATTTGGATTCATCAAACTGTAATCCAATCTGAGACAACTGTAATATTGCCTGGCCACGCATCTCATCATTATACGTGTATCCTCTTACATTACCACGGGTAGCATACCGATCACAAAGTTTCATCCACATTAAAGCAAGTTTATTTGTTACTTTACCACCTTCTTTGGTAAAATTGCCATTTTCCATACCACCTTCCCAATGACTTTTACCTACACAGATAAGTTCACCGTTATCATTAAATTTATAATGTTGGAATGGAGGAAAATTTACCTTTGTTTTTGTGTCTGCTATTGTTTTAGGATTTTTCTTACGTCCCGGCTCTTCTGGAATGTGATCATACATCATAATCCTAAATATCACATCCGTTTTTTCTATTTTTCGATAATCAATAGCAAATTCTGCTAATTTTACTCTTTTTCCACTTTCTTTTGCCTTTTCAAATGCCTTTTGCTGTAATTTTTTTGCCTTGTTCCTTTTTGCTTCTGCTATTGTACGGACATTTATTTTAGACACACTAGGTAATATTATATCAAAGTCAGCAAAATCGTTGTCCGTAAAGCTACAAAACGATGATTTAGACTTATGAATCTCTGCTAATATGTCTTTGTTGTTTAAATAATTGATTCTTTTCATTGGTTCTCCAAGGTTCATACCACATTATAATATACTCTGTTAATTTTGTCAACTAAATAATAGTAAGGAGATAACCAAATGCCATCATACTTTAAAGGCGGAAAAATAAGCAAAGACGGAAAGAGCCTAGCCGTCGATAAAAGCAAAACAGCCTTCGCTAGTGAAGGACAAAACACAGCTTCAGCTGAAGCTCCTAGTTGGGTAACCGAATCACCCTTATACCAATCAATGAAAGGTACTGCCCAAGACATATATGATGGTATAACTGGTGGAGGTGACAATCTTGTTGGTGATGTAAGATCTAAATTTCTAAAAGGTGGCGACCCTGCATTGGGTACTTCACCGACAACAGCATATTGGGGACAATCAACAGTTGAAGATAGAGATTGGCGAGTCAAATTAAGTTTGCCTTCAGTTTTTGAGAGATCGGAATTGATGAAACCTTTGATTAACACGGGAGGAATGATGTTTCCTTATACTCCTACTATTATATTGAGTCACTCAGCTAATTATAATCAAGTGGCTCCTATACATAATAATTATCCCTTTTTTGCTTATCAGAATTCACAAGTGGATCAGTTGGTTATTACAGGACAATTTTACAGTCAAAATGGTTTAGAAGCTAGTTATTGGGTAGCTTGTTTGCACTATCTACGAACAGTAACTAAAATGCAACATGGATCAGATCAAGATGGTAGAGGTAATCCACCTCCAGTGGTTGAACTCAGTGGTTATGGTGATTATGTTTTTAATAAAGTTCCGGTAGTCATAGCTAACTTTACAGTTGATATGCCTAACGAAGTTGACTACATAGCAACTGGTTTTAATCCTATAGATTTTTCAGACTTTGGAGCATCTATTGCTGAGCAAAAAGCAGGAATGTCAGTAGGCTGGGCACCATCTGAATCACAGTTCACAGTTACAGTACAACCTATCTACAGTAGATCCAAAGTTTCTAAATTTAGTTACAGTGATTTTGTAAACGGCAGTAACTTAGGTAAAGGATACATTTAATGTCAAGTCCTTATAAAGATACAGAGTTTAAAATAAATGGAACATTAGACCTTTTAACCATTAGACCTATTCCAGCTTTTTATGATGATAAACTTTATACAATTGAACCTCAGTACAATCATAGACCAGATCTTTTAGCTTATGACTATTATGGAAACAAAGATCTATGGTGGGTATTTGGGCAAAGAAATCTAGATACAATAGAAGATTTTATCTACGATATCGCTACAGGAACTTCTATATATCTACCAAGCCCTTCTAGGGTAAAAGACGCATTGGAGTAATATATGTCCGAGCAACCGTACACCTATGCTGATATAGTTGTAGGCACAAAAAAATTTTTTAAACCTAAAGAAGGTGAACAGACTGTAGGTAGTGAAGTCGATACCGATGCTGAATATAGGAAAGCGGCTGGACTAGACGGAACTGATAGCAAAAATATTAAAAAAGATACAGCAGGAAAAAAAGCAGAATCAGCTACAGCTGGAGATGCTGATCCTAATGCTCCTAAATTTGTAGCTAACGGATATTCAACTAATGTTGAACCAACTGATGAAGATTACGAAGCGGCTGAATTGGGTGCCAAGACACAGGCAGAAGTAGATGCCGCAAGATTAGATCACTTTGGATCAGCACGTAAACGAAATATTTTAGACGATTATGTAAGTAAAAATTATCTTTGGACGTTCGCGGCATTAAGCAACGACGAATGTAATTTTCCGCATAAAACTTATAGACTGCGAGGACCGAAACCTCAACATACAGTTATTAAAATGGGAGGATTTGATAGCGTCTACAGCAGGTTGGGTCCTATGCCGGCCAGACCAATGACAGACCTAGAAATTAAAAATGGAATTCCTAATACACAATATTTTATAGATAATGTTGAAATAAAAACTGTGGTAGCTCCTAATACAAAAACTAGAGTTACTTCAGCTTTTAACATTGAGTTTGAAGTAACAGAACCTTATAGCATGGGACAGTTTCTACAACATCTACAGCTTTGTGCTATGAATGCCGGATATTCTAATTATCTTGAATGTCCTTATCTTTTACAATTAGATGTAGTAGGATATTCTGACATGATACAGAAAGAAGGAGAATCTAAATTTAGTGAATTAAGATTAAACAAAGAAGGCAAACGTCAACTTGCTGTAAAACTTTTTAATGTAGAATTTGAAGTTACTAATGGAGGTTCAAAATACATAGTAAGAGCTACGCCGTTCAATGAAACTGCTTTAACAGATCAAAATCAAAGTTTACCAACTAACATATCTATCAGCGGAAGAACAGTACAAGAAATTTTACAAACGGGTGTAAACAGTCTTGCTTCTGTAGTTAATACTTCGCTATTATCAACAGCAAAAGAAGCCGATGATCCACACGAACCAGACGAAATAATAATTTTATTTCCAACAGACATGTCTCAGAATGTGATGAAGAGTCAACTTGCTGATACAGATAACACAGCAGTCTTTGGTGATTTCACAAAGGATAGAAGAGAGTATGATATAGACGAAGCAGTGGCTAGTGCTATAGGTACAGACTTCATGGTTAATCAATCTCCAGGAGCATTAAAAGCTAGAGGGAGTAATGCTGAAGAGATTTTGAAGAAAGAATATGTGTATGATAGATTGGGTTATAGTATTAAACGAAATAACCTAAGTGAAAAAATTAAAAAAGATTTCATGACAGCTAATTTTACTAATTCAATTGGATCAACTGCTATGTTTTCTCAAGGAAGTTTAGCACCAGGAACGAGTAATTTTGGAATAAGCAAATTTGTTTATGATGAAAAAGCAAAAGTGCTACATAGAAACGGCACGTCAATCAATCCTACTTCTAGAACAGTTCAATTTAAACAAGGAACTAAAATACAAAGAATAATTGAAGAACTTGTGTTAATAAGTGATTACGGGAAAAAACTTTTAGAAAGAGGACAACTTGCCTCAGATCCAAAAGGATTAGTTGAATGGTTTAGGATTGAAGTTCAAACTTATGTTTTGGATGCTCCTGCTACAGAAGGAAAGTTTAATAAGTTTCCTAAAATTTTCGTATACAATGTTGTTCCTGCTATGGTACATCAATCAGTATTCATGATGCCAAACGATCCTCCTCCAGGTTATGACTACCTTAGATCACAAGCAGTTAAACATTATGATTATATCTACACTGGTAAAAATACTGATGTTCTCAGTTTTGATATAAAATTTGAAACTGCTTTTTATACTGCTATTGCTAATGATTTTATGAATAGATCAGCCAATAACAGTTTATCAGAAAAAGGAAGAGATACAACTGATGTAAAAACATCAATAAAAAACACAAAAGGATCAACCAGTAAAACTAATGCTAAAACAGCGGCCATGAGTTCGTCAGTAAATTCAACACAATTAGGTGAACAAACACAAGGTGCGGTACAAGAAACACCCGCAGTAAGAGTAGCAAGAGCTTTCCAAGATGCTTTGATTAATAGTCCTGCGGATCTTATTATGGCTGATTTGACTATTCTTGGAGACTTGTACTTTATGACAGACAGTGGAGGCGGAAATTATTTTTCAGCACCAACACCATATATTAATATAAACAGTGACGGAACCATGAATTACCAAAATGGACAGGTTGATATTATAATTAACTTTAAGACGCCTATAGATATAGATACAGGCACACCAACAGCAAAAGGTTTATCAGACGTTAATCAGTTTAGTGGATTATATCAAGTAATTACCGTGTCAAATAGTTTTAGAGGAAATACATATACTAATGATCTTACACTTGTAAGGAGAGGAAATCAGTTCCTAAATGAAAAATATGATCATGCCAAGGAAATTAGAGAGACCCTATTCAATACTAGAGCGGAGCAACAAAGAAGAATTGACGCCGCTATCGCAAGTGGTGATCCTTTAGAATTAGCTAACGCTTTGGCTGACACAAACCTAAATGGAATAGAAAGAGGAGAAGAAGCACTCCGTAATGAATACCTTAAGAAAACAAAAGCAGACTTTGCTAACTTTATAATGCGTCAACAAGAATATGAATATAGAAAAGCGTCTGGAACCGACGTAGGAGGAAGCACTTAATGTCTTCTCAAGTAAAAAGAACCGCCGGAGCTAATCCAGAAAAAAATTTTACAGCTGGTCCGTTTTTAGCAAGAGTGGTTAGTCATCTTGATGCTGATAGAATGGGATCATTGAAAGTTGAACTTTTGTCATATACCCAACCGGGAGGTGAAGAACTTTTTCCTGAAGGACAACAATTTACTGCTCATTATTGCACTCCTTTTTATGGAGTCAACGATGTTGAATCTAATTCACGAAATGAACAGTTTGCGGCTACACAACAAAGTTATGGATTTTGGGCAGTACCACCTGATCCGGGTACAAAGGTGTTGGTAATATTCGTAGAAAATAAACCTAACCAATGTTATTGGATAGGATGTGTACAAGATCAATACATGAATAGTATGATGCCAGGAAGCAATCCTACCTCAGGAGCAGACATAATTTATCAAGACGGATTAGCAGATGACTACAAAGGTAGAAGATTACCTACCGGTGAATATAATAAAAAATTAAATCACAAAGGATATAATCCTGATCGTTTCAAAAGGCCACACAATCCATTATTCGCAGGAGCTCTTTCAACACAGGGACTTTTAAAAGAACCAATCAGAGGACAATCTACATCAAGTGCTAGGAGAGATATTCCAAGCACAGTTTTTGGATGGAATAGTCCAGGACCTTTAGATAAAAAAGATGGAGCACCTAAAGGAAAATATGGGTCCAAAGGACAATCTATTGAATATTTTAGAAGTAGATTAGGTGGATCAAGTTTTGTAATGGACGACGGAGATCCTTCAATCATTAGAGCAGGTAAAGCAGGATCCACAGGAGCCAAGTATTATGACATTGAAGCTATTGCTGAAAATGCTTCTAAAGGTGATCAAACTATACCGTTTAACGAACATGTTCGTTTAAGAACAAGAACAGGGCATCAGATTTTATTACACAATTCAGAAGATATAATCTATATCGCAAACGCACAAGGTAGTGCTTGGTTAGAAATGACTTCTAATGGAAAAATTGATATCTATGGTAGTGATAGTATAAACATAAGAACTGAAACAGACTTAAACATCACTGCTGACAGAGATATCAATATATTAGCAGGAAGAGATTTTAACCTTACAGCTCTGCGGGATAAAAAAGTAAAGGTTGCTGAAAACAATGATGTTAGAATACTTAAAAATGATACCAAGTATGTGGCAATAAATCAGGATTTAAAGATTGGCGGAAACAGACAAAAAGCAATTGGTAATGATGAAGATATTCAAATAGAAGGAACACATAGATCAACAATTACTGGAGATTACAATTTACAGGTTACTTTAGATGGACATGTAGCAATCAATCAAAACTTTCATTCTAAGGTTGTAGGCGATTATAGACAGACAGTCAATGGAGCGTTTAATTTAAATACTGTAGGCGATAATAAATTTACAAGTGGTGCTAATACACAAATTAAAAGTGCCACAGATAATAAATTAGATGCTGGAGGTAAAACACAAATTTTATCAGTGGATGTACACAGAGAACAGGCTTCGCAAATACATATGAACAGTCCTGCTCAAGTTCCAGATCCTTCAGATACAGCAGATTCAATCGGTGATACATTTACTAAACCTGCTACAAATGAAGCAGTTGATGATTCAGACCAAGTTTTAGATAAGAATGGAAGTCCTATAGCTGACCAAAGAGTTACGGCTGATGCTACTAGAGCATCAGATGCCGCCATAGCATTACTACCAAGAAGAACTCCTCAACACGAGCCTTGGAACTCACACGAAAGTTATAATCCATCTGCTCATACACCAGGAGAAACAGACAGTATAAATTCACCAGCACCTGAAATAAGAAGTCAAAATCCACCTTTGGAAAAGGAATCAGACATGCCTGAAAGAAATAGCACTTCAGGAGTGTTCAGAGCTGGAGATGCTGAACCTGAATCAATTGATACAAGTAAAATATTTCAAACGAATAATGACGGAACCAAGGGTACACAACCAAATGATCCAGTCAATGATGAAGATATGACAAGATTTTTTATAAGCGAATTAATTAAGTCATTAGGACTAGATCCAGCCAAGGCACTTAATAGTGGTGCTACTCCTGGTGGAGCAGGGGAAGCAATAGCAATGGCATGTGCTCAAATAAAACATGAAAGCAATTTCATACCAAAGAGTGAAAACATGAATTATAGTGCCGCTGGTATGAGAGCAACTTTTAAAATGTTTAGTAAAAAAGGTGGAACAGCACTTTCAGAAACTTTACATAGAAAACCAGTTCAAATAGCAAGTGTTGTATATGGAAACAGAATGGGTAATGGTGCCCCAGAAACAGGAGACGGCTGGACATACCGAGGTAGAGGTTTGATACAATTAACAGGTACAGACAACTACAAAACATATGGTGGATTAATAGGCACAGACATTTATAATAATCCTGAATTAGCAAACGATCCTTCTACTGCTTGTAAATTAGCAGTAGCATACTTGACAAAAGGAGAGAAGGCTGGATTTATAACTTGGACAACAACAAACTTTACTTCACTAGGTTCTCAATTTAAGAATGCTGTTGGATATGCTGACAGGACAGGAAGTAAAACTTCCGAAAGAATAGAAACAGGAAAAAGCTACTACCAAAGAATTAAGAAAAAAGAATTAACACCGTTAGCTTCCTTAACACCGCCAACACCAATAGCACATGGCGGAGGAGTGATGCAGGTACAATAATGCCATTGATAGCTAGAAAAGTAGGATCAGGAGATATAGTGGACACAGTACATCCAATCTGTGTAGCCCCTGGTGACATACTTACTGACACGGGTAGTTCAACTGTATTTGTTGCTGGTCATGGCATACATAGAAAAACAGATCTCAATGAACCACACACGCATTGTCCACCTGTATACGGAACACCTTTAGTGACTCACAGTCCAGATGTTTTTGCCGAAGATTTAGAAGTTGGTAGAATAGGTGATACTTATGATTGTAATGCTCAGATAAAAAGCACAACACAAACCACGGTATACGCAAACGAATAAATATTATTATGGCAGACTTATATAAAGAAATAAAAATAAAAACAGCAAAAGCACCCAAGTTGCCTGTAAAGCAAAAGGCTTACAGAGGATTTAGTACGGTTAATCCAGAAAACACCAGCTTCCAACAATATGATCTTGGCCTTATTAAACAAGATCTTTTAAATCATTTTAACATAAGACAAGGGGAAAAACTCTCAAATCCAAGATTTGGATGTATTATTTGGGACGCATTATACGAACCCTTAACACGTGAATTAATAGACGCAATAACAAGAAATGTAACAAATATAGTAAATTATGATCCTAGAGTAAAGGCAAGTGGTGTTTCAGTGACTGAGTTCGAAAGTGGATTACAAGTTGAATGCACATTACAGTATCTCACATATAATATAAGTGAACAGCTTAGACTTCAGTTTGACAAAGCAAACGGCCTGACAAGTTAAAGAATTAAGTGGTCATATAATTCTATATAATAAATACATTTATAAAAGAATTAAGGAAACTAAATGTCGTCCACAGATAGACAAAATAGACTACTACTTGCTGAAGATTGGTCAAAAGTATACCAAAGTTTTCGCAACGCAGAATTTAAAAGTTATGATTTTGACTCTTTAAGAAGAGTCATGATTACGTATCTCAGGAACAACTATCCTGAGGACTTTAATGATTATATTGAAACGAGTGAATTTTTAGCTTTAATAGATATTATAGCATTTTTAGGCCAAAATATTTCTTATCGTGTTGATTTAAATTCAAGAGAAAACTTTTTAGAACTTGCTGAAAGAAGAGAGTCTGTCTTAAGACTAGCAAGATTGCTGTCATATAATCCTAGAAGGAACAGAGCCGCAAACGGCTTATTGAAATTTGATACTGTTTCAACAACAGAGTCCATAGTAGATAGTAACGGTGCTAATTTATCTAATCAAACTATAATATGGAACGATCCTAGTAATACAAATTGGGCAGAACAGTTTAGAAGAGTTTTGAATTCAGCTTTACCTTCTAATAACACAATAGGAAAACCAAGAAAATCGAAAAATATAAATGGTATATTGACACAGGCATATAGATTTAATCAAAACACAACAGCAGTACCAGTTTATGGATTTACAAAAACAGTAAACGGTTTACCATCTCAGTTCGAAATAGTATCTACTGACATAGACGAAGTAAGTTTAACTTTGAAAGAAGAAACTCCTATAGAAGGTAATGCTTTACAATTTATGTATAGAGAAGATGGAAGAGGAAACAATAGTTCTAATACAGGATACTTTTGTCATTTTAGACAAGGTACGTTACAAAATAGTGTGTTCGATATAGGCAATGTTGTTGCCAATCAAAGAATTACTATTGAAGCAGATAACATTAATGATACAGATGTATGGCTTACAAAATTATCATCCGGAGGTATAGTAGAAAAAGTTTGGACAAAGGTTGATTCCACAGAAGGAAATAATGCCATTTACAACAGTATTAATAAAGCAGTTAGAGATTTTTATGTTGTACAGACAAGAGCAGATGATCAAGTAAGTTTAGTTTTTGCTGATGGAACATTTGGTAACGCACCAAGTGGACAGTTTCAAGTATTTTACAGAACAAGTGCTAATAGAAGTTTAAGAATCAAACCAGAAGAAATTACTGATGTACAAGTAGCATTAGACTACACTAGTAAATCAGGTACAACAGAAACGCTTACTTTAGGTTTAGAATTAAAGTCTCCTGTATCTAATGCTTCTCCTAGTGAAACAGACGCTAGTATTAGAGTAAATGCTCCACAAACATATTACACACAAAATAGAATGATTACTGGGGAAGATTATAATGTTTATCCTTCATCAACTAATCAAGAAATTGTAAAAGTAAAATCTACGAACAGAATATCAAGTGGTATCAGTAGATATTTTGATTTGAAAGATGTTACCGGAAAATATTCTAGCACAAATCTTTATGGAAGCGATGGAGTAATTTATAAGGAAGCATTTGAGGAAAAGAAATCTTTTACATTTTCTAACCAAACTGATATAGAAGGAAATATAGAAAACTTAATTGTACCAACAATACAGCAAAGAAGCACTACAAATTTTTATTTAGGTAACTTTGCTAAAATAATTGTTAGTGACTTAAACGCAACATGGAAACAGTCAACAAAAGCTTCTAATAGTTCTACAGGACTTTTAGAAAATATAAATTTAGTGCCCTTCCAAGTAGGCACATTTACTACAGGATTTTTAAGATATGTTGAACCAGGAGCATTATTAAAGTTTATTCCACCTACAGGATTTTATTTTATAGGTAACGGAGAACTGACAAGTGATGCTAATAAAAAAGGAGCTACTTCTTATAAATGGGTAAAAGTAATTAGCGTTACCGGATCAGGTACAACAGTTGATGCTACAACAGGTGATGGTCCTATCACCGTAAATGCTGTGTTACCTGCTAATAGTATTATACAAGAAGTAAAACCTAAATTAGTTAAAGACATCACAGCAGATGTGAGATCACAAATTATTGATCAAGTTTTTGCTTATAAAACTTTTGGCTTACGATACGATCAAGTAAATAGAATTTGGCGTGTGATTATAAATGAAAATTTAAATATAAATGATGCGTTTAGCAATGGTAAAACTGGAGACGTAACAGGCAACCAGTTAGATTCAAGTTGGTTTGTTCTATTCGAAACTGACGGTGAAAAATATACAGTTACAAACAGAGGATTACGATACATATTTGAAAGTGATACAGAATTAAGTTTTTATTATGATGGACAAAATAAAATATATGATTCAGCAACTGGACAATTAGTAAAAGATAAAATTTCTGTAATGAATTTTAATACGAAGCCCGATGCTCTTACACAATTTAATAATGATATAAATTGGGAAATTGTTTCTGATTATAAAAATCAAGATGGTTATATTAACAGCAAAAAAGTACAAGTTGGATTCTTTGACTTAAATGATGATGGGTCAATAGACGATCCTGATATTTTTGATGTAATAGTTGATCCATTAGTAAATCCAACAACAAAATATGTTTTTCTTAAAAAAGAAGATAGCAATCAAGGGTTCAATAAATTTAATTACTATGCTGATGGAAGTTCAATATCCATTGTTTCTACAGAAACAGCTATAGGAGCTTACTCTCAATATACTGATGGTAAAGTTTTTTACATACTTGACCAGAAAAACTTTAAAATTTTAAACAATAACGCTTTGAATCTCACAAGTGATTATCAAGCATTTATTGGAAGAAGTGATTTAAAATTTCACTATATCCATAGTGCCAATGAAAGCAATCGTATAGATCCTAGTGCGTCAAATATTATAGATGTATATCTACTTACAAGATCATATGATGTTCAATATAGATCCTATCTAGCAGGAAATATTACAAACATGCCGTTACCACCTAGCAGTGATGAATTGTTTCAACAATACGGCACAGAAATAAACAAAGTAAAAGCGATAAGTGATGAAATTATCTATCATCCAGTAAAATACAAAGTATTATTTGGCTCCAAAGCAGGAGAAAATTTACAAGCAGTATTCAAGGTAGTAAAAAATCCAGAAGCAGTAATAAATGACAATGATGTAAAAGTAAGAATAATTTCAGCTATAAACAGATATTTTTCTTTACAGAATTGGGATTTTGGCGAAACATTTCACTTCACAGAATTAGCTACCTATGTTACGAACGCACTTGCTCCTGATATAGTTAATCTTATAATTGTACCAAAACTAGGCACACTGGCCTTTGGTAGCTTAATTGAAATAAAAAGCGAAAATGATGAAATTTTTGTGAGTGATGCTACTGTTCAAGATGTAGAAATAATAGATTCTATTACGGCTTCTAGAATTCAAGCGTCTGGCAAAGTTATTACAAGCACTAGCACAACCAATGCTGGTATACAAAGTACAGCTTTGTCAAGCACCACCACAAGCACAGCAACTTCAACTACAACTACAAGTTCAAGCTCTAGCAGTTCAAGCTCTAGCAGTTCTAGTTCAGGTAGTTCAGGTAGTTCAGGAGGCGGCGGATCTAGCGGTGGAGGCGGTAGTTCCGGCGGAGGCGGCGGAGGCTATGGATACTAATGGCACAAGATGAAAATGCTATTCCAGTAAATGACGCAGATAAAAATAAAAGAAGATCTGCCGATTTACTGCCACGTTATTATCGCACAGTAGCAAATAAAAAATTCTTATCAAGCACACTAGATCAATTAGTACAGCCAGGTAGCGTAGAAAAGGTTGACGGATACGTAGGTAGGAAAGATGCCAAGGCCTTTAAGGCTAGTGACAATTATGTATCTGAAATAAGTTTAGATAGAGATCAATATCAATTAGAACCTGTTTCTGTAATTAATGATTCTGTTGGTAATAATATTTTCTATAGAGATTATAGAGATTTATATAACAGCATAAAGATTCGTGGCGTTGATACTAGCAATCATGATGCATTATTTTCCCAAGAATATTATGCTTGGAATCCACATATCAATTGGGATAAGTTTACAAACTTTAGAGAGTATTATTGGTTACCGGGCGGTCCAGATGCTATTCCAGTATACGGGTCATTTAGAAATGTAAAAAGCACATACAAAGTTACAAAACAAGTAAATTTGGACAACGACGCTTATGTTTTTAATCAAGATAATCCTACAGGAAATCCTACACTAACTTTATATAAAGGACAGACTTATAGATTTGAAGTAGATACTGTAGACATGCCATTTTCAATTAGAACATCTGTAGATATTACAAATGATAACAACCTATACACAAAAGGTATTACAGGACAGAAAACAGAAGATGGAGTTTTAGAATTTACAGTAGATTTAGAATCTCCTGGAGTATTGTACTATGTTGATTCTAACAACATTGAAGCTTCAGGACTTATAATAATAAAGGATATCATAGATAATACGTTTCTAGACGTTGATAAAGATATTGTTGGTAAAAAATCATACACAATGACCAACGGATATGATTTATCAAATGGAATGAAAGTAAAGTTTTATGGCAACCTAAATCCAACAAAATACGCAGAAGGCTATTGGTATGTTGAAGGTGTGGGAGATTCAATACAATTAATATCAGAATCTGATATTGAAATTACCGCAGGGTACCTACAGGATCAGGATATAGAATTTGATGAAGGAGGATTTGATGACTTTCCTTTTGATGATGCTGTATCATACGCTGATAAAAAAGATTACATCGTAATTAACAGAGCTTCAAAAGACAGAAATCAATGGTCCAGATATAATAAATGGACGCACAAAGATGTTATTGATGTGACTGCTAAAATTAATGAAGTAGCAACTACTCTAGATCAAAATTTTAGAGCAATTCGACCTATTATTGAATTTGACGCTGGATTGAAACTTTACGACTTTGGAACTTTTGCTAAAAAATCCGTAGACGTAATTGATACAGTTACTACAGACGTATTTTCAAATATAGAAGGAAGCCCAGGATACTTTGTTGACGGCACAGAATTGGTTCAAGGAATGCGTGTGCTGTTTACAGCTGATCCTGATAGTTTCGTAAATGGAAAAATTTATGAAGTTAAGTTTATAAGCCAAAATAGTAATAATCAAATTACACTTGTAGAAACTACTGATACTACACCTAGCACAAATCAAACTGTTTTAGTTAAATCTGGAGATAAAAATAAAGGTAAAATCTATTATTATACAGGCACTGGGTGGAAACTAGGCCAAAATAAAACAGCTATCAATCAATCACCGTTGTTTGATCTATTTAATGATACTGGCGTCGCACTTAACACTTTAGAAGGAAGCACTTTCAAAGGAAATAAATTGTTTTCTTACAAGGAAGGTACAGGCACTAATGATACAGAATTAGGTTTTCCACTAACATATAGAACTATAGAAAATAGTGGTGATATCACTTTTGATTTTAATTTATTAAGTGATACTTATAATTATGATCAAGTTGCTGATGTAATTACAGCAAGTACTGATACTGGCATTTTACGTAAGTATACCGATATAAGCACGTATACAAATGTTACAGGTTGGATCAAAGCAAAATCTTTGTCAGCACAGCCTGTGGTTAAACAATATACTACCGGACCAAGAAACAATAACTTTATTATTGACGTATATGATAACAGTGGAGATTTAAATGATTTAAAGATAAAAGTTTATCTCAACAACGTTTTACAAGTAGAGGATTCTACATATACAATAGATAGAATCAATAGATATGCCTACGTAAGATTCAACACTGATTTAGCAGATGATGAAAAAGTAGTAATTGAAACAGTATCTAGCACACAAAAAAATCAAAGAGGGCATTATAAATTTCCTATTAATTTAGAAAAAAATCCTATGAATGAGAATGTTGTTACATTTACATTAGGAGAAGTAATCGATCATGTTGATAGTATTGTCAGTAATGTAAGCGACTTCACAGGAGTTTATCCTGGCGCAGGAAACTTACGAGATTTAGGACCAACATCTAATTTTGGTTTAAAATTTTTACAGCATTCAGGACCAATAAACCTACCAATGTTCAATCTAACCACAAAAGAATTTGATATGAATAGGGCTGTAAATTATGCCGGTTTGGAATATATAAAATTTAAAAGAGAATTTTTAAAAACTGCTGATGAACTAGGATTTAACGGTGATACAAAAATACATGTAGACAAAATTTTAGACAAAATATTTGAAACAAATACAAAACAAGATCCATTTTATTTTAGTGATATGGTTCCTTTTGGTGGAGACACTTTAGCAGAATTTAAAATAGAAGATTCTTCGCAAACAATTTTTCCTATTAGCAGAGCAGTTAGTTTTACTAAACTTAATGAAAATGCTATTTTAGTATATCTTGACGATAAGCAATTGGTCAAAGACATTGATTATACTATTGATCCTGATGCTTTTGTAGAATTAAAGATATCTGTCACAGCTGATCAAATTCTTAAGATATATGAATACGAATCTACCGACGGATGTTGGATTAGTCCTACACCTACTAAACTTGGTTTGTATCCTAAATATGTTCCAGAAATAATGTTGGACACAACATACATATCTTCGATTCCGGATTCAACAGGCCCATATAAAGTATATGGTAGAGACACTACAACTACACAATCTTACAAAAATAAAGTAGGTTGGTTTTATCCTTTATTTACAGATGAAGTATCCGCACAAGCATACGACAAAAGCAATGGTGGAACTGGAATTGCTCATACTCATACTTTTGCTGGTGATAACAGATTATGGTTCATGCCAACCAGTTCTATGAATCATGCTGATAATGACAGCAATTTGTTTGATGAATGGCCTGCGGCTCAACCTGTAATACAAGGTCATGACGGATCTATTTGGAGATGCTTTGGAGATTATAGGGATGAACTTATACTTGATCTTGAAAAAAGGATTTATAACAACATTAAAATTGATTACGATGAGTCTATCATAGATATTCAAGACTTTTTGAATTCTAAATCACAACCTACGGCATTTGATAGATACAGAACTGCTGATATTATGATTGCTGATTTCAATCGTTGGTTAGAAACTGTAGGTAATCCGGATTATACAACTAACAGCTATTATAAAAACGGCAATAATTTTAGTATAAATTTTTACAAACATTCTGATCCTGACAGTAACGCTGTACCAGGTGGATGGAGAGCAATTTTTAAAGACTATTACAATACAGATCGACCTCATACACATCCTTGGGAATGTTTAGGATACAAAATTAAACCATCTTGGTTTGATACAACTTACGGTCCAGCGCCTTATACTAGCAATAATTTATCTTTATGGCAAGATCTAGAAAAAGGAATAGTAAGAGAACCCAATAAAAAAATTGAATACAGAAGAAAATTTAAAATAAAAGATTTGACAAAATATATTCCTGTAGATTCACAAGGAAATATTTTAGATCCAGTATCTACAGGATATTTACGAGGCGGTATAGCAAGTAATTATGACGACAGCTTTAAGTTTGGTGATGAAAGTCCTGTGGAAACAGCATGGAGAAGAAGTTCTCATTATCCGTTTGCTTTTATCAGAGCATGGATGCTTAGACAACCAGCACAATTATTTGGCGTAGCATTTGATAGAAGTAGAATAGCAAGAAATTTAGCAGGACAACTTGTTTATTCAGATACTTCTAAAAGGATAAATTTAAAAGATATTAAATTTCCTAATTTGCCTAGTGATACTACAAGAGTTTTTACTGCGGGATTAGTAAATTATATGCAGGGTTTCCTAGCAGGAAATGATGACATCAGTTTTAAAACATATAAAACTAGACTAGGTAGTTTAGAAAATAAATTAGGACATAAAATTGGCGGATTCACACAAAAAAATAAATTTAGGCTTATACTAGATAGTAGGAATCCAAAAAATGAAGGTAATATTTTTGTTCCTGAAGAAAACTATAGTGTTGTTCTAACAAAAAGTATTCCTTTGGATGTATATTCATACAGCGGTATGATAATAGAAAAAATTCCAACTGGGTTTATTGTAAAAGGTTATGATAAAGACAGACCATATTTTAATACATTTCCAGTTCTTAGAAAACAAAATGACATACTAGTTAATGTTGGTGGAATAAGTGAAGACTTTGTTACATTTGATACTGGCAAAACTTATTCACTAGGACAAATTGTAGAAAACAATGGTATCTTTTATAGAACAAACACAGGACACACATCAGGAGGAGCAATAGATTTAAGTTTCTTTACAAGATTAGAAGAATTACCTTCTGAAGGAGGAGCAAATGCTTATTTCTCTAAGACATTTGATACAACATTACAAAAAACTGATTACGGAACTGTATTTGAGGATATACAAGGCGTAGTTGATTTAATTATTGGATATGAACAATATTTAAAAACAGTTGGGTTTCAGTTTAATACATTTAACAAAGATTTAGAAGAGATAGAAAATTGGGCTTTAAGTGCTAAAGAATTTATGTTTTGGTCTACACAAAACTGGAGCGAAGGAGCTGTACTTACAATAAGTCCTTCGGCTAGACAAGTATACTTTGAAAAACCGTATACTGTTGTGGACGACATTTATGATAATTTTTACGATTATAGTTTACTACAAGCAGACGGAAAAAGATTATTAGCAGATTTTGCTACAACGGAAAGAGATAACACAAATGTTTTTGGAATATATGTCAAAAATACAGATCAAGGAATATATCATATCAAGGTTCCAGTTGTTCAAACAGAACATGCTATTGTAATAGATAACACTACTGTATTCAATGATGTAATATATAATCGCCCACAGGGTTATAGGCAAGAAAGATTAAAAATTAAAGGTTATAGATCTGATGAATGGAATGGATCTCTAAATGTTCCTGGATTTATATTCGACGATGCTTTTATTAACGAATGGACATCTTATCAAGATTATAAAATTGGAGATATTGTACAAAATAAAGAATTTTATTATGTGGCTAAAAATAATGTGGCTGGCACATTGAGATTTGACGCAAGTAACTTTGTGTTATTAGATGGAAAACCTGAACAACAATTACTTCCAAATCTTGATTACAAAGCTAGACAGTTTGCTGATTTTTATGATCTTGATAGTGATAACTTTGATACGGAACAGCAAAAGTTAGCACAACATATGATAGGATATCAAAAGAGAAAGTATCTTGAAAACATTATTCCTGATGATGTCAGTCAATATAAATTTTTCCAAGGAATGGTTCAAGATAAAGGAACAAGAAATGTCTTAAACAAACTATTTGATAAACTAGGAAGTGCTAACAAAGATAGTATTGAATATTTTGAAGAGTGGGCTATTAGAGCAGGACGTTATGGAGCAACAACAGGTAACGATCAATTTGAATTATTATTTGACGAAGAAAAATATAGATTAGAACCACAACCGGTTGAACTAGTAAATGAAGTGAATCCACAAGATACAAGTTTAGTATATAGACTTGATAGAAATGGAGTTTACGCTAAATCTAAAAATTATAACCATCAACCTTTTCCAACAAAGTACTATAACGATGATAGTATGTTTGTTAAGTCCGCAGGATATGTTAATCCTTTAGATGTCAATTTACAGTTATTAAATTATACAGACCTCACCACACAAACTTTAGGAAATCTAAAGGGAGGAGAATACGTCTGGACAGCAATTGACAAGTCACAAAAAACTTGGGGAGTATACAAATATATTCCAACAGAATATAAAATTAAAAGCACAACTGATACAGTAGATAATAGCTTTACTGTTACTTTAGATAAAGGTACAAATTTTGAAGTAGGGGACATAGTAGCTGTCAACGATATTGATACAGACACTGACGGTTATTACAAAATAAAAAGTATATCTCTTAATGTAATTACTTTAGAACACGAAGCTACAAAAAATATTACAGCTACAGCTACAGCAAATGGATTTATTACAAGATTTAAAAACGTTAGATTAACAAAATTAAGTGAAGCAAATGATAGCATACAAGGCGAAGGTTCAAGGTCTTTTTCAATTGGAAGTGAAAATTTAAATACTGATAGGATCTGGGTGGACGACGATGATACTGGTAAATGGCTTGTCTTAAATTACAAACAGGTATATGAGCTTAAACCTAATATTGTTAATACTACAGCAGGATTATTAGATAGCACACAAAAAGATTTCGGGTCAAGTATTAGTGTTAATGATCAAAATAATCTAATGGCAATTACTGCTCCAAAAGATCTAAATGGAAGTGTTTATATCTACAATAGACCAAGTGAAGCTACGGACTATAATTTATTACAACAAATAGACGAAGATGCTTTTTACTTTGATCAAAACGGAGGCTTTGGTACTAGTGCTTCTTTAAGTCCAGATGGTAAATGGTTAGCTGTTGGTTCGCCAGAAGCTTCTAATACTAAAAGTTCTTATAAAGGAGACTATAATAATCAAACTGCTTATGTAAGGGGCGATGTTGTCCTATACAAAGAACAACTTTGGCAAGCAGATAGAATAATAGAATCTCAGGCTGTACAAAGTTGTATTAATCATGCTTCAAACGCACAAGCGGCTGAAAATGATTATGATTCAAACACACAAGGCTATCCCACAATAGTATACATGATGCGTGGTAATCACAGTATGCCAGATGCGAGTACAGATCATATTTTAGTGAGAGCGGAAACACAACAATGGGAAGCATCAAAAGCAGGTGACATTTTAACATTAAAATGGAATCAGTACAAAACTGGTGCCCTGTCAGGTGTATCACCTTTTAACAATGACGCTGTAATTAATGACGCCTTTATAAACGGTAACCATATTATTGTTAACAAAATTAAAATGGTTATAGAAGTCATAAGTGCACTTGATGTACCAGATGTAGGAGATGAAATAACAACAGAAACAGCTAGAGCAAACGTAGCTTATAGATTTATAGATTCTGATAACAAAATGATACTATATCTAAATAATGTAAATGGAGAACTACAAACATCAGGTACGGTACAACGTAACAATGTTACTGTTGGATCCTTTACAACCGTAAATCATATAGGTGATGATTATCATACAGGTTGGTGGCAAATATCTTTAGGAAGCACATTTAGCACTACAAACTTAATAGAAACTAATCCTAATTTAGTTGTTCAAGATCTTACTTTAGCGGAAGAGGGTGCGCCTAGCACACCTAGTCCTTTTACAAATATTTTAGATACAGTAGTATTACAACAAACAACCGAACCTTCTAGAAATTCATTTTATGGTATATTAAGTTATTATAATGGAGCTACTTCTTCAAACGTTATTGATACAAGATGGTTTGTAAGAACAGAGTTACAGCATGGAGCCACATATCAAGTTGGAGATAAATTTAGAATGTGGGCGAACACTTTATATAACAGTGGCACAAGACAAGACCCAGAACCAGTTTTAAATTTAAGTTTTGATTATCTAAACAATACAGAGCATACAGTATCTGATATTTGGAATGGTTTTTGTATTGTTAGATTAACAAATTTTGATCTCAGCGGAGATCCTTTCCTACCACAAATAGGAGATACTGTTACTTGTTCGACTACTGGAAGTACAGCAGAAGTGGCTTATATTCAAAGAGAATTTGCTACAATAAGAATTTATCTTAAAAATCGTAACGGCACATTTAGCAAAGGTGTAGACTTTGGTGAAACGTCTAGTATGACATTTGTTGAAAATGACAGTACAGTCAGAACCATAGGTCCTATTAGTAGTTCACATTTAGAAAATACCACAGCTGGCGTGATGTTGATAGTTGATAAAGGACAAAACATTCAAGTTGGTACATCTATATTTTTACAGGATAGAGAATACTGGATTTACAACACAAGAACTATACTTGGTGTTGAAGATTCAGCTAATCCGCCAGGACCTTTAAATCTTGATTGGAACAGGACTTATAATATTCCATTAACAACAGGCGGTTACAGTTCTAACTTGGACAAAGAAGGTACATTTGCCATATACGAAAGAAAAGAATTAACTTTTGCATTGAAAGGATATTATACAGTACCAAACTCGGCACCTAATAGAAAATTAGGAACAAAAATTAAGTTTGCTCAAATAGACGCAAGTACATATAAATTATTTGTTTCAGCAGGCGGTGACAAGACAGAGTTGAATGAGGGTAGAATTTATATATTTGATAAAAACAGTACTGATGATTTTGTTTTATCTAATGATAATAACTACAGGGGAACTTACAGCACAGCATCTACTTACTTCACTAATGACCTTGTACGATTTGGAGAAACAATATACAAAGCAAAAACAAATACTGTCCCTGGAGCATTTAATTTAAATTTATGGGACACAGTGAACAGCGGAGTAGATTTACTAGGTTACGTTCCAAACGATACAAATTTTAGTATCACTGAAAGTACATTAGAACAAAAATTCTTAGAAGAATTTGGAGCAGACTATGATGTAAGCACGGACGGAAATGTCTTAATATCAACAGCGAGATATTTAAATGCTAATGATAGTAGTGTTCCTAATAGAAGAATTGTTGTTTATAGAAAAAGCGGAAACCATTATCAATATTCTCAATTGTTAGAAACACAGGATATAACAGAAAATTGGGGGCAAACAATAGCGATTAGCAATGATGGTAAGAAAATAGCAGTTGGTGCTCCGGATAACAGTACAAGAGATATTAGAGGCGGAGCAGTATACATATATCTTCAAGGAACTGACGGCAACTTTAGCTTAAATCAAACTTTAAGACCAATTGACAGAACATCTAATACTAGATTTGGAAGTAAACTAGACTTTGATGGTAATACTTTAGCTATAGCTTCAAGAGGAGGAGATCTTGAAAGAGTTACAACTCTTGATCAAGATACAACAATTTTTGATAATGGTAATACTCCTTTCAAGGTTATTGACAATGATAGCGGATTAGTAAGCATATATGAAACAGTTAATAATAGTTTGCTATACGGACAAGATTTTGCTTATGATAAAGATACGCAAGACTTTGGAAGTATTATGCTAGTAAAAGATAATCATGTGTATTTGGGATTACCTAAACAACAAATACTTTCGAATAATACAGTAGATAGAGGATTAGTTGCTGAGTACAGAAAAGCTGTAAACAGTACTTCTTGGACAATAGGTCGCCAACCTGTTGTACCTATTGATGTAGAAAAATTAAAAGGAATTAATTTATTTGATAAAACAACCAATGGACTAGTTACTTACTTAGATTATATTGATCCTTTACAAGGAAAAATTGCTGGAACTGCTGAACAGGAAATTACATTTAAGGTATCCTATGATCCGGCAAAATATAGTGTAGCTACTGCTTCAGGAACTACATTAGACACACTTGACTATACAGCAGACAAATGGGTAGGAAAAATTTGGTGGGATATTGGAAGTGCTAGATTTATTAATCATCATCAAGGAGATATTTTAGAATCCACTGCTAACTTCAATACACTATTTTCTGGCACTACAGCTGATGTATATGAGTGGGTTCAAAGTGATCTACTTCCAAGTGAGTGGGATTCACAAACAGGAACAGAAGAAGGATTATCAAACGGTATCAGTGGTACAACGAAATATGGAGATTCAGCATATAGTACAAGAAGAATTTATGATTCGGCCTCGCAAACTTTTTCAAATAATTATTACTATTGGGTAAAAGACAAGGCAACACTACCAAGTGATACTACAAGAAAAACAACAGCTTTAGATGTAGGTAGATTAATTACAGCCCCAGCACAACAAGGTGTGCGATTTATAGCACCTTTAGGAAACAATAGATTTTCATTATATAATTGTTCAAGTTTGATCAAGGATAAAGATGTTGGAATTACATTCAATTGGTGGACAATAGACAATCAAGAACAAAACGTTCATAATGAATATCAAATAATTTCCGATGGTTTAGAAACAAGTATACCTAACAACACAATAAAGCAAAAATGGATTGACAGTTTAGTTGGCTTTGATGTAAACGACAGACCAGTACCAGACGAAGATTTACCAATAAGACAAAAATATGGAAATTTAAATGAACCAAGACAAAGCTGGTTTGTTAATAGAACTGAAGCAAGAAAACAATTTACAGAGCGTGTCAACAAAATTTTAAAAACACAATTAATTGTTGACAACAAAGACTTATCTGGTTTGAATTCAGTAGATCCACAACCTTCAAGTGTTTCAGGAATATACGATACTACATCGGATACGTTTGCTGAATTAAGATTTATTAGTGTTGCTAATGTAAAACAAGCAAGTTTGACCTTAGAAGTAGAAAACGGTACCATTATAAATGTGTTAATCAATGATGCTGGTAAAGGATACATTAATTCACCTACTTACAAAATAAAAGATACTACAGGAACAGGTGCCGAATTAAGTTTTGTACTTGCCACCGATGGTAGTATTTCTGCTGTTAACATCGTTAATGGAGGAACAAACTATGTGTCTCCAACTATTGAAGTTAGAAAGTTTAGTGTACTAGCGAAGACAGATGAAACAGTAGGAGGTAAATGGGCTGTATTTGCTTGGGATGGTACTGAATGGTTAAGAACATTAACTCAAGCATATGATGTCAATGCTTACTGGCAGTATATTGATTGGTATGAAACAGATTATAATAGTTTTACTCCTATCAATTATACAATTACAAGTAGTTATGAATTGTATGGTTTAGGAGATAAAATAGGTGATGTGGTCAAAATTAATAATGTAGGAACAGGTGGTTGGTTACTTTTAGAAAAAGAAGATAATCAAGATACTGAAGATTATACTATCAACTATAAAACTATAGGAAGACAAAACGGAACTATTGAATTTAAAAATTCTTTGTATGATGTAACAAATGAAAATATAGCATATGATGGTAGTGGATTTGATAAGATATTTTATGACACTGAGCCTGTTGCTGAGATGCGTTTAATAATAGGAATATTAGAAAATAATATCTTTGTGGATGACTTGCTTAAACATTGGAACGAATGTTTCTTTGCTGGATTAAGATATGTGTTCACTGAACAACCAAATGTTGATTGGGCGTTCAAAACAAGTTTTATAAAAGCCAAACACAATGTAGGAGAACTAGATCAACGTATTACTTTTAAAAATGATAGTCTACCAAGTTATGAATCTTACATAAACGAAGTGAAGCCATATAGAACAAAAGTTAGAGAATATTTAAGCTCGTATGAAAAAACAGATCCTAGTTCTACTGTTGTTACTGACTTTGATTTACCTACAGTATACAATGAGTTAGAAGGTAGAATTACACCACAATCAATACAAGTTATTGATAACAAGATCGAAAGTGGATTTTCTGAAATAACAAAATATCCTAGTAAACATTGGGCAGAAAATATAGGTTTTGAATTACAAAGTCTAAACATAGCAGACACTGGATCAGGTTATTTAGATGCTCCTATAATTAAAATTACAGGTGGTGGTGGCTCAGGAGCAAAAGCTACAGCGTTTATAGGTACCGACGGTAAGATTACTGCTGTAAAAGTTAATAGCACAGGCTCAGGATATCTTTCACAACCAACTATAACATTAGAAGGCACTTTACAAGACGGGGGTACACCTGCTAGATTAAGTCCAGTATTAGGTGGAGGGAAAGCTAGATCAACTCATCTAAGATGTAAGTTTGATAGAGTAACAGGCACATATTTGTTTAGTCAGTTATCTACGTCAGAAACATTTACAACTAGTTCAAATCAACAAATATTTGATTTAAAATGGCCAATGCAATTAAAGAACACACAAATTACAGTAACGGTAGATGGATTGGAAGCATTAAGAAGTGAATATACATTTGAAAACAAATCAGATACCACCAAAGGATATCTGAGAAAATATGGAAGAATATTTTTTACAGAACCTCAGACAGCAAGTAAAAGTGTTGTAATAACATATAATAAATCCGCAGAGCTTTTACAAGCCCAGGACAGAATTAATTTTTACTACAACCCAACGACTGGTATGTTTGGAAATGATTTAGGTCAGATATTAGACGGGGTTGATTATGGTGGAGTTGAAGTAAGCAGTTATAGCTTTGGCACAGGTACTGGTTGGGATTCAGATGGTTGGTTCACAACAACATATGATACGTTTGATACTACATTTGATGATGAAATATTTCAAATGGATGGAAGCACTGAAGTATTCACTCTTAGCAAACCTTTAGAAAATAATGCTGTGTATAACGTGTATCTAAACGGCAAAAGAATTGATGATCCTAATTTTGGCACCGCATCACAAACAAACGTAAATGCTGTAATGAGTAGTATCACAGGCAATGGTACACAAACTACTATTACCATAACTAATGATATTCAGAAGTTTAAAGCAAATGATGTAGTTGTATTTAGAAAAACAACTTCAGATGGTTCTTTCTTACCTGATCCAAGATCTTATGATACTATATTAAGTGGCGGTGATTTACAGTTTAGTACAGCTAAAGGTATAAATCCAGAAGAAATAATTATAGATGGTGACGGCTTTGTAACTCCTACAACAAGCAAAGGACCAGAAGAACAGGTTCCAGGACAAGTTTTAGATACGGTTGATATCAAAGTGTTTCACAGACCAGAACAGGGTGGTAGTTTATTAAGTAGTAATTGTTATAATGCTGACGGTAACACAGTAGACTTTGGTTTTGGAATTCAACCACAAAGTGAAAATGGATTGTATGTAAGATTGAATAGAATTACACAGGCACCTACAGCATATACAGTAGATTACAAAAATAAAACGGTTAGATTGAATGCTACGCCAACAAATGGTACGTCAGTAAATATTATAAGTGTAAGCGGTAATGGAGAAAATATTGTTGAGTTTGATGAATTCACTGGTGACGGTTGTACCACACAATTTAAAACAAAAGCTCACTGGACAACAAAACTAGATTATATTGCTACCGTAGACGGAAAAGAAGTACAATCGGTATTAGTATCTAGTGAAGATAGTGCGATTGAAGATCCTAAAGCAGTAATTGTATTTGGTAGAGCTCCAAGAGATGGAAGTGTAATTAATTTTGCTGTATATGACAAAGTTCAAAGTTATAGTAAAATAGAAACACAAGAATTTACTGGAGACGGTAGCACACTCAACTTTACTTTGGAAAAAACACCATACTCTGCTATTCCGCACACACATAACGTTGTTGTACAAGTAGGAAACAAAATACTTAATGCTGGGTATAATCAACAATTTACAGTCCAAGCAGGGGTGTCTGAATACTTTTTAGAAATATGGCAAACACCTATTGGAAGTTTTGATAACTCCAATGTATTGGCTATACTAAATGGAACAGAATTAAAAATTGCTACAGAATTTAACATACGTCCAGCCAATAGTAGTATTATTCTTGAACCAGGTATAGGACAACCAGGAGATATATTAGAAGTTTACATTAGAGATGATGGCGAATATGCTTTTGGAGCAGTTGAAGTAATCGACAATCAAAACACTTGGGTAGAAACACCTGGAATACTAAAACTAGATGTAGCGCCTGCTGTAGGAGAAACAGTAAAAATCACAACATACAGTAAGCACGATGTACAAGATTTTGAAAGACAAAATTTTGATGTAATAGCGAGATCAACTTTAGCAGTTGGAAGTGAAGACCACATACAATACAATCATCTTAAGGCAGGATTAGTTGAACTTAGAAAAACAGCCATAGATGCTCAATATATTTGGTTTATAGTCAACGGCGAACTAAAAACACCTAGTGTTGATTATTACCTAACAGATGACAAAAAATTTGTTAAGTATAATAATAATTTAGTAGATAATGATGTTGTCGAAATAATTCAATACAGTTCAGATGGTCCCCTTACACCTAAATTTGGTTTTAGTCAATTTAAAGATATTCTTAATAGAAACATTTACAAAAGGCTTGGTGACGTTGCGCCATTAAAACTTGCTGAAGAACTTAAAGTTACAGATAAACAAATTAATTTAATAGATGCTAGTACAATTAGTGCTCCAGATAAAAACAGCGGAATACCAGGAATATTGTTTATTAATGGCGAAAGGATAACTTTCTTAATAAAACAAGGTAATGTTTTAAAGCAGTTACAAAGAGCTACATTAGGTACAGGAGCACCAGATGTACATCCGGTTGGTAGTGATGTATATAATCAAGGATTACAACAGACAGCACCATACGCTGATACAACAATAACGGAAGATTTTGTAGGAGATGGCTCCACTAGTGTATATGAATTATCATTTACGCCTAGTTCAGTAAATGAATTCGAAGTATTTGTAGCTGGCAAGAGACTTAGAAAAACTAGTATACAGATGTTCGATGTTACAAGAAATCAGGATTCTCCTGAAGCAGATATAACATCACCTGCCCAATTTAGTGTTGATGGGACAACAAATCAGCTTACTTTGACCAATACACCGGCAAATTTAGCTAAAATACAAGTCATTAGACGCACAGGTACACTATGGACAGACAGCGGACAATCCTTAAATGATGCGGAAAGTTTGGTAGCACGTTTCTTTAAGGCGGAAAAGGTGGAGCTACCAAAATAAATACAGTTGTAGGAAAGTGATATGATAGACAATTTCAAAGAAGATAACGGGGTGCTTTTACAAGGGCATATCAAGATTTTTGACCCAACTAATGGTGAGATTATTGTTGATAAGCGTAATGCTATCCATTATGAAAATATGAGTATTTCACTAGCAGAAAGTTTAGGAAACGCTGGTGAAGGATTCATATATCAGATGGCATTTGGAAATGGTGGTACAAGCATTGATCCAACGGGTATAATTACATACCTTACACCAAATTCCACAGGCACTAACGCAAGTCTTTATAATCAAACTTTTGTTAAGGTAGTAGATGATAGAAGTGTTAACAACACAGACCCTGCTAGAAATAAGATTGAATCAAGACACGTAAGTGGCACAAACTATACAGACATACTAGTTACATGTTTACTAGACTACGGTGAACCAACTGGCCAAGATGCTGTTGATAATGCCACTAACAGTAATAGTTTATATGTTTTTGATGAGCTAGGACTTGTTAGTTACAATGCCGCAGGCACAGGAAGATTACTTACGCATGTGGTATTCCATCCTGTACAAAAAAGTTTAAACAGATTGGTACAAATTGACTACACAGTCAGAGTACAGAGCTTGACAGGATTTAATGAATAATGGCTTATTTAATTAATTATTCAGACTCAAACAAAGGAACTATTTCAATAGAAGATAGTACAATCAACCAAACAACAAGTTTGGATATTCCTGGTAGAAATACAACAAGCTATGGTTCTGTGATAGCAGAGAGTTTTTTAAAATTACTAGAAAACTTTTCTAACACAGCCGCTCCAAGAAATCCAATACAAGGACAACTTTGGTATGATACATCTACAGGAGTAAACAGTTTAAAACTTTATGACGGAACATCATGGGTAAATGCTGGAGGACTTAAAAAAGGAAACAATGCTCCAGCAGTAGCATCTTCTCTTACAGGAGATTTATGGGCTGATACAGATAACAACCAGTTATATATTTTTACAGGAAGTGCTTGGACTTTAGTTGGTCCTGAGTACAGTGATGGTTTACTTACAGGAGCAAAACCAACAACAGTTACAGGTAAAGACGAAGTCAATTATACAGTCCTTCAAATAGAAGTACAAGGTAATCCTATAGCAATTTATTCAACTAGATCATTTTCACCTAAAAGTACAATCGTAGGATTTTCAATTATTCAACCAGGGTTGAACTTATCAACCGCTAATATTTCAGGAGCAGGAATAGGCAAGTATTATGGAACAGCAGAAAAGGCTGAGAATCTTGTTGTATCCGCAAATGAACTTCCTGTAGCGGCAAGTAAATTTTTAAGAAGTGATGTTTCCAGTACAACAAATGAACAATTAATTATTAGTAATGATAAAGGACTAAGAATAGGAGTAACAAATACTATCGATATAGCTGTAAGTAACGGTACAGGACAGATGGTTAACCAGACACAAGGTGCTCCATTAGATTTTAAAATTAAAAATGACGACGGTTTACAGAAAAACGTATTAAGAATAGATTCAACTGAAAAAGTAGGTATTAACACAATTACTCCAGCAGAAGCATTAGATGTAGCAGGTTCTATACAAGCAAGTACAAACTTAATTATACAAGGTACAACAGATAGTTCTAGTATAGGAACTGGCTCAGTAAAAATTTCAGGTGGTGTAGGAATTGCTAAAAAACTTTGGGTAGGAAATAATGTTAATATAGCAGGAACAACAACGTCTGCTTCAATAGAACCTAGTGCTACACAAACTTATAATTTAGGATCATCAGACAAAAGATGGCAAACAGTTCATGCTGTGCAGTTTAGAGGAGATATTGTTGGTAACGTAACAGGTACAGTTACAGGTGGATCAGCAAATGCTAATAAGTTAACTACAGCGTCAACTTTCCAATTGTCAGGTGATGTAAGTTCAAATCAAATTACATTTGATGGTAGTACAGGCGGTACAACAAAAGTATTTACAACAGCTATTAGTAATACATTTATTGCTAATAAAACTTTAGCTACCGCTCCAAGACAAGATGATGAAGTAATAATAAACAGAGTATCTGGAGATTCAACAGGTGTATTTAAGATTTCACAAAGTGCTCTAGTAAGTAGTGTTCCAGTTATTCCAATAGGAACAATAGTTCCATTTGGTGGTGTGAATCTTCCAGCAGGCTGGTTACTATGTGATGGTAGCGAACAGAGAATAGCAGACTATCTTTCTTTATACAATGCTATACAGTTTCAATTTAAAGATCAAAGCCAAGTTGCTTCAGGATTTTTTGGATTGCCTGATTTTAGAGGCAGATTTCCATTAGGTGCTGACAACATGGGAGGCACAAGTGCTAACAGAGTTACAGACGTAAATGCTGATACAGTAGGATTAGCATCTGGAGTTGAAAGTAGAGCAATTGATGTGAAGAACTTACCAGAACACGAACACGATTTACGTTCTCCAAAAGGTGCTCAATTTTATGTAATTTTAGATGACAGTGGTACTCCACAAGATGCTGATACAATAGTATATGATGCTCCTACAGGAAACCAAGCAGGACAGGCTAGAACTTCTTCGGGAGGATTGTTGAATAGAAGAAATATTACTTATAATCAAAATACAGGATTAGAACAATTTGAAACTTTTGATATTTCAGAATTAGGCACACCTTTCAATGTGTTAAATCCTTTCTTGACAGTCAAATATATAATTTATTCAGGAGTTGGGGGCTAATGGCATATCAAATAAACAAAACTAGTGGTACGTTGCTTGTAAATTTAGCAGACGGACAAATAGATACTACAACCACTGACATATCATTAATTGGTAAAAACTATTCAGGATTTGGTGAAGCTATTAATGAAAACTTTCTTCACATGCTTGAAAACTTTGCTAATTCTTCAGCACCAAGTACACCTTTAGCAGGACAAATTTGGTGGGACACAGCAACATCTAGATTAAAAGTTTACACAGGAACAGCTTGGACAACAGGTGGTGGACCTATTGTACAATCAAGCCAACCATCAATGGTTGCTGGTGACTTGTGGATTAATAACGAACAAAACCAACTATATTTTTATGATGGTACAGATTTAGAATTAGCAGGTCCAATATACAATGCTTTCCAAGGACGTTCAGGTCCACAGGTTGTTACTGTACTTGATAACACAGGTACAAGCAGAACCATTGTAAAGTATTGGGTTGGAGGTACACTTGTTGGTTTATGGAGTAAGATTGGATTTACACCACAGAACATAGATACTATTCCTAGCTTTACAGGAAATGTTGTAAAAGGATTTAATGTTGTTGACGCAGACTTTGTGTATGCTGGTACAGCTTCAAGAACATCATCACTTGTTGATTCACAAGGTGTTGTTAGAACGGCCGCACAGTTTTTAGCTAGTGATTCAGATGATTCTACAAGTGGTGCTTTATCAATTAGAAACAACAATGGACTTACAGTTGGATTAACAGACAACAATGTATTGAAAGTAACAAACCTGGGTGTTGTATCAGAAAATAATGTTAGTGGAGAAAACTACATTATTAGAATGACAACCAGCTTAGGAAAAAGAGATGCTGTGACAATTAATTCAGCAAACAATAGAGTAGGTATTTACAATTCAAGTCCAAGTGCTACATTAGATGTCGCTGGCGATATGAAAATTTCAGGTGACTTAACAGTTTCAGGCTCAACTACAACTATTGATTCGGCTACATTAAGAGTTGAAGATAAGAATATTGAACTTGGATTAGGTTCTGATAGTACTTTACTTAACGATACACAGGTAGATTCTGCTGGTATTATAGTAAAATCTTCAGATGGCGACAAAGAATTTTTATGGAGACAGGCTAGTAACGCATGGACGACAGGAAATAGTATTAACTTTACCGGAACTGGTGGATTAAAATTTAATGGTGTTACTATTATCAGTGGTACAGATGCTCCAGGTATTACATCCATTGGTAATTTGACTACTGCTAATATAGGAAATATCAGCTTTACCGGCGGTATAGGAGTAAGCACAGGAGTTGTTGACGGTAGTGGAAATGGACTTAATCTTACACTAGCAGGCAACATGAATTTTGTTACTCCGAGAAAAATTACTGGAGTATCAGATCCCACAGGAACGACAGATGTAACAACAAAAAACTATGTAGATACAGCAATAGGTACTGAAGTAATTGCTTTAGCTTTAGATATTACGGGATTAGGAACAGGCAGTAATTTAAATACAAATATAGCAACAATTATACAAGATATTGCTCCAGCTGGAGGTAAAGTAGAAGGCTGTGAAGCAAGAGTTCACTGTACAGCAACAACTGGCGCTACAGCAACGCTGTCAGCGGCAAACTTGAACGCAAGTTTCAACAAAAGTTTAGTAGTTGTACAACAATTAGACGGTGGTGGAAGTGATAGCGGTAGTGTATCAGTAATAGGAGACGCAACATTTAACGATGTTACTGGTGCTATTACATCTACAGTACAAAGATCTTTGAAATTATTTAGGATAAATGGGGGTAGCTGGGGTTATGTACAAGACCTAACTCCGGGCAATTTAATATAAATACATATAACATATTAGGGGTTATAGATGGCATACGTAATAAACTTAACAAACGGATCGCAGTTAGCAACTGTTGAAGATGGTACTATTGATCAAAGCACATCTCTTAAGCTAGTTGGTAAGAATTATGCCGGCTACGGAGAAATACAGAACGAAAACTTTGTACATTTACTTGAAAACTTTTCAAGTGCTAATCAACCAGCATCACCTTTAACAGGTCAAATTTGGTTTGATAGTGCTGGTAGCAAGTTAAAGTTTTACGATGGTACAAAATTTAGATCAACAGGCGGAGCAGAAGTAAGTTCAACACAGCCTGTAGGATTAACAACTGGTGATTTTTGGTGGGATAGTGGCAACAACCAACTATACGCACAAAACGCCAACGGTGGATTTGTTTTAATTGGTCCACAAAGTATTGGTGCTACAGTTTCAGCAATGGTAACTGGGCAGGTAAGAGATTCAAGCCAAAACAACAGAACAATTATTAAAGGTACTGTAGAAGATGGCGTTGTATTCATTATTAGTAATTCAGAATTTACAATTGACTCTACTGATCCACAAAACGTCATTACAGGTTTTGATGTTGTAAGACAAGGTGTAACACTTAGAAATACAACTTCAGGCACTGACGGAGTTACAAGTGGAGCATTTAGATTTTATGGTACAGCCACAAACGCAGATAAATTAAACGGATTGCCTGCTAGTGACTATGCGTTATCAGGTGCGGCAAACTTTAACAGTATTGTTAGATTTACAGATTCTGGATTGACTATTGGTGATGCTAACGATTTAGCTATAAAGATAGATACAGCAGGAAGTGGTGACGAAGCAGTCATAGATAATACTGTTGGGCAAAAAATAAGGTTCAAAGTAAAATCAAGTGGAGGAGTAACTACAGAACCATTCCACGTACAGGCGGCAGGACTTATTCCCACAGCTACAACGACCTATGACATAGGTGATAATAACTATAAGTTTAGGGCTATGTATGCTACATCTTTTATTGGATTGGCAACAAACGCTACAAATTTACAAGTAGGCAGTAACTTTAGAACAGGTGATACAAGTGCTACTAATAATACTGTAGCTGTTAGAGATTCAAGCGGAAATTTAGCGGCAAATGTGTTTAATGGTATTTCAACTCAAGCTAGATATGCTGACTTGGCAGAGAAATATGCTACTGATATAGAATATCCAGTAGGCACACTTATGATGATAGGTGGAGAAAAAGAAGCTACAGCGGCGGAAGGTGACGCAATGTGTATAGGAGTCATTAGTACAAAGCCAGCTTATTTGATGAATTCAGAGGCTGAGGGTCAAGCAGTGGCTTTAGTCGGAAGAGTGCCAGTAAGAATTACAGGTCCGGTAAATAAAGGGGAAGCTGTATATGTTGCGGAAAACGGAACAGCAAGTGTTGACGGAAACGGAGACATGATTGCTATAGCGTTAGAAAGCAATGACAGGCATGAAGAAACTTTAGTTGAATGTATTTTAAAGTTGTAAAATATAAGGAAGTAAAATGGCAGTAGGCGATACAATTACCGCGGCAAGATATAACAATATCAGAGCAAGAGTAGCGGCAGTTTTAGGATTAGGGGCAGGAGACGAAGGATACGGACAAGCAGTAACCAGTCAAACTGTTACAGTAGGTAACACAGTTACAGCTCAAGATATGATTAATCTTGATACAGACCTAACTAAAATAAGAATCCATCAAACAGGAAGTTTACCTTCCGAGATTGCTCCACCATCTGTTGGAGATACTGTAGAAGATAGCAATAATAGTTCTAAAGAAGGTTATGCTCAATACGAATCATTGAGTATTACAGCACAGGCCGCAAGATTGTCTGTAAGTGCGGGACAGTTAGGATTAGAATCAGGAGTAACTAGTTCAAGAACAGCATCATGGTCAACTGATATCGATCATTACTTCACAGTAACATTTGGCGGATACTCAGTTACAAACGGAGACGGAAGTCAAACCACAATCAGTGGCACAGATCACATGAGAGTGTATTTTAATGCTGGAGGAACTATTAACATAAGTGGATTAATAGGGTCAGGCAACACTCCTATTAACAATGACTGGAGAAGTTTAATGGCTTCAGTAGGTACTGTTGTGTTTGGAAGAAGTTCAACTAGCAATGGTTCAGTAGGAACCAGTTATGGTTATAACAATTTGCCTGGATCTTACGTAACAATTTTTAATAAGACTGCTAGTGCGTATAGTGCCAACGATTATTTGATTGAAGCATATAAAAGTGGTGCTACTTTATATTTTAGAGTTACATTTAATGAAGATAAAGGACCAAATCCAAATTTTGACGAAGCTGTAACAGCAACAACGTCAAGCACGGCTCAACAAAACAGACCAAATAACACAAATAGCGTCAATGTACCGGCGCCAACTTTCAATACCACCAACGCTCTGTAAGATTAAATAGTTATACATTAACTAGGAGTATAACTATGGAAGAATCCCTTGAAAAAGCATTAGAATTTTCAAACTATTCTGTCACTCTGAATAATCAAAAGAGGATTCTGTATGAAAAGTATGAAGAAAACTTAATTCTGTATTATCTTGGCGGCACATTTACAGCAAGTAAAGAGCTTATTAATTTTTGTACCATGTTGTTATCTAAAACATCATCTTCTTTGGTAATTGACGACAACAAAACTCCTATTCAAATACCTGATTTGGAAGACTTTACTGAATCACTGTTACACAAATACACTGAAGCTACAAATCAGTATAATGAGGAGTATGAAATTCTCAGCACTAAACGTAGTGTAGAAGGTCTAGTAGATGTCTAATGGAATTTTATGCTTTGCTAATAATAATGGTTCTATTAATTATATAAAACAAGCAGTAGAACTTGCCTCCCGTTCAAAAAAATATCTTAATTTACCAGTATCTATTGTTACTTCTACATTTGATAAATTAGATATTCAATACCATGATGTTTTTGATAAAATAATAACAATTGAAGATTCTCAAGATAATGAAAAAAGATATTATGACGGACAACAGATTAAAACAAAACTAAATTTTAAAAATAACGAAAGATTCAATGCTTTTAATTTGAGTCCATACGATAAAACTTTGGTTTTAGATACTGATTATATAATTTGTAATGATAAATTTAAGCATTCTTTTCTAAGAAATGATGATTTTCAAATATATAGACAAGGAGTTGATCTATGTTCTTGGAGAAACTATAAAGAGTTTGATTATATCAATGACAAAGGCATTCCTTTTTACTGGGCAACGTGTTTTTATTTTACAAAAAGCAAAGAAAACAAAATATTTTTTGATTTGCTTAGACATCTATATAACAATTGGGGTCATTACAGTGATGTATATGATTTAGCAAGTAGAAATTTTAGGAACGATCATCTCTTCAGCATGGGTATACATATAATGAACGGGTTTCAAGATGGGGACTGGGCTAAAAAATTACCTGGAAAAATGTATTACACACTTGATAGAGATATACTGTATAAGATACAAGACGATAGTTTAACATTTTTAATACAAAAGGAAAAACTATTTAATGAGTATATACTTTCTTCAGTGAAGGGCATGAATATACATGTCATGAATAAATTTAGCTTGGAAAGAAGTTTAAATGTCTAAAGGTTACATAATGATAGCTTCTGGAGAAGAGCATATCAAACAGGCTTATCTGTGTGCTAAAAGCATTAAACAAACACAAACTATAAAAAATGTATCATTACTTACTGGAGACAATGTTTCTGATCAATATAAAAGTATTTTTGATCATGTAATTGACATTCCAACCTCTGATAGGAATACACAAAATTTTTATAGAACAGATATTAGATGGAAAGCCTATCATGAAACTCCGTATCAAGAAACTGTTTTGTTAGATACTGACATGCTTTTTTTAAATGACGTAAGTTATTGGTGGTCATATTTAAAAAATTATGACGTATGCTTTACAAATAATGTGAGAACGTATAAGAATAACCCTGTAACTAGTCAATACTATAGAAAAACATTTGAAAAAAATAATATACCTAATATCTATTGTGCGTTTCATTATTTTAAACAAAATGAAACAGCTCTGAAATATTATTTAAAACTTAAACAAGTTTGTAGAAACTATAAGGAATATTATAAAATATATGTTCCTAAACTTACTCCCAAAGTGAGTAGTATGGATTTAAATCATGCGATTACTATATTAGATGAAGATATCAAAAATTATATTTTTAAACCAGCAAGTTTTGTCCACATGAAATCTCATGTACAAGATTGGGAAACTACACAAGAAGATTGGACAGAAACTATTCCATTTTATTTCAACGAACAAAAACAACTTAAAATAGGAAATTATTTACAGCATGGTATAATTCATTATACCAAAAATAATTTTTGTGAAAGGATCTTAAATGAATATGTTTGAGACCCGTCAGTATGTATGTTTTGATAAAGATACAGGACAAATTTTTAGTATTGGACCAAGTATCAATGAGGCATATACTCATATTGAAATTACAGATGAACAAGCAGAGCCTTTTCAAACACTTAAAGAAAATTTTATGTACTGGAAAGTAGTATATAATAAAAGAAATAAAGATTTCGAATTGAAGAAAAATGATGATGAAGAACAACAGGCATTTTTGCTTAATGAGTTATCCCAACCAGAAGATAATTTTCACGATATAGAATTTGTAGTAGATAAGAGCATGAATAAATGTTACATTAACACACTAGATACGCCAAAAAATTTAGATGAAATAGTTTTTTATGTAACAAAAAAAGGAGATCCGCATTTCTTATTAAATACTTTTACTTTCAAAATAGGATCAGAGGAATCATTTCCTTTTAAAAATATAGAATCTTACAGCGTATATACAAAAAATATATTTGCTGATTGTGTAACAAGAGAAACAGATGAAAATTATTTGTAAACATCTTGGACCGTATTATGGTATTCAAAAAGCGTTTCCGTGTAGAGCTTTTACAAACGAATTCGTAGGTGAACTGTGGATTGAAATAGACGAAAAATATGAAGCATTAATATATTTGATGTTTGGAGACAGCGTGATTAGGAGTGATTATGAAAATTAAAATAGCAGAACTAGATATTATATTTTTAAGTTATGACGAACCTAATGCTGAAAAAAATTGGGCTGATTTAAAAAACAAGGTGCCATGGGCAAAACGTGTTCATGGTATATTAGGTTCAGATGCCGCTCACAAAGAATGTGCTAGGATAAGTGATACAGATAGATTTATCACAGTAGATGGTGATAATACAATAAAGCAAGAATTTTTAGATCAAGTTTTAGACTTTGATACTCATGCTAATTTAGAAAAAAGTGTTATTAGTTGGTGTGGACAAAATATTATTAACGGCTTAATGTATGGCAATGGTGGCCTTAAATGCTGGCCGAAACAATATGTTTTAGATATGAAAACACATGAAAACGCAGATCCAGATAATACAAACGCACAGGTTGATTTTTGTTGGGATGCACAATACATACAACAGAATAGTTGTTTTAGTTTGACTCACAACAATTATACTCCTAAACAAGCCTGGCGAGCAGGTTTCAGAGAAGGTGTAAAATTATCTCTTAATAGGGGAGAAAGGATAGCACATTCTGAGTTTTTAAAAGGACATCCTAAAAATTTAAACATGTTATATATTTGGACAATGGTTGGTAGTGATGTAAAAAATGGCGACTGGGCTATTTACGGAGCAAGAGAAGGTTTAGAAATGACAATGCTTTCAGACTGGGATTACGTGAATGTAAGAGACTTTACACATTTAGATGAGATATGGGCAAATAGAGATGAATTACCAGAAGATATTTTACATAATGAAATATGGAACATAGGAACTAATTTAATAAATCAATTACAATTACCTATTGCTACTCAACCACTGAGCGAAGAACAAAGTATTTTTTTTAAAACTGTTAATAAAAACTATGGCAGGGTAATTAATAAATCGGTAATAGATAATGATTAGAGCTGATCCAGCTGAAGTTCAAGAAAAATTAAATAAAGTTGGCTGTGGATTTTGTTTAGCAAAATGGACACAGGTAACTATTCACTTAGGATCGGGGATAAATCATAGCTGTCATCATGTCAAAGCTCATAAAATTCCTTTAGAAGATCTTAAAAATAATCCAAACGTACTTCATAATACGGAGTTCAAAAAGAACACAAGACGTAGAATGCTTAATAATGAACGTCCTGAAGAATGTGACTATTGTTGGAGAATAGAAGATAACACTGATAAGTTCAGCGATAGGGTATACAAAAGTGCTGATCATTTTAGTTGGGAAGATTTTTCTGTCATATCTAATTCAACAGGGCATGAAGATTTTTATCCTAGATATGTTGAAATAAGTTTCAGTAATATATGTAATTTTAAATGTTCTTACTGTGGCCCTGCGTTTAGCAGTAAATGGGTAGAAGAAGTAAAACAAAAAGGTTCTTATGATCTAGGCATATGGCAATATAATTCAATTGATCCTGAGGAAGTACAGATATTAGAAAGGGAACATAATCCTTACATAGAAGCATTTTGGAAATGGTTTCCTGAAGCGGTAAAACACATGAAAGTTTTTCGAATTACAGGCGGTGAACCTTTGTTGAGTAAACATACACAAAAGGTTATTGATTACTTGATAGAAAATCCACAACCTAATTTAGATTTTGCTATTAATTCAAACGGATGTCCTCCTAAAGATCTATGGAAAAAATTTACTAAAAGTATTAAGGAACTAGAAAATAAAAAGAGTGTCAATCAGTTTACCTTGTTTACAAGCGCCGAGAGCAGTGGAGCTCAAGCAGAATACAGTCGGTACGGTATGGATTGGTTTTTGTTTAAAGACAACATAGAATACTTTGCTAGGAATACAAATAGTAGAATAAGTTTTATGAGTGCCTTTAATATATTGAGCCTACCAACGTTTAAAAATTTTTTAATTTGGGTGCTTCATCTCAAAACAACATATTATAGAAAACACAGAGCGGATCATAGAATCAAGGTTGACATTCCGTATGTCCGCAATCCACAATTCTTAGATGTGAAAGTAGCAAGTGAAGAACTTATAAAAAAACATCTAATACCAGCAGTAGATTTTATGATAGAAAATACTGATGTTGGTAGCTTTGGAGATATAGAGACAGCAAAACTTAAAAGAATTGTAGCTGATGTATTGTTTAGGTTTAAAAATAAAAAATTCAGAGAAGAACAAAGACAAGCACAAAAATTATTTTATAAATTTATAAAGGAATATGACAATAGAAGGAATTTAGATTTTGTAAAAACATTTCCGGAATACAAAGAATTTTATAAGGAAGTTAAGAATGCATGATATAATTTTTATTAGTTATGGTGAACCGCATGCGGATAAAAACTTCGACAACCTTTATAAAAGATTTAACACAAAAGGAGTTTTTGGAGACAGGGTCAAACGAATAGACGGGGTCAAGGGAATACACAAAGCCCATATCGAAGCGGCAAAGAAAGCAAGTACTAGATATTTTTTTGTGGTAGATGGTGATGCTGTGATTACACCAGAATTCAAGTTCGATTATTTTGTTACTTCACAAAATGAAAATATTGTCCATGTATATAAAAGTGTAAATCCTGTAAATGATCTTACTTACGGTTATGGGGGAGTAAAATTACTCCCAACAAAACTAACAAAAAATATAAATGTAGATAGTCACGATATGACCACTAGTATTTCAGATAATTTTATTGTGTTTGATAAAGTTAGTAACATTACAGCTTTTGATACTGACTCGTTCAATACATGGAAAAGTGCGTTTAGAGAATGTGCTAAATTAAGTAGTAGAGTGATAGATAGACAACAACAAGGAGAAACTAATGAAAGACTTAAAGTATGGACCACTACAGCTAATGGAAGATTTCGTGAAGATGCGATTAGAGGTGCTAATGCTGGTATGGAGTTTGGCTTTTCTAGGGGGTCTAATCTTAGGTTGATAAATGATTTTGATTGGTTAAAATCTAAGTTCGATGATTGCCAATAACAGTATATCGTTCATATCCATTTGACATTTTGTAAGTGTCAGCAAACCATATCTTAGTAAGTCCAGTCTTTTTTACAAATTCATCTAAATTATTAGAACAATTAATATGTTGATCTTTTACATGAAACATATTATTACTTTGTAAAGCAAATACACAGTTAGGGGTGTAATCTTTATTTGCTATTAAATCAGGCAGATCTGCCATGTGTTCGCTTGATGTGTTAATCACTAATCTTACGTCTTTATCTTTATAGTATGATGTTTCTATTTTATCCTTTACGTCCCTATGTTTGAAAAAAACTTTGTGTTCTAGTTCTAGTGTCTGTGTGTATTTTCTAGACAGATCCAATGCCTTTTCATCTAAGTCTATGTTAGTAATATGTTCTATATTTAAAAATTTAGTCAACAAAAGATTAATTAAAGGATAACCATACCAGCCGCCATATAAATGTATTTTCAAGTCATTAAATTTTTTCATTTCATCTAACGGAATACAATCAACTAGATGTATTTTCGAATCCATCTGATCAGGACCTACGCTGTAAAGGATATCTTTTATTTCATGGCCATGTTGTATTCCTTCCCACCATACTTTCCAATAATTTTTATTAATTACTTCCATAACAAATAATCTCCTAAAACTAACAAATCTAAACCACTATTTTTAAAAGTTTGTAAAGCATCTTCTGGAGTTTCTACTATAGGTTCTTGGCAGTTGAAACTGGTATTCAATAGCATGGGTATACCTGTATGCTTGTAGAAAGCAGTGATTAAATCATAATATCTTTCGTTGAATTGTCTATTAACAGTTTGTATTCTAGCAGTTCCGTCTACATGAGTTATACCAGGTACTGTGTCTACTTTTACAGGCATAATTCTTGACATATAAGGACTAGGTTGACTTGTATGGAAAAAATCTTGATAGTGTTCTTCTAAAACACTTGGAGCAAATGGTCTAAAGTCTTCACGTTTTTTTATTCTTCTATTAATGGTATCTTTTATATTTGGATTCCTTGGGTCAGCAAGAATACTTCTATTTCCTAAAGCTCTATTTCCGCTTTCTGATTTTCCTTGATACCATCCTACTATTTTTCCGTTTGCTATCTCTTCTGCGACTTTAGTTGTTAATTTTTCAAAAGGCCACTTTTCAAAATTCATACCCGTAAATAAATCTGTAGATATTTTTTGTTCTTTACCAGCAAATACACTGGGTTTGTGTACGTTGTCATTTAGATAGTAGTCGGCGTGCATATATGTACCTAGTGCTTGTCCTTCATCTCCTACAGCTGGAGGAACGTGAACGTTTTTGTAGTGTGTTGTCAATTCTTCATTCATATAACCGTTGTATGCTACTCCTCCTGCTACACAAATGTTATCGCAGGTTTTAAGTGGGTACACATACTTTTTAATAAGTTCTATAGTTTTAAATTGTAAAGTATAAGCTATATCTTCTCTTTTGTTATTTTTAATTACTTCTGGAGCAAAACTAGGTAGTGTATGATTAGGATTCATTAGATAAGTTTCTATCATAGCATCCGTTTGATAGTTGTATTTTCCATATCCTGCTAATCCCATTACTTTGCCTGCGTCAAGATATCTAAATCCTATATCCTGAGCTAATCTATTCCATAGTCCACCAATTGGAATCTTATTAGACAGGTCTTTAATCATACCATCTTTGCCAATAAAGATACAATTGAACTGCCAGCCTCTACCATCTATTGCTAATATGTCAGCTTCTGGAAATCCTGAAGTGAGAAAAGCATAGGTAGCGTGTGATTGATGATGATCAATATAATACACAAATTCATTGTAAAATGGTTCCCATAAACTTTTTGGTTTAAATTTTAAAAAGTCATTATTAGGAAAATTTTCATTAATTAAATCTGTTACAAATTCTTGTCCTAAATTAGATACAGTAAACGCAAATATATTATTTTCATCTCTACTTTTATATTTGTCTAATACATGTTCATTAAAGAACTTTTTACTAGGATTAGGATCATGTGACCATTCATAATTTAAGTTGTGCTTAATTCTGTTATGACGTTCAATTTGATTATGAAAAATCCCGTCATATGTATTATGGTCATGAATATTTAAAGCTACTGAATAAATGTTCATACTGGTGTTTTTTCCAATGCTATTTTTTCTAATATTTCAAATCTTCTAGCTTCTGGTCTAGGAGGAATGATATCCATACAAGTAGTACAATATTTTTCAAAATCAAATAATTTATATTCCATCATCTTTTGAATGTTTTCTACAGTGATATCAAATTCTCTCGAACCGTCGATGGCTTTTCTACTACAATGTCTTATCTTTTGTATTTCAAAATCAAATACAGGAACTTGTGGAAATTTAGCACATATCCTACGTTCTATTTCTGGCGCCTGTATTATATCATGGTCACTATGAAAATCAGGTGATCTAGAATTGTATTCCTTGAATTCCGTATTTTCATGATCTATTTCTGTCAAATCAAATCTATCTCTGTATTTAAAATATCCAGGCGTCTCTATTATTAAGTTGTAGTTATTTTTATTATTCATAGGCAAGAAAGGCCAGTTGCCTAGTTTTTCTATTCTATCTTCATAAAAATCTAAAACTAAATGTTCTATGTAAATTATTTCAGGATCTTCAAGTATGTGGGGATAAAACTTTCTTACTAAACTGTTTGATAAAACTTGTGGAATTAGATTATCATGCTTCTTTATTTCTGCGATTATCTCATCTAAATTTTTTATCAGTCCAGGTTCGCCTCCTAGTAAACATATTCTTGTCTTGTATGGAGACAATCCTTTTAGTATAGTCCGTACTAGATCCATGTCTGTGTGTAGATATCGCATTTCAAGTGTCCAAGCAGTGCAGTAGTGGCACGACTTGTTACAGGATTTTGATAGATAAAAATCTACTGTTCTGTATTCTGAACCTTTTAATTCTTTTAATGTTATTGGTTTTCTCATATACAACTCTTGCTTGAATATTTATTTTCCGTGAAATTAAGTGTGCGTAAGCCTGGCAGGTAAATATTAGCATGGACAGATTAGTAGCATTTGGTTGTAGTAACACATACGGTGAAGGACTTCCTGATTGTTGGATAGATGAAAATGGTAATCCTAGTCTAACCAAAGTAGGACAACATGGACCAAAGCCTAGTAAATTTGCTTGGCCAAGATTAATTGCCGATAACCTAAAGCGTAAGTGCGTAAATTTTGCTGTCCCTGGTGCTTCTAATAAACATATACTAGATATAATACTACACACTAAATTTGTAAAAGGGGATATAGTAGTTATCATGTGGAGTTATTTTGATAGATATTGTGTTTTCCAAGGGTTGAATAGGGCTAATTGGAGGGGCGGAGCAATTCAAAGATTTATGCCTATGGATCTTCAGAAAGTAGGCACAAATAGAATACCTCCCCAGGGTACAAATATAAGTAAATCACTAGCGTACTATGAGCATATACATAATGACGTTGATGCTTGTTATGATTCAATAGTGAGAATGAACATGGCGAAATATCATTTAGACGCAATAGGAATTAAAAATTACCATGTTACATGTGAAGGTGAGCATATAGAAAAAATTCCTCATTTCAATTGGAACCGAGTAAATTTATATCAAGTAACAACTAAATCATTTTTTGTTGATATGGCTAGAGATAGTTTACATCCAGGACGTGGGTCACATATGGTTGCCGCAAGAGATATACAAGACTTTATGCGGAAAAGTTCGATTTAACTGTATCTATTATTTTATTAATTTCTTCTTCCTTTAACCAAGCATGTACAGGAAGTGATACAATAGTATCTGATACTAGTTTAGAATTTTTACAATCATCTTTTCTATATTTCAAATGTTCATACATTGAGTTTTTAGATAAGGGCCGTTCATAATGTATTGATAGACTTAAATCGTTTTTGACTTTTTTTCTAATATCTTTGTTTTCAAATCTTACCGTATACTTATGAAAATTATGATCTAAAATAGGAGTGGGCTTCTGTGTGATTACAGGAAGATCTTTGAAAGCTTCGTTGTATTTTTGTGCTATTTCCTGTCTTGTTTTTTGTGTCTCAACAATATTTTTCATACGTTGTTTTATTATCATTGAATTCAGGACGTACATTCTAGAATTGTATCCTATCATTTCAAAGTCTTTATCTTTACCATGTCTTCTTAACTTCTTCACTATGTTAGCAATTTCTTCATTGTCAGTCATAAAAACACCACCACCATTTATGCCTGCTATAACTTTATTTGTATTAAAACTAAAAGAACTACAATGTCCTATGCTTCCTGCTTTTACTTTATTATAACTAGAACCAAGAGATTGTGCGGCATCTTCAATGAAAAATATTTTGTTTTCTTTACAAAATTCTATTATTTCTGTTACATCAACCATATTTCCAAATAGGTGTGTGTATATTATTGCTTTTGTCCTTGGACTGACCATACGCTTAATACTATCGAAACTTATATGATATGAATCTAAATCTATATCGCAAAACACAGGTGTGGCTCCTGTCATACTAATACAGGATGAACTAGATATCCAACTGAAGTCTGTTACTAAAACTTCCGCGCCAGGTCCTATGCCATGACTCATCAGAGAAAATCCTAAGGCATCAGTAGCACAAGCAACACTGACAACATGTTTTCTACCTACATATTCTGCTATTTGTTTTTCAAAATCGTCTGCGTCTTCATAATTAAGTTGATTCATAAAAATATCAAATATTTCTATGTAGGCATCTTTGTTTTCTATATATTCTCTATCCCAACCTTCGTAAGATATCATACTTGCTCCTTTTTGACAGGAACAACATTCTTCTGTCCTGCAAATTGTTTTATTGCTATTGCTATGTTAGATATATCAGGATCTTTCAAGCCTCTATCCCAATACACACTACCTCCATCTTTTATACTTTTATCTCTTTGATAAATTACTTCCTTACCAAAATATCTACATTCTTGAAATATTCTTGGTGCTGGATCAAAAGTATCTTTAGTATATACATAAGTTTTAAACATTCCCATAATATTTTTGACTGGAGCAAAAACATTATTATTGTTTTCATTTATATAATCTTCATCATATGTAATAATTCCATGATCAGGATAGTCTTTAATTATTGAATTTACAGTAGCATAGTATTTGTCGTTAGTTCCTAAAAATAAATGTTCAAATTTAACATCATCTACTATATCTTTATGAATTGTAAAGTTAATATGTTTCTCAAAATGTAAGTCTGTAGGCGCTTCTGGATATACATCTGTATCGCATAAATCTATTATTTTCGCAGGATTAAAAAATCCAACAGCTTGATGATATCTGGTAGGATGATTTTCTGAATATACTGCTATTAGATTTTTACTAAAAACTTTTTTTAAGGTTTCCTGTTGAGATTCTGTATATTCTTTGAAATCTTGATAACCTAATGTCATCATGCTTCTACCCATTATTAAAGTTGTGTCATTTTCTTCAGGATTAAAATTGTTAAAAAATATATCTTCACAATGAATATATTTTTCATTTATGCTGTCTAAATAATCTTGTTCCTTAAATTTTCTATGTGTGATTACTATAACTTGTACAGGCATACCTAGACTTTTTAAAGCTGATTTGTATTCATAACTATAGTAAAACAAACCGTCACATGGTTTGCTTGTAACAACTATGTTTATCATTTAATCTCCGTCACATTGATTTTACGTATTTTTTGTGTGTTGATTTTTATATCACTGGTCAGAGGTAGTGGATGTAAATTGCCATAAGGATCAACTGCTTCTGTGTTTTCTTTTATGTTTACTATCTTAATTTTTCTTACAGTTTTTCCAGTATCAATATGTGTATCTACCCAATTAGGATCTTTTTCATTTAACGTTGTTAATGTATCTCCGTTGCCAGCACCTATTGCTAATTCTGTCTCATCTGTTTGCCATCTTTCTTTGTCTGCTTGTGGATAACCTATGCCTATGCCATAAGCAATTTTTTTCCTACCTGCTTTTACATCATCTAAAATGCCAAGCCTTTTTTCCCAGAACATGTCGCCATTTATATCACCGTGACTTTTATTACAACCTGTAACCATCTCTAATTTATGAGCGGCATGCATTACAAGTCCCATTGCTATACCTATACTGACATAAGCATTTTCCCATCTAGAATTTTTTGTGTTAGATTTTAAAGTTCCGTCGGGATTACAATTCTCTTGAGTTTCAGGCTCTTTGGCAACAAATAACATATACATGTTAGCATTAGCTTGGGCATTTCTCCATGTGCTAGGAGGATTTCTGCTATGTGTACACCCCCAAGTATACCTTGATATTTCTTGTATCACTTTCCGGTCAGCACTCCAATACACATCGTAATAGGCTTCCCATTGTTTGGAAGGACTGTTTTCTGCAATCCATAGTAAATATTCGACTATTTCGTCCCATATTTTTTTAGAGTAGTCCCAATTCCTTTGACATTTCTGCATATTACGAATTATGTCCATGTTTTTACTACGGTCATAATTCATAAATTTTATTTGATTTTCTAGCTGAGTTTGTCTATTCATATTGACTAAAACCTTTTCATACGTTCAATAAATATTTATATGAATAGAATTTGGAGGATATCTTGTCTGGCTTGTATCAAACAATAACACAATACGGAGATTTTATTAGGCTAGGTTTCAATTTTAATAGCACAACATATATAAAATGGACAGAAGAAAATTTTGACTATGTCAAATATAATCCTAGGAAACCTATTGCTAGGTACGGATTAAGCCTAACCAGTTTAGACGGCGGGTTATCTGGAATACCAGATCTAGATAGTTTACACGAATACAATCAAGAAAATAATACAAATTATGAAGAGAGTGATTTTAATGTATACACAGATGCGTATACAAAAAATGACGATATAAAAAATTTTTTACAGCCATTTGAAGGACATTTCTTTAGAACACATATTTTAAAATTAGCACCAGGCGGATACTTTCCTACCCATAGAGATTTTCGACATCTTAATTTAGATAGCTGTAGATTAATATCTCCTATGAAAAATCCTTGTACGTTTGTTTTAGAAGATAAAATTTTAAATTGGCGTGTAGGACATTTATATTTTTTAAATACAGCAAAGGTACATCAATTATTCAACAGCACGAACGAAGATAGTTATTGGTTAGTAGTTAATCTTGAACTTAATGAAAAAACAGCAGAAACAATAGTAACAAATTTGATGCCACTATGATTGAAGTTAAAATAATCACGGATGATCTCATTCCTAAATTAGAAAACTTTTGTAAAAAAGCAAAAGAATTAGGTTATGTAAACAACAGCAGTTTGAGAGAAATGAGATTCGAAAAAACAAAAGAATGGGGTGAATACTTTTGTGCTGTAGAAAACGGAAACATCATAGCAGTGGCTGGTTGTCATCCTCTACCAGAGGTAAGCAAAGATGCTTGGAGAATATTATTTAGGGGTTGTGAATTGCCTCATAATAATAATTTTAAAGGATTAGGGAAAGGTGACTGGAACAGCGTTACTCAAAGAGAATTTATACCCCGCTTTATAGACTACTGCCCTACAGATAAGCTATATATTACTACAAACATTTACCGAGAACATTCAAACGGTAAAGCGGCCCGCAATCATAGATTAATGGGTCTTTTAGCAAAGCAAGGTATATTAGAAAAACATTGTGATATGGAATTATATAACTGTGAGCAAACTGTTTGGCAACTAGATATTGCTGAATACAATAGGCGTAGAAGTTTGCTGAAAGGAAATTATGTGGTACAATCCTAAACATTTAAAAGAAGCAAAAGCAAAGGCGGGTAGAGAAGATGCTGGATACTGGTGGCATTTTAAATTAGCAATGTCAGAATTCTTTTTTCTACTTGGAGTAACAATAGGAAGTCTTATCCACGCAATTTTTCCTTGGGTTCTTGATTTTAAATTATTAGAATGGCGTATTAATAGATTAAAAGAACTTAAGAAAAAATTGCCTGACGATCCGCAACTAAAGAAGGTAAAATTTGATGAGTAATGTATTAGAACTGACAGCATATAAAAACGGTGAATATATGCCGTTGAAAGACATAGGACCAAGTATTTTAGATTTTGGATTCATACATTGTGATGCTACTTACGATGTAATGCCAGTATACAACGGAAATGCGTTTTGTTTTGATCGTCATGAAAATAGATTTAGAAATAGTGCTAAAAGATATGGACTGAAAATACCAGATGTGAATTTTTTAGAAATTTGTAAAACGCTTAAAAGCAAAAATGAAATCAAAGATGCTTTTGTGTGGTTTATATTATGGAGAGGATTTCCTCCTAGCGGTAATCCAAGAGACCTTGAAAACTGTCCTGTGAATTTTGCTATGTATATGAAACCTAGTTATCCTATAGCATCTACACCGATGGTTAAACTTTATTTAGACAAACATGTTAAAAGAGTTCATGATGCTTATTATGGACAGACTTTTAAAAATATGGCATGGATAGAATTAACAATGAGTCAAATACAGCGTCCTAAGGATTTTGACACCACGGTGCTTGTTGATACTTCAGGAAATGTAACCGAAGGTCCTGGGTTCAATGTCGGAATAGTAAAAGATAAAAGAATAATGACAGCTAGTGCCAATGTATTACGTGGAGTAACAATGACTGTAGTTGAGGACATAGCAAAAGAGTGTAATTTAGAATTCAATAGAACACCTATTTCTATTGAACTTTTTGAATCTGCTGATGAAGTATTCATTACAAGTTCTAGCGGGGGAGTCACAGCAACAACTAAAACAGGATCAATCACTGATTTATTGATAGATAAGTATGAACAAAAAAAAGAAGAATATGCTACAGAGTTATGATCCCTATTACAGAGTTGTACCTAATATTTTAGGTGAAAATACAAAGAAAGAACTTTTGGAAATAGCATTAAAGCCAAATGCTTTCGTAGATATAAGTTATAAAATAAGTTTTTTTAAATTACCCAGCACAATACAAAAATTTAACAACACAGGTTTAAACTGTGTTTGCCAGCTCCTAAGAGTCAACGAATCAGGAAGTAAAATTCATAAGGATAAAAATCGTTACAATGAGTTTGAAGGAACATATATACCACGACAGACTGTGGTAAGTTTTCCTTTAACAGAAAATTGTGGTGAAACTTGGTTCTATGATGAGTCACTAAATAAAGTAGCCAGTATCAATTATGAAGGATACGGAGCAATATTAAATACTGGTGGACATTATCATAATGTTTACTTCACTGAAAACAACGACACGAGAATAGTGTTCCAGTTGTGCTTTGAAGAAGCATACGAAGATGTTTGCCAAATATTTGAAGATAAATTGAAAGGTATAACATTATGAAGGAACCATATTTAACAGAGCTACCTGGATTCATTGACATGGATTACATGAAAGGTATTGCTGATAACATGCTTACAGACGAATGGATGAGCTTATCTGATGTAGAAGCATTGGCTTTATACACTGATTTAAAGGTTGTTGATGTAGAAGCAGATGACTACTTAAAAAGCATAAGAGCAAAATATCCTAAATTAAAGAGTTACATAAAGTTAATGAAATGTAGTAAAGGCTCTTGGCCAGTACACATTGATGAACATAGGAGTTCTGCTATAAGCATACCTGTGACTAACTGTGATGACACCAAGACTACAAAGTTTTTCAAAGGCGGAGAGGTAGCAGAAAAAATTTATGACCAATTCGGAGATAGAAAAGGTGTATGGGAATCTAACGAATGGCTTACATATATAGAAAACGCAGAACTTGCTGTAGAACATGCTACAGTCATGCCAACTTTAATTAACACCAAAGCACCACATCAGGTTACTAATAGTACTGATTCCGTAAGGATAATTTTTAGTTGGGCGTACGATGCTCCATATGAAGAGGCACGTGCGGATCTTGTCTGATGCCAATTCAATATCCTATTAACAAACATCTCAGTGATTATGAGATAAAGCTACCTAATTTTTGGGATAAGATTTATGATGAAGGAAATCCTGCTTGGGGGAAAGCACCTGCTAATATATTAGAAAAATTTACGACCTATTTTCCTATACAAGGCAAAATTTTAGACATAGGTTGTGGTGAAGGACGCAACAGCATACCATTAAGTAAAAAAGGTTATGAAGTACATGGTATAGATATCTCAAGTACTGCTATAGATATTGCTAACAAAAAACAAAGTGATTGTGTGTTTACGTGTATTGATGTATTTGAAATGAACACGGATACAAAGTATGACGTGATAATAGATTTTGGTTTATACCACTTTGTACCATATGAATTTAGAAAACAATATACGGATAATATTTACAAAATGTTAAGTAAAGATGGTGTATATTGTAACCAATCAGGAAGGGCAGAAAATAAAATAGGTAGTGATGACTATACACCCCCTCAATTAGAAGAAGAAGATTTAGTAGATACTTTTAAAAATTTTGATATAGTATTATTGGAAAAGGAAACATTACCATCGTTCAGTGATTATTGGGCGTACCCTTGTTGGAACATGGTAGCAAAAACAAAATGAAATACGCAGTAATCTTTAACGACAGCGGAATGGATATTACCAGACGTACTATGGGAGCCTATAAAATTGCTGATATGATGCGTCCGCAAGGATGGACAGTTGAAGTAATAGATTGGCTATCTAAATGGTCAGATAAAGAGGTAAAACAGTTTGTAGATTCGTTACCTTATGATGTCGATCTATTCGCCTTCGGAAACTTGTGGATGGATGATACAATGGTATTCAACAAAATTAATTTTTTAAAAAAAGAATATCCTAAAGCTAAAGTTTTAATGGGAGGACCCAAGCCTTATCAAATGGATTACGGAGCAGACTGTATGGTATTTGGTTATAGTGAAAAATCATTAATGCCTATTTTAAGTTGGATGTTCGAAGGCGGAGAACAACCAATAGGAAAATATCCTGAATGGGCACCTAACAGTTTCCTTGTAGATGCAAATCACATGTATGCGGGACTAGATATAGATAAATTTGATTGTAATTACCACGAACATGATTACATACAAAATCATGAAGCACTTACTTTAGAAACAAGTAGAGGATGTAGATTCAAATGTAAGTATTGTAACTATGCCTTTTTAGGAGTAAAGGAAGATTATGGCAGAACCGAAGATGATATGTATAACGAGATGATGCGTAATTATGAAAGATGGGGTACAACTAACTATATTATCAGTGACGATACTTTTAACGATAGAGATAGCAAAATAGAAAAACTAGCTTTGGCTGTTGAGCGTCTTCCATTCGAACCAAATTTTACCTGTTTTATAAGGTTAGATTTAGTAATTTCAAGACCACAACAAATTGCATTGTTAGTTAGAGCAAGAGTTTGGGGACATTTTTATGGGATAGAAACATTTCATCCTGAAGCCGCAAAGGCAATAGGCAAAGGAATGCACCCAGATAAAATAAAAAAAGGCTTACTGTGGATAAGAGATGAGTTCAATGCTAGATTAGGTTTATATAGAGGTACTGTGGGAATGATAGCAGGACTACCTTATGAACCTGTTGAGTCTTGGTATAATAGTTTGGACTGGTTAAATAAAAATTGGGAAAGTTTTTTCTACTGGGGATTACATATTAGTGATGATCCTGATACAAAGACACACAGTGACTTCAGCGTTGATGCGAAAAAATTTGGTTACCTTCCAACTAAAAATAAAGAGTTGATTGACTGGTCACTTAAAAAAGGATACAACGTTCCGTTTAAAGCAGATTCTATGGGAAGACTTAATAATAAACTTGATAATCGAGCATTGATTTGGGAAAGTGATATAACCAACTTCAAAGAGGCTACAGAGTTTGGAGAAATGTATCACAAGGATTATTTCTTTAAACAAAAACTCTCTAACTTTGATATGACAGAATATATAGGAAAGTTTCCAAATAGTGATGAATTATTAGAATTAACTTTAGACGAAATGTATATACAAAGAAAGTATAGTGCTGTTAATAATAAAAGAATAGAAGATTACAAACAAAAAAAACTATCTATTTTTAAATAATTTGATTTAAAATTTGATAATCAATGTGATTATTTAATTTAGGCACTAGATTTATATTTAAAACATATCTATCTTTATCATTATGATTATTTACAGCACCGTGTGGTTTGCCGGTATCTAAATAATTCATTTTGTTAGATCTTTGGAAATGATAATCTTTATCTAAGACCCTCCATACATAATCAACATCAGGAGTCAAACAAATATGAATCCTTATACCTCTATACCACGGATAGTCAATATGAGACGTTTTTTCTCTACTTAATAAATCATGTCCTGCTTCTAATTTTATTAGTCTTATCTGTGTCACTTGTCCTTGAAATTTATCAACAATTTCATCTAAATATGGAAACCAAGCAGGACTTTTTTCTGTATATTCTATGTCTACAGGACTGTCCATGTTTGAATGGGAATGTATATTACTAGTCAAGCCTTCACCTAAAGGATCAACAGTTTTTGATTTTGTTTTAAAACAAAGTCCATAATATCCCGGAACTTGGACTTTTCCTACAGGAGTATCTACAGTATAAGCAACCATCTCAAAATTATTCAGGACTGATTCTATTCCTTTATCTATTTCTTGTAAATTTACGTTATACTTTTCAGGTAAACTTATCACACTATGCTGACTTTTTTCATAATCAGTATGTGGCGTATATAATTCTTTCCATTTGTTCACATCATACATACGTATATTTATATCCTATAAATACTTTGTAAAAGAGCACCTATATGACAAAACAAATAGATCTTAACAATATGAATTATTATGAAGTTGAGCCTGAAAATAATTCTTTTTTTGATGTTGTTACTGACATAACTCATCGCTGTAATATGGAATGTAAAAACTGTTATGTTCCAAATAGATTCATACCTGATATGGAAGTAGAGCCATATGAAAAATTTGTTTCTAAACTTCCTAAACCAATTATGCTACGTATCGTTGGAGCAGAACCAACACTACATCCACAGCTTGTAGATTTTATAAACATTGGATTTAAGTATGGACATAATTGTATTTTGATTACAAATGGATTGAGAATGGCTAGCCAATCTTTTGTAGATAAAATAGAAGCCACTGGATTGAAACATGTTTACATGAGTCTTAATGGAATAGATAATGATGACTGGTACGAGCAAATAGATGAAATGAGATGTGCCACAAAAAAAATAAAAGCATTTAAAAATTGTAAAGATAAATTTAACATGAACGCAGGAATAATTTTAGTTAAAGGTATAAATGAAGAAGCACCAGCGGCCGCTCTCGATTTAATTACTAGAGAAAAGGTTCCTGATATAACTTTACGTTTTAAAAATGTAGGACAACTTGGAAGATATCAAAAAGAAGCTGATGAGAATTTAAAAATGAAGGACATGGTAAAACTTTGTGCTGATCAATTAAATTTTACAGAAGATTATATTTGGAGTCATTATGGTAAGCCTCATAGATATAGTAATGTAGTTGAACCCGGCACAATAGAATTTCCATTAGATCCTAGTAACAAAGAAAGATACAAAGGGCAATGGGTAAAAATAACAGATTGGGATACAGATAATGAAGTAGGTATTCCTGATCCTGGAAGCACACGTAGAGGAAGAATTACAAAAGATTGGAAGTTAGCTCCTTTTTATGAACATGTAAAAATGAATGAAAATGAATATTAAAGTAAAACAAGATACAAAATTAGACTTTAAAGATGTATTAATAGAACCTCGTGAGGCATCTAAATCACTCACACGTAAAGATATAAACATAGAGATTGACTGGTTAGATACTACAGTCCATCCTATCGCAGTTGCTAATATGACAAGCACTGGCACATATAACATAGCAAAAATTCTTACACCATTGCGATTTTTTACTTTCATACATAAAGAATATAAGTTAGAAGATCATCTGAAGCATTTACAAGAAATAGAAGATAGAAGATACATTGCTATAACAAGCGGTGTGCGTCCTAAGGATAGAGAAAAAACAATTAAAATAATATCTCATTTTCCGGACGTAGGAATTATTAATATTGATATTGCTAATGTGTATGCTAATGTTGAAGGAATGGTAGAAACAATTAAACAATTTAGAAAAGAATTTCCTCACATAAAAATTTGTGCCGGAAACATAGCAACTCCATCAGTAATTAAAAAATTAGCAATGGCAGGAGCAAATTTAATAAAGGTAGGTGTAGGCAGTGGAGCGGCTTGTAAAACAAGATCAGAAGTCGGAGTCGGTGTACCACAATTGAGTGCTATCATGGATTGTTATCCTGAAGCAACAAAATTTGGATTGGATATTATATCTGATGGAGGTTGTGTAACTCCGGGTGATGTTGCGAAAGCAATAGGAGCAGGAGCCAAAATTGTTATGATAGCAGGTATGGTAAGTGGTAGTGATGAGTGTGATAACCAGGTAGAAATAGATGGAAAACACTATGTGAATTTATATGGATTGGGCAGTACCAAAATGTACAATAAAACAAATCCAGACGAAATGGACTACAAACCTAACGAAGGTAGAGACTTGTTAATACCCTGTAAAGGGCCTATTAAACGCATTTTAAAGCAGTTACAAGGGGGTTTAAGGAGTACATGTACGTATGTAGGCGCAGAACACATAAACCGCTTATATGAGCTTTGCACGTTTATTAAAGTGAATAATCAAATCAATAATAGTTTGGAAAGATATGAAAATGATTGATTTTGGAAAAATTTTGGAAGAGGGTGTAACCATTTCTAGTAGTGGCACAACAGGTCCTGCCAAAGAAATTTTTAGAACACCAGAAAATCTCAAAGCGGCAAATAAGGTAGCTGTAGAAGCTCAGAAAATATCAGTAACCAGTAAAATATTAACTGTGACTAGGATGAGTCATGCTGGTGGTTTATTAGCACAAAGTTTACCAGCTTTTAGTGTAAACGCAGAAGTAACAGTATTAAATAAATTTAATCCTTTTACTTTCTTAAAAAATTTAGAACATTACACACATACTTTCTTAGCACCTGCTCAAATGAAAGCATTGATGAATACAAAAGGATTTAAGGATTGTGATCTATCTGGAAAAAGAATATTAGGTGGAAGTGATCCTGTGTCTTGGGAAATGATAGAGTCGTTTGTAGAAAGAGGAGCAATAGTACAACCAAATTGGGGAATGAGTGAAATAGGGCCTATCACTATTAATATAGAATTTGATAATTTAGAATATGTAAAATACGTAAAGGAAAGATGTTTTGAAGGTTATACAATTTTAGGAAATAAATTTTATTGTGACTGGAAAATAATTGATCATGAACTTTATGTAAAAGGAGATACTTGTATATATGATGATTGGTTTGCTACAGGGGATATAGTAGCTTTAGATATGGCAAATAGAATGTATTACCTAGGTAGGAAAAAATAAATGGAGAATTGCCTTTATAAATTTAAAATGGATCATGACAAGGAAAAACTTATAGAAGAATCTAAGGTTTTCAATTATAAACCGATCAACAAAGAGACTTTAACATGGATATACAATGAAGGAATAGAATTTAACGATGATATTTCTTTTATTGAAAAGGATGATAAATGGTGGACAGAACAAGAATCATGGGCGGCTTCAAGAGAACCTATGTCAGAAAAAGTTGATCTTTCAGAGAGTATACGTATAACAAAGTTAATGAAAGAAATATGTAAAACAGATAAAATCAAAGCTAACTTTTTAACACAGACACAAGGGTCAGAAGTACCTACACATACAGACGTAGGAACCTTATGTGCTATAAATTTTATTTTAGAAGGAGGGCAAACTCCTATTAATTTTGAAGGATACGCAGATGAATATTATGATACAGCATTATTGAATGTAAGTGTGAATCATAGTGTGCCAGTACAAAAAGATCAAAATAGAATATTATTCAAATTACGTTTTACACATCATACTTTCGATGAGATAAAGCAATGTATTCAAAATAATTATCCGATGTGGAGATAGTAAATGGAGAACTGTTTATATAAATTTAAAATTGATTTTGATAAAAATAAACTATTACAAGAGTCAAAGGTGTTTAATTACAAACCTGTTAACAAACAAAATTTTTTAACAAGATCTAGCGATGAGATACATAATGATGATTTGTCTTTTATTGAGAATAACGGACAATGGTGGGAAGAGCAGACATCCTGGAACGCATCAAGAGAACCTAAAACAAGTGAGTTTGATATTTCAGAAAGCAGACGCATATTAGCATTATTTAAAACAATGTGCGACACTGATGATATCAAATCAAATTTTCTTACACAGGAGAAGAACACAGAGGTGCTTCTACATACTGATCCTGGAACTACCTGTAAGATTAATTTTGTGCTACAGGGCGGCCACACACCGGTTGTATTCAAAGGCTACAATGAAGATTTTTATGACATAGCATTGTTAAACATAACTATTCCACATAGTGTTCCGGTTCAAACTGATATGAAAAGGGTGTTATATACATTACGTTTTACTAAGGACTCTTACGAGGATGTTAAGCAAAAAATTAAAGAGAGAAATAAATGAGACCTTATTATCAACACATAAAAGAATTAACTTTCTGTAAAGAAACTAGATCTAAATTAGCAGATCATATACTGAAACACAAAGACAATTTTGCTTATACTGGTACAAAGCCAGACAAGTATGGTAAAACAGATTGGAATTGGTATTGTCCTAGAGATTTGATTCCTACAGAACTTATGGATGAAATTGGCAAAAAGTTTATGGTTGATGTACACTATGAAATACTAGGACAAACGCCTTTTACCATAGGAAAGATTCATGTAGACCAAAAGAATCCTTTTGTGCCAAGAGTAAGTGTAATTAGTATTCCTGTTTATCCTTTAGATATTCGTAGTTTCGGACCAACAAAGTTTTGGACTTTAGAGGAGGGGGAGTACAGTGATTACGATAATGCTAAATTTAAATTACAGGAAACTATAAATTATCAAGATCATACTGCTGTGATTTTTAACTTGTTAGAATATCATAATGCTACAAACGAGACAAATGATTATAGATTTCATTGCCAATTTAGTACAGATATACCTTTTGGTGAAATTGTTGATTTATATGATAAGGGTAAATTATTTAAATTAAATTAGCCCAAGCACCATTTTCATAGCCTTGGAACTTATTATCTGTAGAATTATATATCACCATACCATTCGCGGCTGTTAGAGCATCTCTTTGTGTAGTTGTTAAACTACCAAACTGGACGTAACTTGCTGTTGTCACACCTTTATCTGCTTTGATTCTCATTGCTTCGCCGTATGTTGATATAGCACCGTTTCTTGTTCTAATAATTAAATCTGCTGATAGATTATTAGCGGAAACACTATTAATAACACTATTCATGTTCGCACCAATTAAAACTGATGCTCCATCATATGCTGACCAACCAAATCCACCTATTACATCATTTGCTTGTACAGTTGTTCTTGCTCCTAAAGTTCCTCTGGATCTGAAAAGACCTAATTCGTCTGCTGTTACATCGTTATGTACATTTCTTATCTGTATAGTTGATTGTGGAAAAGAACCGTTTGTTGACGTTGTGTTATAATTAAAAGCTGGATTAGCTACTTTTGTACCTATGTTGATAGTATTATCAAAGGTTGAAACATTCATAGCATTAATAGCACCAGTAATTTTGTTATTGATACCGTCTACTAGTAATCCTGAACTGTCGTCACCAAACACTGAACCGGTCATAGTACCTGTTAATGAACCAGTGATAGTTCCTACTACATTACCTACAACATCACCTACTACTCCGCCTGTATGTGATCCGTTAGTATCACCTGTAAGGTTTCCTGTTAGTGTAGTTGCCGCTACAGTTGAAGTTTCAACTGGTCCTACTATTTTTCCGTTGATAGCATCAACTAATAGTGTTGAATCATCACCGTAAATGTTACCACGTATGTCTACTGCTGGATTGTCTGTCGCCGCCCAATTAGATCCTGTATATACTAATATTTGGTCTTTTTGTGCCGCTAGTGCTTGAACGTTACCTAAATCTTCTAGGTTCTGTGTGGATACTGAAACTGCTATGCCACCTTGTGTGGCACCATCGCCTACAAATACCTCTTTGCTATCGGTTGTATAAACAAGTTCACCCTCCGCAGGTGTAAAACCCGGGTTGGTTTGTAGTGCTTCTTTTGTTCCTCTTTTAAGTCTTAAAGTACCCATCTAATACTCCTAATTCATTGTTATATATATTTATCACATTAATCAATTATCGTGTTCTCTTTTTTCTTGGGTTTTTTAGGAATGCTCTAGTACGTTTTTCTATGTCCCTCTTAAGTCTAGGTGTATTAAGCCTAAAATCGACGTGTAATATATCGTCTCCGTACTGTTTAAATAGATCTGATATGCTTTTGTCTAGATCAGCGCCAGTTTCTCTTTTAGCATTACAATCTATCTCCCATACTCTACCTTTTTTAAACTCTACCTTAATAGAACTAAGATAGTTTATGGGGATAGTGTGAATATCAATATCTTTGAAAACGTCTGGCCAATGCTTTATTACATCATCAGGAAGCCGCTTTGACACTGGCTTTGCTTTTCTTTTTAGTAGGAACTAGCTCTTCAGCTTGTTCTCTAAGACTTTTTGCTTCTTTATAAAGTCTATCAGCTTGAGATCTATAGCTCGCCGCTAATTGCTCATCTGATAATGCCGCGTTGTCTGGGGCTTGAATACTTGCCGCCTGTGCTTCAGCCGCTACGTTTGATGTTTTTGGCATCTCGCTTACTGAACCAGCTTCTGTAATTGTTGTGCCTTCTGGCAATTTGTTTGGATCTTCCATAGCCAAACCTGCAACAGTTGTGCCTCTTTGTTCAGCAATAATTTTCACTAATTCATCTAACCCTATCATTGTGTTTGGATTAGGCATCATTTCAACTGAAGTGTGCGGAACTTTAACTAATTTTCCAGTAGCATGGAATCTAGCTAACATGTTCGAACCATCAGGTAATGTGCTTCTTGCCATTACTTCAGCAAATTCAAATGCTGACTGGCCTGCGTTACCTTGGACAGTATTAATTAAAGCATCGTGATCAGCATCTTCTAAAGTTGCCGTATCAATTATCAATGCACTTACTGCTGGATCTTCATTTGGTATGACTTTGTAAGCGACAACAACCTTTCGTTGGTTTGCTTTAAGTCGACCTACGTGTTTTATATCAGCCATTATTTGTCTCCTTTAGACTCTTCTTTGCCTTCGTTGGCCTTTTTTGCTTCTTCTTCAGCTTTTTGAACAGTTGAAAGGAATGAGTCCAGTTTGTTAAAAGTTTTGCCAACGGCTTCCATTTCATTTGCTCTAAAAGCACCCCTCTGTGAAGCAACATCGATAATGGATTTAATAACTCCAAGATCTTGTACTGTAAGTTCTACAGGTGATCCAGCAGGCGGTGTGCCTTGAGCCGGTGCTCCAGTAGGTGCTTCAGCGGGTTTTGTACCTTGTACAGTTGTGTTTTCAGACATATTTTATACTCCTTTATATAGTAATTATCTGCTCAGTATTTACTTGTACTTCAAAAGTGGACAAGCTAAAACGAAAAAAGACAGCTCTTTTGGATCCTCAAATCCTACTCTAAGAACTTGATCAATGCTATTACTTTTGGTTAAGCCTATTGATTTTCCAATAAAATATCTGTTTTTAAGATTTGAATCTATCCAAGTTTCTATAGCATTTTGGATATTATATTTTAGTGGTAGGTCAATTACAGCCAAATGAGGTGACTGGTGATTAAGTTTCCTAAACTTAAAATAATCTTGTGGATTTAGTTTGTATTCTAATTTCATATAATATTAGGCATCCTCATAATGGGCAGTTATTCCAAAAGGAGCAGTAAAGTTTTTATCATGATGTCCATGAATTACAAAGACTGTATCACAGTAATCATCTTCACCCCAACTACCAAAAGGATAACCATCTGTAAACATAATCAACTTTTTAGGTTGTATATCATGTTCTTTCATGTATTCCCAATTACACATAAACTCTGTACCGCCGCCACCAATGGGTTGATAGTTTGAAAAGTCTTCCCCGTCTGTGCTGGAAAAATCCTGTTCATTATACACGGCTGTATCAAAACACCACAACTTAACATTGTATTCTTTGAATTCATCCATTATGCCCTTTACTTCTGATAGGAAGTCTTTTGCTTGATCATCTCCAATAGAACCTGACATGTCAAAAGCAATAGCACAATCTATTTGTTGATCAAAATTCATACCTGGCAATACAACACCAGTATGCCAACCTTTTCTACTAGGTCGACTAAAAGTATAATCGTTTCTTATAGTTGCCTGTATTTGCTGTCTTAGTATTTCTCTCCAATTCATTTTTGGTTCTGTTAGTTCCTTTATCATTCTTTCTATTTCAGCAGGAACATTACCAGCACCAGCGGATTGTGCCGCAGAAATCATGTTTTCTTTAACCTGATCTCTAATCTTTTTCATTTCATCTTTTGTGTAATATGGACGTTGTTGCCCTTTTCCACCTTTACCTTTTTTACTTTGTCCAGGCTTCTTTTCCCAATCAATATGTTCATCAAGTAACTGACCCATTTGTTCTAAGAACTTTTTACCGTTCTCTTTTGCCTTTTCGTAAATATCATCGTATACTGCTTCTGATTGCCAGTTATCATATTTCCAGTCTTGATATATTGGAATCATTTTTACAGGATCACCTATTTTATCACGGACCAGTGTATTGTTTACAATATAGTCACAAGCAATATTGTATATTTCTGGATCTCTATCTTCTCTTCTTATAATGTGATCAAAAACACAATGAAGTATTTCATGTGCTATAACAAACTCTATTTCCTTGTTAGAAAGAGCATTAAAAAATTGTGTATTGTAAAATAAATGCTTACCGTCTGTAGCGGCAGTAGGGCACCAAGCATCACAGTTTTCAACTTTAAGTCTAGTTGCCATGTTACCAAAGAACGGATGTCGTAGTAATAAACCAACTCTTGCTACGATAATTCTATCAGCAACGTCTGCTCTCATTACCTCTAGCTCTTCTTTTGTGAGCTTTTTTGGTTCAAATCCTTTAGTATCTATTGTCATGTGCCTCTCCGTATTGCCTTATTATATATTTAATATACAACATTTTTCATCATTTGTCAAGTGAAAAAATGGGCGTTTTTTAAAGGAGACGCCCAAACTCCCAGTGCTATTATGCACTTTGAGCCGCAGTTACGTACTTACCAAACCTGTTATGGAACTCATCGAAACAGTCAACCTCATCTGGGTCAATTGGTAGTGAGTATTGTGTGAGGGCTAACTTAATACCCATTACAACCAATTCTGTATCAAAATTATCCATTGCGAATCTAAGGAAGTTATTAACTTTCGTATCAAACTTTTTATCCTTTTTATCACAGGCTTCTTTCAGTTCATAGCATAAAGAGACTGTTAAGGAATACATGGCACTGATTTCTTTAGTCTCTAACTCCTTTACCTTGCCATCTAAGATGTCAATTGGTTGAGGGAGTTTCGAAGCAACCTTACGATGCGCCATAAACTTAACGGCAAGTCCTTCTCCTACGGCACCACTTACCAAATCGGTAGTGGTATTCTCGTCATCATCGTCTTCCAGTAATTCGGAAACAAATGACCAAGAACGCGGTGTAGCAAAGGAACGACTTGGACTTTTAGGATCAAAGTCATACAAGTCTTTCTTTGCGAAAGTCAAATAACCTACAACGTCTGAATGTAATTGATGTTCGGCGGCCCATTGTAACCAATCCTCAAAATCAACTTTCATTTCTAGGTGTACAAATCTGTTTGCCAACGGAGCAGGCATTCTATAAGTAACACCTTTGTCAGCATCTCTGTTACCAGCCGCAACAATAACAACGTTATCTGGCAAATGATATGTGCCAACACGTCTGTTTAATATAAGCTGATAAGCCGCCGCTTGTACTGCCGGCGGAGCAGAATTCATTTCGTCCATAAACAAAATAACTACTTCATATTTTTTAGCAGTTGCTTCGTCTGGAAGCTCTGATGGTGGTGCCCAAACCATTGTACCAGCATTGCTATCAAAATATGGAATACCTTTAATGTCTGTAGGTTCCCATAATGAAAGTCTAATGTCTATTACAAGAGCTTTCTTGTATTCATCACCAATCTGGTGAACTACTTCAGACTTACCAATGCCTGGAGGTCCCCAAATAAAAATTGGTCTTTTCTTCTTGAATGCCCTACGGATGCTTCTTTTGGCTCCGTTCGGACTAACTGTTCTTAGTGCGATATTTTCCATTTTGTACTCCTTTTTGTGTCAGTGCCTAATTTCTAACTATGTATACAGTATAGCATCAATTAGATAAAAGTCAACCTCTTTTTTACCAAAATATTATTTTTTTTGGCGTTCGATTGCTTTCACTAAACCATATTTTCGGAGATCACCTGAGAAAAGATGTAGTTCCATAGACTTCTTTTCATCCGTTACCCATATACTTCTGTTACCAAGATAGTATGGACAATTTATGAATTGGTCTAAAAAAATGACAGTTTGGGTAGTCATGGTAAAATCTTTAGGAAACGGTATTTCATACATCTGTAGATCTATTCTTTCAGCAAGAAAATCAAAGCCATCATCAGTAAGACGTAATCCGCCTTGTGTTTTGCCTCTGGTGTTTTGCCACCATAGAGGCATGTACTGCTTTAGTGATGTTTCACTAATTGCAATATCAGCCTGTTTTAGGAAGATCTTAGTGTATGTTTCTTTCCAGTTCATTCATCCGTTACCACTTCTCCACTTGTAAGTTTATACACGGAAAAGTCTTCGCACTTGAACATCTCATTTAGCTTCTTAGCTAGATTATGAGCATGGCCTGGATTTGAAAAAGAAACTTTCTTATATTTAGGTCCGGGGTAATTTGTAAGAGCATTAGAGGTTTTTAAATTAAAAGGAGCACCTTTAAAAAAGACAGCCCATATAGCTTCTGCCTTTAGTATTTGTTCACACTTGTAATTGTTCTTATCAATGTTCTCTAATATTACTGTAGGTTTTGGTCTACTCATATACGTATCCTTCAAATTATATACGTATATATTTATCTCTTTTTAGGTTAAACTATCTGTTTATTTCCATTCAGAACCACCGTCCATTGCTATTGTAACAGTCTCTTCACCAGTTGATTTGTTATCAACAATAAGTTGTTCTAGTCTGCCTTGTGTATTAGCAATGAGTGTGCTTAAAGAAAACATAAGATTTTTTGCTTCTTGTATATTCATCCTAATTTCTTTATGCTGACCTGAATCAGCAATCTTTACCTGTTGGATAAACTTTTGTATAGGAATAGTATTAATAGCTTCTTTTGTTTGCATTTTTAAGTTCCTCTCTCATAGTAAATTCTGTCTTGAAAGGTCCTTTGTAATCATAGGTTTCAAGAGTAACAAGTTTAGGACAAAAACTTCTTACCCAACCCTTGTCAAACTTAATTATATAATATCCAGCACAATATAAACTTTTAGACTTTTTACTTTTTGTAAAAAGCGGAAGTTTTTTCTGTACATTATAAATCACATTGTGTGGTTTAGTTGAAGTACTAAATCCGTGTATTTCTTTTGTGACAGAGTCAGCATCTGAAATACTTGTTTTATCCCAGCTTACTCCTCCTATGTAACTGTTGAAACTTTTTGTATCCGAAAAATATTCAGTACCAGTAGCACAACTATACATATATCTTTTATCTTCTTGCTTAGATAATGTGCCTATTCTTTGTCCATTGTTTTCTATAATCCAAAATTTATTTTTTAGTATTGGTTTTGCTTTTATCATATTTGCCTCCTATGAGTATTTTGCCTGTAGTGGTTCAGCATATTGTTGAACATTATCTGCTATCTTTTGTAGGTCATGTTTAGCACAGAACTTCATAAGATGTAATCCAACTTGTGATATGCTTTTCGGTTGTTCCATAGCATCTTCTACTACGTCATTTATAATTGACCTAACGTTACCAGGCTGTGCTGATAAATCACACAGAACAACATTTCTATTGTAATCGTCAAGAACTCTATGTTCTTCTCCTTTGTGATCCATCCAACGTTGTAACATTAGATTATTCCAATTAAATCCTTTACTTTTTCTATCTGCGTATGCTTCTAACAAGCCTACTTTATTTTTTGTGCCTTTTGTTCTTACACCAGGATAAGCACTAAACACATTATCACTTGTGTCACCTCTCATACACTTTTCAAACAATAACCATTCAGGATCTGGAGCAGGCTTTTCTTTGCCTGTCTTTTTATCTATCACAGGCAATCTTTTCTTATCATCAAAGTATCCTTCGTGTGTAATAATAGTATTTTGTACGCCATTGTATTGACTTACATTAGGAGCAATAAGTTGTCCGAAGTCACCATCGGTTGATATAATAACATGATTATCATTAGGGTGTGCTTGTATCCAACCTGCGATCAAATCATCTGCTTCTAAAGTAGGGTGATGTAATACAGAACAATTTGTTTTGTTACTTACAAACTTATTAAACTCATCAAATATTTCCCAGAACACTTTATCTTCTTCTTGTTCTCTTTCTGTCTGTGCCGCACGAGCATCACTTCTATTTCTTTTGTAAGGCTCATAATAATCCTTACGCCAACTACGACCTTCTAAGCAGAATACAACATGAGCACCTTCAAAGTCCTGATATGCTTTACGTATACCACCTAACGTGATATGTAATGCCATACCAATTTTAGTTTCTAAATCTCCACGTATTACGTGTCTAGCTCGAAAAAATGTATTTGCTGTATCTACTAATATGTAAGTCATAGTATTACTATACTTTCTATTGTGTAATTTGTCAAGAAACTTTTGTTTTCTTTTCATCAATTTTAGTAGTGTCTATAAAACCAGCATTTCTATCTGGGTCTTCTCCACCATCTTCAAGCACTTGCCTAGCAATAGTTTTGAACCAAGCATCAACAATTTGCTCATTTGATTCGCCAGTATAGCCAGCATCGAGTAATTGTTCAATAAATTCATTATTCCAATCAAGCTCGAAAAAACCATTTTTGATGTTATCTGGATTTACTTTTGTATCTAATACACCAACCCAAGGTTCACCTTTCTTAGATGCTTCTTCCTTTTCTTTGGCTAATACTGCTCTTCTTTCTTCTTCAGCACTAAGAGGTTTCTTTACTTCTTTTTTCTTTTTGCCAAGACCTTTTATCTTATTAATGATATCTTTCATATCACCTCCTTTACGTTCCAATTGCGTTTCCAAACAAGTATACATGTACTCTTGCCGCTACATTATATCCTCTTTGGAAAGCCATTTTTGCTACATCACCTGCTGTCGCACTCTGTTCTTCTTCTCTGGCTCCTACAGGCATAACCCATATTGGCCAATCAACACCTTGTGCTTTAAATTTTTCTACAACAGATTCCATTTCATCCCATTGTCGTTGTTCAGAACCTACAACAAATTTTAATTGTCCTTTATTAGAAAGATCAGCATACTCACCTACTACTTCTGGTATAATTGCTTTTTTAGCTTCTTCTCCACTCACAGTAAACAGTTTAGGACTACAACTAAAGAATACTTCTTCATCTATTCTTTTCACCCATTCTTTAAAAGGATCTCTCAACTTTTGTGTACCGTTAGTTTCAAAAGTCATTGAACTAGGCAAGTTACCTAATTTTTCAAGTTCCTCATAAATGCCAACACTTGCTGTCTGTCCAGTAATCATTAAGGGTTCGCCGCCTGTAAAACATAAGTGTTGTCTTTGTTTACTCACAGGATGTAAAAACAAACCTTCTGGATTCGAATCTGTTCTTAGTATATCTACAATCTTGTTTGCCAATACACTAGGAACTTCATGTCCCATAAGATGTTTGTATTTTTTTGCCCAAGTGTAAGAACTATCACAACCTTTTTCCCACACAGGCAAGTCTTCTACT
>CEWK01036142.1_pt1 | contig 67327 bp, 67 predicted proteins | sample 531431 | NCBI WGS metagenome assembly CEWK01 (sample SAMEA2623059, study PRJEB7988) | marine metagenome | isolation source: saline water (ENVO:00002010), including
TTGATGATTACCAAAGATTAAAAAAAGTTTCATAGATTTATTATAAATAATAAATTTTTTTTAAAAATTAAATGATTATCCAGAATATTCTACAAAATTTCTAGGTGTTTCAAAAAGTCTAATACTAAGTTCTAATTTTTTATCAATTTTTTCTCTTAAAATGCTCCATATAACAACAGCAATGTTCTCTGCAGTAGGTATCAAATTTTTGAATTCTGAAGTATCAAGGTTTAAATTCTTATGATCAAATCTTTTACAAATATTTTCTTCAATTATGTTGCTAAGAATCTTCATGTCGACTAAATATCCTGACTCTGGATCAATGTCTCCTTTAACTGTAACTTCAAGATCATAATTATGTCCGTGAAAATTTTTATTATTACATAATCCATAAAATTTATCATTTTTCTCATCACTCCATTCAGTATTATGAAGTCTATGAGCAGCATTAAAATGTGATTTTCTAGTTACAGATATCATCTTTGTAATAATTCTATTTTGTATCCATCTGGGTCTTGAACAAAAGCTAAAATTGATTTACTTCCTTTCATTGGACCAGGTTCTCTACTTATGATACCACCCTTTGATTTTATTTCATCGCAAATTTTATATATATCATCTACTCCAATTGCAATATGACCAAATGCTGTCCCAATATTGTATGAATCAATATCCCAGTTATGAGTTAATTCTAAAAAAGGCTCTTTGTCATTTTCATTGATAGAAAGGAAAGCTAAAGTAAATTTACCATGTGGATATTCTGATTTTCTCACTAATTTTAGCCCAATAATATCTGTATAGAACTTAATAGATCTATCTAAATCACCAACTCTTAGCATTGTATGTAAGTAGTTCACATCAAAATTTTAATTTATCAAATGAATGAAGTAAAGTTATAAATATGAGCTTATTATTTAGTTGTAAAAATCTTAGTAAATATTTTTATGAAACAAAACTTTTTGAAAATATATCTTTTGACATAGAGGAAAATTCTATTTTCCAAATAAAAGGACAAAATGGAACTGGTAAGACCACGCTTCTTAAAATTATTGCAGGCCTGGATGCTGATTTTGAAGGAGATATACTATATAAAAATTCAAAGCTATTTAATGATAAAACCAGATATTTGAAAGAAGTATTTTTTCTGCCCGCTACTCCCTCTTTTTATGAGGATCTCACTGTTGATGAGAATTTTAACTTCTTAAACAATTTTTATAATTTTAATACGAATAAAATTAAAAATAATTTGTTTAAATATGAATTGATTAAGGATAAAAGAATTAAAAATTTATCAGATGGCCAAAGAAAAAAGATTCAACTATCATTCGCTATTGCAATGAATCATGATGTATTAATTTTCGATGAACCTTTTAATTTTCTTGATACTGAAAGTCAAAATGAACTTTCAGATTATTTTACAAATTTAAAAAATAATAATAAAACAATACTTTTTTCCGATAATTCAAAAGTCTCATATCAGTTTATAATATCAGATATGGTTAATTTAGATGATGTTTAAAATATTAAAAATTATTTTTTTTAAAGATGTTTTAATTGAGATAAGAGAGAAAGGTAATTTTTATTACATACTTATATTGAGTGCGGTATTTAGTTTGGTTTTTACTACATACTTGGATTACAAATATATTTTATTTTCTTTTTATATAACTTTATTGATTACAAGTATGCTGGTTAATCAAAGAATATCGAGGCAAGAATTAGGAAAGAATGAAGAATTAATTGTTTTTAGTCTACCATTTGACTTATCAATCTTTTGCATTGCTAAAATAATATTCAATTTTATTATTTTTATTTTCCAAGCACTATTACTAATTTTTTTATATAATTTATTTTCGAATTCTTATTATATTGAGTTTAATTATAATTTTATTTTATTTACTATTATATATATTCTAGGTCTATCAATTTTTTTTACCTGTTTCTCTTTAATGCTTGAAAGAATAAAAGGCGAAGGACAGTTTATGTTCATAACCATTTTACCTTTAGTTGTTCCTTTTTTATTTCTTTCTTTTAATACACTAAACCAATTATATTATTATGAATTCAGCGAATTTATTAAATTGTTTAATTTACAACTTTTAATAGCTTTCGATATACTTTTATTTACTGTATGCCCAATTTTATTCAGTTATGCTTTGAGAAGGTAATATTTAATGTTTGTCCGAATAGCTTATCTTGTTTTATTTTTATCAATGCCTCTAGCAATTTATTTGAATTATCTTTATGCACCAACTGAAAAAATTATGGGTGATGTCCAAAGAATTTTTTATTTTCATATGGGCTATGTACTTGTTTTTACTCTAGCTTTTTTGATGAATTTATCATATTCGATACGTTTTTTAATAAATTCTGATAAAGCTTTTTCGTTTAAAGCATATTGTCATGCTGAAATTGGTGTATTATTTACTTTTTTAACAATTGTCTCAGGAATGTTTTGGGCAAAGCCAGTTTGGGGTACCTGGTGGACTTGGGATCCTCAATTAACTACCACATTTATATTATTGGTCTTGTATGGTAGTTATCTTATTTTTTATAAATTTGCAATTAGATCAAATATGCCAAAATACGCATCAATATTTGCTATAATTAGCTTTATTGACTTACCAATAGTATATATTTCTGTAAGAGTTATGAGGGGCATTTCACCAGTTGTTTTTGGTGGTGATGGTGGAGGAATATCAGATAAAATGATGGATACACTCCTAATAACTTTATTAGCTTTTTTCAGTCTTTATATTGTATTAGTTGATATGAGATTAAAACTAGATAAAACCTGAATGATTGTTAGAATATATTCATGATTATTGTTATTGATTCTTTAAAATATCTTTTTTATTCCCAAATTGCATGTTGGATTATATTGTTTGCTTATATTTTTTATGTAAATAGTAAGATTAATAAATCAAGGAATAAATAATAATGAAACCAAAAATTAAGCTTAGAATATTGACTTTTGTCATTATAGCTTTTTTTTCTTTTTTGATCTTTAAAGCTGTTGATTCATCACTAGTTTACTATTTAACTGTTAATGAGGCTTTAGAGAAAAATAGAGATTTCCCAAGATATAAACAATTAAGAATATTGGGAATTGTGAAAGAGGGTTCAATAAAAAATAATCTGGATGGTTCTATTGTTTTTGAGATAGAGGAATCAGGAAAAACAATTAAGGTTAAATACAAAGGAATAATCCCCGATATATTTGCTGATGGAGTCGAAGCGGTAGTTGAAGGAGACTTTCAAGACTCTATATTTAGAGCGGATAAATTATTTGCAAAATGTCCTACTAAATATGAAGACGAGGAATATAGAAAGGAGCAAAGTTGATTAACATAATTGGAGATAATCTTATTTTTATAAGTTTTCTTTTCGTTTTATTATCTTTTTTATCATACGGTTTCTCATTTTATAAAAAAAACAGTTTGTTTTCAGAACTGGGAAGGCGTTCATTAGCTATTGTATTGACAATTCTTACAATTACTATTTTTTTATTAGAATTCCAGTTGATAACAAAGGATTATACTAATTTATATGTTGCTAAAAATGTCAGTAATGACTTAAGCACTATTTTTTCAATTACATCTTTATGGGCAGGCCAAGCTGGTTCCTTGCTGTTGTGGACATGGATCTTAGCAATTTACTTATTCATTGAAAATAAAAAAAGTTTAAGCAAGTTGATTCCTACATCAAGAATAATTGGGACTTTTACACTTGGTTTTTTCATATATTTAATTTGCTTTGTAGAAAATCCTTTTGAATCAGCGGGCAAAATTTATGATAATGGTAGAGGTTTGAATCCTATCTTGCAAAACATTTATATGTCGATTCATCCATTATCTTTATATCTAGGATACATAGGCATTACAATTCCATTTTGTTTTGGTATTGCTTCTATAATTTCAAAGGATAAATCAAATGATTGGATAAGCGAATCAAAAAAATGGACTTATTTTTCATGGACTTTTTTATCTATTGGTCTTTTATTAGGTTCAAGGTGGGCTTATTTAGAATTAGGTTGGGGTGGTTATTGGGCTTGGGACCCTGTTGAGAATGTTGCTTTGATGCCGTGGTTATTGTTAACTGCTTTTATTCATTCATCATATGCACAGGAGCAGAAAAAAGTGCTAAGAAGGTGGAATTTGTTACTTATATTTTTAGCTTTCTTTTTATCAATCTTTGGGACTTTTATCACACGAAGTGGATTAATATCCTCTGTACATTCTTTCGCTCAATCGAGCATAGGCAACTACTTTATAGTATTTATTATTTTAATTCTTATATCTTCAGCCTTTTTATATTATAAAAATAAAATTTATATTGAATCTAAAAAAGAAATAAAGTCACTGTATTCGAAAGAGAATTTTTTTGTATTTAATAATATTTTATTTTTAGTTATTACCTTTACAGTTCTTGTGGGTACCATTTTCCCTATAATCTCTGAATTTTTTACTGGCAAAAGAATTTTGGTTGGCCCTTCTTTTTATGATTTAGTTAATTTTCCAAATGTACTTATGCTAATTTTATTAATGTCTATTGCACCATTCTTACCGTGGGAGAAAGGTAAAATAAGACCCATATTAAGATATTTAAAAATTCCCTTTTTAGTTTCTTTAGCATTTTCTTTTATTACATTCCTAAAGTTTGAATCTTTAAATATTTCTATAGTTTTTTTATTATCATTAACTACACTTTTTTCTATCTGTAAAGAATTTATTATTGATTTAAGGATAAACAAAAATTCCATTAATAATAAATTTCGAAGATACTGCTCATTTATTGTTCATTTTGGAGTAATTATCATGATAATGGGGGTTTCTTTTTCCTCTAACTTTGAAAAAAAATATGATATAACAATGAGTAAAGGCGAAGAAGTTTTATTTGGAAATCTTAAATTAAGACTTGATGATATATATGAAAAAGAAACTCCAGCAAAAAATATAATTGGTGCAAATATTGTTCTTAGAAAAAATAATAATTTATATAATTTAACTCCAGAGCAAAATTTTTATAAGTACGAAGGTAACAGAGAAATTAACAAAGAAACTGAGGTCGCAATCCATTCAACCCTTTTAAGGGATTACTATTTAATTCTTGTTGATAAGAATTTGGAGGGTAAATTAAACCTTAAACTTTATATTAATCCACTAGTATCTTTTTTATGGCTGGGAAGTTTAATATCCATTATTGGTGGATCCATGCTATTTTTTAGGAGGAAATTAAATGATTGATTCAGTCATACCGGTCTTAATATTAATTTTATCATTTATGTATATCTTAAAGCCTTTGGTTATTAAAAAAAATAAATTTAAAAATTATGATTGGGAATCTGATGAAAAATAGTTCGTTAATAATTTTATTTTTGTTTTTTTTCTTCATAAGTTATTTTTCATATTCAATGACAGATGAGGGTAGGAGTCTTTTTGTTGAAAAGCGATGTGTAACTTGTCATGTAGTTGGTCGCGGAGTATTTGTGGGTCCGGATTTATGGAAAGTTAATAATAAATATTCAAAAACTGATATTATTAGCTGGATATCTAATACAGATGCTATTTACGAAAAATATAATAAAAAACCCATTAATTCTGGATATCCCCCGATGCCTAATATGGAAATCTCTACTTCTGAGTCTTTAAAAATCATTAATTATTTAAAAAGTTTAGATTCCTCAATTAATCCTGGTACAAGTGTTAAATTGAAAGGCGAAGTCAAAAATTTTTCAAATGAAAATGACAAGGATTACGAAGTATCCTTGCAATCTGTTATGGCAGAAAAAGTATTAAATGAAAAAAAAATTCTAACAAAAAATGGTTTATTTGAAGTTAATAACCTAAAAGGCAATATTGCTTATAGGGTTAAGATTATTCATGATGGAATAGAATATTCAACTGACAAATTTTATTATATGCCGGAAGAAAATTTGAAAGATATTGATTTAACAATATATGATTCATCACAGAATTCTGATTCTATTGAAATCACGTCATCTCATATAGTTATAAGTTATGATGAAGAGAGCAATAGCCTATTATTTGCTGAGATTCAAAATGTTAATAATAACAGTAAATATATTTATGTGGGCTTAAATAGTCTTATTGAGCAAAAAAGAAATATTATTAAATTTTCAAAGTTTTCAAATATTGAGAACTTATCATTTCCACATAGAAGCAGTGAAACATTTATAATTAATAATGATTCAATAGTTGAAACTATACCTATGCCACCTGGGCAAAGAAGAATTGTATTTACTTATACTAAACAGTTAGATTTTTTTAATACAAAACTCGTTAAAAATTTTTTTAATACTATTCAATCATTAACAATTATTATCCCTGAAGATAAAATTAATATGAAAGTTAAGGGTTTAAATTTTACAAAATCTAAATCAGATATAAAAGAACTTAAAGATGAATCATATGTTACTTATTCATTTAATAATATATTTAAGAATGACAATTTAGAACTAACTTTTTCCAAACCTTTTAATAATTATATATCTACAAGAATAATTATTCTTATAATTTTTTCAATATTATCTTCTATAGTATTTTTTTATTTATACAAAAAAAATATTTTTAAGATTTAAACAATGAGATGAATCCAATTGCTAAAATATTTGCCGTTAAACATTTCAATATATTCTTACCCAAGGAAATAGATTCAAATCCACTTCCGTTTGCTTTCTCTATCTCATTTATAGTGAATCCACCCTCAGGGCCGAGAATAATATGAAAATCATTAAATCCTTTAAAACTCTCAATATTTATAATATTTTCAGAATTCTCATAACATATTAATTTTTTCCCCTGAAAATGGTTGTTAAAAATTTCGTTAAACATTATTGGCATATTAACTTTCATTAAATCAGTCCTACCACATTGTTCAGTGGAATGTTTTATAATTTCTAGCCATCTTTTTTTTAGTTCCTTAGTTCTTTTTATAGTTCTTTCAGATACGATAGGGGTAAATGATGTCACACCAAGCTCCACATTTCTTTCAATTATTTCATTCAATATATTTCCTTTTGGAATACATTGGTAAACAGAAATTTTAAAATTGTTTTTTTCTTTTTCTGGCAACTTATATAAAACTTCCAATTCACCGAATCTATTCTCAATATTTTTTAATACGCAAAAGAAATTTCCTGATTCGGAGTTAAAAATAATAAAATTTTCATCTTTTTTAATTTTTACTACATTCACAATATGATTATATAATTCATTTTCAATTTTTATCTTTGTGTCAATTTCAATTCGTTCTGGATAATAAAATCTTCTCATCTTGTTTTAATTAATTCATCCAATAAATTATCTATTGTGAACTTTGATGCAATTTTAAATGGCTTTATTCCATATGTTTGAAGGGTTTTAGCTGTAATTGGTCCAATACAAAAATACTTAATATCTTTTTCTTTTTTAACTTCTTTAGGATTTAGGAATTTAAAAAAATTTTCAACTGTTGAGGAACTAGTGAAAGTTACCCCAAATACATCATTACCTATAATCTTTTCTTTTATTTGATCTTGTATTTTTTTATTTGGTAATACTGACTTATATATACATAGTTCCTTAACATCATTGTTTAATTTGCTTAAACCTTCGATTAAAATCTTTCTAGCATTACTTGCTCTTGGAATTAAAATTTTTTTATTCTTAATTTTTCTTTTTTTGAATTCTTGGATTAAAGACTCCGCTACGAATTTTTTTGGGATAAGATCAACCTTAAGACCTTTCCTTACAATGCTTCTTGCTGTCTCGCTACCTATTGCTGCTATAGATGCATTTCCCAAATATCTTAAATCTTTTTTTAATTCTAAATATTGTTTAAAGAATTCTTCTACCCCATTAACGCTGGTGAAAACTAGCCAATCAAATTGGTCGCTTTTTTCTAATATATTATTATTTTTTTTAGTTTTTATTGTTTTAATATCAATAGTTGGAATCTCAACTGCTTCGCCACCATTTTCATAAATTTTTTCAACTAATGAACTCGAATTTTTTCTAGCTCTGGTAACAACGATTTTTTTTCCAAAAAGTGGTTTTTTTTCAAACCAAATTAAATTTTTTCGATGTTTACAAACATCTCCTATTATAATAATCGAGGGTGATTTGATATTATTCTCCTTAATTTTGGAAAATATATTTTTTAAGTTCCCCAAAACTGTTTTCTGTTTATAGTATGTTCCCCATTGTATTGCTGCTATTGGAGTTTTTATGCTCATACCGTTAAGGGTAAGTTTGTTTATATTTTTTCTAAGATTCTTAGTTCCCATTAAAAAAATTATCGATTTAGATTTAGATAACGAAGACCAATCTATTGAAGATTCATTTTTATAAGGATCTTCATGACCTGTTACGATACTTAACGAACTTGTATTATCTCTGTGTGTTATAGGAATTCCTGCATATGCAGGGACGGCGATTGCAGATGTCACACCGGGCACAATTTCGAATTTAATTTTATTTTTCTTTAAATACTCTGCCTCTTCTCCTCCTCTTCCAAAAAGCAAAGGATCTCCACCTTTTAGTCTAACAATTATTTTAAATCCAGATTTAGCTAATGAAACAAGCTTATTGTTTATCTGAGCTTGTGTCATAGCCTTAAAACCAAGCCTTTTTCCAGCATTTATTAATTTACAGGTTTGTTCGCATTCGTTTATGAATATAGGGTTTGATAAATAGTCGTAAACTATTGCATCAGCAGTCTTTATTAATTTTTTTGCTTTAACAGTTATAAGTCCTGGATCTCCTGGTCCAGCACCAACTAAATAAACGGTTGGTCTCATAGTAACAAAGCAAACCAAAAAGATTCTTAAAAGTCAATTCTTAACAATTCCGTTACAATATATATATGAGTCAATTTAAAATAAAGGTGGAATATAAACCCCAAGGAGACCAGCCAAAATCAATTGATAGATTGTATAAAAATGTAATCTCTGGAAGAGGTGCACAAACACTATTGGGTGTAACAGGAAGTGGTAAGACGTTTACTATTGCAAATATGATTGAAAAAGTTTCAAAGCCAACTTTGATTATGGCTCATAATAAAACTCTAGCCGCTCAACTTTATGAGGAATTTAAAGTGATATTTCCTAACAATGAAGTACATTACTTTGTTAGTTATTATGACTATTACCAACCCGAAGCATATATACCTTCATCTAAAACCTACATTGCAAAAGATTCAAAAATCAATGAAGATATAGATCGCCTAAGACACTCAGCCACTAGTGCTTTATTTGATAAAAAAGATGTAATAATTGTATCAAGTGTTTCATGTATTTATGGAATTGGCTCTCCTAAAGAATATTATGAAATGATAATTAAAATTAATGTTGGTGACAACCTTGATAGAGAGTCTTTTCTAAAGAAATTAATAGAAATTCAGTACGAAAGAACTAGAGTGGAACTTCGAAGAGGGAGTTTTAGAGCCATTGGAAATTATGTGGATATTTTCCCTTCAAACCTTGAAGATATTGGGCTAAAGATTAAATTTAATGATGATAAAATTGAAAAAATTTTTTTAATTGATCTTTACTCTGCTGATATAATCAATGAAATTAAATCATCAGTTATTTTTCCTAGTTCTCATTATGTTGTTGAAAAGAAAACAACTGAGCAAGCAATTATATCAATTGAAATAGAATTGAAAAAACAATTAAAATTTTTAAAAAAAATTGGTAAGCTCGACGAATATAAGAGACTTGAGGAAAGAACTATAAGGGATATGGAGTTGATGGAGATAATGGGATTTTGTCCAGGAATTGAAAACTATTCTATGCATCTTGATCAAAGGACACCCGGCCAACCCCCAAATACTTTAATTGATTATTTTCCTGAAGATTTTCTAATGATAATTGATGAAAGTCACCAAACAATTCCACAAATAAGAGGAATGTATGAGGGGGATAGATCTCGAAAGCAAACACTAGTTGATCATGGTTTTAGGCTACCTTCAGCTCTTGATAACCGACCACTTAATATCAATGAATTTGAAGATAAAATTAGTCAAGTGATTTATGTTTCTGCTACACCTTCAAAATATGAATTAGAAAAATCAAATAATGAGATTATAGAGCAGATAATAAGACCAACTGGATTAGTAGACCCCTCAATTGAAATAATGCCCTCGAAAAATCAGGTTGATCATTTATTTGGTGAAATTAATAAAACTATTAAAAATGGAAATAAAGTTTTAGTTACTACACTAACAAAAAGAATGGCTGAAGAGCTTACAGAATTTTATAAAGAGAAAGATTTAAGGGTTGAATACATGCATTCTGAGATTAAGACTTTAGAAAGAGTAGAAATTATTAAAAATTTTAGGGCGGATAAGTTTGATGTATTAATTGGGATCAATCTTCTTCGAGAAGGCCTTGATTTACCTGAGGTAGCACTAGTAGCTATATTAGATGCAGATAAAGAAGGATATCTGAGATCTGAATCATCTTTAATTCAAATATTTGGACGTGCTGCAAGGAATGTTAAAGGAAGAGTAATTATGTACGCTGATCAAGTTACTAAGTCAATGCAAAGTGCAATAAGTGAAAGTAATAGAAGGAGAAATATTCAACTTAAATTTAATAAAGATAACAATATAAAGCCAAAATCTATTGTTAAAAAAGTTGATTTAAATATGAATAATATTTATAAGATAGATACTGACTATGATACTTTTCTTGATGAACTTAAAATTCAACCGCATGAGATTCCTGACAAAATAGATGAGCTCAGGGCAGAAATGAAAAATTTATCTGAAAATTTAAAATTTGAGCAAGCTGCGATGATTAGAGATCAAATTAAAAAATTAAAAAAACTAGAATTATCTTTTATTTCTAAGATTGATTAGTAATTAACAAATGTTATTATTCTACTAATTATGAAGCGGGGCATGCCCCGCTTCTTTATTATTAGGAGTAATGTTTATGGATTTTCAGAAGCTTGAGAAGATTATTTCTTCAGTTTGTATTAGTGCTGGTTACGAATTGGTTGAAATTGACATTGCTCGATCAAAAAGTGGTGATAAATTGATTGTTTATATAGATAATCTAGGAAAAATTACAATTGATGATTGTGTGAAAGTTAATAATCTAATTGAACAGAAAACTGAAATTGATAATTTTTTTTCAAATAACTATACTTTAGAAGTTTCGTCGCCTGGTCCTAAAAGACCATTAAAAAAAATTGAAGATTTTTACAGATATAAGGGAAGGAAGATAAAAATTATTTCATCATCTTTTTATGAAAATAAAAAAAATATCTTTATTGGTGAGATAGAGGATATCGAAAATAATTTTATAAAAATTAATGACAGTGGAAAATTATATGAAATTAATTTTTCAGATATAGAAAAAGCAAATTTAAATATATAGAGGAATATTATGGTAAATGAGTTTAACGAACTGGCAAGAGTTATAGATTCTGTATCAAAAGATAAAGGTATAGAAAAAGAGACCATTCTCGAGGCCGTTAATGAATCGGTAGTTGCGGCTGCCCACAAATTAATGAAAACTGACCCTTCCTATAAAGATTTAGAATGCCAATTCAATGAATTTAACGAGATTGAATTGTTTGAATTCAAAAAAGTAGTGGAAGAGGTTTTTGATGAAGATATGGAAATATCTTTGTCAGAGGCTAAAGAATTTGATCCAGATGTTCAAATTGATGAAGAAATCGGTATAAAACTTAGCCCAAAGTACTCTAGAATTGCTATCCAAAATGCTCGCCAAAAAATTATACAAAAAATTAAAGAAGCAGAAGCAAAAGTTATTTTCGAAGAATTTAAAACAAGACAAGGTGAATTAGTAAATGGGATAGTAAGGAGAATCGTACGTGGGGCAATTATTGTAGACATTGGTAGAACTGAGGCAATTATTCCCTACGACGAACAAGTTCCTAGAGAGTATTTTCAACCTAAAGATAGGCTAAGAGCCGTTTTGCTCAGAATTGAAGAGGACAAAAGAGGTACCCAATTAATTTTATCCAGAGCTCATAAAAATTTTGTCGAATCTCTTTTTAGGGCAGAGGTCCCTGAAATCAATGAAGGAATAGTGGAGATAATGGGGATTTCAAGAGATCCTGGTGGTAGAACTAAAATTGCTGTAAGTTCAGCAGATTCAGACATAGATGCTGTAGGAGCATGTGTTGGAATGCGAGGCTCCAGAGTTCAAAATATAATACAAGAATTAAAAGGCGAAAAGATTGATATTGTCCCTTGGTCGCCAGATTCCGCGAGATTTTCATGTAATGCACTTTCACCAGCTAGAGTAAATAAAGTCATATTAGATGAATCATCAAAAATTATGGAAGTTATAGTTGATGAAGATCAATATTCACTTTGTATTGGAAGAAGAGGTCAAAATGTTAGATTGGCTTCAGAATTAACACAATGGGAAATAACTGTAAAAACAGATATACAGCTAAAAGAAGAGCAACAAGCAGTAGTCAAACTTCTTCTCACACTACCGAATATTTCAGAAGTTAATGCAAATTTACTATTCGCGGGTGGATACCATACCCTTGAAGATATTGCATTTGGTGAGAGTGATTCAATTTCTAAGTCTTCAGGCATTACAAATGAAGAAGACATTAGTAAAATTCAGCTAGCTGCCAGAAATGCTTTGAAAGACAGATTAAGAAATATTGAAGTTAATGGTGATGAAGATAATATCGAGGAGGATTCTGAAGAAAAACTTTCATGAGTAAAATAAAAATTAAAGAATTATCTGATCAAATGTCATTAGAAGTAAAAGAAATACTTTCTAAATGCAAAGAATTATCAATTATTGCTAGAACACAATCTAGTTCAATTTCTTTAGATGATGCTAAAAAAATCCAGATAGCTTTGGTTGGCGAACCTATTTTAAATAAGCCCAAAGATGAAAACGATATAATTAAAAGGTCAGGTTCCAAAGTAACAATTCGCAGAAAAAAGAAAGAGCCTCCCATAAAAACCGAAGAAATTAAAAAAACTGAAACTCAGGTAAAAGATTCCAAAGCTAAAACTTTAGATTCAGAAAATGTATTGAATAAGAATAAGGATGATTCCTCAACTTTAAAAGAAAACCTTGCTACTAAAACTCAAGTCGTTGAGACATCAAATAGGAAAGTTATTAGAACTCTTGATAATACTAGTGAACCTTCTAAAAAACCAAAAACAAATAATAAGTTTAAAGAAAAAAAAGATGATAAAGAGAATTTGTTAAATAAAAATCTTACACCTAACGAATTAAATGTACCACCATTGGATAACGATCAAAAAAAGAAGAAAGATACATCATCTCAAGATAAGGATGCAAATAAGCAAAAAAAGAAGGTAAAAGTTAAACCTACTAATGCAGAAATTATTGATGAGGATGCGCTAGATGCTTTAAGAAGTGCTGTAAAGGCTAAGCTACCCGGTGCAAGAAAAGAATTCCTTGTTTCAAATAACTATCCAAAAAAGATTAAACAAAAAGACAATGTAAAAGATGCTGACATAGATGGTGAATTGATAAATGGTGATTCAAAAGATGATAAAAAGAAAACAAAAAAAATTAAGATACAAGAAAAAATTCTTATCACACTCCTTGCTAATAAAATGAATGTTAAAATTAACGAAGTAATCAAAAAAGCCTCAGATTTAGGATTAAGTTTAACCTTTAAAGATGAGATAGATTCTGATGATGCTACAATAATAGCTTCGGAGTTTGATTATGATGTTGACGTTGATACTTTTAATGAAAAAGAATTTATCAACAAGTGGGTCAATTTTAATGATAATGATGTTAAGCTTAGACCTCCCATTATTACTGTTATGGGCCATGTTGATCATGGAAAAACTTCACTTCTTGACTATATTCGAAAAGCAAAAGTTGCTAATAGTGAACATGGTGGAATAACTCAATCTATTGGAGCTTATAGTTTTGATTTTAAAAATAAAAAACTAGTTTTTATTGATACTCCTGGACATGCCGCGTTTTCTGCTATGAGATCTAGAGGTGCTAGTTTAACAGATATAGTAATTTTAGTTGTTGCAGCTGATGATGGAATAATGCCTCAGACAGTAGAAGCAATTAACCATGCAAAATCAGCAAATGTTCCAATTATTGTCGCCATAAATAAAATTGATAAACCTGATGCAAATATTGAAAATATTAAATCTCAGCTTTCTGAGAACGAATTAACGCCAGATGATTGGGGAGGAAATACTTCATGTGTATCCGTTTCCGCTTTAGAGGGAACTGGAATTGATGAATTGTTAGAATTGATATCTATCCAATCAGATTTATTGGAACTTAAAGCTAATGATAAAGTTCCCGCAAATGGTTTTGTATTAGAATCTTATCTGGATAAGGGTAGGGGTGTTGTAGCAACCTTAATTCCAAAAGAGGGAGAAATTAAAAGAGGCGATTTTATAATTTGTGGAACTAACTCCGGAAAGGTTAGAGCAGTAATAGATGATATAGGTATTCAAGTAAAAAATTCAGGACCTTCATTACCAATCGAAATTTTAGGTTTAGACGGTGTCCCTGATGCCGGACTACCCTTCAACATAGTAAAAAATGATAAAGTAGCCAAAGAGGTTATTAAAAATAGATTGGATGCAATTAAAGAGGAAGAGTCTTTTAGATCTCATACAGTTGGCTTAGACTTTATTAATTCTGAAGTGTTATTGGGGCAAATTAAAGAGCTACCTGTAATTGTTAAGGCTGATACTCAAGGATCACTTGATGCATTAATATCAGCATTAAATAATTTCGAATCAGATAAATGTAAATCTAAGATAGTTCATTCTGCAGTAGGATCGATAAACGAGTCTGATCATATGTTAGCAGAATCAACAGGATCAATAATTCTCGGTTTTTCAACAAATATAGAAAGCGATGTTAAAAAATTACTAGAAAAATCAGGAGTAAGATGTGAAACCTACGAAATAATTTATGAGATTTTAGATCGAATAAAAGAATTATTAGAAGGTTTATTAGATCCTATTTTAGAGGAAAGGATTGTTGGTCATGCAGAAATTAAAGAGGTTTTTAACCTTACAAAAAAAGGAAAAATTGCCGGTTGTTATATTCAGGACGGTAAGGCAATTAGAGGGCATAAGTTTAGAGTCATGAGAGATAATCAAGTTATTACTGAGGGACCCTTAGATTCATTGAAGAGATTTAAAGATGATGTCAAAGAGGTTGCCTCTGGCTTCGAATGTGGAATTGGAGTTGATGATTCTTTAGATATAAAACAAGGTGATATCCTTGAAATATTTACACATGATAAAATTGCTCAAACTATATAATGTCAATATTTAACTTAGAGAAGATATCAAGTCTTATTTTAAATTCACATAATATTTTGATAGTTTCACACTATGATCCGGATGGTGATGCTTTAGGCTCAAGTATTGGTTTATATAAAGCCCTAAATAAACTTAAAAAAAATTGCTATGTATATAACAGAGATAAAATTCCAGATTATTTATCTTTTATTAAATGTTCAAATTTAATTGATTGTTTATCTAAAATTCCCAATGATATAGATCTGATTATTTATGTTGATCTTAATGATTTTGAAAGGGCTGGTTCAGAGATAGAAAAATATATGCTTAGTTTTAAAAATAATATTATGGTTATAGATCATCATCAAAATCCAAAAATTGATTCACAAAATACATTTATTGATACTTCATGTTCTGCTACCGCTATTTTGATATTTAAAATTATTGATCATATGCAAATTGATATGGATAAAGAACTAGCTACTAATTTGTTAACTGGAATAATTACCGATACATCATCATTTAAAAATTCTAATACTGATTCTCAATCACTTGATATTGCTTCAAAATTATTAGATTTTGGAGCAGACCTAAGTCTTATAAACTCTTCGATTTATAATGATAAATCAATAAAAAGAATAAATCTCGAAAAGAAAATTTTATCCAATTTTTTATTTGATAATAATTCTAAAACCGGCTTCAGCTATTGCACACTTCGAGACTATGATGAGACAAACACTACAAAAGAAGATTCTGAAGGAATGGCAAATTATTTTCTTCATCATATGGAAGTGATGATTGGTGTTTTTGTCAGAGAAATTGATGATAAATCTTGGAAAGTTAGTCTTAGATCAAATGGTTATATTGATTTATCAAAACTCGCAAATACATTTGGGGGTGGAGGTCATAAAAACGCTGCGGGGTTTAAATATTCTGGTGAAATTGAAGATTTGAGAAAAGATCTGAATAATAAAATTATAAATGAGAAATAAAATTATAATATTAAATAAATCCAAAGGAATCTCTTCCAATAACCAATTGCAGAAAATTAAAAAAATTTTACATGTTAAAAAGGCTGGCTTTTCAGGAACTCTAGATCCACTAGCTAAAGGAGTATTGCCTATTTTTACAAATAATATGACAAAACTTATAAAGCATTTAGATGATGATTTAAAGATATATAGATTAAAAGCTCTATTGGGATTTAAAACCGATACTCTAGATATTTGTGGCAATGTTGTTTCTTATGATTCGATAAATAAATTGAATTGTTTAAATGAGAGCAAAATCAGAAAAGCTATTAAAACATTTATTGGAGAATTTGAATATTATCCACCTAGATTTTCTGCTAAGAAGTTTAAAGGCGAAAGATATTATTCTTTGGCAAGAAAAAAACAGAACTTTAAAGTTAAGAAAATTAAATCAATTATCAAAGATATAATTATAAGCAATGTTAATAATAGTTCATTCGAATTAATAGTTGAATGTTCAAAAGGTACATACATAAGATCTTTGGTTGAATATATAGGGTTGAAGCTAGGTGTTTGCACAACTCTAAGCGAATTAGAGAGGATCAGGAGTGGGCCTTTCCAAATTGATGAATCAGTTAGCATTTGTGATATAAATAATAAAGATAATTTTTATTATGATATTCATAAATTATTCAACACTATAAGAATAAATTGCAAGCTATTGAATGATATATTGAGTTCAAATAACTATAAAAGAATTGATATTCGATTAATTTCTGAAAGTTTTTATAATAAGATTATAAGTCTTACTTCAGGAGTTGAAAAAAAGATATTGAATATAGTTCTTTCAGAGTCAGGTGATGAAAGATTATTAATGACGAGTTTTTTTTCAACTAATGGAAAGTATAACTACTCGCATATTGAAATACTCTAAATATTGAATTATAAACTTGATTTTTTGCTATTAATCATTAATTATTAAGCTATAAATTTTAAGGATTTTAAATTTGAATATAAATAAACAAGAAATTATTAATGAGTTTTCAAATAAACCAAATGATACAGGTTCTAGCAAAGTGCAAATTGCTATTCTCACAAAAAAAATAGAATTATTAACAAAACATGTTCAAAAGTTTAAAAAAGATACTTCTTCAAGGCGTGGTCTTTTGCTAATGATTGAAAGAAGACGAAAACTTTTAAGTTATATAAAAAAGAAAAATATAGAAGTTTATTCTGAAATTTTATCTAAACTTGGATTAAGAAAGTAAAATTAAATGATTTCATATAAAAAAGTAACAGAAGAAATTAATGGCAAGGATTTTTCCTTAGAGACAGGAAAACTCGCCAAACAAGCTAATGGTTCTATTTTTGCACAGCTTGGTGAAACTCAAGTTTTGGCTACTGTCGTAAGTGCTAAGGAACCTGTTGATGATAATTTTCTTCCGTTAACTGTCAATTATCAAGAAAAAGCATTTGCTGCTGGTAAAATACCTGGTGGCTATTTTAAAAGAGAAGGAAGACCTACTGAGTCTGAAACTTTAATATCAAGACTGATTGATCGACCATTAAGACCATTATTTCCAAAGGGATATAATTTTAATACTCAAATTATCATTACTGTCTATTCTGCAGATGATATAAATCCTCCTGATGTTTTAGCAATTACTGCTGCGTCTGCTGCTTTAACTGTATCAGATGTACCTTTTGAGGGGCCATTGGCCGGAGTTAGAGTTGTTAGAGTTGATAAGGAATTAATTTGTAATCCATCCTATGAAGAAATTGAAAAAGCAGATCTAAATTTCATCATTGCTGGGAGCTCAGACGCTATCATGATGGTAGAAGGTGGTGCCGATATAGTCCCTGAAGATGAAGTTTTAGCAGCACTAATGTTTGGTCATGATAAAATTAAGGAAATTATAAATTTACAAAACCAGCTTGTCTCTGATGAAATTATAAAGAGAGAATTTACGGTTAAAGAAAAAGATAAAAATTTAGAAGAAAAGATTGTTAAGTCTATTTCCTCTGATCTTAATGAGGCAATAAGGGTTAAGCTCAAGCAAGAAAGAAGTTCTAAATCCAGTGAAGCTTATCAAAAGGCTTTTGATGAGCTATCAATTGAGGATGATTTCAATGAGAAAGAATTCAAAGAAATTTTTGACTCATTAAAGAAAAGTTATGTTAGAAATATGATGTTTGATGATAAAGTTAGAATTGATGGAAGAGCTTTCGATCAAATCAGACCAATTTCATCTGAAATTAAATTATTACCTAGAGCCCATGGCTCAGCTGTATTTACTCGAGGTGAAACGCAAGCATTAGTTGCTTGCACCCTAGGAAGTAAGGAAGATCAACAAAGAGTTGATACTTTAATGGGCGAAGATAAAAGACGTTTTATGCTTCATTATAATTTTCCTCCTTTCAGTGTAGGGGAGGTTTCATTTAGACTAGGTACTGGAAGAAGAGAGATTGGTCATGGAGAGCTTGCTAAAAGGGCTGTTGAGGCTATATTACCCGGTCTTGATGATTTCCCATATACCATAAGAATTGTTTCAGACATTCTTGAATCTAACGGCTCCTCATCTATGGCAACAGTCTGTGGCTCATCTTTATCTCTTATGGATGCTGGTGTACCTGTTAAGGCGCCTGTTGCTGGAATTGCCATGGGATTAATAAAAGATGGAGAAAAATCTGTAATATTATCTGATATCCTTGGAGATGAGGATCATCTGGGGGATATGGATTTCAAAGTTTGTGGAACTTCAGATGGTATAACCGCACTCCAAATGGATATTAAAATAAAAGGAATTAGTAAAGAATTATTTACTGCTGCAATGACTCAAGCTAGAGAGGGTAGGCTTCATATTTTATCAGAGATGGCGAAAACAATTGAGGTAAAAAAAGATGAAATTTCTCCATACGCACCTAGAATTACCACTATTCAAATTGATCCTAGTAAAATAAAAGATATTATTGGTTCAGGCGGAAAAAATATAAGAAAGTTAACCGAAGATAATGATGTCAAAATTGATGTTGATGATACCGGTAGACTAAATGTTATATCTTTGAATGAAGAAAATTGTAAAAATGCTTTAAGAGATATCGCTTATATTGTAAGAGAAATTGAAGTAGATAAATTTTATGTTGGAACAGTAAAAAGAATTCTTGATTTCGGAGCAATTGTAGGATTAAGCCCAACACTGGATGGTTTAATTCATATTTCAGAATTAGCCAAGGAAAGAGTAAAACAAGTAACAGATATTTTAAATGAAGGCGATGAAGTTCTAGTTAAATGTATTTCAAAAGAAAGAGATGGTAAAATTAGATTAAGTAGAAAAGAAGCTTTAGACGAGAACATTGACAACTATAGAGAAATTTAAGAAGCTAATTATAATTACAGGACCAACCTGTTCTGGCAAAACAAACATTTCATTTAAAATTGCAAATAAATTAAATAAAGAAATTATTTGTGCAGATTCAATGCATGTATATCAAGACTTTGATATTGGAACTGGTAAGCCTACAAAAAAACAACAAAAAATAATTAATCATCATTTAATTGATATTGTAAAACCTTTTTCTGATTATAATGCTTGGAATTTTATGCATGATGCTAGAAAGATAATTTATGAATCTGATAAAAGTACTTTTATAATTTCGGGTGGCACGCAACTTTATATTGACGCCCTTTTGAATGGCTTGACTCCTGGTATAAATAGTGATGTAAACATTAGAAATGAATTAATTAAAAAAATTAAGCTTAATGGACTAAATTCGTTATACGAAAATTTATCTCAAATAGATTCTAGCTCATCAGATAAAGTATCACCGAATGATACCAATAGAATTATTAGATTGTTAGAAATATTTTATGTTACGGGCGAAAAGCCATCAGAGTTTTTATCTAAATCACCAAAAGAAAAAATTAGGAACGTAAGATATTTAAAAATATCTCTTAATATTCCAAAAACTGAATTAGATTTATTGATAGAAAAAAGAGTTTATGAAATTATTGAAAATGGTCTTATTGATGAGGTAAAAAATATAATTCTAAAATATGGGAATAATATTAAGCCACTTTATTCTATTGGATATAAAGAAATTTTTCATTATTTAAATGAGAGTAGTAGTTTGAAAGACTCCATAAATAAAATCATTATAAATACTCGTAGACTTGCCAAAAGACAATTGACTTGGCTAAGAAAAGACAATGAAATAAAATGGTGTAAAGATCATAATGAAATGGAGGAAATGATTAAAGATTTCATATAATTTTATGCAGTTATCATTTTAATTCCAACAAGTATTATTATAAAACCAAAAATTATTTTAAGTGTCTCTGGGTTAATACTTTGTGCATATTTAGACCCAAAATAAATTCCAATGCAAAAGAACAGTGCAATTATTAGAGCTGCTTTTATATTCACATTTCCTTGAAGATAGTATTGGTAAGCACCAAAAATTACAATTGGAATACTTAAGACAGCCAATGAGGTACCTTGAGCTAAATGTTGCGAGAACCCAGCTAAGAATACCATGAATGGAACCATAATTATTCCACCGCCAATGCCCATAAAACCACTAAGAAAGCCCCCAATAATTCCAATTAGTAAATAAATAATCATGTTATTTCTCCTTACATAGAATAATAAAGTTATCGGTGTCATCTTTGATAGAATTAAATTTTTTAATTTTATTAGAAAATAATTTTGCCTTTTCACACATTTTATTTAATGACAATAATTTGCTAATCATTGAAACAAATATATCGTGTGATAAACCCGAAGCAATATTTTTAAATTTTGTTTTATATTCACCTTTATAAAAATCTATCAAGATATTAATTTCACTAACCTTAATATCATTTTGATTTCGTAAATTGTAGTTTATAGATTTGATTATCAGAACAAGATGTGAGGAATCAATATTCTTATTTTTTAAATCATTAAAATATGTATTAAGCTTCTCTCTGTCTTCGTAATCTTTACTTTCTATTTTAAAATTCACATTTTTCATTTTTTGATCAGCTTCTAAAACTTTGTTATCTGAATAGTAAGAAAAGCCAAAATAGCTACCAGTTAACAGAAGAATGCATAATATTATAATTTTAATTTTATTTTCCATAAATAAATTATACACTTTTAATATCATAGAATCTTATAGTTAGAATGGAAAAATATATAGAAATAAAAAATCTAAACTTATATATTGATAACAAAATATTGTTAAATAATATTAATATTAGTATAGATAAGCCATGCAAAATAGGATTAATTGGGAAAAGTGGCGAAGGTAAATCTTTATTTGCTTATTCTTTAATTAATTCGGAAATAGAATATGGAGCAAGAAAAATTTTTGATAAGATTTCTATAAATGGATCAGAGAATGATTATTCAGAAAATATAACTTATATTCCTCAAGAACCATTATCATCATTAAATCCAAGTATTAATATTTATGACCATTTTAAAATTAATGATAAAAAAAGACAAACAAAAAAAGATCTTAATATTGAAATAAAGAATTTACTTTATGAAGTTGGATTAAGTGATTTTGATCTATTATTAAAAAAATATCCTTATCAATTAAGTGGTGGTATGGCACAAAGAGTTTTAATAGCCTTGAGTCTTCAAAATAATCCAAATTTAATTTTAGCAGATGAAGCAACTTCTTCTTTAGACAGTTTCAATCAAAATAAGATTCTAAAATTATTAAATAATATTTGCAATGAAAGAAGTATTGGAATTATTATAATTTCTCATAATTTTGATTTAGTAAAAGATTTCTGTGATATTTTACTTAAAATAGAAAATAAAAATATAAGAGAAATTAGCAAACACGATCTCGATAGTGATTTTTATAATAATAAAGATATAAAATTAAACCAAAAGAATAAAAAGATATTATCTATTAATTCGCTTAGTATAAGTATGGATAATACTAAAATTCTAAAGAATATTAATTTAGAAATTTTTGAAAATCAGACCATCGGAATATTGGGTTTAAGTGGCTCTGGTAAATCAACATTAGTAAAAACTATTATTAGACAACATGATAATTACTCCGGTGAGATAAAATTATATGGAAATGAGATAAAAAACTATACCTATACCGAATATTCTTCAATAGTGCAGCATGTAAATCAAGATCTTTTAGGGTCGCTTAACCCAAAGAAGAAAATAAAAGATATTTTATTTGATCTTAATAAATTAATTAGAAAAAATAAGGATGTTTTTAATAATTTAATTTTTCAATATTTAAAAAGATTAAATTTAAATGTTAACATTTTTGATTTATATCCTATGCAATTGAGCGGAGGTCAAAGGCAAAGAGTTTTGATTGTAAAATCTCTATTATGGAGCCCTAAATTTCTAATTATGGATGAACCAGTATCTTCGCTTGATCCTTATGTTCAGCTTGAAATCATAAATATTATAAAAAAATTAAAAATTGAAAGAAACTTAACACTTTTGGTTGTTTCTCATGATATTAATTTTATAAATAAAATATGTGAAAGAGTTTGTATATTAGAAAATGGACAAATTATTGAAGATGGTGAGGTGGAAGAAATTATTAATTCTCCTAAGAATAAATATACTAAAAACTTATTAATAAATTAAATTTTGTATAGATATACATATTTTATTGTAAAAATAAATTTTTATCATATAATAGAGGTTAAATAAGGATAATAAAATGGCTGTACCTAAAAGAAAAAAATCAAAGTCAAAAGTTGGCAAGAGAAGAAATCATCAAGATCTTAAATTGCCTGGTGTATCGTTGAATAAAAAATCTGGTGAATTGAAAGTAGCTCATAGGTACTCTTCAATAGAGGAATTTCAGCAATCTAGAAAATCGTAGAACATTAAATGTTTATTGGAGTTTATAATTGTTAGCTTTAGTTTTTCCTGGACAAGGTTCTCAATATGTAGGAATGGGAAAAGATCTTTATGATAATTTTGCTATTGCAAGAGAAATATTTGAAAAGGCTAGCGATAAACTTTCAATTGACATGAAAAAGTTGTGTTTTGAAAGCGAAGATGTTCATTTAACTGTTAATGCACAACCAGCTATTTTAACGGTTAGCACTGCGGCTCATGAAGTTCTTAAATCTGAAAAAATAATTAATCCATCTTACGTAGCGGGACATAGCTTAGGAGAATATTCAGCATTAGTTGCATCAGGTTCTATAGATTTTGAAGATGCTGTGTGGGCCGTAAGAAAAAGAGGTGAGTTTACCCAACAGGCGGTGCCAATAGGTGTAGGTGGTATGGCAGCAGTTCTTGGATTAGCTGATGAAGATGTAAATCAAATATGTAAAGATGCTTCAAGCGATGATGCGCAAGTTTCACCTGCCAATTACAATAGTTTTGGCCAAGTTGTTATTTCTGGGGTTAAATTTGCAGTAGAAAAAGCTGCAGAACTCGCTAAGAAAGCTGGAGCTAAAAGGGTTGTCTTGCTAGATGTTAGTGCACCTTTTCACTCTAAACTAATGTCTTCCGCGGTAGAAAAAATGAAGAGTGTCCTAGATTCTGTGAATTTTTTAGATTTCAAAATACCAATGATAACTAACTTTGATGCAAAAATCTTTAACGATAGAATGAAAATTAAAAATATCTTATTAGATCAGTTAATTAGCCCTGTTCTCTGGCATCAATCTATTAATTATCTGAATAAAAACCTTGGTGTAGATCAATTTATTGAGGTTGGACCAAAAAATGTTTTATCTGGGTTAATAAAAAGAATTACAAAAGATTGTTCTATTAATAATTTTGGCGAAAAGGCTGACTTGGATAAAATTTAAATGTTTGATAATAAAATAGTTCTAGTAACCGGTGGTTCAAGAGGTATAGGGAAGGCTGTAGGGCTTGAATTTGCTAAAACTAACGCTACAGTGCTAATAAATTATACAAGTTCAGATGATGCAGCTAATAAGGCTATTGAAGAAATGAAAAAAATTAATCCAAATGGAACTTATGAGTCCTTTAAATTCGATGTGTCAAACTATCAAGAAACAGAAAATGAGATTAAGCATATTTTAGACAAATATTCGAAAATTGATATTTTAGTAAATAATGCGGGTATAACAAGGGACTCTTTATTTATGAGGATGAAAGAATCTCAATGGGATGAGGTTTTTGAGGTTAATATAAAAGGTATATTTAATTGTACAAAAAGTGTTGTAAGATCTATGGTTAAGAATCAATATGGAAAAATAATATCAATATCATCAGTTGTTGGTGAAATGGGTAACCCCGGACAAGCTAATTATTCATCAACTAAATCTGCTATTTATGGCTTTACTAAATCTCTAGCTAAAGAATTAGGATCTAAAAACATAAATGTTAATGCAATAAGTCCTGGATTTATTGAAACTGATATTACAGATGTCTTGCCAGATTCAATTAAAACTAAATATATGGAAATGATACCTTTAGCAAAATTTGGATTACCTGAGGATGTTGCAAAATCTGTATTGTTTTTAGCCTCAGATGATTCATCATATATTACTGGAGAAGTATTAAAGATTAATGGTGGGCTTTACACCTGAAGGAGGAGTTTATGTCAGAAGAAATAAAAAAAAAGGTTGTATCAATGATTGCAGAGCAACTTGGAAAATCAGAAAGTGAAGTCAAGTTGGAATCACATTTTATAGACGATTTAGGTGCTGATTCTTTAGACCTTGTTGAATTGATAATGAGTATGGAAGATGAGTTTGGAGTTGAAATTGCCGATGAAGATGCAGAAAAAATTCTTAAAGTTAGTGATGCTGTAGACTACATAGCAAAAAATAAAAAATAAATGAATAGAGTTGTTGTTACTGGTATTGGAATGGTTTCTTCTCAGGGTGTTGGGAAAGATGAGATATGGCCTAAGATAAAAGAGGGTATTTCAGGAATTGATTTTTTAAAAAGAGTAGATAACAGTGATTTGAAAACAAAGTTTGGTGGAGAGATTGCAGAAAATTTCAAAGCTGAAGATTTTATTGATGCAAAAGAAGCTAGAAGAAGTGATGTTTTTATAAGATATGCAGCAGCAGCTGCTGTACTAGCATTAAAAGATTCAGGATTTGAAATAAGTTCCAAAAATGAGCACTTAATTGGATCTTATATTGGATCAGGTATTGGTGGAATTCAAACGTTCGTCGACAATGTCATAGCATATAGAGAAAAGGGCCCGTCCAGAGTCTCGCCTTTTTTTGTCCCATCAATGGTTCCTAATATGGCTGCTGGATACGTTTCTATATTTAATAATTTAAAAGGACCAAATTGTGCAACTGCAACTGCTTGTGCAGCCGGAGCGCATGCAATAGCTTATGCAGCTATGAATATTCAAAGAGGTGATGCTATCGCAATGATTGCAGGCGGCGCCGAGGCCCCCCTGGTTCACGTTGCAATATCAGGTTTTAATGTGATGAGAGCAATTTCTACTAGGAACGAAGATCCAAAAGCCGCCTCGAGACCATTTGATAGAGATAGAGATGGATTTGTTATGGCTGAAGGTTCAGGTTTAGTTATGCTTGAAGAATATGAGCATGCTAAAAAAAGAGGTGCAAGAATTTACGCCGAACTAATAGGTTCAGGGATGAGCGGTGATGCCCACCATATAACTTCGCCCTCTATTGATGGCCCAGTCATTTGTATGGAAATGGCTCTAAAAAATTCAGGGATAAATCCAGAGGATATTGATTATATTAATGCTCATGGTACGTCTACACAACAGAATGATATCAATGAGACGAATGCAATCAAGAGAGTCTTCGGAGACTATTCTAAGAATTTATTGATTAGCTCAACAAAATCAATTACTGGACATTTGTTAGGAGCCGCTGGAGGACTCGAGGCAGGTATAACCTCTCTAGCCTTAACTGAAAGTATTGTCCCACCAACTATTAACTTAGATAATCCTCAAGAGGGATGTGATTTGAACTACACCCCTCATAGATCAATAGATTCAAAGATTAAAATTGCTTTGAGCAATTCATTTGGATTTGGAGGTACAAACTGTACTCTAATATTTAAGAAATTTGAGAATTGATATGAAAATTGCTATAGGTTGTGATCATAGAGGCTTTTCGCTGAAAGAAGAGTTAAAAAGTTATATTTCTAAACTTGGTTTTGAAGTAAAAGATTTTGGATCTTTTGATGATGACCCATGTGACTATCCCGACACTGCATCCGAAGTCGCAAACAAAGTGTCTCAAGGACATTTCGAACGCGGTATACTAATTTGTGCATCAGGCTGCGGAATGAATATTGTTGCAAATAAATTTCCTAATATAAGAGCTGTTATTGCTAATGATGTAAATATTGCAACTATGTCGAGAGCGCACAATGACTCTAATATTATTACTATAGGATCTAGGTATGTTTCTACAGATGTTGCAAAGAATATAGTTGAATTATGGCTCACGTCAGATTACGAAGGCGACAGGCATGAAGACAGATTAAACAAGTTGAAACAAATAGAAAATATTAATTTTGCTTAAAATTTAGCAAAAATCTGCAAATCCAGTAAAATTTATAATCGGGGGATATAGATGACCAAAAATGACTTTATAGAAACAATCAATTACTCTGGTGGAGAATCAAAATTTTACTCTTTAAAAAAAGTGTCTGAAAAATTTTCATTTGATTTAGATTTAATGCCTTATTCATTGAGAATTTTACTTGAAAATTTAGTTAGAAATTATGATGAAAAAATAGTTGACGAAAATTTAATCAAGAAATTCATTTTTAATAAAAATGATAAATTTGAAATTCCTTTTAGGCCCTCAAGAGTTATTCTTCAAGACTTCACCGGCGTCCCTTGCGTAGCTGACTTGGCTGCAATGAGAGATATTATAAACAAGCTTGGAAGAGATACTAGCTCAATAAATCCTCTGGTTCCTGTTGATTTAGTTATTGATCATTCTGTTCAAGTTGATCATTTTAAAGAAATTAATTCACTCGCATTGAATACCAAGCTTGAGTTTGAAAGAAATGAAGAGAGATATTCTTTTCTTAGATGGGCTCAGACAGCTTTTGAAAATTTTAGAGCAGTTCCTCCAGGGAACGGTATAGTTCATCAAGTTAATCTTGAGTATTTAGCCAAGCTTGTTCAAAAAGTTGGAGCTAATGGGGAAAGTATTTGTATACCTGACACATTAGTAGGTACCGACTCACATACCACCATGATAAATGGAATAAGCGTATTAGGTTGGGGAGTTGGAGGAATTGAAGCTGAAGCAGCAATGTTAGGTCAGCCTCTTTACTTTTTGATTCCTGATGTAATAGGTTTTAAATTAGAGGGTAACCTGTGCGAGGGCGTCACAGCGACTGATCTTGTATTAAATATAACAGAAATGCTCAGAAAAGAAGGCGTTGTAGGTAAATTTGTTGAATTTTACGGTCCCGGTTTAGACAATCTACCTCTTCCAGACAGAGCAACTATTGCAAATATGGCCCCTGAGTATGGTGCCACAATGGGTTTTTTTCCTGTAGATCAAGAAGCCTTAAATTATCTTAAACTTACTGGCAGAACTGATGATGAGATTGATCTTGTTGAAAAATATTATAAGAGTCAATTAAGTTTTAGAAATTTAAATACTAAAGATCCAGAATATTACAAATCTTTATATTTAAATCTTGAGTCAGTTAAACCAGCGCTTGCTGGCCCCAAGAGGCCTCAAGATAGAATTTTATTATCCGATATGAAATCTCAACTTAAAATTGAACTAAAAGAGAGAGAAGTAGATGGAAGTCAAGAATACAGTATTGCCAATTCTGAAGAAAAACTTAAAAATGGATCTGTTGTTTTGGCTGCAATTACAAGCTGTACGAATACCTCTAATCCCTATGTTATGATAACTGCCGGCCTTGTCGCAAGAAAAGCTGGAGAATTAGGTTTGAAAGTTCCAGATTATGTAAAAACTAGTTTAGCTCCAGGGTCTAAGGTTGTAGTTGATTATCTTGATAATTCGAATCTTTTGAAGAGTTTGTCTGATATAGGATTTAAAACCGTAGGTTTTGGATGTACTACTTGTATTGGAAATAGTGGCCCACTTCCAGATGATGTTTCTGCTTCAATTCAAGATAATTCTTTACATGTTGCAGCTGTATCAAGTGGGAATAGAAATTTTGAAGGCCGAGTTCATCCTTTGATAAGACTTTCATATTTAGGATCTCCACCTTTGGTAGTAGCATATGCTTTAGCAGGGACTGTAGATATAGATTTCTATTCTGATCCAATAGGTAAATCTCAATCTGGTGATGATGTTTATCTCAAGGATATTTGGCCTACAAATAAAGAGATTAGTGAAACAGTATATTCCTCTATAAAGCCCGACACGTTTTCGAGTAGATATAAAAATATTTTTACCGGTGATGATAGATGGGAATCAATATCTGTTCCGGAGGGATCCATATATAATTGGTCTCCAGAATCGACTTATATTCAAAAACCAGGATTTTTCGATGAATTTTCGATTGATTTACCCCCCATTGAAGATATTAAAGATGCTAGAGTATTAGCATATCTTGGTGATTCAATTACTACTGATCATATCTCACCCGCAGGTTCTTTTACTGAGGAGACACCAGCTGGAATTTATTTAAACAACAAGGGTGTAAATAAAAAAGATTTTAACAGCTATGGTTCAAGAAGAGGAAATCATGAAGTGATGATGAGAGGAACTTTTGCAAATATTAGAATAAAAAATAAAATTTTGGATAATGTAGAGGGTGGTTTTACAAAATTTTTTGATAATGACCAAATAATGTCGATATACGATGCCGCGATGAAATATAAAGAGACTAAAACGCAATTAATTGTAATCGCGGGTAAAGAATATGGTACAGGTAGTTCTAGAGATTGGGCTGCGAAAGGATCTATGCTGTTAGGAGTAAAAGCAGTCTTAGCTGAAAGTTTCGAAAGGATACATCGAAGCAATCTGGTTGGAATGGGTGTTCTTCCGCTTCAATTTTTAGATGGTGAGGATGCTGAATACCATTCATTAACTGGTAATGAAAAATTCACTATTGAGGGAATTAAAGAGGGTTTAAAACCTTTATCAGAAATTAAAATTAAAATTCAATCAGATACTGGCGATAGCAATGAAATAAAAGCTATATGTAGATTAGATTCCTTAGTTGAAGTTGATTATTTTTATAATGGTGGAATCCTGCAAACTGTTCTAAGACAGATGATAAAAACAAATTAAGCATTGTTTTTTCTTTTTTATTTATTAATATATTAATGAATAATTTCAAGGAGATTAATAATGTCACACATTAAAATTCCCAGCGACGGGACAAAAATAACAGTAAATAGCGATGGAACTTATAATATTCCTGATAACCCAATTGTAACCTTCATCGAAGGAGATGGAATTGGTCCAGATTTGTGGGCGGCATCTGTGAGAGTTTTTGATGCAGCAGTGGAGAAGGCATTTAGTGGATCAAAAAAAATATCTTGGGCAGAAGTTTATGCGGGAGAGAAAGCAGTTGAAATCACAAAAGAATGGTTACCACAAGAAACAACTGATGTAATAAGCGAATATTTAATATCTATTAAAGGACCACTGACAACACCTGTTGGCGGTGGTATCAGAAGCTTAAATGTTGCACTAAGGCAGATTATGGATTTATATGCTTGTGTAAGACCAGTAAGATGGATAAATGGAACTCCTTCCCCTGTTAAAAGCCCAGAAAAAATGGATGTAGTTTTATTTAGAGAAAATACCGAGGATGTATATTCTGGCGTTGAGTATGAAAGTGGAACTGATGAAGCTAATGAAGTAATAGAATTTTTACAAAAAAAATTAAAAGCTAACGTGAGAGATTTATCAGGTATTGGAATTAAGCCCATAAGTGCTTTTGGAACAAAAAGATTAGTTAAAAAAGCTGTTCAATACGCAATTGATAATAATAGAAAAAGTGTAACCTTAGTTCACAAAGGAAATATAATGAAATTCACAGAGGGAGCTTTTAAAGATTGGGGTTATGAGCTAGCAAAAGATGAATTCCCTGAACAAACTATTTCCGAGGATGAGCTATGGGATAAATATGATGGCAAAGCTCCTGAGGGAAAAATTGTTATAAACGATAGAATTGCTGATAATATGCTTCAGCAAATTCTGACAAGAACTGATGAGTATGATGTTCTTGCTCTACCAAACCTAAATGGTGATTATATGTCTGATGCGTGTGCTGCTCAGATTGGTGGACTAGGTCTTGCGCCTGGAGCAAATATTGGTGATGAGATCGCTTTATTTGAAGCAACACATGGTACAGCTCCTAAATATGCAGGTCAAGATAAAGTAAATCCTGGGTCAGTAATACTTTCTGGTGTGATGATGTTTGAACATATGGGTTGGAGAAATGTTGCTGAGTTGATTGTTAAAGCTCTTGAGAAAACAGTTCTTGATAAAGATGTTACATATGATCTTCATAGACAGATTGAAGGTGCAAACCTTTTAAAATGCTCTGAGTTTGGAGATGCGATTATTAAAAATATGGATAATGTTTAGTCCATATTATTTTTTTTTAAGGCGGTTTAATTGAGTTCTAATCCAAAAATTTCTATCATTGGAGCTGGTAATGTAGGTGCTTCTGCTGCGTACAGAGCTCTTGAGCTTGATTTTTGTGACGTAGTCTTGCTTGATATTGTTGAAGGCCTTCCACAAGGCAAGGCTTTGGATATGACTCAAATGCTATCAGTTACTGGAGTCTCATCACAAGTGACTGGAACCAACTCATATGATGATACTAAAGATTCTGATGTTGTAATTATAACATCTGGTTTAGCTAGAAAACCTGGCATGAGTAGAGATGATCTAATTTCTACTAATACTAAGATAATAAAAGATGTAACCGAGCAAGTTGTCAAGTTTTCACCGAATTCGAAAATAATTGTTGTTACCAATCCTTTAGATGCGATGACTTATGTAGCTCATAAAGTTAGTGGCTTTCCTAAAGAAAGGATTATGGGTATGGCTGGAATTTTAGATTCTGCAAGATTTAAAGCTTTTTTATCAATGGAATTAAATATTTCCGTATCTAAAATAGAAACTTTAGTTTTAGGTGGTCATGGTGATGACATGGTACCTTTAAAAAATTATACAACAGTCTCAGGTGTGCCAATCTCTCAATTGATAGAGAATAGTAGATTGAGCGAAATAATTCAAAGAACTAGAGATGGCGGAGCAGAAATTGTTAAATTGCTAAAAACTGGGAGCGCTTTTTATGCCCCAGGTGTTTCTGCTATTGAAATGGCATACTCTATTATTTTTGATGAAAGGAAGTTGTTACCTTGCTGTGTCTTTTCATCAGGACAATATAAAATTAATGAACAATTTGTTGGGTTACCCGTTATACTTTCTAGTAAGGGTGTTGAGAAAATCGTGGATATTAAGCTGACCGAAGATGAACATAAGGAGTTATTAGAATCTGCTTCTCATGTCAAGGAGCTATGCGATCTGATCGACAGTTTTGGAATTTTATAATTTTAGATAACTTAGATGGCAAATTTTATAACAATCTCTTCAGTATTAAAAAAAATTATAATAGCTGTTACAGGTATTTCTCTTTTTCTTTTTCTGATTGTCCATCTACTTGGAAACATAACAATTTTCACTGGTTCACCACCTGGAAGAGATTTTAACGCATATGCCCATTTCTTAGAGTCTTTTGGAATATTATTTACAATAGCAGAGCTTGGGCTTTTAGGCTTCTTTGGTCTTCATATTACCACTTCACTATATACAAATCTCATAAATTATAAATCCAGGAAATCAAGGTATGCGGTTTCAAATTTTGCAGGTGGTAAAAGTAAAAAAACTTATGCGTCGACTTCAATGGTAATTACTGGAGTTGTAGTAATGGCTTTTTTGATATGGCATGTTTTGCAGTTCAGATTTGGCCCTTATTATGAAACTATATATTTATCTGTTAACGGGGGGGAACCAGTTCGCGATTTGTATAGATTGATTACAGAAGAATTTTCAAATATTTGGGTAGTTTTGGGCTATACAGTAGCGCTGTCTTTATTATCGCTACATTTGGGACATGGTTTTTGGAGTTCATTTCAGTCTCTTGGAATTTATGGTAAAACATTTACTAGGGTAACTTATAGCATAAGTTATCTTTTAGGGTTAATTATAAGTTTAGGTTTTCTTATAATTCCTTTATACATTTTTTGGATTAATTAGGTTAAATATAATTATGAGTATAATAAAAGCAGCGTTACCTGAGAAAGAAATTGTCACTCATGTGAAAAAACTTGACGGTAAATCACCGGGAGGTGATTTGCATGATAAATGGTCAAAATATAAATCTGAAATGAAACTCGTTAACCCTGCTAACAAAAGAAAATATAATATTATAGTTGTTGGTTCTGGTTTAGCAGGCGGATCTGCTTCGGCAACACTTGCAGAGTTAGGATATAACGTTAAAACCTTTTGTGTTCAAGATACACCAAGGAGAGCTCACAGCATTGCAGCTCAAGGTGGAATCAATGCCGCAAAAAATTATCAAAATGATGGTGATAGTGTTCAAAGACTCTTCATTGATACTATTAAAGGTGGAGATTACAGAGCTAGAGAAGCTAATGTTTACAGACTAGCTGAGGTGAGCACTAATATAATTGACCAGTGTGTTGCGCAAGGTGTTCCATTTGCAAGAGATTATGGAGGATTGTTAACAAATAGATCGTTTGGAGGAGCTCAAGTATCTAGAACATTTTATGCAAGGGGTCAAACTGGACAGCAGCTCTTGCTTGGCGCTTATAGTTCTATGATGCGACAAGTTTCAAAAAAACAAATAGAACTATTTACAAATAAAGAAATGTTAGACCTAATCATAATTGACGGTAAAGCAAGAGGTATAGTTGTAAGAGATTTAAAAACTGGCGATATTGAAAAACACACTGCTGAGGCTGTAGTTTTATGCTCTGGTGGATATGGGAATGTTTTCTTTCTATCAACAAATGGTAAAAATTCAAATGCAACAGCTGCATGGAGATGTCATAAAAAGGGAGCCTTAATGGCTAATCCTTGTTTTGCTCAAATTCATCCAACATGTATACCAGCTTCTGGTGAGTATCAATCAAAGCTGACCCTAATGTCAGAAAGTCTCAGGAATGACGGGAGAGTTTGGGTTCCCAAGTCTGCAGATGACAAGCGTGCCTCCGAAGATATTCCTGAAAAAGATAGAGATTATTTCCTTGAGAGAATGTATCCCGCCTATGGAAACTTGGTTCCTAGAGATGTCGGATCTAGAGCTATTAAAAGAGTATGTGATGAGGGCAAAGGTCTTGGAGCAACAGGAAGAGCCGTATATCTTGATTTTGGAAGTGCCATGGAGCGCCTAGGAGAAAAAAATATTTCCGATAAGTATGGGAATTTGTTTGATATGTATGAAACAATCACAGGAGAAAGCCCTTACAAAAAACCTATGAGAATTTATCCTGCAATTCATTATGTTATGGGTGGCTTATGGGTAGATTACGATTGTATGAGTAATATCCCGGGATTGTTTGTTTTGGGAGAGGCTAATTTTTCAGATCATGGTGCCAATAGGTTGGGTGCTAGTGCTTTAATGCAAGGTTTAGCAGACGGATATTTTGTGATTCCTTATACCTTAGGAAATTATCTCGCAAATAACTCATTGGATGCCGTATCAGAGACTGCCGATGAATTCAAAGAATCAATTGATGAAGTAAAAAAGCGAAATGATTCACTATTAAAGATTAAGGGATCTTCAACTGTCCTCGAACTTCACAGAGAACTTGGAGCGGTTATGTGGGATTTGGTGGGTATGGCAAGAACCAAAGATTCTCTTGCACAAGCATTAGAAAAAATACCTCAAATTAAAGATAAGTTTTGGAATGATTTAAGTTTAATGGGCAGTGATAACAATTTGAATAAATCTCTTGAAAATGCTTCAAGGCTTGCAGACTTTATTGAGTTAGGTGAATTGATGGCCTTAGATGCTTATGACAGAGAAGAATCTTGTGGAGCTCATTTTAGAGAAGAATATCAAACGAGTGAAGGTGAACCGCTCAGAAATGATGAAAAATATGCATATGTGTCTGCATGGGAATATATTCCTGATTCACCCTCAATACTTCATAAAGAGGATTTAAATTATGAATTTGTTGAAATGACACAAAGGAATTATAAATAATGTCCAATACTATCAATTTAAAGCTTCAGGTTTGGCGTCAGGAAAATGCAGATTCATCAGGTGACTTTCATTATTACTCAATGGAAGATGTGCCAGTTGATATCTCTTTTTTGGAAATGCTGGATATTTTAAATGAGAATCTTACCAAAAGTGGTATTGTGCCGATCTCATTTGATAGTGATTGTCGTGAAGGAATTTGCGGGACTTGTGGCTTTGTAATCAATGGAATTGCTCACGGACCACAGGCTAGGACAACTGTATGTCAATTGCATATGCGACATTTTAATGATGGAGATACTCTTGTGATTGAACCGTTTAGAGCAACACCCTTTAAAATTGTTAAAGACTTAGTAGTGGATAGGGGATCATTTGATAAAATTATTCAAGCTGGAGGTTATGTCTCTATTAATACTGGCAATGGTCCGGATGCCAACAGCATTTTAATTGGTAAAGAGGATGCCGAGGAAGCTTTTGATTCGGCTGCCTGTATAGGATGTGGAGCTTGCGTCGCCTCATGTCCGAATGCCTCTGCAGCTCTATTCACTAGTGCAAAAATTTCACATTTACTTCAGCTTCCACAAGGACAAGTCGAACAAAGGGCCAGAGTGAAGTCAATGGTAGACAAAATGGATGAAGAAGGTTTTGGTGCATGTTCTAATCATGCAGAATGTGAGGCTGTATGTCCAAAAGGTATTTCTATTAAAAATATTGCTAATATGAGAAGAAGCCTAATTAAATCTATTGTTAAGTAAAATATTCTGTTAGAATCTATTATCTTTTATTACATGGGGGTCTCTATGAATATTCATGAATATCAAGCTAAGGATTTATTTAGAAAATTTAATATTAATACTTCAGAAGGTAAAGTTTTCGAAAGCGGAAATGATGCAGAGGATTATGCTAGATCATTAAACTCAAACGAGTATGTTGTTAAGGCTCAAATTCATGCAGGAGGTAGAGGTAAAGCGGGTGGCGTAAAATTGGTAAAAACCCCCGAGGAAGTAGGGTCAACTGTTCAAGAAATGCTAGGAATGACTTTGGTTACTCATCAGACAGGTCCAGAGGGTAAGTTGGTAAATAAAGTATATGTAGAAAACTCCTCAATAATTGATAAAGAATATTATTTGTCAATTGTGACAGATAGATCCACTGAAAAAAATGTAATTATTGCAAGCCCTGAGGGTGGAATGGATATAGAAAAAGTAGCAGAAGAAACTCCCGAAAAACTTCTCACACAACCAATAGATCCCGTAAGCGGTATACAACCCTTTCACATTAGAAAAATTGCTTATTTTTTGGGTTTCAATAAAGATCAAACAAAGCAACTTGGTCCAATTCTTACAGGTATTTATAAATTGTATACTGAAATGGACTGTGCGTTAGTCGAAATAAACCCTTTGATTTCGACAGAAGAAGGTGAAATAAAAGCTCTAGATGCAAAAATCAATTTTGATGACAATGCCGAATTTAGACATAAAGAATTTGTTGATTTGCACGACCCAACCGAGGAAGAGCCACTAGAATTAGAAGCAAAAAAATGGGGATTCAGCTTTGTAAAACTAGATGGCAACATCGGATGTCTTGTCAATGGAGCGGGACTAGCAATGGCAACAATGGATATTATAAAATTTCATGGTGAAGAGCCTGCTAATTTTTTAGATGTTGGTGGCGGTGCTTCAGTTGAGCAAGTAACTCAAGCTTTCAAAATGATATTGAGTGATCAAAATGTTAAAGCAATCCTAGTAAATATTTTTGGTGGAATTATGAAGTGTGATACCATCGCCGATGGGATAATAATTGCCGCAAAAGAGGTAGGTATTAAAGTACCTTTGGTTGTAAGACTTGAGGGAACAAATGTTGAATTGGGTAAAAAGATTTTAGAGGAATCTGATTTAAACATAACTACAGCAGATACAATGAAAGATGCCGCTTCTACAGTTGTTTCTTTGATTTAATTTCCCTTTTATACCTTGACAACTCCTATTTAATGCTTAGTTTCAAGTATAGATAGAAATAGGAGTGTTTTTATGGGTAAAGTTATAGGAATTGATTTAGGGACTACTAATTCATGTATATCCTTTGTGGAGAGCGGTGAACCAAAAGTTATAATTAATGAAGAAGGAAATAGAACTACACCGTCAGTAGTTAGCTTTGGTAAAGAATCAGAAATATTAGTTGGTGAACCTGCTAAAAGGCAAGCCGTTGTCAATCCAGAAAAAACAATTTATTCAGCAAAAAGATTAATTGGTAGAAGATTCGAAGAAACTGATGAAGATAGAAAAGTTCTTCCTTATGAAATTGTCAAAAATAAGAATGGAGATGCTTGGATACAGGTTGAAAACAAAGACTATTCTCCCTCTCAAATTTCTGCAAACGTTTTGACAAAACTTAAACAAGCTGCAGAATCTTTCCTTGGATCAACTGTTTCAGATGCTGTTATTACTGTGCCAGCATATTTCAATGACAGTCAGAGACAAGCTACTAAAGATGCTGGTAAAATTGCTGGGCTCAATGTTGAAAGAATAATCAATGAGCCAACTGCTGCAGCCCTAGCATATGGTTTTGATAAGAAGAAAGATGGATTGGTAGCAGTATACGACCTGGGGGGCGGAACATTTGATGTCTCGATTCTAGAAATCGGTGATAACGTAATAGAAGTAAAATCTACAAATGGTGATACATCTCTGGGCGGAGATGATTTTGATAGACAGATTATAGATTACTTAATTGATGAATTTAAAAAAGAAAATGGAGTAGATTTAAGTTCCGATAAAATGGCTCTACAAAGGTTAAGAGAAGCTGCAGAAAAAGCTAAAATAGAGCTTTCTTCTTCACTTGAAACAGAAATTAATCTTCCATTTATTACTGCTGATCAAAATGGTCCGAAGCATTTATTGATAAAAGTCTCAAGATCAAAATTTGAGCAGATAATTGATTCAAAAATTAAATCTTCTCTTGTTCCATGTAAGAATGCTCTTGATGATGCAGGCTTAAAACCTTCTGATATTAATGAGGTTATTCTTGTCGGCGGATCTACAAGAATTCCACTTGTTCAAAAAGTAGTTAAAGATTTTTTTGGTAAAGAACCCCACAAAGGAATTAATCCTGATGAAGTTGTTGCTCTTGGTGCTGCAATACAAGGCGCTGTTTTATCAGGAGATGTTAAAGATGTACTCCTATTAGATGTAGCACCTTTATCCTTAGGCATAGAAACTCTTGGTGGTGTTAATACACCTATAATTAATAGGAATACAACTATCCCTACAAAGCAAAGTCAGATTTTCTCAACAGCTCAGGATAATCAGCCTAGTGTTGAGATTCATGTAACCCAAGGCGAAAGATCAATGGCAGCTGACAATAGAACATTAGCAAAATTTATATTAGATGGTATATCTCCCGCGCCTAGGGGCATTCCTCAGGTTGAAGTTACATTTGATATTGATTCAGATGGTATATTGAATGTCTCCGCAGTTGATAAAGCAACTAATAAAGAGCAAAAAATTAAGGTTGAAGCTTCATCAGGCTTATCATCTGATGAAATTGATGAAATGGTAAAAGATGCTGAATCTAAAGCAGATGAGGATAAAACTAAAAAAGATTTGATCAACGAAAGAAATTCTCTTGATCAACTTATTTATGCAACTGAAAAAGCAGTTAATGAAAATAATGATAAAATTAACGATGATGAAAAAAAGGATATTGATTCTGCCTTAGAAAAAGCGAAAGAGGTTGTAAAATCTGATAGCATTGATGATATAAAATCTGCTTCAGAAGAATTAACAAAAGTATCTCATAAATTAGCTGAAAAAATGTATGCTGAGGCATCTAAATCCCAGGAAAATGAAACTGATAAAGATGAGGATAATAATAAAGAAAAAAAAGATGAGAAAGAGGATGTTATTGACGCTGAATTTACAGATAAATAGTTGTAAATAAGATATTTGATGTTAACATTTCAGACTATGAAAAAAGATATTCATCCAAATGCAAGAAAAGTTCTTTTTAAAGACATTACTACAGATCAAAACTTTATAATTGATTCTTGTGTTGAAACAGATGAAAAAATAACATATGAGGATGTTGAATATCCTCTTGTTAAAGTCGAGATATCAAGTTCATCACACCCTTTTTATTCTGGAAAAGAGAGAAGTGGTGGAACTACTGGAAGAATTGAAAAGTTTAATAAAAAATATAAGTTAAAACAGTAAAAATGGCATCTGTTATTGGCCAAAACCCTCTATTTAGAGATCCAAATTATAATCTGTCATTAAAGCCAAATATACATGAATCTGCATTTATAGCTCATAATTCCACAATTATTGGAAATGTTGAGATTGGAGAATATTCATCGGTTTGGTATGGCTGTATACTCAGAGGAGATAATAATTATATAAAAATAGGTGATAGGACCAATATACAAGATGGTACAATTGTTCATATTGATTCGAACAAATACCCTACACATATTGAAAACGATGTCACAATAGGCCATGGATGTATAATTCATGCATGTACAATGCGTAGTAGAATTTTAGTAGGAATGGGTGCAATAGTTTTAGATGGTGCTGAGGTTCGATGTAATACAATTATTGCCGCGGGATCATTAGTTCCTCCTGGTATGTATTTAGAGCCTGGATCTTTATATATGGGATCACCTTGTAAAAAAATAAGACCTATAAATGAGGATGATTATAAGTTAATCATTGAATCCTCTAAGAATTACATAGTAAATTCAAATTTACACAAAAAATATAATGAAAGCAGCTGCGATTGATTTAGGAACAAATGCATTCAGATGTTTAATTAGAGACATAGATTCTAATAATAACAATGAAATGAAATTTAGACATGTTGTTGGATTAGGAAAATTCTTAGATAAAAACAATAGATTAAATTTACCCAATAAGTACTATAATGCTTTAGATAATATCTTTAATATTATTCATCAAAATTATGTAAAAAAAATATATGTAGTCGGTACTAGTGTTTTTAGAGATTCTATAAATAAAAATGAAATACTTTTAGATTTTAAAAAAAGATATCACCAAAAATTGAATATAATAAGCCCTGGTATTGAAGCCGAGCTTACTTCTTTAGGAGTAAATTCTTTATTTGTAAACCCTGAATCTGATAAAATTATTGTAGATATTGGAGGCGGTAGTACAGAAATAATTTTTATGTCTCAACAAAAAATAATAAATTTTTATTCATTAGATTTAGGTGTTGTGAGATTATATAAAAAGTTTAATGAAATAAATATTTTTTCATTCGAAAAAATTAAACAAATAAAAAATTTTGTTAAAAAAATAATTCAAGAATCAAATATATCACTAAATAAAATTGTAAAATATCAAATAGTTTTTAATTCAGGTACATCAACTACCTTAGCCGCGATATCAAAAAATCTAAAAAACTATGATAGTAAAATTATTAACCAAGCTAACTTATCTATCACAGAAACTTATAGAATGTTGAATATGCTAGCAAATAAGACTGCAAAACAAAGACTTTTATTAAATGGAATAGAAAAAGGAAGAGAAGAGGTTATTGTATATGGGATAATAATATTAACTACAATAATGGAATATTTTAGTAAATTACAGTTTTTAGTCTCTGATAAGGGTGTTTTGGAAGGTATTTTTGAAAAATACATTGAGATTTAAATTTTTATGACTATATTAAAAATGGAGTCACAGTATGAGTGAAAATAAAAATTTGGAACAAAAAGAAAACAGCAAAAAAGAAGAAAATAAATTAGTTTTTAAATCCTTTTCCGACTTTAAAAGTTTTATCGAAGGTTCCGAGTATACAACTGTATCTAGTAGTAAAAATGAAATTGTATTTAAATTTAATGATAGCGATAAATTTACTAATTTTTTTACAATTGTAAATGATGAGGATACCGAAGCTTTTTTAAAATTAAAAGATGATTTAGAAGCCGCAAAAAAAGAATTAAATGAAAAATTATTAAGATTAGCGGCTGAATTTGAAAACTATAAAAAAAGAAATTTAATTGAAAAAAAACAAGCTACATATGTTGCTAAAGAAAATATGTTAAGAGATCTCTTATTTTTTATCGATAATTTTGAAAGGGGTCTTAACCTATATGAGAACTCACAAAAAGATACTGATTTTTTCAAAGGAATGAAAAGTGTAGAAAAAGATTTTCAAAACTTTTTAGAAAAAAATAATATAGAAAAAATCAATATAACTACCGGGGACGATTTTGATCCAAACTTCCATCAAGCTTTAGAGCTTAAAAAATCGGAGAAATTTGATTCAAATAAAATATTAGAGGTTATTCAAACTGGTTATAGTTTGGATGATAAGCTTTTGAGGCCATCTTTAGTTATTGTATCTTCAGGAGCTGATAATGAGTAAAGATTATTATTCAGTTTTAGGTATTGATAGAACATCAAATGAAGAGCAAATTAAAAAAGCTTACAAAAAATTAGCACTTAAATATCATCCAGATAGAAATAAAAATGATAAAAATGCAGAAGAAAAATTTAAAGAAATTAATGAGGCTTATCAAGTTTTAGGTGACCAAGAAAAAAAATCGCAATATGATACTTTTGGGACAGTCAATCCAGGAGCTGGTGGCGGAGGCTTCTCAGGTGGTTTCCCTGGTGGTTTTCCTGATTTAGATGATCTTATAAACGATTTTTTTGGTGGAGGAAGATCTAATTCCAGAAGATCAAGAAGAGAAAATTCTCAGTACAAGGGTCGAGATCTTAGATTTGATGTATCTATATCTTTTGATGAAGCTGTTAAGGGAATTAAGAAAAATATTTCGTTAAGAAGAGCAAGGACATACAAAGTATGTAAAGCATGTAACGGAACTGGTGAGCTTAATTATTCACAAGGCATGTTTTCAGTCAGCAGAACCTGCGGTTCTTGCGGTGGAGCAGGTGCTTTCGCAGATGATACCGAGAACAAGAAATTAGAAGTAAAAATTCCAGCAGGTGTCGATAATGGTACAAGATTAAGAATGTCAGGTGAGGGTGATGCAGGAATAAACAATGGACCAAGTGGAGATTTATATATAGATATTACTGTTGATGATCATCCTTTTTTTAAAAGAGAAGATGAGAATATTCTTTGCGAGGTTCCAATCAGTATTTCTAATGCGGTTTTAGGAGGAAGTATTGAAATACCAACATTAGAGGGAACTTCAGATTTAAAAATTCCCGCGGGTGTTCAGCCTGGCCAGTTAATGAGATTAAAAGGCAAGGGTATTAAAATTCTAAATAGAGAATCTTTTGGTGATCTTTATGTAAAACTCAATATTGTTATACCTAAGACAGTTAATAGCAAGCAAAAAAAATTACTTGAAGAATATCAAGTTGAGGTTGAAAAGGACTCTAAAAATCCATTCTCAGAATATATCAATAAGGTTAAAGAATTTTTTGAATAATTATCCACCAGCAATTGCGGGGATAATTGAAACAGTGTCATCTTGTTTAATTGTGGATTCTGGACCTTCAAGAAATCTAATGTCTTCATCATTAATATATATATTAATAAATTTTCTTATTGATCCATCAGGTTCACAAACTTTATTTTTCATCCCTGGAAACTGATTATCTAAATCATCCATTAGTTCGCTTACAGTTTTTGCTTCTGAATTAACCTCATCTTTTTCATTAGTTAGCCTTCTTAATGGTGTTGGTATTCTGACTAAAGCCATAATCTATTCTCCTTAATATTTAATTTCATTAAATTCTTCTAATTTTGCATTAATTATATCCGGTTTTTTTATTTTATTTATCAATGGATCTTGAGTTTTTAAACCATTACCGGTTATAACCAAAACTAAATCTTCATCTTTATTAATTTTTCCATTTTCTAGCATTTTAATTGTACAACCTAATGTCACTCCACCAGCAGTTTCTGTAAATATTCCTTCAGTTTCTGCCAATAGTTTCATCGCATTTACAATTTCCTCATCTGAAACATCTTCAGAGTAAGAATTTATATCATTTAACAAGTTTATTGCATTTATACCATCTGCAGGATTACCAATTGCTAAGGACTTTGCAATTGTATCGGGTTTGACGGGTTTAAATGATTCCCACCCATTTTTTACAGCAGTGGATATTGGTGAGCATCCTGATGCTTGAGCACCATAAATTTTTGTATTGTTATCCTCAACCAAGCCTAAGTCAACTAATTCTCTAACTGATTTATATATTTTAGTTAATAAAGATCCAGAGGCCATACATACAACAATATTTTTAGGAGCTTTCCATCCAAGTTGTTCTATAATTTCGTACCCAACAGTCTTAGAACCTTCTGCATAATAAGTTCTGAGATTTATATTTACAAAGCCCCATTTATTAGAACCAATAACTTCTGTACATAATCTATTAACATCATCATAGCTCCCTTTGACACCTATAACATTTTTTCCATATATAGATGTCCCAAGAATTTTGGCCTCTTCAAGATTTGATGGGATGAATATAAAACTATTAAGGTTGGCTGCCGCTGATTGCGCAGCAACAGAATTTGCTAAATTACCTGTTGATGCACAGCCAACTGTATCATATCCAAGCTCTACAGCTTTAGAAAGAGCTACTGCAACAACTCTATCTTTGAAAGATAAAGATGGAAAATTGACTCCATCATTTTTAATATATAAGTTTTTTACACCTAGAATTCTTGCAAGATTATTTGCTTTGATAAGTGGAGTAAAGCCAGTATTAAGTCCTACAGTTGGTTCATTATCTAAAGGTAATAATTCTTTATATCTCCACATATTCTTAGACCTTTTTGAAATTTTATCTATTGTTAATTCTTTTTTAATCTTGTCATAATCGTAACTTGGCTCAAGAGGTCCAAAGCAATCATCACAAACGTATAAGGCTTGTTTATCAAATTCACAAGCGGGACTACAATCTTTACATTTTAAACAAGTTACAAAAGACATAAAATGCTCCTAATAATCATGTAACTCGAAGAGGAAAGATTTTGAGTAAAACCTTTTCTCCGTTTAGCATTTATTTAAAGTCGTTGCAAGTAGAGTTAAATGACGACCTTGAGAATTATAATAAATTAATAAGAAAAAAACAACAAAAAGATTTAATTATGAAAGGTATAATAGATTTATGTATGAAAAAATAGAAGAAAAAGGTCTGAATATTTATAGATTTCTGGTCGAGAATAGTGATAGAAATATTAACTATATAATAGAGTGCCCCAGAACTAGAGATTGTGTAATAATTGACCCTCTGGATAAAGATTCTATGGATAAAATTATAAACAATAATGATTTGAATCCTAAACTAGTTTTAAATACGCATGCACACCCCGACCATATTGCATATAATTCATATTTTATGGATAAATATAAAATAAAATTAAATGCACATAATATTTGTAAAGATTTATTCTCGCAAGAATTTGATAACATATTTGAGAATGATATTGTTAAAATTGGGGATTTAAGAATTAAGGTTTTACATACACCTGGACATTGCCCTGAACATATATCTTTTATAGTAAATAATTATGTATTTTGTGGAGATACTATATTTGCATGCGGAGTAGGTAATGTGAGGTTTCGCGGAAATGCATCTATGCTATTTAGAACAATTCACCATAAAATGAAGAGTCTGCCTGATAATCTAAAATTATTACCAGGACATGATTATTTAGAAAATAATTTGAAATTTCTAGATTCAATAATTTTTGATGATAATGATTTTGCATCAGATATAAAAAATTTTTTATTAGATTGTAAAAGTACCGGACTTTCAGAAATCAAAGATATTGGATTCGAAAAAAAATATAATCCTTTTTTTAGGATTGATGAATTTTCTTTTTTAGATTTGCTTAAGGCATCAGATAAATTTAGTGATTTGAATATGGAAGAAAGATTTAAATTGCTGAGAGATATGAGAGATGAGTGGTAATAAAAATGAAAAAATCAAAAATTTTTAAAGAACTTGATACTTTATGTAAAAATGAAATTATGCTCATGGATGGACCTCTGGGCACCATGGTTCAAAAATATAAATTACAGGAAGAAGACTATAGAGGAGATTTGCTAAAAAATCATATCTTAGATTTAAAAGGTAATAATGAAATACTAAATATTACACGCCCTAACATTATTAAGGAAATTCATAAATCTTATATTAACTCGGGATCTAAAATTATAGAAACAAATACTTTTGGAGCAACATCAATAGCACAATCTGACTATAAATTAGAACACCTTGTTGAGAAAATGAATATAGAATCGGTAAAGGTTGTAAAACAAGCTATAGATGAGTCAAATAGTGATATTGATAAATCAAAGATTTTTATTGCTGGAGCTATGGGACCAACTAATAGAACTGCCTCAATTTCGCCTGATGTCGAGGATCCAGGAAAAAGGAATGTAACTTTTGACGAACTTGTAAACGCATATTATCTTCAAGCAAAAAGTTTGTTAGACGGCGGTGTTGATATATTTCTTCCAGAAACAACTTTTGATACATTAAATCTTAAAGCTGCTTTATTCGCATTAGAAAATCTGTTTGAAGAGGTCGGTGAGAGATTCCCAGTATTCATTTCAGTAACTTTTTCTGATAAGTCTGGAAGAACCTTGTCTGGCCAAACTATTAGAGCGTTCTGGGAATCAATAAGGCATTCAAATCCTTACTCTGTTGGCATGAACTGTGGTCTTGGTGCTGAATCTTTAATGGGATATGTGAAAGAACTGAAAAATTATGCAAATTGCAAAGTGCTTTGCTATCCAAACGCTGGGCTACCAAATCCTTTATCAGACACAGGTTATGATGAATTGCCCGAGGATACCGCTAAAGCTTTAACTCCATATTTTGAAAATAATATTTTAGATTTTGTGGGTGGGTGCTGTGGCACTACTCCTGATCATATCTTTGAAATTTCTAAGGTTTTAAAAAATTTTAAGCCTATAATTTCAGCTCCTAGAAAAATGCTTCCTGCTTTTAGTGGTCTTGAGCCTCTAGAGCTGAATAATGTAAATAATTTTTTTGTAATTGGCGAAAGGACCAATATTACGGGCTCCCCAAAATTCTCTAAGTTAATTAAAGATGAAAATTATGAGGAGGCAATGGAGATAGCTAAGCAACAGGTTCAAAATGGAGCTCATATTATTGATATTAATTTTGATGAAGGTATGTTGGATGGTGAGAAATGCATGCAGAAATTTTTAAATCTGATTGCTTCAGATCCTGACATAATAAAAGTTCCATTGATGATAGATAGTTCAAAATTCAGTGTCATCGAATCTGGATTAAAATGTATTCAAGGTAGAGGTATCGTTAATTCTATTAGTCTAAAGGAGGGTGAAGAAGAGTTTCTCAAACAGGCTAAAATAATACAGAAGTATGGAGCATCAGTGGTTGTCATGGCCTTTGATGAAAGCGGTCAAGCAACAGAAACTGAATCAAAAGTTAATATATGTAAAAGAGCTTATGACCTACTAATCAATGAGCTCCATTTTAATTCAACAGAAATTATTTTTGATCCAAACATATTAACTATTGCAACTGGTATTGAAGAGCATAAAAAATATGCAATTAATTTTTTAGAAAGTATTCCAAAAATTAAAGAATTATGTCCTGGCGCGATGGTGAGCGGTGGAATTAGTAATTTATCGTTTGCATTTAGAGGCAATAATAAAGTAAGAGAGGCCATGCATTCAGTGTTTTTATATCATGCAAAAAAAGCGGGACTAGATATGGCTATTCTTAATGCAGGAATGCTTGAAGTCTATGAAGAAATAGATGAAAAACTTCTTAAGTTAATAGAGGATGTGATTTTCGACAGAGAGGAATCTGCCACAGAAAATTTAATTGAGTTTGCAAGTTCGGTGGGATCCAGTTCAAATGGAATCAAGAAAACTGAAGATTGGCAGTCTATGGATTTGAAGGATAGAATTTCCCATCAAATCATAAAAGGTATAACAACTAATATTGAAGAAGACGTAGAAGAAGCTAGAGGTTTATATGACTCTCCATTAGAAATTATTGAAGGACCTCTGATGGATGGTATGAAGTATGTTGGAGACCTTTTCGGAGAAGGAAAAATGTTTCTTCCTCAAGTTGTTAAAAGTGCAAGAGTTATGAAGAAGGCCGTGAATTATCTCGAGCCTTTTATGGAAAAAGATAAAGTTAAGGGTACCTCGGCTGGTAAAATGTTAATCGCAACAGTTAAGGGTGACGTTCATGATATAGGTAAAAATATTGTATCTGTTGTTGCTCGTTGTAATGGATTTGATGTTAGAGATCTAGGAGTGATGGTTAATTATGATACTATTCTTGAAAATATTAATGATTTTAAGCCAGATGTTGTTGGCATGAGTGGCTTAATAACTCCATCTTTAGATGAAATGATAAGTAATTTAGATAAATTAAATTCAGACGGCTACAATCTTCCAGTGTTGATAGGTGGAGCTACTACTAGCAAAGCACATACGGCGATAAAAATGGCACCAAATTATGAGAAAGGAGTAGTGGTACACGTTCCTGATGCATCATTGGTTGTTGGTGTTTGTAGGGAACTACTTAATGAAGAAACCTCTCATAAATATATTGATAATTTAAAAGAAGATCAAGCATCAACAATGAAAAGGTATAAAAATTCAAAAAAGATAAATTTTGTGGATATCGAAGAGGCTAGGTCTAAGAAATTTAAATTAAATGAAAATAATATCCTTAATATGACAAAGAACTTTAATGTGAATGAATGGACATTCGATATAAATTCTTTAAGAGAATATATTGATTGGTCACCTTTTTTTTGGGCATGGGAGATAAAAGGTAATTTTCCAAAATTATTAAAATCTCCAAAATATTCTAAGCAAGTCAAAGAACTATTTGATGATGCGAATAAAATGCTAGATATTTTATCAAAGGAAAAAAATATTAATATTAGAGGATTGTCTCAGAATTGGAGGGCTTATAGTCAAGATGAATCTGTAATCTTGATTGATTATATTACAACTAAGAAGGTTGAAGAATTTAATTTTCTAAGACAGCAGGTTAAAAAAAGTAAATTAAAAGAAATATATTACTCACTTTCAGACTTTATTTCACCAAATTTAAATTCAGAGGATGTCATAGGAGCATTTGTTGTGACAGCAGGTCAAGAAATTGAGGATTTTGCTAGTAAATTTGAAAAGTCAGGAGATGATTATTCTTCTATTCTTATTAAAGCTCTGGCCGATAGGCTCGCTGAGGCATCTGCAGAATTACTTCATGAAAAAATGAGAAAAGATAATGGATCAAATGAGGATTATTCTAATGATGAGCTTATAAAAGAAAAATATTCAGGAATAAGACCAGCACATGGATATCCCGCATGCCCTGATCATTCTGAAAAAGATAAGATTTGGAGATTACTAGATGTAGAGAATAAATTGAATGTTAGTCTTACCGAGAACTATGCGATTTATCCCCCTTCTTCTATCTCAGGGTTGTATTTTTATAATCTTGATGCTAAATATTTTAGTGTGGGCAAAATAAATAATGATCAATTTAAACATTATGCTGAGAACTCAAATATAAGTATAAAAAAACTAAAAAGTATTTTACAGAATAATTTAGATAATTAGATGGATTTAAAAGAAGAGCTAGTTAATAAACTTAAAACTAAACAATTAATAGACGAATGGTTAAAATCCTATCAAAATGCAATAAACGTTCTTAATAGTTCATATATTGATGAAGATTCAATTAAAATTTTCTTATTATCCTCGAACGAAATAGTACATTTTAATAATTTTGTTAATATTTTGTACAAAGATTCAAAATTACCTACATCTAAAAATAAATATTATAAAAAAATTTTTAAATATTCGATTGGAGAATCTATTGATGGAAGATCAAAAAAATCCCCTATTAAAGAATTTCCAATTGGTGACTGGTTAGAATGTCTACATGTTATAACAATGTGGTTAAGTGAAAAAAATGATTCTGCATCCCTTGATGCAAAAATTGAATATATTGGCTGTTCAGCAGAATTAAATGTAGATGGTGGGATGAATAATCTTAAGGATATAGTTAAAAATTTTCTTAATGATTATGGATTTGAAAATAAAGATATTTAAAATAATCATAATTAGCTAAATTCATCAACTATATTATTAATATTTTTAAATAGTTGGTTTCTCGTTACCTGTTTCCCAGTCCCAAATTTGATTGCATTTTGCTTTAAATTCTCATTAACATGAGGATAGTATCCAATCGAGACTATATCTCTATTTTTAATTAAATTCTTTAATTCGATCGATTTTGCAAAATCGTCTGAAAAATCAACTATCATCAATAAAAAGTTTTTATCTAAAAGTATATCTTCAATTTCTTTTCGGTTCTTTATCTGAATAAGACTATATTTGTTAACATTAATTTTTGATTTGAGTTTAGAAAAATACATAATATCTTTTGTTACAACTGGTATAATCATATTTAATTTTTACTTTTATTATGTGCAAATTCAATACTATATCTTTAGACGCAGCTGACACATTATTCTTCATAAAAAAAGGTTTAGGAAATACTTATTATGAAATCTTGAAAAAATATACGGATAAGTTTAAACCAAAAGAAATTTCAGATTGTTTCAAAAAATATTTTAATTCAAGACATGGTCTTTATTTTAGTGGACTCCAAGGGCCTGAGTTGGAAAATGCGGAAAAGGATTGGTGGTATAGACTCGTAAAAGATATCTTTGATGATTTAGGTATGTTTGATTCATTTGATGATTATTTTAATGAGCTTTATAAGCATTTTGAATTTGATGCCTGGGAGATCTATGATGATACTATTCCATTTCTACAAGAGCTAAAGGGAAGGGGATTTAAAATAATTATCACCTCTAATTTTGATTCAAGGATATTTAAAGTTTGCGATGGATTTGGAATATCACCTTATATAAACCATTTTACTATCTCATCTCAATCTGGTTGTGCAAAGCCTGATAAAGATTTTTTTCTTAAATCATTGTATGACTCGGGATCAGACATCAAAACCACAGTACACATAGGGGATAACCCCGAACTAGATTATAAGGCTTGTAAGAGGATCGGACTCAAAGCTTTTTTGATCGATAGAGATGAAAAAATTAATGGAGATTATGTGATAAATTCTTTATCATCAGTTCTAAGGAAAATATGAAATCATGAATCCTAATCTTCTAGCATTAATAGTAGCTGCGATTTGGGGCTTGGCACCAATTTTTGAAAAAATGAGCCTTAAAGAACTAAATCCAATGCTAGTCTTATTTGTAAGGTTTATTTTAGTAACATGCTTAATTCTCCCTTTTTATCTTACATCAAATAATTTTTCCAGTATTGTATCGTTAAATCTGAAAAACATATTATTGATTTTAATTCCTGGAGTTTTAGCTGTTTTAGGAATTTACTTATATTTTAATGCTTTAGTTGGAAGTTCGGCCAGTAAAATTGTACCTTTGACAGCAACTTACCCCCTTTTCACGTGTTTTTATGGATATTTATTTTTAAAAGAGGAGATAACTTTAGAAACAATAATAGGCACAGCATTAATAATATTAGGTGTATTTGTACTAAATTATAGTGATTATTTCAAGCCTTAATTAGACCTTTTTTTGCAATATATGAAGTGAAGTAAGAAATAATTAAATTCGCTCCAGCTCTTTTTATTGATAATAAAGATTCTAAAATTGCATCATCTAAATCAATAATATTATTTTTCGATGAGCAAATAAGCATAGAATATTCACCGCTTACTTGATAAGCAACCACTGGAAGATATGTATTAGCTTTAACTTTTGAAATAATATCAAGATAAAAAATTGCAGGCTTAATCATTAACATATCAGCCCCTTCAGCTTCATCCTCTATAACTTCTTTTAAAGCTTCATCAGAATTTGCAGGATTTATTTGATAGGTTTTTTTATCACCCGATTTTGGTGCAGAATTTAGGGCATCCCTAAAAGGCCCATATAGCGATGAACAATATTTGGCTGCATATGATATTATTCCAACATATTTAAAATTTTCTTTATCTAAATTATTTCTAATTTTCAGAATTCTTCCATCCATCATATCAGATGGAGCAACAAAATCTGCACCAGATTTAGCATGTAAAATTGCTTGTTTTACTAAAATATCAACAGTCTTATCATTTAATATTTTTCCATTATGGAGTATGCCATCATGGCCATCAGAGTTATAAGGATCAAGCGCAATATCAGTAATGAGAATTAGCTCTGGGAATTGTTTTTTTATTTCTTTAATAGCATTTGGTATTAATCCTTTTGGGTTGAGTGCTTCAGTCGCATTTTTATTCTTTTTATTTTCTTCTATCGAAGGAAATATAATTACACTTTTAATACCCATGGAAATCATTTTTTTAATATCTTTTATCTGAAGATCAATTGATTTTCTTTCAATTCCATCCATTGTTTTAATTTTTTCTCTTTTATTTTTACCACTAATTAAAAAAATCGGTTGAATTAAATTCTCTAAGTGAAGCTTGTTTTCACTCACCATTTCTCTTATATTTTTATTCTTTCTAAGTATCCTTCCTCTTTTAATCATCAGTAAATTATATTCACTTTTAAATTTAATTAAAGCTATGCTTTTTATTTTTTTAAATTATTATGATATACATGAAACAAGTAAAAATTGTTATTTTTGATTTTGATGGTGTTATTTTAGATTCAGAAAATTCCCACTTCATAGCCTTTAATGAAGGCTTAAAAATTCTTAATATTAATATTTCGGAGAAAGAATATTATTCAAAATATATTTCTTATGATGATAGAGGTGTTATTACTAAAGTAATTAGTGATAGAAAAGTTTCAGCATCAAATGGAGAAATTGATATGATTATAAAAAATAAAAATGACTATTTTGAATCTAGACTAATTGATAATTCAAAATTATTTCCGGGAGTTAAAGAATTAATTATTAAATTATCTAAAAACTTTATTTTATCTATTGGCTCTGGTGCAAATAGATCTGAAATAGTCAGAACATTAAAAAACAATAATATTTATAATTACTTCGATACAGTGGTTTCTGCAGATGAAGTTAACAATCCTAAACCAAATCCAGAAACTTATAATAGAGTTTTAGATAGTATAAATTCTGAATTCAATATTGATGAAATAATTGTTATAGAGGATTCACCAGGCGGAATTCAATCAGCTAAATCTGCAGGTTTAAAGTGTATAGGAATAACTAATACTTTTGATATCGAAGCTCTTCAGAAGGCCGATATTGTATTTAATAATTATGAAGATATTTTAAAATATTTACTCTCACAATAAAATTGTTTTTAGAACAATATTTGCTGATGTAATAAATTCATTCAATATTAATTTTTCATCTACAGTATGAAATTCTCTCATTCCGGTCCCAAGATTTACAGTATTTATTTTATTCTTAACAAAAAAATTGGCATCAGCTCCACCACCAGTTTCAACTATATTAGTTTTATAATTTAATTCTTGACTAGCTCTCAAAACTCTTTTAACAATTTCATTATTTTGTGAAATATTGATAGAATCATATATTCTTTCTTTTTTAAAAATTATAGAAAACTTGGGGTTAATCTTTTTATATTTTTTCTCAATTATTTTAATATTTTTTTTAATTTGGTTTAATATTTTTAATATAACAGACTCTCTATGACTTCGAATTTCACATTTTATAGATGTTTTCCCGGGTACAATGTTTATAGCAGATCCACCTTTTATTTTACCTATATTTAGCGTGGTATCTTTATAAATTCTTCCAACTTTTATCTTGCTTATAACCTCTGAAGCAATTTTAATTGAACTTAAACCTTTTTCTGGGTTTATACCAGAATGAGCTTCAATTCCTAAAATATCTATTGAAAAATAGTCGGACGATGGGCCTTTTAAGACCAATCTACTAGGACTAGTACTATCTAATACAATTCCAGATTTTGATTTTAATAATTTATAGTTTAAAAATTTTGCTCCAAGAAGGCCAATTTCTTCGCAAGTTGTAATTGCAGCTTCTAAATTTACATGAGGATATTTTTTCTCAACTAATGTTTCAAAAATTTCTAAAATTATTGCCAACCCACTTTTATCATCGGCACCTAAGATTGTATTTCCACCACTCTCAATATGATTTTTTTTTATTATTGGCTTTATTCCATTGCCTGGCACTACAGTATCCATATGTGAAGACAGAACAAAGAATTTTTTACTATTATTATATTTTTTATATATTATTAAATTATCAACATTCGAACCAGTTAACTTTTTCGAATTATCAAATTTATACTTAAGCTTTAATTTTTTTATTTTTTTTTCAATGTAATTCGCTACATTTTTTTCATTTCTAGATTCGCTATCTATTTTTACTAATTCAGTAAAAGTCTTTATTAGTCTTTTTTCATTAATCATATGTGCCTCTCCCTTCCTATTAATTGCAAACAGCATTCATAAATTATCTCTGATAAAGTTGGATGTGGATAAACAGTATTTATTACACTTTCAATAGACAGATTATTCGACATCAGGATATTAAGCCCCGAAATCATTTCTGTTGCTCCTCTACCTATTATGTGTGCTCCTAAGATCTTGAGGTTTTGATCAACCATTATTTTGCAGAAACCTCGATTTTCGCCCTGCGCAATTGATTTTCCATTAGATTTGAAGGGTGTGATAGCTTTTTTGAAATTAATTTGATTCTTTAACAAACTGTCCTCAGTGCTTCCTATACTTGCAATTTCAGGTTGACAATAAATACAACTTGGAACTGAAATTCTATTATTTTTTCTATCATCATAAATATAATCCATAATTCTAAAGCCATCAAAACTTGCCCTGTGAGCAAGCATTGGACCTTCTATAACATCACCAATGGCAAAAATATTTTCAATGTTAGTTTTGTATTTTATATCAGTAATTATAAAACCTTTATTATTTATCTTTATATCTAGAAGTTCTATATTCATCCCTTTCGTTAAAGGCTGCCTTCCAGTAGCTACCAAAATTTTTTCATATATAAATTGATCATTATTAATACTTACTTCAGCATTAGTTTTATTTATTTTATTGATATTCACTTTTGAATTCTCTTCTATTTTTATACCCTTAGCTTTAAAATTTTTCTTTAGTTCGTTTATTATTTCAGTATCCATTGCACTTAAAAGCGACTTTTGATCTTCTACAATGGTTACCTTAGAGCCTAAGGAACTAAAAAAAAATGCAAATTCAACACCTATATATCCACCGCCAACAATTAAAATATTTTTAGGTAAATTTGAGAGTTGTAATATACCATCACTATCATAAATAATTTTATTATCTGGAATTATTTCTTTTGGGTTTTTAGGAATTGAGCCTGTTGAAATTATAAAAATATCAGAATTGTATATCTCTTCTGTATTATCTCTTAAAACTCCAACAGTTCTTTGTCCTTTAAATTTAGCGTTTCCATTTATATACGTGATTTTTTTATTATTTATTAAATATTCTAATCCACTCAATAATCTTTTAATATTTTTCTGGCTATTTTTTATTATTTCTTCAAAATTTATTGATAAATTAGAAATATTAAAAAGCTTATTCTGATTTTTTAAAATATCTGAATACAGCTCAGCACTTTTTAAAAGTGATTTAGTTGGTATACATCCTAGATTTAAGCATGTTCCCCCTAAAGTTTTCTTTTCAATCAGCAAAACTTTTAATCCTCTTCGTTCAGCTTCAATAGCAGCAGTATACCCACCTGGTCCACCGCCAATTATACAAACGTCAAAATTATTCATTTGATAATTTAATAATTTCTCCATTTATGAATTTTGATTCTCTTGATATTAACATTTTAATCGCATTAAAAATTTGCATGGGCTTTATCCATTTATAAAAATTAGCATCTGGCATTTCTAATCTATTTGATGGAGTATCTATTGTGTCTGTCATTATAGAATTGACTCTAATATCATATCTTTGGAATTCTATAGCCATTGATTTTGATAAATTTAGTAGAGCTGCTTTTGAACTACTATATGCGCTGACCCCAGTAGTTGGTTTTTCTGCATATGGCGTTAACATGTTTATGATACTTTTGTTATGAGAAGTTAATAAAATTTGTGGAGAATGTTTGCAAATATTAAAAACACTATATAAATTTATTTCCATCATTTTTTTAACATCTTCTATATTAGAACTTATAAAGTCTTTGTATATAAATCCACCGACTAGGTTTACTATCGAGTTGAAATGTAATTTTTCAATTTTGAATTCGTTAGTCATTTTAATTATATCTTTTTCAGACAACAAATCACATTTTATTGGATTGATAAATTTAGAATCATCTTTACTGAGTGAGTCTAATTCTTTTTGATATTTATACGTAGTATAGATTATATAATTATTTTTCTTTAGTAGGGGTATGATTTCACGACCAAGATTACCTGTAAGTCCAGTAAAGAGTATTTTATGTTGTTGATCCACTTTTTTACTCTATCATAGTATTATTTTTAATAAAATTACAAAAGATTTAAGTGTATTATAAACTTATGGATATGCAAATTAGAGCAGAAACTCCTAGGGCGAAGAAGGGATGGGGGATGGGTTCTACAATGATGTCGGGTGATTCAAAAATAAGAGGGGTAAAACTTTTAATAACTGAGTATAGAGATATAGAAGATAAGAATGTAAAGATAATCAAAAGACTTGGTGAGGTTTTTAGTAAAAATTTGACGGATTATGATGAAATAGAGATTACATTTGAGGATTATGGATTAAAAATGGTTAAAACAATAAAGCAAGAAAATTACAATACAGACATATGGGACAAGTGGGTTCTTTTTTCAAGAAAAATTTATGATAATATGAATAAAGTTTTGATGGGGAATTAATTGAGCAAAGATTATAGTGAAACATTAAACTTACCAAAAACTGATTTTCCCATGAGGGCAAATCTACCTCTGAATGAACCTAAATTGATAGAGTATTGGAATGATATTGATTTATATAATCTTCTTCAATCAAAGTCCGGTGAGCTCTTTGAATTACACGATGGCCCACCTTTTGCTAATGGCAAGATCCATATGGGACACTGTTTAAATAAAGTCCTAAAAGACATAATAATTAAATTTAATTCTATACTAGGAAAATCCATTAGATATGTTCCAGGCTGGGACTGTCATGGACTTCCAATTGAACACCAAGTAACAAAAAAACTTAAATCTAAAGATATTACTAAGTTGGAAATTAGGAATTTATGTAAAGAATATGCAATGAAATTTGTTAATAAGCAAAAAGAAGAATTCATCAGACTAGGCGTAATATCTGATTGGAATAATCCTTATCTAACTATTAATTCTAACTTTGAAGCTAATCAAATTTCTGTTTTCTCTGATATGTTTTTGAAGGGATATATTTATAGAGGAATGAAGCCAGTTAATTGGAGCCCTAGCTCCCAAACTGCACTTGCCGAGGCTGAACTCGAATATCCTGATAATCATATTTCAAAAAGCGTTTATGTAAAGTTTCCAGTACTGAAAAAATCATATCCAAATGAAATTAAGGAATCCTCTGATAATCTTAACTTTCTTGTATGGACAACTACTCCTTGGACATTGCCAGCAAATAAAGCTTTATCTTTAAACCAAGATTTTGTTTATGGTATATATGAAATAGGGAATGAACAATTTATTATTGAATTAGATCTTGCCATTAAATTGAATGAGAAAAGTGATTTAAATTTAAATAAAATCAATGAAATTTCTGGAAAGAAATTGCTAGAAATGAAATATTTATCTCCTCTAACTCAGGAGGAGTGTAGTGTTTATAATGCTGAATACGTAACTAAAGATACAGGGACAGGAATAGTACATACTGCACCTGGCCATGGTATAGATGACTACAACACTGGTATTAAAAATAATCTCGATATTTTTTCCCCTGTTGATAAGTATGGAAAATTTACTGATGATGTCCGAGCAGAATTACAAGGATTAAGTGTTTTGAGTGAAGGAAATCTTAAAGTGATAGAGTTGCTAGACAATGAAAATTATTTATTTTTTTCTGAAGATTATAATCATAAATATCCTTATGATTGGCGAACCGGTAAGCCAACTATTTTTAGATCAACTTATCAATGGTTTGCATCTGTAGATAAGTTTAGAGAACAAGCACTTGCCGAAATTGAAAAAGTTAAATGGTATCCAAGCCAGTCTATGAAGCGAATAAAGTCTATGGTAAATGAAAGATCGGACTGGTGCATATCAAGGCAGAGATCATGGGGTTTGCCAATACCAGTTTTTTATTATAAAGAATCAAATGAAACTTTTATAGATAAAGAGATATTAAATAAAATTATAGATATTTTTAAAGCTGAAGGATCAAACTCATGGTGGGAAAAAGAAATTGACTATTTTTTACCTGATAAATATAAAAATCATTCAGAGAAACTAGTCAAAGGAACTGATACATTAGATGTTTGGTTTGATTCCGGTTCCTCTTGGAAGTCGGTATTAAATGAGAAATCATATCCGGCAGATTTGTACTTAGAAGGTAATGACCAGCATAGAGGATGGTTTCAGAGTAGTTTGCTAACATCAGTAGCAACAAATGGTATTTCTCCATATAAATCTGTCTTAACTCACGGATTTGTGGTAGATAGCAAAGGCCAAAAAATGTCAAAATCAAAAAACAATGTTGTTGAACCTGATAAAATTATAAAGCAGAGTGGTGCTGACATACTAAGGCTCTGGGTTGCATCAGAAGATTATTCATCTGAGGTGAGGCTATCAGACTCAATTTTAGATGGAATCAGAGATAAATACAAAAAACTAAGAAATACTTTTAGATTTTTATTAGGAAATATCAGTGATTTTAAAGAAAAAGATTTTGTAGATTTTGAAAAAATGGAAGAAATTGATCAATGGATTTTAACAAAATTATCTAATCTGAAGAAGGACTATATAGAATGTTTTGAAAAAAACCTATTTCATCAAGGTATATCTAAAGTGTTAAATTTTACAGCAAACGAATTGAGCTCCATTTATTTAGACATACAGAAAGATATTTTATATACTTTTTCAATCAAATCTCATCAGAGAAAATCAACTCAATCCGCAATCATAAATATTTTTCGAGAAATAGCTTTAATGTTGTCACCTGTTATATCATTTACAACTGAAGAGGCTTGGAAACATTTTAATCAAAATAAATCTTCTATTTTTGAAGAGACACTTTCAAATGATTTTTATAAAGATGACGAAATAGAAGTTAAATGGGATAAATTGATGGAATATAGAACTATTTTTTTGAAAGAGATAGAAATTAAAAGAGCTGAGAAGATAATCGGAAGCTCTTTAGAAGCTAAAATTTTAGTATCATGCCCAGTTAGTCATAATGAATTTTTAAAAGAAAATCTGGTTAATCTTCAAAAAGTATTAATGGTCGCAGAGCTTGATTTGTCCGATTGTCAAAATGATGAAGTAAGATGTGATGTTGAAAAAACTAAAGCTCCCAAGTGTATAAGATGTTGGAATTATAGTTTTCAAAGAGGTCCAGATGATAAAAATATTTGCTTGAAATGTCATGAACAGCTTATTCTTTAAATTTTTAAGTTATAATATTTTTAAGTGAATACTAAAAAACATCATGTTGTTGTTATAGGAGCTGGATTTGGCGGTTTATATGCGGTCAAGCAATTTATTAATAGTGATATTGATGTAACTCTTATAGATCGTAGAAATTTTCATCTTTTTCAACCCTTACTTTATCAGGTTGCAACTGGAACTATATCCGCACCTGATATTAGTGCTCCAATAAGATCTATTTTTGGCGATAAAAAAAATATTACAGTAAGACTTGATATTGCTAATGGAATAGATCCTTATAATAGATATGTCCAAACAAGAAATCATGCAAGAATCAGATATGACGATCTAATTGTTGCGACTGGAGTTAGTCATCATTATTTTGGTAATGATGAATGGGAGAAGCATGCGCCAGGTTTAAAATCAGTTGAAGATGCATTCGAAATGAGAAGGAAAATTTTTACGGCCTTTGAACAAGCAGAAAATGAAACAGACCCTCTTAGAAGAAAGCAATTATTAACCTTTGTTATTATTGGCGGAGGACCAACTGGAGTAGAACTTGCCGGAGCCCTTGCAGATCTAGCTTTCAAAACATTAGATGGTCATTTTCATAATATTAATACAAAAAAAGAGTGTGAAATATATTTAATTGAAGCGCTACCTAATGTCTTACCTACATTTGATAATAAATTGTCTCAGATTACAAAAAAATATTTAGAAAAAATGGGAATAAAAGTTCTGACTGATTCTAGGGTCATAGAAATTACTTCTGATACAGTAGCCTTTGAAAAGAACAAGGAAAAGCAAGTTGTTGAAACAAAAACAACCCTATGGGGTGCGGGTGTTAAGGCATCTGCTTGGGGAATGATTTTGTCTGAGGCAGCTGACGCTCAGGTAGATAGAGTTGGAAGAGTTCTTGTTAAAAAAGATTTTTCCATTCCGAATTATAATAATATTTTTGTAATTGGTGATTTGGCAAGATTTCAAGACTCTAAAAATGAATTTATACCCGGAGTTGCACCAGCAGCTATGCAAGCTGGAGAGTATGTTGCAAAACTTATTAAAAATCGAGTTAATGGTGATGATTCTTTTAAAGAATTTGAGTATAAAGATAAAGGAAATCTTGCAGTTATTGGAAGAAATAGGGCAGTTGCAGACCTCGGATTTTATAAAGCTCAGGGTTTTGTTGCATGGCTTTTATGGTTATTTGTTCATATTTGTTTTTTAATAGGTTTTGACAACAAAGTCTCTGTGTTAATTAAGTGGGCTTTAAATTATTTTAATCAAGATAAAGGAACTCGCCTTATATTCGTAAAATAACAAATATGATTAGAAAAAAAAATATTTACACTAAAGGTATTACAAAAAATTTCAGAATTAGTAGATCAAAAGTAGATTTATATATAAAGTGTAAAAGATGTTTTTGGCTTGATAGGGTGAAAGGACTTGGCATGATACAGCCGCCTAGCTTTACACTAAATAATGCTGTCGATAATTTACTTAAAAATGAATTTGATTATTATCGTTCTGCTAAAAAAAAACATCCAATATTTATTAAAAATAATCTTAATATAATACCTTTCTCCCATCCTAATTTAAATGAATGGAGAGAGAATTTTAAGGGAATATCATATACTGATGCAGAATTAGATTTAGTTTTTACGGGTGCAATTGATGACCTGTGGATTAATCTAGATACTGGAAAATTAATTGTAGTTGATTATAAGGCTACTTCTAAAGAGGGAAGGATAAGTATTTCCAATAGCGGTTGGTGGCCAGCATATAAACGCCAAATTGACTTTTATAGCTTTTTATTGATTAAGAATGGTTTAGAACTTGAACCCTATGGCTTCTTTCTTTATGCCAATGCGATAAAAGATGGACTTTTTGAAAAAAATTTAAAGTTTAACTTGCAACTTATTAGGTATGAATACAACATAGATTGGATACCAAACAAAATTAAAGAATTAGCTTCAACTTTAAACAATCAAAATATGCCAGAAGGTACTCGTACTTGTGATCATTGTTCATATTTTGAAGATAGGCAAATTTCATATAGAACACTTAATTATGGACAAAATCTAGACCTATTTGATTAAGATATTTTTAAGATATTCTATTTTTTTAAAAATAAATTGTATTATAGTTGCAATATATGAAATTTTTTCTATGGACTCTAATTTTAATATCAAGCTTATTGTTTATATCTCCAGCATATAGTCTTTATAAAATTGGAATAGGCATTAAAGAAAAAGATAAAGAAGTCCTTAATGGATATATTCTTTGGGATGAACTTCAAAAAAATGTTAAAAAAGATATAAAAAGATTTTTAAAAAAAAGAGCTAAAGAGCGAAAAAAAAATATTGATAATCCAATAGATGGAATTTTTGAAGATATTAAAAGAGTTGGGGAAAAGGTCTTTGGTGGGACTGCTCTAGATATTGCGGTTGACAAGATTGTTACTCCAGAAGGTATTATAAAACTTGTAGAGCTTACTGAAAGAAAAAAAAATAGAGATAATAAAAGTAAAAATAATCAAATAGCTAAAAAAGATAATGTTAAAAGTGAAAAAAAATTATTTAATATTGAAGGCTATTCTTTAGAAACTTTTAAATTTTCAAGTTTTAAAAATTTTGAAGCAAAAATTATAACTCCTGATGGAGATATAGCTTTTAAAATGCGCTTAATATTTCCTAGATGGCATTTGTATTTTATTCAATCCGATGAATTATCTAGTAAAATTGCATCCAAAATTGAAGAATCAGTGGACTTATTAAAAAATTTAAAAAAAGGGTATAGTGATTAATAATGTCTCAAAAAAATGTTTTAAATCAAAATATTGAACTTTGTTGCACTTCTCCCATGACCGGTTTTTATAGAGATGGTTTTTGTAATACTGGTGATGAAGATAAGGGCTTACATTTAGTTTGTATTGAAGCAACTCAAGAGTTTTTAGAGTTTTCTAGAAGCGTCGGCAATGACCTTATTAAACCATTACCGGATTTTGATTTTCCTGGACTTAAGCCAGGCGATAAATGGTGTGTTTGCGCATATAGATGGTTAGAGGCATATGAAAGTAATTGTGCTCCAAATGTTTATATATTGTCTACAAATCATAAAGTTCTTAAGATAATACCTTTAGATATTCTAAAAAAATTTTCGGTTGATCTGGGGTAATGGAAAAAAAAATATCATTACTGATGCTACTAGGTTTTTTACTGGCTATTCCTTCATCATTTTTAGTCCCTGATATTGTAGTTTCTTCAAAAGTTTTTGGAGATTTATTTATATCAATTTTGAAGTTATTCGTACCTTTTATAATTTTTATTTCTATATCATATTCAATAGCGTCTTTTGATACCAACACCAATCTAAAGAAAATGATTCCTTTAACACTTATTCTTTATGTAATATCAACCATTATTTCAATTTCTTTTTCCTTAACTATTTCGACTCAAATCAATTTTCCAATGAATGAAGCATTAATATCTGAATTAAATTTTAATAATTATGAAAGGCTAGATGTTAAGGATTCAATTAAGCCCTTGGGCTTTGATATATCAGAATTTCCAACTTTAATACTTGATAGAAACCCTTTAGCAATTATGATTTTGGCTATATTCTTTGGAATTATTATAAAAATTATAAAAAACTTCAAAATAATTAATATTTTAAAAAAATTAAATAATTTTGTTCTCTCTTCAGTTCTTTATTTTATGTGGTTTGCGCCACTTGCAATTTTTTCATTATTTGGAAATTTATTAGTTTCAATAGATTATAATATTTTATTTCTTTTATTAAAATTTACTTTAGTTGCGATTACAATATTTATATCATATTTTTTATTATTTTATGGATCCATAATACAACTTTTACTAAAAGAAAATTTTTATAAATTTTTTAAAAATATAAAGAATACAATTTTTTTTGCATTTGTATCATCAAGTAGTTCCGCTACTATACCTCTTACTCTAAAAACTGCTGAGAAAAATCTTAAAATAGATAATAAAATTTGTAATTTTGTGATTCCAATAGGTGCAACTGTAAACATGGATGGATCAGCAATATACTTGGGACTGTCTGCAGTTTTTGTCTCTAGCCTTATAGGCCTCAGTTTATCATTTGATGAATATTTGCTGATCTTAATTACAGCAACTATTGGAAGTATAGGGGCGGCAGGTGTACCATCAGTAGCATTGGTTATGATGACTGTTGTGTTTACTTCAGTAGGCATACCTTTAGAAGCGATTTCATTAATCGTCGGTGTTGATAGATTGTTAGATATGTTTAGAACTGCACTTAATGTCACAGGAGATTTGGTAATAACTAAAATTGTAAATAGATTTTGTTAGCTTGTGATAAATGTTTAATTAGTTAATATTACTAAGTGTTCAGTCTAATTAAAAAAATCATAGATTTTTTAAACAATTTAGATAAAAGGGGTTCTAACGGTGGAACTGATCCTATCTCTCTAGATCCTGATTCAAAAGATAGTTTCAAAAAACTTTTTATTGTCATACCTGTTGTTCTCGCAATCTTTGCAATTTACAGTAGTTTTTATACTATAGACCCTGGGGAAGTTGGGGTAATTCAAAGATTTGGTAAATTATCAAGCTATTCTGATCCTGGTTTGCATTTAAAAATTCCAGTAGTCGACAAATTGACTGTTGTTGATGTAGAAAAAGTTCGTAGAATTGAAATTGGTTTTAGATCTGACAGATCTAGAATTAGTATTGTTCAAGAATCTTTGATGATTACCAAGGATGAAAATATTGTTGATGCTCAAGCAATTATTCAATGGAAAATTAAGGATCCTGGTAATTATTTGTTTAAAGTATGGAACGTTGAATCTACAATTAAAAGTACTGCAGAGGTAGCTTTAAGAAGTTCTATGGGTGTAACAAACATAGATGACGCTTTAACCACTGGAAGAGACCTTATTCAGTCTAATACAAGAGCCTTTCTTCAAAAACTTTTAGATTCTTATTCCTCGGGAGTTGCAATAACCGATGTAAAACTTCAAATAGTTGATCCTCCTGAAGAAGTTAAAGACGCTTTTAATGAAGTTGTTAGAGCTAAAGAAGATAAAGAGAAATTGATTAATAACGCCAAAGGATATTTTGAAGATGTTATTCCTAAAGCTAGAGGAGAAGCTGAGAAAATGATAAGGCAATCTGAAGCTTATCGTGAACAAAGAATTTCTAAAGCCCAAGGTGATGTTGCTAGGTTTAACCAAATATATTCAGAATATAGAAAAGATAAAGAAACTACCAAAACTAGAATTTATTTAGAAAAGATGGAATCAATTCTTCAGAGACCCAAGAAAGTTATTGGTACGGATTCAGCCAGTGGTTCACTAAACCTATTGCCATTAAATGAGGTCTTCAAGGATTAGTATGAAAAAGTTTTTACCCATATTGCTTTTGATTTTTGTATTATCTCCAACTTTTTTATTTGTTGTTGATGAAACTCAACAGGCTATTATTACGGAGCTTGGTGAATTTAAAAGAACAGTTAGTAAACCTGGATTAAGTTTTAAAAAGCCTTTTATTGAGAAGGTAACAAAGTTTGATAATAGAATCTTATCAACTGATGCCCCTCCTGGTGAATATTTAACATTAGATAAAAAAAGATTAGTCGTTGATTTTATAGCTAGATGGAAAATTGTTGATCCTTTAGTATTCTTTAAATCCGTTAATAACCTTTTTAGTGCAAATTCAAGGATTGAAGATATTGTTTTTTCTGAAATGAGAGAAGAATTGGCTACGCATAATATTAATGAAGTTATAGCTGAAAATCGTGAATTAATTATGGATGAAGTAAAAATAGGTAGTACAGAAAGACTCAAAGATTTTGGAATGGAATTAATTGATGTAAGGATTAAAAGAGCTGATTTGCCTAGCGAGGTTCAAAGAAGTGTTTTTGATAGAATGATTGCTGAAAGATCTAGAATTTCAAAAAGATATAGATCTGAAGGTGAGGAAGAATCTGCTAAAATTCGTGCACAAACTGATAAAGAACGTGAGATAATTTTAGCTGATGCATATGCTACAAGTGAAGAAATAAAAGGTGAGGGCGACAAGGTAGCTACAAAAATTTATTCAGATTCGTATTCTAAAGATCCTAGTTTTTATGAATTTTTTAGAAAGTTAGATGCTTATGATAAAATCATTGATGGTAAATCTATAATTTTTTTACCAATCGATTCTGATTTGCTAAATTTACTTAAAAATAAGGATTAATTCTTTGGATACTTTCAGTCATGCCCTTTGGGGCAAAGCTTTATTCGGTTATAAAAAATATCTTTATCTTCCCTTAGTTTTTGGTGCAGCACCAGATCTCCTTCCTTTTATTCCGAACTTATTTTATAAATTAATTAATGGTAATTTTTCATACGGTAAACCTTCAATATCTTCTATTCCTGATTGGGTTTTTTTAATTTATGACTTTTCTCATAGTTTGATAACGGGAATTCTTTTAGTCTTGGTGCTATTTTTTTACAAAAAAAAATACTTATCTTTTGCCGCTTTAGCATGGCCTTTTCATACAATTTTAGATTCTGTATCTCACTCCAAAGATTTTTTTGGGACAAAAATCTTTTGGCCATTATCTGACTACAAATTTGATGGGGTTTCGTGGGGTCAACCAGAAGTTTGGTTTACAAATATTATCCTACTAATAATTGTTTTTTATATTAGAAGACCGGTTCCTTTGATTATCGCTTGGACTCCCTTATTATCTAAGATATTAAAAAAAAATAAAAAATTATAATTTTGAGCTTATTAGCTTCCACAAAATGCTAGTCACTTTAACATCTTGTATGCAATATTTTAGCATTTCATCAGTAAAAATATCCCAACCTTTATCATAACTACCTTTATTTTCTCCTAATCTATGCCCCCATGCATCTAAAGAGTGCCTACCTTTTAAACTTTCAGGAATATTGGGATTATTTAAATCCGATACTCTAATATCTGGCCATAATTTTCTAACATAAACTAAGGTATCGAGTATCTTACCTTTTGGATTAAATTCATATAGCTTATTAATAGCAGGTATATCAAAACCAATTATGTTATGTCCAATTATTGCATTAGCAGATTCTAATTTCTTAATACCATCTACTATTTTATCTCCATGATAAGATGAGACATTACTATTTGATAAGTCTTGAGTTACTATACAATGAATAGTTGTCATATCTTTAACAAAACCATTCGTTTCTATATCAAAAACTAAATCCATTTAACCAAAAATTGAAATTAAGACTCCTGCAGCAACAGCGGAACCAATTACACCGGCAACATTGGGGCCCATTGCATGCATAAGTAATACATTTGAAGGATTTGAATCCATACCCACTCTATTTGATACACGAGCAGCCATAGGAACAGCCGATACACCAGCAGACCCAATCAAAGGATTTATCGGATCTTTTGATAATTTGTTCATTAATTTAGCCATTAAAAGACCTGCAATCGTTCCAACAGAAAAAGCAGCGAGTCCTAAAAAAATTATCCCTAGTGTCTCAGGTACTAAAAATTTATCAGCTGCTAGTTTAGAGCCAACTGCTAGACCAAGGAATATAGTTACAATATTTATCAAAGAATTTTGTAATGTTTCTGACAATCTTTCAACAACACCTGATTCTTTTACAAAATTACCGAAACAAAGTGCTCCAACTAACGGAGTTGCATCAGGAAGAGCTAATATGCACAAAAACAATACAGTAAGTGGAAAAATTATTTTCTCTACCTTTTTTACATTTCTTAATTGAACCATTTTTATTTGCCTTTCCTTTTCAGTTGTCAAAGCTTTCATTAATGGTGGTTGAATTATTGGAACTAAGGCCATATACGAATATGCTGCCACTGCTATGGCACCAAGTAGATCAGGAGCTAATCTTGAAGCTATAAATATAGCTGTGGGCCCATCTGCACCACCTATAATACTTATTGCGGCTGAATCCTGAAGAGAGAAATTAATAATATCAGTATTTTGTGTAAGAAATACAGCACCAACTAGAGTCCCAAAAATTCCAAATTGTGCAGCAGCGCCTAATAATGCTGTTTTAGGGTTTGCTATTAGTGGACCAAAGTCTGTCATAGCTCCAACACCCATAAAAATTAATATTGGAAAAAGACCCGTTTCAACTCCCATTGTATATAAAATTCCAATAAAACCATTTGGTCCTGCAATCTCTGCAATTGGAATGTTAGCTAATAAGCCGCCAAAACCAATGGGTATCAAAAGAAGCGGTTCAAAATTTTTAGCAATAGCTAAGTAGAAAAGACAGAAAGCAATTATGATCATAATTGCTCTACCCCATGTTTGATTAAAAAGAGACATAGCACTTTTCTTATCAGCATCAAGCTTACCTTCTACAGGATTGAAAAACTCATGAACTCCTGTCGATTTATATAAGTTATTAATTAATTCAGTGAGATTCTTTTTTTCAAATTCCTCTGTACCTTTATTTTCAATTTCTGAAGCATATGAATTTAGGTTCATAAATGAAAAAAAAGTGAAAAATAATAAACTAAAAAGAATAAGCTTTCTCATATATTTATTTTAAGGTAAATATTGCTTGACCTTCCTCAACATTTTGGCCTTTTGTAACATCTATCGAAGCAACAGAACCATCAGTCCCGGCTTTTACCTCAATTTCCATCTTCATTGATTCTAAAATTAATACGGTTTGCTCTGCTGATACTTTATCTCCTATGTTAGAAATAATTTTTACAACAACTCCATTAACAGGTGCCTTGATGCCGGTTCCTGATTTCGAAGAAGTATCTTGTTTTTCAGAATCTGATGCCTGTTTGTCATGAACATTTGTGGCTGGAGTAATATCTATATTTTCTCCTTCCGCTACTTGAACGTTATATTTTTCACCATCTAAAATAACAGTATAAACAGATGCAGTATTATCAATTTTTTTATCAGTTTTTTGAGGTTCATTATAAGATGTAGTATCAATTTTTCTCACATTAGCAGTGATCTCACCTTTTAAAAATTCAATTCCTTTCTCAGCACATGCAGCTGCAATAAAAATATTTTCTTCAGTAGTATCTAAACCTTCATCAGTTAAAATCTTTGTCCAATATTTAATACTTTTCTTTTCATCTCTATCCGCGATATCCAAAGGGTTTTCTGTCGTAGGCTCAAGCTTTAACTGCTCAGATGCCAACTTAACAATTTCTTCGTTAGGCTTTGTTGGAGTTTTTCCAAAATATCCCAACACCATTTTTCCATATCCATCAGCTATTTTTTTCCAATTTCCAAACATAACATTTGAAAAAGCCTGCTGCCAATAAAATTGAGAAACTGGTGTAACTGATGTTCCATACCCACCTTTTTCTACTACTTC
>CEWK01075841.1_pt1 | contig 66176 bp, 56 predicted proteins | sample 531431 | NCBI WGS metagenome assembly CEWK01 (sample SAMEA2623059, study PRJEB7988) | marine metagenome | isolation source: saline water (ENVO:00002010), including
AAGTAGTACAGACCTGTACGTTACACTCTTCATGGCCCTCCGGGCGCTAATATATATTTAATTAAAACTAATAATTACATTATGGAAAATTATTATTAATACTTCCACGCTCGCTAATAGTATGAGTAGGATTATCTCATTCAGTGCCGATAACGATTTCGCAGATAGTTTCGAGAATCTGATTGGGAAGTCTGGATATACCAACAGAAGTAGTTTCCTTCGAGATGCTACAATGTTCTTCGCAGAGATACAACAGAAGGGTGATCTGATGAATATGCGAGGAGACATGATTGTTGAGGGACATTTGATAGTTCACTATCAGGAAAAAGCCGAACAGAAGTTGATGGTCAGTAGGACGGAAAATATCGAAGTTGCGGCGTACCACCATAGTAGTAGACTTGGTCACTCATGTCACTCTTGCGTTGACGTAGTCCACGTAAAGGGTGATGCGGAAAGTGTCAGAGGAGTGTATAAACAACTTCAGAATACATCCAACGTCGATAAGGTATCTTTCGTTAGTGCTCCAATGAAGGATGAGGATTGCTGTTAGTCATCTGAGCTGATGTGGCTCGTCTTCTTTATCCTAATACGATTGGAGATGAAGACATGACTTCGTCACTACACCCATCCTTGTACTGCTCAAAATTTTCTATGAACATACGAGCTAAGAGATCGGCCACATTGTCAAATTTCTTTTTGTCGTTCCATGTTTGACGAGGTTGTAGTATGCTGTCTGGAACTCCTTCGCAGGTTGTTGGGACAGAGAAACCGAACCTCTGATCCTTGACGAAGACAACATCATCCAGATCTCCACTCAGTGCAGCGTTTAACAATGCCCTGGTCCACTTTATTTTGATCCTACTACTATCTCCGTAGCCCCCTGCTACCCACCCGGTATTGATGAGCCAACACTTAGCATCATTCTCTCTTATCTTCTTCGATAGTAGGTCTGCATATATCGAGGGGTGCCTTGGCATGAATGGAGCGCCAAAGCATGTCGAGAAGGTTGCCTGGGGCTCAGTAATGCCAATCTCAGTTCCGGCTACTTTGGCTGTATATCCTGAGATGAAGTGATATGCGGCCTGCTCAGGGGTGAGTCTGGAAAGTGGGGGGAGAACCCCAAAGGCGTCACAAGTAAGGAAGACTACATTCTTCGGATTGCCTGCCATGGAGTCGGGAGTCCTGTTTTCTATGGCCTCTATCGAGTATGACCCTCTCGTATTCTGAGTAAGAGAGTCGTTGGTGAAATCTGGGGTCCCATCAGCATTCAGGACAACGTTCTCGAGTATGGTACCCTTCATTCTGGTAGTTGCAAATATCGCGGGTTCGTCCATCTCAGAGAGGTTTATCAGCTTGGCATAGCATCCTCCTTCAAAGTTGAAAACTCCGTCTTCTGACCACCCGTGTTCATCATCACCTACCAATGCCCTATCCGGATCAGCGGACAGCGTAGTCTTGCCAGTTCCTGAGAGTCCGAAGAATAGGGCAGAGTTGTGACCGTCAGTATTTGCTGAGCAGTGCATAGGAAGAAGTCCTTTCTCTGGTAGTAAATGGTTCATTATGGTGAATATAGCCTTCTTTATCTCACCTGCGTATTGGGTCCCACCGATGATTACTAGTCCCCTATCTAGGGCGAGAATTACGAAGACACCTGAGTTAGTGCCATCCTTGATCGGACTAGCTCTGAGAGAGGGGGCGTGAAGAATAGTGTATTCGGGGGAGTGCCTTTCTAGTTCATCTTGGGAAGCTCTCACGAACATGTTGTGCATGAAAGCCGCATGCCACGCGTTCTCAGTGACTAGTCTGACTGGCATCCTGTGTCTCGTGTCCGCTCCACAGAAAGCGTCTTTGACGAATAAATCCTCAGTCCTGTCTAGGTGCTTCCTGGTCTTCTCAAGGAGTCTCTCGAATTTATCAGCAGATATTGGTCTATTGACATCCCCCCACCATACCTCGTCTGCTAGACCGGTTTCCTCGACAATGAAACGATCGTTGGGCGACCTACCAGTCCTCTCCCCGGTTGTTGTCAAGAGTACTCCATGTGAGGTGAGCTTTGCCTCATTCCTAGAGACAGCTAGTTCATGCAGCTCCTCCCAACCGAGGTTCCAATGTACCCTGCCACTGGGACTCAGTCCATGGTCCGCTAACTTAGTTAGAAGAGCAGAGCTGGAGTCCGATATAGTTCGGTCCTCCATGCTCTTCGACTAGGACATCTGGCTTCAAGGGTTGCGGAAGTAGTGGCTTCTTTGAGAAGCCGGTTCAATGCTCCCATATCGGGGATGCGATTATCGCTCACATGCTCTACGCGGGCCGATGGTGGATGGCCCCTCGGACGATGATATCATCCGCGAGAGAGCATTCAGAATTAGTGACAAGTTAGATTTGGGGGACCTAGTCGATGGTTCTAAGTTCATAGAATCGAAAGAGCCCGGAGATGATCGTAAGGATGTTGACGATGCTATCGGAGATGTCTTTGATCCGTTCGTTCAAGATAAAGCACTTGGAGGCGTGGAAAGGGACGGTACTGTGAAAACAGCCCCTGAGAGTGATATAGTTACTGAAATTGCAACAGAGGGAGAGAGAGGAATTAACTGGATCTTAATGGGTTCAATGATTTTGGTTTACAGTGCCATAGGCTTCCAGATTGGTTTCGTGTTTGAGCCTCTAGTTGCCACGGTTTCTCTGCTGCTACTTTCCTCAATTGGGTTCCTCTTCGGAGAGAGATGGTCAAAAGACGAACGTTTGAGGATTCTTGGAGTAACTTGGGTAATTATCTCGATGAAGGTTCTGTATGGTTTATCAATTGAGTTACAGAGATGGGGGATCATCGGCGTAGAAGGATTGGGAGCACTCTTGTTGATTACCGTAGGTCTGAATATATTACTCTCATACAGGTACAATCACGATGCTATAGCTGCTCAGTCGACTCTGGTTCTTCTCGCTGTTGGGTCTACTGCGGGCTCGTTGTACGGGCAGGAAGGTGTCGCTATTATGATTCTAGTTTCTACTGTCCTAATGCATTTACTCGCTACACACCGAAAGTCAGGTAATCTTGCAGCACTTGGAATCGCGTCCTCGAACTTATGGATAGGGATGCATGCCATCACTGGTGGATTTGAAATTGGAGAATTGAAGGTCTTGGCTTTGGATAGGCCCTTACTTCTATTTGTTCTTATGATGGGGGTAACCAGTTTGAATGCGGGTATGGCAACTAGTTTCGCCAGAGAGGCTAATTGGTTCTCTAAGGGAATGAAGATACTGGGTCTTGGGAAACCCGGTCTCTGGGGAGTTTCAGTCTCACTTGGCCTGTTGGGTGCCCTTCTGGCTGTTGCGGCGAATAGAGGAGATGTCGGGTATGCCTTAGGAATGGTAACAGTTCTATGTGGGGCGTTTTCGGGCTCATACCTTGTTGTTAGGGGAGTTTCCTGGAGGAGGGTTTCAGTACCTCTGATGTTGATGGCCATTATCCTGTTGATTGGTCTTTTATTTGGCCATGAGGTTGCATCATCAATCGGTTTTTCAGAGTATACTATATTCACAATATTTGGTTCGGCGACGGTTGGTTTCGTGATCTTAAGGGACCAGGACAGTGTTTCGGACAGGGTGCTATGGCTGGGGACTGTTGCGGTGCTTACTCTGCTGGTGATCCTAGTACCATCAGAATCCAATGAGGCAGGGGGTGACGGTGGGGTCCTTCTTCTGTCTATGCTATCGCTTCTTCACATCGGGAGTGGGGTGCTTGCCGTCAAAAGAAAGTCTCCCTCCTTAGCTGGAGTCACTGTTCTTCTACCATGGTCCTGGGTCATAGTAGAGCAGTTAGTGCAGGAGACATTGAGGACCCTATTGATGTCAAATAACTTTGATGACCCAGGGAGCATAATTCATGTTGATTCGCTTCCACTGGCTGGGTATCTCATTACATGTTCAGTGATGATAGCAGTAGTCAATGAGAAAATGGGTAAATCGGATGTCAATCTGGCCTCTAAGTTTCTGGGAATTTCTGAGATTTCAGCCTCGATAAGAGATTCTGGTGCTCTTCAACTATGGAGCCTGGGGCTTTGGCTACCGATGGCTTCAATATTATTTATGGCTCAATTTGGAGCGTTCACATCGCCAACTATACTGTTAGTTTTAGGACTGTTGTGGGGACTTCACCTGTTGGCGCATCTGAGAGGTGTCAGAGTTGGCGAGATGAGTCTAATGGTGGGAATCATCCTGCTCTCTGGTCTGATTGTACAATGGAGGCATGGAATGGGAGAATATCTATCTCTATTGATCTGTATAATACTGGTTTCCATCCTTCTGTCGAATAGAGAAGACGAGGGCTTCTACACGACTTCGATGGGAGTAATGGGAGTCCCGCTTCTCCTCCTTATTCCTGACAGGAACATAACTATGATCCTGGAAGATTTCTCTTACTTACCAGAGATTGAGTCATCTGTGATTGCGATATCAAGTACGGCGATTTTGCTTGCTGTTTATCTTCCCAAGGCTGGTGAGATTGAGGATTTACTCAAGCCAGCAATGTCATCTTTGTGGCTGATGTCGATTTGTATTGCAGTAGCGTATACAGAGGGAAATCAACTATCATTGTCTTTGTCAGTTAGTATGTTCATGATAGCTACCGTATGGCTGGTAGCAAGAGGAGAGCTACGCAGAGAGCTCCAGACAGTGACAAAGATGAGCTCTAGGAGAGCTCTAGCTTTGGAGAAAAAATCGAAGGTCCTTGATGAGGGAGAATTACGAACATACGATGCAAGAGAAGCAGAGATGCTATCTTCAAGGAAGAAGAGTCGGGAGAAGTCTCAAACAGATGATGTCGAGGAGCTATACATCTCGGATGTTAGTCATCGTCCTGTCATAGTAATAGCAGTCATGGCGCTGGTCTTTGCGACTAGTCTAGTGATAGGCTTCACTTCTGGACCCAATCCTATACTTCTCCTTGTGGTTGGAGCGTTTGTTACTTTACTGATCGCTGTCGCGAGATTCCGTACGAGGCAATTAGAGCTTGATCTACCACATGTTTTTGGTATTGAAATGCCAATTGCATTGGCAATATCAGGACTTGTGATAATTCATATTTTCTCCTTACTTGGACCCGGAGCTAGCAACCAGAATCTAAGTAGCATGGGGGTGCTGGTGGTTTTGGTCGTAGAGCTATCTTTAATTTCGCTATACCAGCAAGATAACATGTTAGATAGAATCCCAATTGCTATTGATTGGATAATCTACCCACTTCTGGCGGATAGGATTCTCGGTGCGGTATTGTACGAGTCTATGCCATGGCCTTTGAGCATCGATCCATTCTCTGGGGATATATTGGAATGGAAGGGTCCTCTTATGGCTCTAGAAATTTGCTTGGTTAGCTTGGTTGTAACAAGTTTCTGGATTGGTAACTTGAGAGCTTCCAAGAGGGGAGAGTCTGAGAGTGGCTTCTCACTGGGCCTCCGAGGGATATCAGTAGCAATCTTATCTGTTGGTTTTGCGTCCATCATAGTGATAATCACAACACTCAGAAGTGGATGGGCCAGAAATCAATCTAATGCGGTAGGAATGGGAATTTTATCAATTGCATTGGCTATAGTCTCGATTGAGAATTGGTTCGAAGGATTTACCGGGATAGTTGGAGATCTATACAGTATTATCGGTATGACTCTGGTGATATTGCTTATCTGTACTATTCCAATGAATGGGGAACGTTGGTCGATGATGTTGGCTGTAAATTCCCATTTATTTCTAATCCTAGGATTACTCATCAGCGGTTTATCTATGTTTATTCCGATTTTCTTGATAATTCTGTCAACAACTGTGTGGGTGACTGGTATTCTTCAATTGAGGAAATCAATGAGGGCTTGGGGCCTTGTAGATCTCTTGTGTGCAGTTTTATTCTCAATAGTTTTCTATGGAGGAGTAATTTTCCAGCCCCAGATTCTCTTAATTGGTCTTTCAGTAGTTGCACTGGAGCTTGGAATTGTCTCATGGCTTGGACTCAGAAACGAAGAGTCCATGGTGAATAGCTGATGGTGAGATAATCAGAGTAAAGGAGATCAAACTGGGCCAACGTTGATGATGGTCGGGCTTGGCAAAAGATTCGTGACGAGGTCTTGGATATCGGATACTCCCGATGAAGTTGAGCATCCGCCAGTCCCTCTGGGCATCAATGAAATGGTGGTTCCGAGGATCTCAATCCTACTTTCAGTTTCAACTATAATCGTGATTCTTCTTTCATCGATATGGATTGGCCTAGATGCTAATAAATTTTTGAATAATCTGGAAGAGTCATTCGAATCTGTTGATGAGTCGATGATTGAAATGGATGGAAGATGGGCTTGGGAGGTTGATATGTTGTTTGACACGTGCGATTCTCGAGAGGGCGATTGGACATGGCCTGAGAATCTATCTTCTCAGGATGATCTATTCCTTTATCCGGGCGAATTAAGGTGCGATTGGGAGCATCAGGGACAGGGCGATACAGCCTCGATTGTAGTTTACAACAGGGGCAATCAGACTCTAGATTTGCTACTGGAAATAGCTGGCGCCGATGTTCTTTTCTCGGAGACGGACGACACGCAGTATCTCATCAATGAGATGCCAAGTGGAGATTCTGTAATTCTGGAGGTTTTTCTGACTGAAGATGTCTCCGAAGGAGAGATAACGGTCATCGCTTCTCATGTTTCTCTGATATCTGCAGAGGTGAGATTGGATGCTACTATTTTCCAGGGGGCTGAAACCAGGACTATTCATATCGAGGAAGGAGACAGGGTAGAGGTCGAGTATACGGTCTGGAATGCGGACACGGGAGAGGAGCTAGATAGTGGGACATGGACCGAGAATGCAGGTGATCCATGGATGTCAATTGAGGGATTTGGATGGTCTACGATAGGACTAGATATTGATGATGACAGGGGGCTAATACCTGGAGTACAGAGTGGTACCAGCCATATCACCCTGCTTCCTCCACCAATAGGCTATGGCAATAGTGATGGACACGAGCTACAGGATGTTTGGTTGAGATTTGAGGTTAATCTAGAAAGGGCACCTCTTTCAGGGTAGAATATCGGGGACGAAACATGTCAGAAGATAGTTCACATGCATCCGTAAGGCCCTCCTCTTCGGTGACCAAGGAGGCGGATAAGAGAGTAGCCGCTAAATCCGCGAGGAAAGGTGAGCCATCATTTCACATGACTGAGCAAATGCGCAGGCTATCTACTCCTTGGGGTGTTGCTCTGGCACGCGCTGGACAAATAGATCCGCATACACTGGGACCAGGGATTATTCTAGATGCGGCTGCCGGATCGGGCATACAGCTCATTGCTTACTCAAATATCCTGAAAAGACCTTCTCTTGGGGTTGAGATAGATGGAAATGCCGCGGTTCTTTGTGCTGCGAATATGTTTGCTGTGGCAGAAAAAGACGATATTCAGAGAACCATGGACAGAGTAATTATCGGAGACAGTACAGATTCAGAAGGCGTCATGACTGAGTTCTGGTCGAGTCTGAGAGAGGCGGGAACAAGAGCTCATCCCCCTGTTGCAATGCTACACTTAGATCCCGCCAGGCCCAGAGATGCACAGAATCATCATATTGATGAGATGAAACCCAGTATTGAGCCCCTGCTATCGTCATGGAAGAAGTATCTGGAGTTGGGGCCGGACGGTCCGTGTATCCTCCTCGACCTTTCTCCGAGGCTAGATGAAGAACAACGATCCATGATAGATGAGATTGTGGAAAGGATATACCCAGGATGTGGAAGAACCTGGGAGTGGATGAGCAGGGGAGGGGGGAGAGTGGATAGGCTTTCGATGTGGATCGGTTCGCTATCATCCGATAACTCTAGGAGGTGTATCAGGATGGGGACTAAGAGAATAATGTCATCGATTGAGGGAGAGGGCACAGGTGTTTCAAGAGTCAGGCTTAGTGAGCCTCCTCCATTTGATTCCTGGATTACAATAGTCGATCCGGTGGTTTTGGAGAGCGGTTTGCAGGATGAGTGGATTTCAAAGGCAATACCAGATGGAAGTGGGTTCTCGTGGATTAGAACTGAGGGGAGGAGGCCCTTGCTTATCCATACGGACCCACTAAATGATGACCATGAGGTGAATGGCTTCGTAATTTCAAGTGGTCGTGTTGTGCAACACAGGCTTTCCCCTCCTGAAATTCATACGATATCACAAACCGCATCATCGCTCGCCAGGTTAGAAATAGGCAGTTTAACTTTGAGATGCTCACTAGACCCAGAAATCCATCCGAAGCTGCAGAGACGTCTTCACAAGGCCATGAGAGAGATTGAAGGTGCGAGATCGTTCATGGTGGATATTGAACTATCTAGAGACACGGGCGATTACACCATGTATGTTGTTTGCATGGAGGAATAGTCCCTTTGTGCTTTCCAATCCATTCAAATAGGGATGGTTGGTCGCCCGGATGCTTAACAGCCACTGGGTGACCGGTGAACGCGGGAGGACCGTATATGACAGGAACAGATGAGACACAGCTGGGAGACGACTTCTCATACATCATCAGAATAGCAGATACAGACGTAGATGGTCTGCGTAAAATATCCGTCGGACTATGCTCTATCAAGGGAATAGGGATGAGGACCGCAGAGATGATCTGTAGACTCTCTGGAGTAGATGGAAGCAAGCTAGGAGGGCATCTCAGTGATGAAGAGCAGGATAAGCTCAGAGACTCCATTGGAACTTACGCTACCGAGATGCCTTGGTGGCTAATGAACAGGCAACGAGATCTGGAAACCAATGAAGATGCTCACATCGTAGCTCTGGAAGTTAAGATGACTAGAGATGATGATGTTGCAAGGATGGCTGGTATCAAGACTTATCGAGGCATGAGGCACAGAAGCGGTCACAAGGTTAGAGGACAGCGACTTAGAAGTAACGGCCGAAAGGGCTCTGCTCTTGGTGTCCAGAGGAAAAAATGAGGTGATCAGATGGGCGATCCAAAATTTGCAAGACCTAAGACTCAGACACCAACTCATCCATGGAAACAAGCGAGAATAGAGGAAGAGCACGCTCTGAAAGCAAAGTATGGCCTCAAGAAGATTGGGGGAATGAGGGAGATTTGGAGAGAGAAATCCGCCCTGAGAAGACATCGAAATCAAGCTATGAAGCTAATAGGTAGAGTTGACACATCCGAAGGCCACTACGCCCGAGAGAAGGATGACTTGCTCGCTTCCCTAACCAGAAAGGGACTGCTTTCAGAAGGCTCAATCTTAGATAGCGTTCTGCAGATCGATGTAGAGCTGATGCTAGCCAGAAGGCTTCAGTCACAAGTTTACTACAAAGGGCTAGCACCATCCATGAGAGCGGCCAGAAATCTGATAGTCCACGGACACATATCAATTGGGAATCAGAAGATGACGGTGCCCGGATATCACGTTCTCAGAGAAGAGGAAGAGATGCTCAGGTACACTTCAGGTTCCAAGTACGAGAATCCCGATCATCCCTTCAGGCAGGAGTTAGAAAAAATCAGGGCTACCATTGACGCATCCGATGAAGAAGCGGACACTGTCGGCGGACCAGTGAAGGTTGCAGATACCTTCGTTGAGGATATCAAAGCTGGAGAGGCGACTGCCCCTACTGTAGAGGACACTATTCCAGAAGGTGATAATTGATGCCCCACAAGGCCATACTGCATATTTTCACAACACACAATAATGTGTTGATGACTGCTACTGATCTCACTGGTTCCGAGACCATATGTAAGGTATCAGGAGGTATGGTAACCAAGGGCGGTTCTGAGAAATCTAGTTCATTCGCATCTATGAGAGCGGCTGAAAGAATGGCTGAGATGCTTGCGGAGAAAGATTTCAACCAGGTTATTGTAAAGTACAGAGGAGCTGGGGGAAATAAATCTCACAGCGCTCCAGGTGCTACCTCAGCAATCAGGGCATTAACAAGAGCAGGAATGCAGGTTACTAGAATAGAAGATGTGACTCCCATACCAACCGATGGTACAAAATCTAAGGGAGGACGCCGTGGAAGGCGTGTTTGAGGTGTAAAAATATGGTTAATGCAGAAATTCTCTATGAGGACGATGAGAAAATCAGGATTCTTTTGAAGGATACAGATCGAGCTTTTGTTAACTCGATAAGGAGGACGTTGATGTCGGATACTCCAAAAATGGCTATCGAGACTGTGAGCTTCATCAAGAAGACTGTGGAAGAGGACGGAGAAGTATGGGAGACTGACGGGCCACTTCCAGATGAGGTTATTGCACAGAGGCTTGCAATGATTCCTATCCCTACAAACCACGAACAGTACTACTTTCAGGATGAGTGCCCAAACTGTGCAGATATGGTAGAAGAAGACAGAGGATGTGCCCTTTGTACGATGCTATACTATTGTCAGAAGAAGGGTTCTAAAGAAGGGGTATGGGTAACAGCTGGTGATCTTAACTTTCTAGGAGAAGAGGAGGGTTTCATTCCCGAGAAGTACCAATCTATACCAATAACTAAGCTATTCCAAGGTCAGATTATTGAGTTTTCAGCCACTGCTATCATGGGAAGAGGTAGGGACCACGTGAAGTGGTCACCTGTTTGCGGTGTGAACTTCAATCCAAGACAGATTGGAGTTATCAACACAAAGTCCAGGGCAAAGATTCTCTGGGACTTAGGACTTAACATCAAAGCTAAAGATTTCAACAAGGATGGGAGACTGGAAGACGTCGATAAAGTTGATTTGCTAAGGAAAGATTTGAATCACGTTGGCTCTGGGACCGAGGAGTCCAGAGAGTTCAAGGAAGCTGTAGTTTTGGAAGACGTTCCCAATGAGTTCATACTGTCCTTCGAGACCGATGGATCAATGAGTCCTAAAGTTGCCTTTGAAAAGGCTGTTTCAGAACTTACTGTTAGGTTTGGCGGTATCGACGACGACCTCAAGGCTGTTCTCTGAGCGGGATATATTAATTCCCTGTAGCATACGGAACATTTGTGCCGGGGTTGCTTGGACGAGGATATTGTGGCGGACATGTCACTCTGATATTCACCATTGAAGATAGCGATCTTGATCCTGTTAATCAAGGAAGCAGGGGTGTTGGAATATGTCTGGAGGATGGTGTAGAGATTATTTGTAGGGGAAGAGAAGGGAAGGGCAATCTTGACGTCTTCTTCACTGACCATATTGGTGATTCTGGATTGTATATGGAATCCTTGAGTTTACTCTCTGAAGGAGTTCCCGAGGTCATGGAGTATGACTGGGAGGCTAATGTCAAACTGGGTTTACCAACTGGTCAGGGGTTTGGAATGTCTGCCGCGGGTTCGGTTGCCTTTTGTAATTCAATTCAGAGGGCGATTGGGATACCTTACGAAGAGGGGCACAGACGTTCTCTACTGATCGCTCATCTAGTAGATCGTAAAAGATCCAGTGGTTTAGGAGATGTAACCGCATTATCAGCCGGAGGAGTGGAGATAAGGAAAATTCCTGGTTCTCCGTTTAGTGGTGATCACCTAGAAAACGGACCTGGTAAATCGGAGGGTTGGACTGCTAAGGCTGAGATAATACTGGTTTGGAATGGCGAGGGGGGTAGGCACACCTCATCGTATATCGATAATCCAGAGTGGAGGGGATTGATTTCATCTGCCGGGACTAAGAATCTCGAGAATCTGTCTGAAAAAAGGTGGAATGAGTCCAGATGGAGTGATGTTCTGGTTAGTTCTAGAAAATTCTCTGTGGAGAGTGGGCTTGCCGAAGAGAATTCTCGTTCTGAGGTACTAAGAAAGTGCGAGGAGGCAATGATCGATGGAGGAATGGGCCATAGCGGTGTTGCACTACTTTGCATGTTGGGAACTAGTGTGGCAATTGTACCCAGCAGTCTCGAATCCGGACTAGTCGGAGTGAATCAAGTCAGAAGTCTACTAGATAAACACGGATTGGAAAGTATCCTTACGAGAATTGGGGATATCTAGGAACTGGATTCTTCATGAAACTTATCTAAAAGTGTCAAATCCAGTGGACTTGCATCCAACTGCTCAGCTCCATTGATGACCAGGCCGTCACAAAATCCATGCCTGTATACAATGGCCCCATGACCATACTCCGCGACATAGCGATCGACTTGTTTCTGTGTTTTCTTTCGAGGAAATTTCAGGTCTGCCCCAAAGAAATGTTTGGCGTCTATCCACGCACACGGGACTCCGTTTATTCTTACGTCATCAATCATCAATAGATCTGGAGTAATCACTGCTCTTCCTTCTGTTTTTTTCTGTTCTGCCATCAGGTCCTCTTGAGTTCTGTACCTAACGCCAATGGAGTCGAAGAATAAGTAGAGGACGTCTTCGAAGACCATTGATGCTTTGTGGGTCTCATCCTGATTAACCGAGCTTACTCTGTCCAATGATTCTGCTAGTTCGAACTGTTCCCTATCTCTGTCGTCCATCTTTGAAGGTTGCTTCAAGAACTCCTTTATCCTGTTCTTACCCCATCCTCTACCTGATAAAATGGCCCTGAAGGTATTTACCGGAGGTGCGTCAAACCTCTTAGAAAGTGATATCACATCTTCGCCGGAGTTGTACCTACGACTCAGCTCTTTAGACCTACGCATTAGTTTATGGTGAGAGTAAACACTCTTCTCTTGATTCAAAGCATTCCGAAGGGATAATGCCTGCTCGAGAGATATAGACAGTCCATCTAACTGTGATGCAATCTCATCCACTCTCTCTTGGGGGAGAAATCCGAATTCTCCTCTCCTCATCACAATCTCACCTGCCTTTTTCTGAGTGTTTTTGGAAACTGCATTGAGTTCCCAATTCACGTCTATTGTTCTTGGAGGGGGATCTATCTCTAAAGGGAATCCCATCGGCTTTGGAACTACTGAAAATCTAGCCAAGGCCCTCTTGATGGACTCGGTCTGATCGTCTCTCTTAGGAGGACTATTGCTTCGTCTTCCCTCAAAACGATTCTTGGGCCTACGTCGGCCACGGCTCTTTCTTTCTCTTTTTTCTTCGCTCAACGGAACTCCGAGAGCAGTCAGCTCCATGAACCCACCGCGTGTTTAGTCAGTGGTTTTGTAGCATCAGAGGAAGGCTATTCCAGGCTCAAGAGGGAAGGCAACTCTGGCCTTTCCAGCAACATCTTCACCATCTCCAACATAATATGATGTAATCGATTCTATATCCAATGCCATGGCTAAGAATTCAGAATTCTGATGAATTATTTCTACCTCATCCAGGTAATTGAGCAAGAGAGTCTTCTGAGAGTTTGACCAAGTATGTATCCTGCCCCTCTTCTTTTTGGAGCCTGTTGTTAGAGTCATCCATAACTGAAATATTTCTCCTCGCATAGTTTCATTCTCGAATATTGGATGTTTTCGTATATACTCTTGGCCCTGGCTTTTGAAATCAAAATCTGTAGAAGCCAGATTAATGGCATCGCTGGCAAGTTCTGATTTCCATTTACTAGCTACCTGGACCACTACTCTGGATAGTGTTGAGTTAGAGTGTTTTTCTGCCAGCGATCTGAGATTTCTTGCAGTATCGATAAACTCTCTTAGATAGTCTTCACGAGCCAGTATCATTGACCAGTCTGAATTTGAAAGATCTGAAAGATCTGACAGTGTGTTACTAGCTAGAAGGCCCGTTCCTCCTAGCAAAGACCAGAATTCCTCAGCAATATGAGGAGTAGCTGGGGCTAACATCTCTGACCAGATACATAGGAATCTCTGGATTGTCTCCCTATCTAATCCACCTCTTCTCCTGTACCATTGCCAGTCTGATAGCATTTCATAATGACTAATCATTACTCCTTCTCTTAGACTAACACTTTCCATCGCGTTAATCCACCTAGTTTGATTATCAAGTGCTCTTGCTAGTAGCCAAGAGTCGATATCCTTCGGATTAGGAGATGCACTCTCCAAAGATTTGAATGCCTCGAAAATTTGGTTCATCTGCCGTGAGCTAGACTCTAATGCGGTATCTGACCAGTCCATTCCAGCCTCTGGATTTGCCCCAAAGAGGATGAAGAGCCTCACTGTGTCAGCTCCAAACTTAGTAACCATCTCTCCTGGACTGACAGTATTACCAAGTGATTTTCCCATTTTGACAGAACGGGTTGTCAGACCGGCACCACAATTGGGACAGTCTGCTCCAAAATTTTCTACATGGTACTCAGTGTTACACTCTACACAGAAAGGAGCAGGAGCATTCAACATACCCTGACATACCAACCGTCCGAATGGCTCACCCACCGAGTTCATTCCTAGGTCTCTTGTAGCCTTAGTAAAGAACCGAGCATACAAGAGATGCATAACAGCATGCTCTATTCCTCCGATGTAGAGATCTACTCCTCCATCTAACCAATAATTCACTTTGTCCAAATCGAAGGGTTGCGAACTATTACTAGAATCTGCAAATCTCAAGAAATACCACGATGAGTCAAAGAAAGTATCCATTGTATCTGTCTCACGCCTCGCTTTACCTCCGCATTTAGGACATTCCACATTTAGGAATTCTTGATTTCCCTCCAGTGGATTGCCACTGTTTTCCCAGCTGAATTTAACATCGAGTGGAAGTTTGACTGGTAGATCAACATAGCTGACAGGTACAACCCCGCAATCATCGCAATGAATCATGGGGATTGGGGTTCCCCAGAATCTCTGACGGCTCAGAAGCCAATCCTTCAGTCTGTACTGTACCGTTCCATAACCTGTTCCATTGGCCTCTAGAGCCGATATTACTGCCTCCTTAGCTTCATTTCCGTGTAGGCCATCGAATGATTCTAAATTAGAGTTAGCCATCCATCCCAAGCCATCGAATACGGGATTCTCTTCAATCGCTTCAGCCCCTCTTTTCTTGGACAATACTGGCCTAATTGGAAGTCCGTATTTCTTGGCGAAGTCATAGTCCCTTTGATCGTGCCCGGGTACTGCCATTACGGCACCCGTTCCATAGCTAGCTACTACAAAGTTTCCAGCATATATTGGAACTTTCTCGCCACTTAGTGGATTGATAGCAAAGCGTCCCAGTGGAACTCCTTTTTTCTCCTTGAGCATATTGATTCTCTCGAACTCGGTCATCCTTGCACATTCGTTCCTTAGTTTCTCCCAATCATCATGATAATCCGTACCGGAAACTAATTCTTTGCATAGAGGATGTTCAGGTGATAGTGTTAGGAAAGTAACTCCAAAAATAGTGTCTGGGCGAGTAGTGAAGGCCCCAATAGATGATTCTGAGCCTACTACTTTGAAATTGATATGTGCTCCCTGCGATCTTCCTATCCAATTCCTTTGCATGGTCTTGACGTTTTCTGGGAATTCAATATCATCTAACTCATCCAGTAGCTCATCTGCATACTCTGTCATTCTCAAAAACCATTGAGCCATGTCCTTCTGAACGACCTCCAGACCGCATCTCCAACATCGATTATTTTTTACTTGCTCGTTAGCAAGTACAGTATCACAGTCGTTACACCAATTAACTGGTGCGAATCTCCTCTCAACAAGCCCCGCTTCGTGGAATTTCAGGAACAAATGCTGATTCCAGTGATAATATTCGGGAGTAGATGTAGCAAACATCCTACGCCAATCGTAAGAATAGCCCATACGCTCTTGATCGGTCCTAATCATCGCAATATTTCTCTCAGTTACTGTGTGAGGGTGCCCAGATTCTTTTTTGGCCGCGTTCTCGGCGGGCATCCCGAATGAGTCGTATCCCATTGGATACAATACGTTCTTTCCTCTCATTCTTTGGAATCGTGCCATCGCATCTCCGATTGAGTAATTCCTAACATGTCCCATATGCATATTTCCAGACGGGTAAGGGAACATCTCAAGACAGTAGAACTTGGGCTTGGAGTGATCTACTTCTACTTCGAATATTCCTTCTAATGACCATGTTCGTTGCCATTTACTCTCAATATCGTGAGGATTATATGACATTTACACACCTCGATATCCTCGGAGAATCAGTTTCCCTTCTGAAGAGGGTTTACTGTCACCATCCTCACTGGTGGAGTCCCTGTACCGGACATTCTTGCCATGTACCTCGTAAAGCAGGGGCGATTTTGAACCCTGCCCCCAATATGCTTCCACCATACCTATTGGATAAGACCGATTGCGGTGAAGCATGCTAGCAGATGGGGAGTTCGATAAGCAAGTGGGAAATGGCGGTGTTGAGGTATGGGTAACTCAGATGGGCGACTACATGAACATGAATACGGCGTTCGTAGATAAGAAAAATGGAATTGTAGCTATTGTTGATCCTTTTGACTCTGAAAGATGGGTGGAGGGGCTAGCAGAGGAGGGCCTCCGTCCGACCCATATTTTGTACACGCATACACACAGAGACCATGTTGAGGGATATTCATCAATGATTTCACTCGCACCAAATGTGGAGGTTTGGGGCCATGAGGATGCAAGAGTTAGTGGAACGATGGCAAACGGAGTGTTCAGTCTAATTGGTCATGCAGTATTCAAGAATGTAGACTTCACGAATACTTGGAAAAATGCTCCTGATTCTTCTATCGAGTTTAAACTGGGTTCTATCTCACTCGTCGTCACTCACTCGCCGGGACATGCTCCGGGGCACGTTACATTTCACGGACATGGTGTATATCATGCCGGAGATTTACTATTCACCAATGGAATGGGAAGGGTGGATTTACCAGGTAGTGATCCAGAGGCACAGTGGAGGAGTATTAGAAAGGCAAAATCAATTCTGGAGGGTCTACCAAAAGATTGGCGATTAATCCCTGGACATAGATACGATTGGATCGATGGGACGACTCCTGATTGGGTGACAATCAAGGAGGCTTTAGACTATAATTATGCCCTGAACAACCGGAATCTGGGATAATAAATCTACTTTTTTCTTCTTAACTTAGCAATTAATGATCCAATTGTGGCGATGAAAATCTTATTTCTCCATAACCATGATAGGAGTTTGAAAGTACTTCTGATCCTTCCCAAAATCACTCCGCCTTGTCCTCTCTTCTGGGGCTGATGCCCATTCTTTTTGATGTCTCTTTGACCGTACCGATTGGCATCTTCCCCGCTCTCTCCAGTGCAGAGAGAGAAGCTATGATGATGCTCTCAGTGTCTATTTCGAAGAATCTCCTGAGATTTTCTCTCGTATCAGAACGTCCAAATCCATCAGTACCTAGAACGGTAAAGGTTCCTCCAACCCATCTCTGTATCATCTCAGGAATCGCTGCTATGTAGTCTGAGACCGCAATAGTGGGGGTATTATCACCAAAGCATTCTGCAACGTATGATGTAATTTCATTCTGCGGGTTAAGCCTGTTGTGCCTCTCTGAATCTAATCCCTCTCTGCGCAGTTCCCCATATGAAGTCACGGACCAGACCTCAGACGAGACTCCATGCTCGGATAGCAATAATGATGCTGCCTCCAGAGCATACTTTAGGATTGGCCCTGATCCTAGTATCCTAACATCTGGTGAGTCATCACCATCTGATTCCTGAACCATGTAAGCTCCTTTGATAATCCCATGATCTGCCCCCTCTGGCTTTGGTGGCTGTTGCTGATTCTCGTTGTACAGCATGATATAGTGTATCACATCCATGTTATTTCCCCACATCTCATTGATACCGTGTCGGATAATTGTGGCAAGTTCGTAAGCATAGGCGGGATCCCATGCACGACATCCTGGAACGGCTGAGGCGATTAGTAGGCTGTGTCCATCCTGATGCTGTAGACCCTCTCCGTTCAGTGTGGTCCTACCAGCAGTGGCGCCCATCAGAAATCCTCTGGCTCGTGAGTCCGCAGCTGCCCATACCTGATCTGCAGTTCTCTGAAATCCAAACATGGAGTAGAAGATGTAGAACGGAAGAGTGGGGGAATCAGAGTGAGAGTAGGATGTAGCCGCCGCAGTCCAAGTGGCCATAGATGTGGCCTCAGCAATGCCCTCCTGAATAATCTGGCCTGACTCTGATTCCTTGTAATTCATGAGCATCTTATGGTCTACAGGAGTATAGTTCTGACCAAACTGAGAGAAAATACCAAATTCACTGAATAGAGGATCCATCCCAAAGGTCCTACCCTCATCAGGGATAATTGGTACGACTCTTGAACCCATATCAGACTTCAATAGTTTTCTTAATAGTCTGACAAAAACCATTGTAGTTGAGACTAGCAAGCCTTCCCTAGTACCTTCATCAAACTCCGAGAAGGTAGATTCCTCTGGAGCCTTGATGTCGACCTGGGGAGACCTCCTAGATGGGAGATATCCACCTAGTGCCTCCCTTCTACTTCTGAGATACTCAATCTCATCTGAGTCTTCCCCGGGGTGATAAAGAGGCGCATTCTCTAGAGTCTCATCATCTATTGGCAATTTCAAAGAGTCCCGGTATGCGATAAGGTCCTCTAAAGCCATCTTCTTCTTTTGATGTGATGAGTTTCTTCCCTCGAAGGAGTCTATTCCCCATCCTTTGACAGTATGAGAAAGGATTACCGAGGGTCCTTCGGCCGCTTCTGCACATTTGTAGGCGGCATAGACCTTTCTTGGATCGTGGCCCCCTCTACGCATATCCTCTATCTCAGCATCAGATAGTGATTCTCCGATGGAGGAAATTAGATCATTGCCAGAGAAGAATTCCTTTCTGAATTCTGAAGGCTGGAGAGTACCCATCCTCTGCCAGTCGCCATCGTTAATTGCCTCAATCCTAGATAATACAACCCCCATAGAGTCTTCATTCATTATCCGATCCCATCCTGATGACCAGAGGACCTTGATCACAGTCCAGCCTGCTCCTCGATATAGCCCCTCTAGTTCCTGAATAATTTTCGAATTTCCTCTAACTGGGCCATCTAGTCTTTGGAGATTACAATTTACGACCACAATCAGATTGTCCAGATTTTCACGCCCAGCTATCGCTATTGATGCTATAGATTCTGGCTCATCCATTTCTCCATCTCCCAGAAATGCAAAGACGCGGCTCTGAGAAGTATCCGCAAGCCCTCTCTGATGGAGATATTTCCAGAATCTTGCGTGCATTACAGCTGCTAGTGGCCCCAGTCCCATGGATACGGTAGTATATTCCCAGAATTCTGGCATGAGCCTTGGATGAGGGTATGAGGAAAGACCATCTTTGAATACCTCTTGTCTGAAATTAATCATCTGCTCACGAGAAATCCTGCCCTCAAGGAATGCCCGTGCGTAAATACCGGGACTTCCATGGCCTTGGATATAGATTGCATCGCCTATCCCATTGGAGTCTTTTCCTCTGAAAATATGGTTAAATCCAACTTCATAGAGCGTAGAGCTAGATGCATAGGTAGAGATATGCCCTCCGATTCCGTCTATTCTCCTGTTAGTATCAGAAACTACAACAGCCGCATTCCAGAGTATCGAATTCTGAATCTTTTTTTCAATTTCCAAGTCACCTGGATATGGTGGTTGTTGGTCTAAGGAGATGGTATTCAGATAGGGAGTTCTGGATGGTGGGTTAATCGGGATCGAGAGATCCTTTGCCTCTATCATCAGTTCATGTAGGAGCATACGAGCTCTTTCAACTCCGTGTGACTCTACAACTGACCTTATTGATTCTAACCATTCGTCTGTCTCCTCAGGATCAAAATCAGGAAGGCTTTGGCGTGGTTTCGGACCTGTCATGAAAGCACCTGCCCCTTTGGGGCAGACTTCCGACTACTGGATGTTTATTCAATGTTCGATAATAACTTGCTCAGTTGATAGGCCCTTTTGGACCTACAGTGACAACATGACACTCATGAATAGTGCGAACTCCTGCAACCGTAATCGATGAGTCCCCATCGATACACCTCCTGCCGTGCCAGTTCCTAACTACCTTTGCTACTGTGCTTCTACCAGCCTTGTTAAGCGGATCGACCTTGAGCTCTATTGAGACCTCTTCGGCTTCTCCCATCCATCTCAATACTGCTTCAATAGATTTGCTTGCAATACCATGATTTTGCTCAGAGCTCCTAACCCAGTAGCCTAGGTTCCATGTTGCTTGTCCTGATCTTGTAACACGATCAAAACCTATCAGCCCAAGTAAAGAGTCGTCCCATGGCCTAACCATTATCCAATGATGCAATAATCCTGCTCTCCCCATTCTCTCAGTTTCTGATAGGAATTCAGATATTTGCTGTTTCAGATCGTCGTCTGGATTAATCCAAGGCATAGCTCTATTGACTTCGGGCCAGGTCTCCTCGAATGCCTCCAAAAGATCCTTAGATCTCTTATTGGATGCCGGTCTGAGAACGAGTTCCTCGCCCACTCTAATAGAGCTAGTCGCACGCCTCATAACATATCGGAAAAGGGCCTATCGCATCATCTCTGCGGAGATGAGTCATGGTCTCAATTTTGCTTTGGCACTAGAAACTGCATCGTCTTCAGGGTATACTCTGAGTGCTGCTTCTAACAATTTGTCTACAGCTTGGGCCCTTCCCATTCTCTGCAAGAGAGCACCAATTGGATAGACAAGCCTCGTTCTGTCACCTAAATGTGGGCCAACCTCATCCAGGATGACTGTTGCCTGGGCGATATTTTTGGATTTCGCGGCTTCCATAGCGGACTTCACCTTCTGGGCTACGTCCCTTCCAGACCACTCTTCTTGCTGGGCCCATGGCCAAATATTCTCTATCTTAGAGTCAGCAACAGGCCTAGAGTCGATCATTGAGAGATCTGGAGGAGGGGGTACGGGCATAGGCTCTTGGTCATCATCAACTATCGGCGGATCGATTTTCACTTCTCTGAGAGGAGGGAGATCTGTCGGGGGACTAGGAAGTACCTCTGGATTCTCAGATAACTCCTCATCGATAACAATATCCTTACCGGTCCTGGGGACCGTTTCTTCTTTCTCGACCTCAACAGTTTCTGGTATTTCTTCGGCAGAGACTATTTCTACATCTTCTGATGATTCCGAGGTTGGCTTAATCAAGTCCACTTGTTGTAATGGTATCTCTTCCAGTCCCTCTTCTTCGGCTTCTGGCATTTCGAACTTCGTAACAAATTCAGGAGCGTCGTCGGGAGTTAGTTCGTAATCCTCGTATTCCTCCTCTTCGATTGGTTCGGGTTTGTCAACAGTAAATGCGAAGCTGGGTTTCTGCTTGGTAACTACTGAATCATCGCTACCATACTGTTTGACATCTATTGTTACATCATCCATTGTGAATGTGGTCCTGGACCAGTCCACTATGTCCTCTTCTTCGTCCTCCTCAAAATCTGAGAGTAATTCGTCAAAAAGTTCTGTAGCTTCTTCCTTATCGACATTATTTGCTTGTTGATGCGATGCCATTTTCAGCTGGTAGGAGCATCTTGAACAGATCTCTGAATCCTCAGGATTCTTCTTTTGACATAGGGGACACTCGATGGTATTGTCGACTGGCTTTCTATTGAATTTGAACCGATCAAACACTAACGCATCCCGTCCCTATTGCTCATTCCCCGAAACCCATCGTATAATCCTCACGGGGACATGGGCGATAATGCTCGGTGGGAATTTGTCATTATTCTCTGGCAATAGTGATGAAGGTCCAGTGCTACGGAAGCATGTGGAGGGAGATTCTGAAGATCGTCGTGGTCGATTCAAAAGGAGTCAGGATCATCATGAGCTCTATCAGAAATTGATTCGCTGGGAGCTTGATGATGAGCTACATGCTACTGAAAAGAGACTCCGTGACTGGTCTAAAGAGAGACTAGTCTCAAACGGATTGGCTCTTTTCGATTTAATTGCGAAACCAGATGGCTGGCTTTTCGACCAGCGAATAGTCAAATTAAGGCGTAAGAGTAGATCTGACCTTGGACAGCATAGATTTAGGCAGGGAGATATTGTAATGCTGAGTCGTGGTGATCCTCTCTCAGAGAAGCCTATCGAGGCCATAGTTAGTGATCGTCGAAGAGATTCTATCAGAGTTGTACTCAAAGAGATCCCTTCTGACCTCAGGAAGGACACATGGAGAATGGACAGAGGTGCTAATAGGATAGCTTATGACAGAATGAGAGATTCTCTAAATTCAATCTTCCAGGAGGAAGGAGGGGTTCCTATGAGAGACTTGATTCTAGGTTCTGTACATGACCCATCAGGAACTTCTTCACTGCCCCCACAACTCGGTGGGGTTAGAGGTAGGAGCTTTGTCTTAGATAGTTCGTTGAATAAACCACAACGTGAAGCCGCCCTCGCAGCGACACAACAGAGGCTGACTCTAATACAGGGCCCTCCCGGAACGGGAAAAACACACACTGCAGTACGGATTATTGAGGCGTGGTCACAGCAAGATTTGGGTACTATCCTAGCGGTGGCGGATTCAAATGTCGCTGTGGACAATTTGTTGGAAGGATTACTGCACTTAGGTGTGAGAGCCGTGAGACTGGGACAGCCAGTAAAGGTGAGAGAAGGTTTGAGAGAAGCAACGATGGACGCTCTCATGGAAAAGCATCCACTTAGGAAAGACCTCATAGATCATCTGGAGCTCAATGAGAAGCTGGGTCGTAAAATTAAGGGTATGAGGGGGGGCAAGGAGAAGGGGCTTGCTCACAGAGATTTAGGAAGGGGGTGGAAGGAAGTGAGAAGGATTGAGGGCCAGATGAGAGACGATATCTTGGATAGGGCACAAGTCCTCTGCTGTACTTGCATAGGTTCTGGACACGAGCTTTTGGATGGGAGAAGATTCAGTCAGGTTTTGATAGATGAAGCCACTCAAGCTACAGAACCTTCCACCTTAGTGCCAATTGTCAGAGGCGCCAGACAAATTGTTCTCGTTGGGGACCACAAGCAACTATCTCCCACAGTCATATCCAGAAGAGCTGAGGATGGCGGGTTGAATAAATCCCTATTCGAGAGAATCATGGATATGGGCATTACCCCCTTCTTGTTGACAAAACAATACAGGATGCACCCAGGGATATCGGAATTCCCTAACGAGATGTTTTATGATGGGAAATTGGAGGATGGGGTAACAGGATCCGATAGGAAAGCCCCTGCTGGTATTCTGTGGCCGGATTGGGAAAGACCGATCGCCTTTCTGCCGGTTGAAGGAGGGGAGGTAGCTGGACCGGATGGGGCTTCAAAGGAAAATAAGGCTGAGGCTTCTTGGGTTGCTAAAATCGTGGAGGACCTGGTAAATGCTGGAGAGATAGGGCAAGACCAAATTGGAGTCATTACTCCTTATGCGGCTCAGGTTAGAGCTATTCGAGATGTTCTCCCAGAGGCCCTAACCGATTTGGAGGTGAAGACTGTGGATGGGTATCAAGGAAGGGAGAAGGAAATCATAATTTTCTCATGTGTGAGATCTAACTCGGAAGGAAATGTCGGATTCCTGTCCGATCCAAGGAGATTGAATGTGGCGCTGACTAGGGCTAAGAGGGGTTTAGTGGTCATAGGAGACCCCGCTACTCTGAGGAATGATGAGAATTGGGCCTCCTGGATTGAACATGCCAGGAAACACAACCTTGAGGCGTGGCACATCATCGGAATGGCTTGAGGGAGTACCGTGGCGGACCATGATTCACCGATTTCACTTTCTCCTTCTGGTGGTTCATTAGCTCGAGTTATTGTGGCAGAACAGAACGCTGACCATTGGAAAATACCTGAAGGCACAATTCTAGCTTCCGCCACGAGGAGGGGAACTGCTTTCGCGATTGATGTCGTTATTGTTACAACTGTTTTGATGCTTGTTACGAGGTTCCAGCTGATGAATGTGTGGAATCTCAAGACATGGGAAGACTCCACACATCATTCTCTAGCGTATACTTTCATATTATTGGCCTCACACTGGCTTTATTGGAGGTTGACGGGAATCATGTTTTCTAGATCTCTAGGGCAGAGATCTATGGGGCTAGCAGTATTAGTCGATGATGGAAGTGAAATGACTAGTGACATGTGGGATCGCAGGGCTTTCAGGAAGTTAGTATATCTAATTCCAATTGTAAATTTGATTGTAGGATCATATGAGGTGGCTAGGATATTTCAAAGACATACGCATCAGACAAATATCGATCTAAGTGTTGGATCGATTGTTGCACAGGCAGACTCCCTACCTCCTGCTAATAGAAGACATATCAGGTAGATGCCATGAAGGACGCAGTATCTGGTTTGAGAAGAGGGATGTGTGTTGTTTATCCGACTTCCACACAGCCTGCGTTAGGATGCTTGCCAACTAGTGAGTCACTTGATTTACTATATTCATTGAAAAACAGAGAGCGGGATCAGCCAGTAAGTCTTGCAGTGGCAAATCTTGATCAGGCAAGGAAAATCGCACATGTTCCTGACGGTGTTGTGTCATTGTTAGATCATTTTCCCACTGGTTCAGTTACGGTGATTCTTGATTCAAAATCCACACTGGACGAGAGGCTTGGAGGAGATAGAGTTGCCTTGAGAGTGGTATCCCACAATACTGCAGTCAGACTTATTCAGGAAGTCGGTCCAATAACAGCTACCAGTGCAAATATTTCTGGAAGTCCGCCCGAAAATGATCCAGCCATGGCTGCTCGTTCTCTTTCGACTGATGGTTCACAAATACCATTCGTTAGCGGACTATGCGGGGGGGATGTACCCAGTACCTTGATATCGTGGGAATCCTCCACTCGCTCACCCGATACTACAGGAACCAAGGTGCTGAGAGAAGGTTTAGTGAAGAAAATGGAGGTTTTTGATTGGTTGAAGAGTCAGATTTGAAGCAGTGGAAGGATGCTGGTCACGTCGCACGAAGAACCTTGGAGGGGATCAAAGGGGAGATTGTTGCAGGCAAGGGCTGGAATGACGTTATTGACTCCGCCGAGAGGTTTATCCGTAGACACGGAGGTCAAGCCGCGTTTCCCGTAACTATCTCTGTAAATGATATGGCAGCTCATTATACTACCAATACGCAACTGAGTCCTCCAGAGGGATGGGAAAGGGAAATGGTGTTTGAGAAGGGTGATTTGGTCAAGCTAGATGTAGGCGTTCATATCAAAGGGGCTCTTGGGGACAATGCGATAACGCTAGAAGTTGGAAATGCAGGAAATCATACCGATCAGATCAAGGCTGCGAAAGATGCTCGAGACGCTGCTATAGAGAAAATGCATCCGGGAACTTCTTGGCATGTAGTGGGGGCCGCCGCAGAACAGGTTGCAAAGGATGCTGGATTCTTACCGATTTCTAATTTGTGCGGGCATAAAATGGAAAGATGGAGCCTGCATGATGGGGTTTCAATTCCTATGTACGCTTGTGGGGCCAATAATCCAAGTTTCAAAGGCTCAGTAGAGAAAGGGGGAGTATACGCGGTTGAGCCATTCAATACTACCGGGAAGAGTGGTTTAGTGGAGAATGTGAATCCACACAATTCGTCCAATATACTCAGAGTAACCGGGAATGTCAATATTAGAAAGGCGCTAGCAAAGAAGAAGCTTAAGCCCCTGGGCGCAAGGTTGGCTCACTACATTGAAGAGAGATATAGTACCCTTCCATTCGCTGAACGATGGGCATTCCCTCTCTTGGAGAAGCCTTTCCCTGAAGAGGATGAGGAGTCTCTCAAGCGGAAGTGGGGACAACTGGTGAAGAAGCTGACCTCGATTAGATTCTTGGAAGTCTATTCTGCTTTACGCGATCAGGATAGAGGAAATGTTGGTCAGTTTGAACACACTGTTTACGTCACTGAAGGAGGCCCTGAGGTTCTTTCTGTATCTTAATCCGATAAACCACTGAATCAGTACTTTTTGCGACTATTACTGACAACGATTATCTATCCCCTACTCTCAGTGGAACATGTACGGGGCCGACTGGTTCTCGCTGAGTGCATCCCATCCCTTCGCAATTATCTCTCGCCCTGTACACCTAAACAGATTCAGGCTCAGCCTTGGCATCACCAAACATTGTAACTGCGATAATAGCGATGAAGATTAGAACCATTCCCACTGACTGCTGAGTTGAGGGGGTTTCGTCAAGAAGAAAAATACCCCAAACAATAGTTAACACTGGTTGGATTAGTACTGCAAAAGAAGTGTGCGCTCCGGGAAGTCTAGGGAGTGCATATGTGATTGCTATCCAACCGGCAACTTGGCAGGAAAAGGCCAGTAATAGAAGCCATGCATGGCTAGGCCATGTTATATCGAAGCTTATCTGTTGAACTCCTATCGATTCCATTGGAATTAGTCCTAGGAAAAGAAGGCCTATCGTTGCTCCTAGGGTAGAGTCCAGTTGGGCATTAGCGGCGGGAGCCATCTGTTTGTTAGAGTACCTGTAGACGATCAGAAATGATGAGTAGAAAAACGCCGCTAACACTGCTGCTAGTACCCCTCTCGTCGGATCCTCCCCATAGGGCTCACCATCCCATATTCCTGAGATTAGTGCAAGACCAACTACAACGACAGGTAACGAAAGAAGAATAGATCGATTTGGTCGTTCCCCAAAGATTTTCCAGCTTACCAGTGTCACAACGATAACCTGCGAGTTTCCTACAAGTGTAGCGATTCCTGTCCCCACGTAGTCTATAGCGCTATGATATGCCAGGAAATCAAATGCTATAATTAACCCGGCCAAGAAAGTGAGTCTCCTAGATCTGATATCACGAGTCTCCTTCTTTTTGGATAAAAAAACAATCAAGCAAAGTAGTGGAACGGCATATGCCATTCGGAAGAACGCGCCCGTCGCAGGGTTGGTTTCAGATAATTTGTACAACAGTGGGGCGAAAGAGATTGCTCCTGCACCTGCTAATGCTATGAGCATCGTACGGCGATCATCGGTCAGTGGAGTGTCGGCGCTCACGCTCGGCCGGCTTCGTACATCTCTAGAAGGCTACCGTCTTGGAACATCTCGAGGACTATGTCACTACCACCGATTAGCTCGCCGTGAACGAAGACTTGTGGGATTGTAGGGAAATCAGACCATTCCTTCAGAGCAGTTCTAGCCCTTGAGTCAGACAAAACGTTCACACATGCAAATTGCTCGAGGCCTACTTCCCTAGCGAAGGCACTAACAATCTGGGCTCCACGACTGGAGAACCCGCATTGTGGCTGTTCGGGCGTGCCTTTCATGAAAATAACTAAATCGTTACCATCTACTATCTCTTGCAATTCGCTTGGTGTCCAATTAAACCCGCTCATAATATCACTTCTTGTTAGGTCGCCTTACGTGGATACCAAAGAACTCTTGCTTTCCAGAGTGGGGGTCAAACGTTGTATTTCCCATTGCGGTGGATTGTTCAGGGGTCATGCACTTCAAGTCAAGAGCGTGCACTGAATTATCTTCTATATACTTCTTAAAGTGCTTCAAAACTGGCATCTGCCTTTGAAGTGGCCTAACTCCCTCGAAATCCTCGGATATTATTCTTACATGAAAATGGTCTCCTGAACCATGTAAATCAGTAGCTTCTACTAAGGCAGTTGGATACACTTTCAGCACTTCTGATGAGACCCAATCCTCGGAAACCATGTAATTGGATAGAGGGGTATGATTTCAATGCGTTGATTATTGACTCTCTAATGCTTTTGTTATTCTTAGAAGATTTTGAGAAATTGTACCCTCATCATTAATCAGTCCACTGCCTACAACTGCGATATCTATTCCCCATTCAGAAACCATCGCCGCATTGTGATACTTAATTCCTCCATCAATCATTAGAATTGGAGTTTTACCTCCTGAATTCTCCTGTTTATCTATGGCTTCTCTGAAAGCTCTGACTTTATGCTCAACCTCAGGAATAAACGACTGGCCGCCCTTTCCTGGGACGACAGACATCACCAATACCAAATCTAGATCTGGCAGTAGAGGCATCACTTCCCTGATTTCTGTATCTGGATTCAGGACACATCCGATCTGCGTTCCCGTTGACTGGATTTCTGAGATAAGGTTTGGAAAATCTTGAACCGCTTCAATATGAGCAATGATCATATCTACTCCTGCATCAACATACTGAATCCAAGTCTCTTCGGCATTATTGATCATCAGATGACAATCTATGAACACTTTATCTCCCAACCTTTCTCTGACTGAACGGATAATCGCTGGTCCAAATGTGATTGTCTTGTTTGTGACCCAGTTTCCATCCATTACATCCATGTGAATCCAGTTTATTCCTGCATTAATGGCCTCATCTAAGGTTTCACCCAGTTTACAGAAGTCTGCAGTCAGTATACTGGGAGTAACATCCATGTACGCTCTGAGCTAGGCGAGGAGGAGGGGGTTCTCAATCCCTTGGATATCAATAGTAAGACACAGGTTGATACGGTGCCCCCTTCTCAGGTGCTTAGGTGCACCCATGGGACAAGTGATTGATGCTAGTGATTCGGACTTTGATGTAGTAACAAAGAGCGGGGGTTGGGTCCTAGTTGATTTCTGGGCTCCATGGTGCGGTCCTTGCAAAATGATTGCTCCAGTATTGAGTCAGATAGCGACCGAGAGAGAGATTACAATAGCCAAGGTGAATACCGACGTTAATCCACTAAGTCCAGGAAGATTCGGAGTTAGAGGAATTCCGGCACTGATACTATTCAAAGATGGAGAAGTCGTTGATAGAATGACCGGTGCTATGCCAAAGACAGGTATGGACTCTTGGCTGAATAGACATATGTCCTAAGATTCGAAAGCGTTTCTTAGTTTGATCGATCTATCCTCTAGAGGATTTCCTACATCTCTAAGTAACCTGGTCCTGATAGCTTCATGTAACCACATTCCATCTTCCAGTTCCAGCATAAGTCCCCTTTCTATGAGCTCGATTGGAGGGGGGCCGTCATGTTCTGCGGCTTTAGCCACAATTTCCCATGGAACCGGTCTATCAGAAACCGAGAGAATAGAGAGGATCTCCCTGCTATCCGGAGGGAGTACATCTAAAATTTCTTGATCGAGAAAACGGACCCAATCCTCGTGCACGGTCTTTCCATAAAGTTCCAATAGCTCTACTGCCAATGGGTGTCCACCTGTGATACTATGGATCTTTTCCACCTCTGTTTCATTGGGAAGGTTCATTGAAGATATCCAAGAATTAACTTCCTCAACAGAAAGCCCGGACAGGTGTAGCTCTCTAACTCTCTCTCTTGTGTGAACATCTCTAGTATCATAGAATGACAGTCTATTTCTTGAGATCAATATTAGTCTTAATGGAGCGATCTCGGCTACCTGTAAGAGGGCGCCAAAGAGGTAGTTCCCTTCCGGCCCTACATTGTGAACATCATCTAGAACAACCAGAAGTTCGGTTTCTTGCTTAGTATCTAAACCGGATTCATCCAGCATATGAGCCGTCAGTCTTCTCCTGTAGGAGTCGATATCGATTTCTACACCGGGCTTAAGTGGGAGAGCTTCAAGAATATTGTAAGGATCGTGCTTCCCATCATCCACTCCGACACCTATCTTGTGGAGTAGGCTGGTTGCAATCCCTAGAGGCGTGTCCCAAGGCTGGCAAGGATAGTACATTACCTCATATTCGGGAGTTGATGATATAGTATGGTTTAGCCAGTGTGAGGTAAGTGTTGTTTTTCCACAGCCGGCGATTCCAGATATGGCTAGCAAGGGGTTTTTGGATGAGAGCCAAGAGTCGAGCATGTCTTTCTCCACCAGTCTTCCGTGTATTTCTCTAGTCACAGGTGGGAGGTTTCTATAGGTAGAATAGGCACCGGAAAGTAGGTTTGGAGAGGGTTTTTTCCTCTTGGGCATCGACACAATAGCACCAAATCTAATATCACCGAAATTGAGTACTCCCTCATGTTGGGCATGCATCAATACTTGTAGTAGTGAGAGGTTTGTTTCGAGTTTTTTTGCGGCCTCATCTGCCCTTATTTCCAATAGCTTGCCTTTCTTTCCCCTCAATAAAACAGTGGTAGTTCTTAGATTAGCAATCCTCTGCCTAGCTTCCAATCTTCCATCTTCGGTTAATTGCCATGTCTTCTGGCGACGATCTTCGCCTCTCACACTTCTAGAGTGCTCAGACACAAATCCATTGGACATTAGCTCCCTCATTGCACGGGAAACATTTGGAGGATGCATTGCGCATACCTCGGAAATTCCTGTTCTTGTTACTTCACTTGTTACAATATAATGATCCGCTTGATGGTCCTGTTCCCATAAGTGGAGGATTATCCTGTCTATGACGGGGATACTGACACGGGGGATGCCGTCCGACATGGTGGTTCCGAGGACTCCCCCCGCATCAAGAGTTTGGAATTCGGTTTATTCCACACACGAAGGATATGGTTGTTGCATAGGAGGGAGAAATAGGTCTGAGCATTCCCTGTCAAGAGATGGCAGAGAAAGAGTACTTTCACTCCCCAATGAGAGAGAAACGGGAAATGTTGAAACCGGACTAGGGACATAATCCTCACCGGTTTGACTGATTATCAGGCGAATTCCATCTCCCTCTGGTACTACTACATCCATTCCAAAGAACTCCATCTTTGCCAGAACTGTCTGTCCGGGTACCAGAGGGCTTCCTTGATTACCTCCTTGATGAAATCGTAAATCCATTACTGCGTGTCCTAGATGCATTTCAGAGCTTGATTGTACCATCTCCACGAAGAGATGCCCACTAGTGGAAAATGGAGAAATGGTAGCCTCCACATGAAAAGTAGGAGTTCCAACTATTCTAGTCAGAGATTCAAATTCAGGGCATTCAATCATCAGACTAGAGGTAGTAGTTATCGTATCGCTTCCACCAACTATTGAGCATTCATTCATACCTACAACAATCGGAGTTGCTTCAAGAGGAGGATAGGTCTGCTCAACTCTCCAAGCACCCATATTGTCCTGCACCTCTGCAACTAATCTTGGTTTTGGCCCCTTATCTAGCAAATAGAAATCGAACCACTCCAACATATCGTCTGCCCAGTCCCACCTTAGGGTGTATGGAAAGGCCTCAGCTCCTCTTCCAGATGACAGCGAGGAGTGCCCGCTTTCTCGGTCTGGATAATCATGTGCCCATTGACCATAAAGTCCCTTCACATCGAAACCTGCATCAATAGACATTTGATGTGCAGGGAACGCCATATGGGGATCGACATTCCAGTCCTGTAGGCCGTGGATAATATATATCGATCCATTATAGATTTCCAGAGCATTAGTCAGGAAATGCCTTTCCTCCCAATAATCAGATCCGGTCCATGCTAGATTGTCTCCTGTCATATATGCGGCTGGTCCTGCGTAGTATCCCTCGACATATCCCTCACAGGCATTCTCAATGTCCCCATTATCCCCATCCAAGCCGAATGATCCGTATACTCCATTATGCATTATAGCCCCTCTTGCTTCCATACTGCCATTTCTCCACATCAAATCATGTACACCTATCAATCCAGACATTGGAACAATGGTAGCTAGGTATTCGGATCCTGAAGCGGCGGCATTCCATGGAGTACTTCCATCATATGACTTACCGATTGCGCCTACCTTTCCATTGGACCATGATTGAGTCCCTAACCAGTCTACTGCCGCCTTGATGCCAGCTTGCTCATCATGGCCCATCAGGTCCATGCAGTGATTTGATTGCCCTGTTCCAAAAACTGAAACCTGGGCAACGCCATACCCATGTTGAACATAATTTTCTATTAGAAACCTACCGAGTCTGTCTGCGGGAGTGAGGGCATCAACATCTCCATCATCATAGTACGGGCCAATCTCGGCAATGACCGGGACCTTGCATTCTTCAAGAACTTCAGATATTGTCAAATCACATCCTTCCTTTTCTGGAAGCCACAATCCGAGATGAACTTCGGCTCCGCCTGTGAGTCCCGCCCCTCCGTCAGAAGCCGTAATCGAAGGTACGGGTACGAAGATTGACTGGACCTCTCCTGTGTCATATGTACCATTTTTTGAAACCCTACTGAATACGTCATCATTTCTGTATTCTTTCCCTGATCTTTCCTCGACAGGTGGTAACCAATGGGTGGTCTCAACAGAATTATCTGTTCCTGATTCTGCCCCCAAGCATCCCGATAGAGTTGGGCTAACCAATATTAGGGCCAAGAATATGGTCACGACTCGCGGGAGCACATTCCTCTGGAAGGTGTGAGAACTCATCATAGATTCGGTTCGTTGGGCCGGATCATCGAACCAAGAGCCGTATCTCTTCGACGCTTTTTAGCTCGGCGAGATATATCTGCTCAATCGAATCGTATATATCGTCAGTCTGTTCAATTAATGGGAGGAGTTCCGAATAAACTTCTGACGCCCTAATCTCAGTCTCAAGAGAATAATTCAACATTTCAATGTAATCTGTTGTGTGTATAATTGGATGAGAGTCACGTTCTGTAACTGGAATTCCCCCCAATTGTACAATTCCCCTACGAACAATATCTGCATGCTCTATTGACTCAGTCATCTCAGTGTTGAACATTGGTGAAAGTTGGAGCCGATTAATACCGGTTATATTTGCAGCGTAATGTGCATACATATTCATCGCTCTGAGTTCCCAAGCTAGGGCTTCATTCATCTTTTTGATTAGCTCTGTCACAATATCATCCCTTAGGTTAGGCTAAACTTTTCTAACTCCGTCTTGCCGAGTATAACCGCAAGATGGGAGTTATTAAACCAATCCAATGAATGTCTCCTGTTCCTAGTGAGTATAGTTGCAAGGTATCAATTGGTCAATAATTGTAAGAGATATTCTCTGGTTAACGATTCGATGGTCAACTGCCTAGATTATGAGTGAGATACCTCTCTCAAGCGGTATGGACGCTTACAATGAGCTTCTTGGAATTCTCAAAGATATCGCCATGATGGATCAAGTGAGAAGTCTTCTAGGCTGGGATCAAGAGGTCCTGATGCCTCCAAAAGCTGCTGAATTGAGGGCGGAACAGATAGCATGGATTTCTAGGGAGTCCCACAAAAGGAAGACTTCTCCTAGGGTTGGAGAGTTATTGGATGAACTGGAGGAAAGAGATGACCTGGGAGATATTGAGAGTGCCAACGTAAGATTGGCTAGGGAGGCATATGACAAGGCCACGAGGCTACCGACTGGCTTCGTCTCTGAATTAGCTAAGCATAATTCGAAATCACTCATTTCTTGGACTGAAGCTAGAAGAAATAATGACTTCTCTATATTCAGAGATGATCTGTCTAAATCAATTGAGTTCGCGAGGAAGAAAGCAGACTACTTGGGATATGAAGATCTTCGATATGATGCTCTCCTTGATAATTATGAATCCGGGCTCACAGTGTCTCGTCTAGACCCTCTTTTCGAAGGACTGAGAAACAAAGTAGCCCCCTTGATAAGGTCTGTTGCGGAAAGGGGAGAAAGGCCCGATATCTCATGGGTAACTGAAAACTCATGGGAGCAGATAGGTCAGGAAAGACTTAGTCAAAAGGTTTCTGAGTCAATTGGTTTCGATTTCGAGGCAGGAAGAAGAGATGCCTCGACACATCCTTTCTGTGGAGGGCCAAATCCGGATGATGTTAGATGGACCACAAGATATAGTGATACTGATCCGTTTGGATCACTGTACGGCTCTATGCACGAGACCGGGCATGGTACATACGAACAGGGCAGACCGAGAGACCTTGACTTTCAACCCGCTGGCAAGGCCAATGGATTGGGAATTCACGAGAGCCAGAGCAGGCTCTGGGAGAATCAGATAGGTCGTTCACTAGAATTCTGTCAGTGGTCTTTGCCACTCTGGAAAGAGCAGTTTCCGGAAAACATGCAAGGCGTTGAGGCAGAGGATCTCTGGAGAGCGGTTAATCTCGTAGAGCCCAGTCTGATTCGTGTTGAAGCAGATGAGGCCACCTACAATATCCATATTATGATTAGGTATGAGATTGAGAAGCTACTAATCTCGGGTGATTTGGAGGTTGATGATCTTCCCGACAAGTGGGACGATATGTATGAGGAATATCTTGGAATAAGGCCCACAGATAGCTCATCGGGAGTACTACAAGATATTCATTGGTCGATGGGGGCGATTGGGTATTTCCCAACATATACTCTTGGGAATCTATACTCTGCTCAACTATTAGCTGCGGCCAGAGAAGACTTGCCAGAGCATGATGCACAAATTAGTAGTGGTGACTTCTCTCCGCTACTTGATTGGATGAGGAAGAAAGTGCATAGGCGAGGGAGTATTCTAAAGCCTGCTGAACTCATCGAAGAAGCTACAGGATCGCCTCCCTCGCCAGAGGCGTTTGTTGATTATCTCAGTAACAAGGTGAGGCATCTTTACTCAATTTAAGTGTCGATTATACGGAAGTACGATATTCGCTTCCTCCATAGGGCATTTGTGGGAGACAGGAGCCTTAGTGACGCTTCATCGTTAATCAGGGATGTTGGAAGTTGTTGTAGTTCTATCTTATTTGAGTCTGACACAGTCGTTGTTGGTTCAAAAGATGGTGCGATTAAGTCATGGTCAATTGAGAGTGGTAAGCAGATGCTGGGGCTGAAGTTGGATGGGCCGATATCAGATTTAGCAGTCTCAGGAAAAATCCTTTATGTCTCCTGCTCATCTAATTTGGTGGCCGTTGAGATTACCACAGGTGAAGTTTTGTGGAGCTCGCAACTGGAAGGTTCCAGCGATAGTGTGACGATCTGGGATGGCTTTATTTGGGCATTATCCTCTGTCTATGAGATTGATATCTCTGACTACACTGAATCAACACTTTGGAAATTCAATAGTCGAGGCGAGCTAATTGAAAGATGGTCTTTCGCCGAAAAAGGGTGGCATATGGGAGTCAACAACGGAATAGAGATTGGGATAGGACGGCCTTCTTGTGGCTTTATCAAAGTAGGCAGTGATGGAATACTGAATTATCATTCACTTGCCGTTGCGTCTCCTGTTACCATCGGTTGCGATGGGACTGAGACGATAATATTCGGATTGAGTGATGGCAGTATTTGTAATTCTGACGGAGATTTATGTGCAAAGGGAAGTGGATTGGTGACCTCGATCATCAGCATAGATGACGGATGGGCGAGTGGTGATCGAAATGGCCGAGTTCTATGGGGCGAGGAAGAAATTGAGCTAGGTAGAGAAATATTGTCAATGGGAGTTGCTCCGAATGGCGTTGATCTCTGGGTTCAAACTTGGGAGGGCAAGTCAACATTTTTATCGATTTCACCAGGTGGGGATTACTCACAGGTCTTCGAACACCCGGATAGAATTGTGGTTAGTGATTTCAAGGAAGGGAGGCTAGTTTTTGGAGATCAACTCGGAAGAGTGTTCCTGGTTGAAGAAAGATACGAGAATCGATTTGGCCGGGAGGACATGGAATCAGGACATCGGGAAGGAGAAAGAAGCCTCCTTATGGAACGTTTGAGAAGGTTGAGGGAATGAAAATTTACACTGGAAATTAACATTTGGCAACCCCTATTTCCACTGTAAACGTGTTACTGAGCGAAAGGTTTATTTGCCGCCGCTTGCCCTGTTGACTTTGCCGCTCCGGGGGAGTGGTGTGGGCGCGCTTCGGCAAACCCGCGGGCCACAACAACTGATCCGCTAAGTCGGAACGGTAGAACCGTACTCTGAGAAGAGTGCGGGGAACAGCCAATCACCTGTGGGTGAGTAGGCAGCAGTAGAACCAATGTGGAAAGATCGGACGCAAGGAAGGGGAAGAAGCAATGGGGAAAGCTGGGGAAAACGGAACCGAACCCTTCGGGGGGAAAACATAAACCGTACCAGAAAACCATACTGCAAAGGTACACGAAGGAAGGGAAGGCATTCAGAGATGGATGAAATCTTGGAGCACGGGTGCGGGGAACGAAGTGGAGACAACCGGACGCAAGGAAGGGGAAGGAAGCCTAGGGAAACGCACCGGGAACAAGAGCAGGGAGACCTGTGGAGGACCGGTACCGATCGAGAAACAAAATGGTGATATTAGCCATGGAGTGAATCGAGAAGGGCGACAGGGGAGCAATCCCCTGGGGGATATTACCCGAACGTCCGGAAAAATGGCAAAGGAGCCCTAGTGGTTCCAGAGTCGTCTACCCGGGAAATCATCTCCTTTGGAGACGAGGAACCGGACCCTGCGGAGTACGCAGGGGGGAAAGCTTCCCCAAGCAGAACCCCCTGCTGCTCCCACCTACGGCCCTTCAAATTATTTTTTTCCGTGATTAGAGTTAGCTATTTCCTGTCATAGACTCCGGCCTGACCCATTGATCGAACTGTTCTTCAGTGACCAACCCTAGTCTCAAAGCACTCTCCCTGAGTGTTAGGTTATTCTGGTGGGCTTCCTTGGCAATCTTTGCGGCGTTATCGTATCCAATGTGAGGATTAAGAGCGGTTACCAACATCAGAGAGTTCTCCAAATGCTTGGAAATCCTCTCTTCATTTGCGACCAATCCATTAACACACTTGGAAGTGAAAGACCGACAGCTGTCAGATAGGATTCTGATTGAATGGAGCAGGTTATGAATCATCATCGGTTTGAATACATTCAATTCGAAATTACCTTGGCTACCCCCGAGGGATATGGCTGCATGATTGCCAATAACTTGGCAACATACCATCGTGATAGCCTCGGACTGGGTGGGATTGACCTTTCCCGGCATAATACTGGATCCTGGTTCATTGGCAGGTAAGGACAGTTCACCGATTCCGCACCGGGGGCCGGAGCCGAGCCATCTGATGTCGTTTGCAATCTTCATCAATGAGACCGCTAGGGTGTTTAGTGCTCCCGATGCGGAGACAATTGCATCATGCGCTGCTAATTGAGAGAACTTGTTCTCTGCACTGACAAATGGCAGGCCAGTTTGTTGAGAAATACTGGTCGCGACTTTTTCTGAAAAGTCAGGATGGGTATTTAATCCAGTTCCAACAGCAGTTCCCCCTAAGGCTATTTCGAATAGATCGGTCAATGCGAACTCTATCCTCCGAATATCGGCATCCAACATGTATACGTATCCTGAGAACTCTTGTCCGAGAGTAAGTGGAACTGCATCCATGAGATGTGTTCTACCAATCTTGACAATTGAGGAAAACTCCTGCGCTTTAGCCTCCAAAGAGTCCCTTAGATGATGCACTGAGGGTAGTAGTTGGTTCGTGATTTGCTCGGCTGAAGATATGTGCATCGCTGTTGGAAATGTGTCGTTACTAGACTGTGCCCTGTTCACATGATCATTTGGGTGGACGGGAGTCTTACTACCCAGTTCTCCTCCTGCGAGCTCAATTGCCCTATTCGCAATGACTTCATTTGCATTCATGTTTGTTTGAGTGCCTGATCCTGTCTGCCAAATTCTAAGTGGGAAGTGGCCGTCAAGACTTCCTGAAATTACCTCATCGCATGACGAAGAAATCAGAGAGGCGATGTTGCTATCCAGCTGATCCAGTTGGGAGTTGGTTTCTGCCGCTGCTTTCTTTAGAATACCAAAGGCTCTGATCATTGCCCTTGGCATTATGTCGTCACCGATATCGAAGTTCTCAAGTGATCTGGCTGTCTGAGCTCCATAGTATCTATCTGCAGGTACTACCACTTCTCCCATGGTATCAATCTCGATCCTATTTTCATCTGGATTAGCCCTAGCAGATCTCTGATGGGTTGAGACTTTGATGTCCTCATGGTGAGCATTTCCTGACGAAAGGCCTTCTTCAATCATCTTAGAAATTGTAGCAGACCTTCCCCTCGTCTTTCCCTTACCCACTCTACGGTCTAGCTTCCTAGCGGTTTCCTCTGGAATACTAATACTGATTATCCTACGATCGCCTACGCGGTGCTTTGCCATATGTTCGGCATTAATTACTTATTAATAAATTTAATTATAGACTATTAGTAAGGCGATTTATTAAAATCTCTCAACCTTGATAATCTTCTGAGGATTGAATGGCCTGTCTCCTGGCTGAGTATCGCAGTTCTCGATTTTGTGAACATTTTCCATTCCTTTGACAACCTTTCCGAATACGGCATGATTACCATCAAGCCATGGCGTGGGGACGGTGGTCAGGAAGAACTGGGAGCCACCGGTGTTGGGGCCAGCATTGGCCATAGAGAACAGTCCTGGAGTGTCGTGACTCTTAGCCAGTGCTGATGCCTCGCAAGGAATCTTCCAACCAGGACCTCCAGTTCCAGCTCTTCCATTGTGTGGGTCTCTGGAGTGAGGGCATCCTCCTTGAATCATGAAATCCTTGATAACCCTGTGAAAATGTAGTCCGTTGTAGAACCCATCATCCACAAGTTTCAGGAAGTTTCCTGTGGTCTCTGGACAGTCTTCGGTGAAGAGCTCAATATCTATTGGTCCGGCGCTTGTCGTCATTCTAACTGTGGTTGGCATGGGTTAAGCGGGTGACAAGCGGTCCAATAGTGTAACTGACGTAAGAAGGATAACGAAAGTGCAATAGTCCGGCCTAGTTATGAGTTGGAGCGGGGGGTATACCAGAATCAGCCCGTGTCCTGTCAATGTCGAATGAATATCGAGTAAAAATCCAATTACTGCTGGAGGCACTAGTGAGATCAGGCGACCAATGAACCGGGCATCACGCCTTCGGGAAGCTCGAGAAGCCTGACCGTTCCGTCCGGGTCCAGAGCTCCAAGAACCAGAAACTGACTAATGAAACCAGTTGGAAGAGTCTTCTCACCTAGATTAATCGCGCCTACTACTTTCCTTCCAATTAAATCATGGCGTGGATAGTTGGTTATCTGTGCTGAGCTCCAGAGCTTTCCAATCACAGGCCCAAAATCAACTTGGATCTTGTATGATGGCTTCCTCATTTCTGGGAACTTCTGGACATCAATGATCACTCCTGATCTCAAGTCCAGGTCAAAATAGGCAGATGCTCCGACATAATCCTTCATTGGGTGTTTCTCAGGAGAATATGGAGTTCCTTCCGGATCTATGACATGCTGGCTCAATCAATCACCTGTAATATTTGATCTCAGTAAAAGTGGTATTAGAGGTATTCCGGCAGTTTTGAATGCGTCAATTCCTCCCTCCTCCCTATCAAGAATAGTGATGCATGCCACTACTTCGCATCCCATTGAATTCAACATCTCAGCCGCCTTTAATGCAGATTCCCCGGTGGTGGTTACGTCTTCAAGTAATACCACTCTATCTCCTGATCTGATGGTTGAGCCTTCTATTCCTGGTGGATTTCCAGTCTTTCTGCCTCCTCTGCCCTTGGGCTCCTTACGAACCATGAATCCTCTGATTTCTGAGCCTTTTCCAGCCTTGGCGATTGCGATTGCGGTTAGGGGAATAGCCCCCAACTCCAATCCACCAACGGCATCTACATTCCCTATGTCCACAATTTTATCATGAATTAGGACTCCGAGTAGATGAGCACATTCTGGGTTCATCATGACTGGTTTCATATCAAAGAAATGCTGACTTTCTCTGCCACTGGCTAAGGTGAATAGGTCATTAGGAGAGTGAAGGTATGCCAAGTCTCTCACTCTGTCAATCAGGAGGAGCTTGGCTTGAGCGGCTGAAATCGACTGCATATCCGACTTATCCGAGTAATGGTAATCGAATGAAGCTTCGGTAGGTAAATAGCCATCGAGAGGTAAAATACGGTCAATGTTCTTGAACGGTCTAGTCTGGTGGCAGTTTATTCGCCTGGGGCATAGTTATGGTTGAGCAAAGTGAATCGGTGTCGAAGTATGATTCAGATAGGCTCTCATCAGAAGTTGAATACTACCAAGAATGGCTTGATTTGAGGACTCAGGAAGTATACGACATAGCTCTCCAAGCCAAGGCAAAGGGGCTTGACTTTAGCACTGAAATAGAAATCCCTCGAGCCGCTGATTTGGCGAGTAGGACTGAGAAACTTCTCGAAGAGTATCTGAAGGGACTGCAGATAGAGGATGACCTTCGAGCAATACTGCTGATAACTGACAGAGAGAGTGCGTCTATCCAGATTGCAGTTAATGTGGCAAAACGGATGTATGAGCGTGACGGAGATCTCCGAGAGGCAATAGATTGTGGACTAAGAGTTGGCCTGGCTGTGCTTACAGAAGCTGTTCTTGTAGCGCCACTAGATGGTATTGGTGCGGTCAGGATTCTCAATAATCCAGATGGCTCAGAGTTTCTTTCAATTGATTTCTGCGGACCAATAAGGGCCGCTGGAGGAACTGCTCAAGCTCTATGCGTACTGATTGGTGACATGATCAGACGTGAGCTTGGTCTGGGGAGGTATAATCCGTCCACAAGAGAGGTGGAAAGAGTGAAGGAAGAGTTTGGATTATACAGAGTTGGACTTCAGTACAAACCTCCCCCTGAGGAAGTAGAGATAATCGTTAGGGCCTGTCCAGTAATGGTTAACGGAGAGGAGACTGAGAAGCAGGAGTGTGCTGGATTCAAGGAGGTCAGGAACATACAGAACGAGAATGGTTCATTCAGGACTAGGGTTCGAGGTGGAGTGATGTTGGTTATCGGTGAAGGTTTATGCCTCAAGGCTCCAAAAATTGTTAAGCACACAGAAAGAATGGAGATTCCCGGATGGGAATTTATCTCTCAGTTTGCTAGTAAAGGGAAGAGCGATGAGGGCGATTCTGATATCTTCAAAAGCAGGCAAATTACTGAGATTTCAAGATACATGGATGATGTAATTGCTGGAAGACCTATTTTTGGTGAGCCCGGCGAACCTGGGGGATTTAGGCTTAGATATGGAAGAAGTAGAGCTACTGGATTGGCGGCTGCTGGTTTGAATCCAGTTTCTATGGAGGCGGCAGGTGGTTTCCTATCGGTTGGAACTCAGATGAAAATTGAACGACCTGGGAAGGCATGTGCAGTTACTCCTTGTACTGATATCGATGGGCCCATGGTAATTCTTGATGATGGTGAGTTTAGGCGAGTACACACCCTAGATGAGTGGAAGTTGATTCGAGAGAGAGTGATTTCAGTTTGGGATAATGGAGAGATTCTGATGGGTTTCGGTGAGTTTCTTGAGAACAACAAGAATCTTGTTCCCTCAGCTTACAACAGAGATTGGTGGGCTGCGGACCTTCTAGATTCATTGGACCACCCTCAGAAGGTCTCAACCTTTGCAGAGATTATGGGGGTCGGGCTTGATACTCTGCCCAAAGGGTTGCCGTTTAACGGCGCAATAAATCGAGGGGGGGAGGATGCTCTTGAGAGGGAGTGGAGGAAGCGGGAATGGTATCTTTTTCTGAGAGATATAGATTTGACTTGGCAACAGTCCAAGGGAATATCTGAGGCTTTTGGGACAGCAGTCCCTCCCCCTTGGAATCTATGGTGGTCTGATCTTCCAATTTCAATTACTAAACCTCTCATCAAAGAATTGACTGGGTCAGAAATACAAGAAAGTGGCTTGAGGATAAGGGGGGCTTCAAGGGGTTGGAGTCCTGATTCCCTGAAGGAAATAGACACGACGTATGAGCTTGACTTTGATATGTGGCCTTCATGGATGTCAGTCAGAAATCATGGAATTGTGAAATCGTGCCTTCTGACTCTTGGTTTGCAGCACTATCATGAGGCTGGAGATATCGTAATATCATCCAACTGGGAAGGTCTCCTAGAGGGACTAGGACTGATGAATGATGAAGGTGTAGTAGTTAGCTCAATGGATGCAATGGGGCATATCGACGATAGGCTGGTCAGGGTTAGTGAAGCCAAGAAGGTAGTGCAAGCTGAGGGCAAGAGAAAGAGTGAGCTGGAGAATAGAAGGGGGCTTGCCAGAGTTAGGGCAACCACATTAGCTATGCAACAAGGAAAGGGTACACTAGAGACAGAGGCGATAGGAGAAGAAGCCGCACAGGGAATCTCTGATCCCGGGCCCGAGAATGTAACCTCTCTGAATAGATCAGTTTCGTTACTAGATGATCACGTCGTTGATGGTTCGTTGTGGCTAGTTAGGAAGCTATCCTCAATGAGATGGGAAGACTCTGCAACGTGTAGAATTGGAGCTAGAATGGGCAGACCGGAAAAGTCAGGGGTTAGAGAGATGAAACCATTGGTCCACTCACTGTACCCTATTGCTGAGAGTGGGGGGCCCCAAAGGCTCCTAGGAGAGGCGTCCTCCAAAGGAAGTATTAGAGTTCAGATGGGTCCGAGAATTTGTAGTAAATGTGGTTCAGAGTCTCCACATATCAGGTGTCATGTCAGACCTGATCCCAACGTGGCCAAGGAGTGTGGAGGAAGAACGGAAGTCCGCAAGAGTCGGGGAGGCAAAAGGAGGCGTCGAGGCGAGTTTACGACAGTCCCAGTCTCATCTATTCTCGAAGTAAAAAGGAGAGCTTTGGGCTTGGACAAGCTTCCTTCGAAGATTAAAGCTGTGAAGGGTCTGGTTTCGATTGGACAGTCCCCAGAACCATTGGAGAAGGGCATTCTAAGAGCGAAGCATGGGGTTTCTGTCTTCAGAGACGGAACCTCGAGGTATGATATGAGTGATGTACCAGTAACACACTTCAAACCGATAGAGATTGGTACATCCTGGGAGGCTCTCGCTGAACTGGGATACACTCATGATATTCGAGGAAGCATCCTGAAATCTGATAACCAGATGTTGGAGTTGCTTCCACAGGACTTTATCCCGTCAATAAGATCCAAAGATCACCTTCTCGCTACTTGTAATTTCGTGGATGAGCTTCTAGTTAGATTCTATAAAATGGAGCCATTCTATAACGCGAACAGTGAGAAAGACTTAGTCGGAAGATTGGCCATTGGTCTTGCACCACATACTTCTGGAGGAGTGCTGTGTCGCTTAATCGGCTGGACTTCCTCATCTGCTGGATACGCTCATCCACTTTTCCACGCTGCTAAAAGAAGGAATTGTGATGGAGACGAGGATAGCATAATGATGCTCATGGATGGTTTGCTAAATTTCTCCAAGGAAATTCTACCTGCAGGCAGAGGGGGCAGGATGGATGCCCCTCTAGTTCTGACGACAAGGCTGAATCCGATGGAAATAGACAAGGAGGCATTGAACGTGGATTGCTCTTGGAGCTATTCTCGGGACTTCTATGAGGCTACATTGTCTCAGCCCCACCCCAACGAAGCATCGGACTTAGTGGACCTAGTAAGCGACAGACTGGGCAGTATTGGAGATCTGCGAGGATATGGATGGACGCATGATTCTGGTGACTTGGATTCTGGGCCGGTGAATTCTGCGTACAAGACTCTTGTGAGTATGACTGACAAGATGGGTGAGCAATTAGCACTTGGAAGTAGACTCAGGTCAGTCAGTGTGGACAGAGTGGCATCCCAAGTCATTGAATCTCATTTCCTCCCAGATATGAGAGGCAATATGATGGCATTCACCAGGCAGAAAGTACGATGTGTGAAATGTGGGCACTCTTATCGAAGAATGCCTCTAGCTGGCAAGTGCGTGCAGAGGGCATCGGGAATCTCGGGCGGTCCGAGATTCTCTAGTTCCGATGACGGGATTGCGACTTGCGGGGGGAATGTCGTCCTAACAGTCTCTGAGGGGGCAGTCAGGAAATATATCCAGGTTACCAAGGAAGTAATGGAAAGCTACGGAGTTGACAATTACACCAAACAGCGTGTTGGATGGATGTCTGATAGTGTAGACTCATTATTCAATAATGACAGAGTGACAGTTATGACTCTGGAAGACTTCCTATGATCAGTAATGAATATCCAGTGCCTGTAGAATAGTTTTCATCCACTGTAATTTGACTAGTTTCTTTTCCTTTTCAGTGGTTCCTGACCACCTACCGACCTTGTTTGTATTTGTCCCTAACATGGTTATCCTATCTATTGGAATTCCCAATGATGTAGCTATACATGCGGCCCTATCTCCGTCTGTGAATCCGCCTGGATTGTGCATACCAGCTATCTCCCCAGTTGTCTGATGTGTCAATATCAGAGGAGGAGGTGAGGGTGCATTCTTTGCAATTTCCAGAAGGTCCCTCCAGTCATTCTCATTATCTCCGTGTGCGTGTAAGAAAACTGTTTTTCCCCTGTTAACCGCCTCAATGGTACCCTCTCCTCCGTCTGCATCTGAAACTATGAAAGCCAATCTTGACCATGCCCTCTCTGCTGTCGTTTTGGGTAACAGAGAGATTGCTCCGGCGGCTCCATCGGCGGCAATCAAAAGGGTTGGTGACTCTAGAGCACTGGTTAGTTCCTCTTTGTCTATTGCAGCTCCTAGAATAGCAACATTTTGCTCTCTGAGAACGAGTCTCCTCTGAATATTTGCCACAGTTGCAGCCCTATTGGGCCTCCTCCATTGCTCTACTCCTGACTGCTCAACAGTAGAAAGAAGATTCTTCGCACTTGAAATATCGTCAGATTCTTGCCACCCAAAATGGCTCCTGAATTCATCTTGAATTGTTACAAGAAGTTCAAGAGAAGGTATTAGATCGGTGGGTGGCCTAGACATGTTTCTCCAGTGGAAGGGGTCGGTGATTGTTGAATAACCCTCTTGGTTCTCTGGGTATCGTGCCCATCCCACTCAAGCCACCCATAATCGAAGATCGGGTGATATTATCGAGATACCCAATGCTACCACAAGGCAGGAACCACATACGAGAAGTTCTGAGGGAAAATGGGGTCACAGTAGGAGATTTGGTGGGGGCTCCTTGGCTTGAGGAGGTGCGAGCCAGGGGTAGGTTGCGACTACTGGAGTCTGTAATGCACAAAGACGGGGTAGATGATGCAACAACCGTAGATCTATCAAGTGAAGCGGGTAAAATGACTGAGACTCTGTCATTCCTTCATGCTATGCTCGTAGTCTGTGCTTCTTTCGATGAGCGCTTGTTGGCAAGATGGATAGAGGGTGAGGCTAGCAGAGCGGACGGACTGTTCGGCAGGGATGCAACTAATTTCTCAACAATTTGCTCTAGTTATCTTTCTGGAATCAAAATAGAAGAAGGGGACCATACGATCTACTGGGTACCTGTTTCTGACTTCATCGAGCTCTGCCCAAAAATTTCAGGGCCATATTGGAGATTGGCTAACAGGCCAGTCAGAGACGGTTGGGTTAGAATGGATCCAGCCTCTGGAGAGAATAGCAGGGAGAGGACATCTAGGTTGCTAAAAGAGAGAGTAAGGGGGTACCTTGACGCGACCTGTAGACATCGTATGGAGAAAATGAGTGATGAATTTGCCGCACAGTTCTCAGACTCAGTGGAGAGGATAGTCGGAATGTTGGCCCTACGGGTAAAAGAAGAGATGCCTGTCTCGGCCGCTGTTAGGGAAGATTGGCCTCCCTGTTTTGAGTCAGCGGTGTCAGAGCTTAACCAGGGGGTCAACGTTAATCATGTGGGCAGAGTTTTTCTGGCTTCATTCTCCAAAGCTTTAGGTCATTCCCAAGAGCAGACCTGTGGGTTTTTCTCTGGAGCTCCTGACTATAGCCCAGATACAACCTCATATCAGGTTGCTCATATATACGAAAGAGAATATACCCCTCATGGTTGTGCAGCCTTGAAGACCAATGCTCGCTGTCCAGTTGGTGTAGGAGATGACACACTCTGCGATCAGGAGTGGTTGACGCACCCTCTGAAGTACATCCGAGCCAAGCAACGAAGGAGATACAACGAATCTGGCGAGTCCAGCACAAGTGACTAATGTGAGTTATACTCATGATTGTAGGCAATTCTTCATATCGCCCCGGGTGTATCAGGGGTTGAGGCGGGGAGATGGTACGAACTCTAGTACTGACAGTAGACCGAGATAATGATCTGGGTGTCAAGGCTGGTATTAGAGGCCCAGTAGTGGGCCGTAAGGCTACTCTTGCCGCTGCCTTGAGGCTTGGAATAGCCGATCCAGAAGAGTCTGATACTAATGCCATTCTAGGAGCTTTGCACCAACATGACCGTTTAGCTGAAGAGGCTATTGGTGATGATGAGGTCCAAATCGCCTTACTAACAGGAGATGTCAGAGTCGGGTCCAGAAGTGATAGGGAAATTGCCACTCAGTTAGACGAGGTAATACAGGAGTTCCAACCAGATAAGGCGATTCTCATTACTGATGGGGCTGATGATGAGGAAGCACTCCCAATAATCACTTCCAGAGTCAGAGTCGACCATATCGAAAAAATAATAGTCAGGCAGTCTAAGGGAATTGAGAGTACCTACTACTATGTCGTTAAGGCGATTGAGGACCCTCGTTGGAGAGCAAGACTACTAGTCCCAATAGCAACTGTGATGATCATTCTGGGTATCGGTCTTATCCTTCCATCGGATTACGGGAGCGCACTCATAGGAACTCTACCACTTATCATCGGGATATGGCTTCTTTCCAGAGGGCTTGGATGGGAGCAACAGCTTGACCGTCTTCTAAATGACATGCGCGCTGCAACGACTGGTAGCCTGCTGACCTCCATGCTGTGGGCCTTAGCACTGGTTTCAATGATAATTGCTGTTGTGACGGTAATACAGGTATTGTATGCCTCTAGCTCAGAGATAGACGCATATGCTTCCTCGATTTTATCCTCAACCACTAATTTCGATGTGAACGCTGTAAATAGTGACATTGCCGCGTGGGTAATCGCAATTGACAATGCTCTCTCCTGGATTCTTGTGGCGTTCTTCTCTCTCTTCCTGTCTTTGGGGGTGCTTAGGTGGAAGGAGGGTTCCTTCACCGGTCAGAGCATTATGCTTCTGGCTACCGGGTTCGTTGCTTACTTCGTTATTTCGGCTATTAATGAGGTCTCACTCAGTATGCTGGGTGGGCAGGATGTAGATCTACGAGTGGAATCAGTGGTGGCAACGTGGTCTCTCCCGGTAATCGCGATTCTAGGAAGATACCTCCTGAGCGTTATCGTCGACTCCCTTTCGGAGGAGGATGAGGGAGGAAGAGGTAGCGAGTTTTGGGGGGTTTAGTTCTCAAATGTCGATTCCATCAAGCACGCAGGGCACTTCACCGAAATGGGCCTGACGGATGGAATCCCTAGTGCCGCATTGCAGTGTGGACAGGCTATGGCTTGGTTCACTTCAGACTGCCTCTTCTTTCCCGAGTGGCTCGGGTCATATGTGAATCTATATTTGTGAGTATTTTCCAAGAATCTAGGAGAGCCTTCTTTCTCGGCTTCTTGCCGTGAAAAATTACTTTCTCTTGTAGGTTGAGAGTGAGTGGTGGTTGGAGAATTTGTGGGCTTCACCCGTCCATTTTGAAATTCATCCAACTGCGAAAGAACCTCACTTTTGGACAGTCCTAGTTCCCTGGAGGCTCTGTCTATCGCTAGTGTTCTCTCATAATCGCTCATGCCGACGAACTCCTGGAGTAGGACCGCAGGTATTCTTGACATGATAGTCGCACAAAGGGTTTGTTTTCAATACCCTGCCAGATATGTTTGACTTTTCAGTCTCCTAGTGACTTCTAAGTAAGTCTAATCTCGACTCATCTAGTCTTTCCCATGGGAATAATCCTTCTTCGGTTGGAGTTCTACCAAAGTGCCCACCTGATGAAGTAGAACTGTAGATTGGCCTCTTAAGATCGAGGTCTCTAATCATAGCAGCGGGCCTCCAATCAAAGTTCTCCGATATCAACCTGGAGATTGTGGAGTCTGGATTTTTTCCCAGGTCACCATTAGTTGTTCCAAAGGTATCCACCCTGAATCCGACTGGGTTAGCTTTACCAATCGCATAGGCTACCTGAATCTCGCACTTATTTGCCAGTCCGGCTGCGACTACATGTTTAGCGACCCACCTAGAATAATATGCGGCTGATCTATCTACCTTCGATGGATCCTTTCCACTGAATGCCCCTCCACCGTGTCTTCCTCCTCCGTAGGTATCCACAATTATTTTCCTGCCTGTCAGGCCGGCATCTGCATATGGGCCTCCAGGATCAGGGAATGATCCCGTTCCGTTGACTATTATCTCAGGATTGTCTAATAGACTAGGAGGAATAGCATGTTCAACTACATGCTTCCTAATCTGATTCTCGATATACTGGCGTCTTTCCTCACCTGATAAATCGTCCTCGGCGGGCCAGTTCGGTCCTGCTTTCGGTGAGTGCTGTGATGCAATAACTATCGTAGATACCCTGCTGACTGACTTTTTATCATCGGTTAGTTGTACTGTAACCTGGCTCTTTCCATCAGGCCTAACCCAAGGTATGATGCCCTCGTCATGTACTATCTCTAACCGTCTGGTTAGCCTTTGCGCTAGAGCTGCTGAGAGTGGGAAGAATCTGCCTCTAAGCTCTGGAGTTCCCTCTGTCTCCGTGCACGCGTACCCGAACATTACTCCCTGGTCACCTGCTCCTTGTGTCTCAAGGTCGCCATCGACCCCTTGGCCGATAAATTGGGACTGGGTGGTTATGTGAGTATGTACGTGACAGCTATCTTTTGATGAGGCGTCCATCCCGATCTTACTGTCGGTATATCCGATCGATGAAGCAGTAAGACGAGCAATTTCTTCATAGTTTGGGGGCTGTCCATTGAGGCTGACCTCTCCCGCGAGAACTATTACCGCTTCTCCTTCGGTTCCCTTGACCATGGTTTCAACTGCTACTCGGGCATTAGGATCGATCCTAAGACATGCATCAAGAATGGAATCTGAGATTGCATCACAGAGCTTGTCAGGATGGCCTGCAGTAACTGATTCGGCCGTATCAGAGTGTGGATTCGGGTAACTCATATTTCATCGGATATGCTTGATGCACATGATTGTTTTTGAATCAGATTAACAATAGTCGAGCTGAAAAGATGGGGTGTCCTCCGGTACAGACATGGAAGATGCAACCGCGCGTGTTGTATGGACTGGTTCCAGAGACGTGGCAGAGAATCTTTTGGAGTCTATTATGCCCGATGACCCTGATTCTTTCGAATCTGAGATAGTTGAGTCAGGAGCTGGAGTAAGACTAACTATACTGGTCGCGTCTTCTGAGCTCAGTGAGCTACGTGCCACGGTTGATGATATCCTAGCCTGTCTATCCGCCGTAGAGGGTAGCTTGGAAGTACTGGGCGAAGAGCTTTGAATTCGGACCCTTCAAGTCTGAGGGCTTTCAGCGTATGTCGTGAGAGCGTTACCCCACGATAGATCCGGTCTCCTGTACTGTGAAGGAGAGCCTAGCATGATGATGCTTGAGTCCATCGATAGGTGGATGGCTGCAATGGTCTCTGATGAAGGCAGTGGGGGAGAAGGTCCTGATATGTCCATGGAGGCTGTTGTCATCTCTAAGGAGAGAGGTATGATATGCGGAAATTTCGTTGTTGACAGGTTACTACAGACACACTATCCTTCCTGTTCCGTAGAATGGAGAGTGTCAGAGGGATCGATAGTGGAAGTCGGAGATGAGGTTCTCAGAATATCTGGTAATGGCATCGAAATGCTTCGCTCTGAGAGAGTCTTATTGAATGTCCTCGGGAGGCTTTCAGGGATCTCCACTAATTCTTGGAGATGGATTAATGAGGCTGGAAGTATAGGTGTAGCTACTACTAGGAAGGTTGACTGGGGGCTTCTGGATAAGTGGGCAGTACATGTTGGCGGGGGTCTTACGCACCGACTGAGTAGGGAGGATGCCCTGATGATCAAGGATAGCGAGGTTCTCTCGGCACGAGTTGGCGATGAGACCGAGGATGAGGCCTTGGCCAGATTAGTTTTGGAGATTGATATGGACACTAATTCGTTCTTCACGGTGGTTGAAGTGAGGTCTATTGAGCAGGCGCTTAGTGTGGTTGAAATCTGGAAGGGGGTCCAGACAAAAAGGGAGGGTAGTGAGAGAGTTGTTATTTTGCTTGATAATATGGGGCCTAAACAGTCATCCCTAGTATCGCGAAGATTGGAGGAGGAGGGGCTACGCGAGTGGTGCGTTCTTGAAGGCTCAGGGGGGATTTCTCTGGAGGAAGTCAAGGAATGGGCTAAATGTGGGGTTGATTTAATTTCAACTAGCTCGATTAACAGAGGGGTGTTGCCCCTTGATCTATCAATGAGATTCAGAGGGGAGTGATTATGACAGATATCCCAGATTCCCACCCTAGGAAGGCATCCTTAATGTCTCGACAGAAGATGGTAGAGGCCTCCAAGAGAGGACTCTTGGCAGAATCAGCGATGATTGCTCATGGTCGCGGTGAGGCTTTTGACTATCTTCTCGGTGAGAAAACGAGCGATTCGGCGTCATTGGCGATTCGCGAAGCAGCCGCTCTTCTACTCGTTGCTGAAAGTCCAGTTATCTCGATGAATGGTAACTCCACTGTTCTTGCGGGTAGTGAGGCGATTAAAATTGCCTCTATACTGGGCTGTCCTGTTGAGGTGAACATATACTACCGAACCAGTGATCGAATGGAGGCGCTGATTGGTGAGTTAGAGTCCCTGAGGGATCGACTTGGAAGTGAGTCTCTGCATAAGGCTAGACAGTCCATCATGGATGTAGAGATTCTAGGGGCAGTGGCAGATGGAAGAATTCTCGGCCTACAAGGACCTAGGTCGTTGTGTTCTTCTCAAGGAATAGAGCAGGCTGATGTTATACTGGTCCCTCTCGAGGATGGGGATCGTTGTAAGGCCCTGACCTCACTCGGAAAACAGGTAATTGCCATAGATCTTAATCCATTATCTAGGACATCCAAATCAGCTACCGTTACAATAGTAGATGATGTTAAGAGGGCTATGAGCAGACTAGCCGATGAGCTATTAGAGAATCCTAAAACTACCGACTGGAATAATGAGGCAGTGCTTAGAGACGCCTTGGATATAATGTCTAGCTCATCGCTGAGAATTGCCTAGGGGAACCTCTCTTTGAGCATCGACTCGCATCTAAGAGCGATGGCTTGCCCGACTTCAGAGGTACTTGCTGTACCTCCCAAGTCATAGGTCACTATGCCTCCTTCTTCAAAATGCTTCTGAATGGCGCTCTGTAGAATCTCAGCACACGTGTCGAGATTCTGATCCTTCTTTCTGAATGCTAGGGCTTCAAACATCATCTGCACAGATTGTATCATCGCTATTGGATTGACAACATTCTTTCCAGCGTGTTTTGGAGAGGAGCCGTGAACGGGTTCGAAGAGCATGTGCTTCGGCCCCATATTCGCGCTCGCGGACATTCCCATCCCTCCTTGCAAGACACTGGCTAAATCTGTGGCGATATCGCCAAACATGTTTGGAAGGACTACCACGTCTAGATCTTCTGGATTCCTGACGAGCCACATTGTGAATGCATCGATATATGCCTCTTTTACCATTATATCCTGATTTCTCTCTGCGAACTCTCTGAATATTTTTCTAAAAAGCTGGCAACCTCGGGTGACATTGGACTTGTCTACGCATGTTACTGACTGGGACACTCCCATTTTCCTCTGTCTATGCTTGGCATAGTCGAAGGCGAATCTGATTACCCTCTCGCTACCCTCTCTTGAAATCGGACGAGGGTCCCAGGCGACCTCTCCATCTAACCCAGGAAACTCTTCAATAACGATCGGTTCGTCCTTTTTTCCTAAAGCCCTCTGCTCCATCCTTCTAAGGAGCGAGTGATAGAGTCCCTCCGTATTCTCACGAATCATAATAATATCTACCAAATCTGGGTTCCAGACTTGCTTGTGAACGCCATGCACCTTGTGAGTTACACCGGGATAAAGTTTGACTGGCCTAACATTGGCATATAGCTCCAAACCTGATCTAAGACCGAGGATGGTCTGTCCACCAGCCATGTCTCCGTTCGGTAGTCTCGCATTGGGCCATCCAATAGCACCCAAGAGAATGGCATCAGACTCATCTCTACAGTATTCAAAAGATCCTTTTGGCCACTCTTCACCAGTCTCAAGATAGTATTGCCCGCCACATGGAATCTCTTTTACATCGAACGATGCAGGACTATTTTCCTCAAAAACTGAAAGGATTCGTAGTGCCTCTCTCATTACTTCGCGTCCGGTCCCATCGCCGGGCAGTACCGCTACGCGATAGGTATCCATGGGCCTCGGCAAATGTTCATCATTCATCAATTAACCCCCAAGTGACAATGGTTCGAGAAGAGGATAGTTGATAGACGGTCACTGAGAATGGTTGCGCAATGGAGCGCGCACCCGAAGATGGTAGGAAGAGTCCACGGATAGACGTTAGGACACTCCCAGAATCTGTAGCTAGGCTCTGGGAGACCATGCTGAGGTTGGATCCTTCTTGGGATTTGTCTTCTTGGCTGGATGAAAAAGCTCTAGAAGAGCTGGAATTAGTTGAAAGTCACTTAGGAAGAGAGAGATTGCGATTAGAGCAACGTCTTCACAGAATTGAGACTCTAGTAAAGAGGCTGAAAAGGCAACGAGAAGTGGTTGGTACAGGAATTGATGATCCCCATCAGAAAAATCTCTTTGATATTTACGAAATAAGCAGTAAATCAAAACAAAAAGATTCTGAAACGAGTGAAGAAGGGGAGCCTGCTGTGAATTTCGGATCCTTGGATGTTGGAGATGATCCGTTGCTGGCTATTGTTGCAGAGCATGTCCTGGGATTACTGGAACTCCGCTCTTTGGAAGGTCCAGCTCCTGTCCATTTCGACTCTTTGATGGGCGACCTTATTCCTCTTGGAATTAGAGTAGATGATCTGGACGAGGCGATAGCTTGGCTCCTTCAGAGTGAGCTCATTATCGAGATTGAAGAGGATTCTTTTTCTCTAAGTGAATAAGCAATTTTCCTAACCAATATACAACCTTTCAAAAAAGGTTGATGATTTCCGAAGAATGATATCTATGGTTAGTGAAGCGGCAGGATGGTATGCAAGGCTAGATCAGGTTTGTCCTGATAGAGCAGAGCAAATCAGATGTTGGCTGGATTTCTGGGAGTCTTCCGTAATCTCAGGAACACCGATTGCTGCATCGCTCCCCAATACGTGGCCAACCCTTCCTGCCGGCCTGCTCACCGACCCCGGTGTTGTTTTGGACAAGCTATTATCGAGATATGAAGCAACTAAAGACGGGCGTTCTCCTAAAGGGGCTTACTCGACTCCGTCTAGGCTTGTTGGTTCGGTTCTAGCAGACGAGCTTTCCAGTGGGGGTCGCAACAAGAAGAAAGAGGCCCCTCCGACCCTGTCTCTCTCTGCTATTCCACCGGCATTTAGAGACTACGCTCAGAGATTGAACAAAGAAGCCTCGTTGGTATTGGGAGAAGATGACTATTCTGACAGTACGGAAAAGACTAGCTCCGGAATCCCTCTACCTTTCGCTGATCCTAGTTGTGGTGCTGGATTGGTTGTTTCACAGTTGATAAGGCTCCACGTACAGAGGATAGAAGTCCTTTCTGATGAGAATAAATGTACAGATACCTTGAGGTTGCTGGAAGGCTTGCAACTCATGGGTTCCTCGGACCTTGCCGTAGAAGCTGCTAGAAGGAGGATACTCATCACACTAGGAAAGGCTGGATTGGTAGACCTGTCTGGGGATAGCAGGAGTCAGATGATTGGTCGTGCTGAGGCTGAAATGATTCTTGAAAGCAATGTTCTCGAAGGCGACCCGCTTCTCGGTGAGTGGCCGTGGAATGAGAGCCCCAAGCTGCTGATTAGTAGACCTCCTTGGATCAGGATAAAAGATAGATTCAGAGGTCATGAAGAAGGGAGTAGGCTTCGAAAGGAGCTTTCCAGTAAGTTAAGGAATGCAACAGATTATGATGGTAATCTGAGATTCTCTGCACTGCGTGGAAATGTGAATATGTACAGATTATTTCTCGAGAGGTCGATGCAACTCGTGGGCGAAGAGGGCAGAATTAGAATGATCGTTCCAGATTCTCTACTAAGAGAGAGAAGTAGTGCACCCCTGAGAAAGCTACTGGTTGAAAGCAATGAATGGTTCTCAACTTGGTCATTCCCTGAACCAAACAGGGTGTTCCCAGGTATAACCCAAGGGGTGGCGGTGTTGGGACTGACTGTAGGTGGTAAGACTGAGAAGATGGTAAGCTACGGGCCTTTAACCGCGAACGATATCTGTCCTGAAGTCGGCCTATCAAGGTCTTCACCCTCCTTAGATTTGGAAAGAGGTTCATGGTCTTCCTGGACTGACGCTACTTGGGCAGTCCCCAGGATGCCAATAGATTCCTATGATAGAAAGAAAGTTATCGAAGCGATTGGTAGATTGGCGGACAAACCTAGGCTGTCGGAAGAGGGCAACTGGCTGAATCCGGATGGAAGTTCTGTTAGGGTAAGAGTTGGGGAAATTGATCAAAGTGCATGGTCAGACTATATTGGTGACTGGTCGGACGGAAGTTCAGAAATACCTTTCATTCGTAATACTCACTTCGTAATAATGGATGGTGAGGTTTGCCTGCATCATCCGGCATTCGATAATGATGTCGAGGAGGGTGCAATTCAGAGATCTCACTCATGCTGGAATGGGGAGAGCAACTCTCCATCTGGCCCTAGGATTGCTTGCCAAGCCATACTGGGGTCAAGCAAGGATAGGCGTCTTCGCTGGGCGGTTATTCCTGATGGTTGCGTATTGAGTAACTCAGTGAACTATCTTGAATTCTCGGAGAATGTAATCGATTCTTTAATCGGAAAGGGAGGGGGTTCGCTAGTTATTGGTTTGGAGTGGCTTTGTAAGGTCTTGAATTCTGAAGATTTGGAGATTTGGTCAAGAGCATGGGGTGCAAATAATAACGTCAACAACTATGAGATAGAAAGTCTTCCTTTCCCTGTTCCGGAAGACGAGTTGGCATTTTCAATATAGTTAGGTTACAACTATCAACAAAACGGAAATAGATTTCCGTTGTGGGGAAGAATTAGACATAACTAACCGAATAGACTATTATCGTTGCTTATCCTAAACTAGTCGTACTATTACGCGAGTGTGCATGGAGAAGTGGGGCAAATGGGCATCAATCCAAAGATCGGAATAACTGGACTGCCTAGATCGGGTAAGTCTGCAGTTCTTGATAAGGTCGTCAAAATGATCGAGGAGGAGGGTTCTGCGTCTGTCGGAATTCCTGTAATTGCAGGAATGAGATCAGAGGCAATAATTGAGAATGGCGAGAGGGTTGGCTACGCTTGCGTCGATATCGTAACTGGAGAGAGGGGGGTAATGGCTCACAGGGAGATTGACTCGCGTCATAGGGTACTAGGATACGGCATTGACCCCAGTGAGATTGACAGGGTTGGAGTCCCCGCCATTCTGAATGCGATTGGTAATTGTCAATACTTGGTGATCGATGAAGTCGGAAAATTTACTGTAGAAAGCGAGGGTTTTGTATCCGCGGTTCGTGAGGCACTAAAATACGACATGCCTACTCTTCTGACCCTTCACAAAAAGAGTCGTCATCCACTGCTCCAAGATATCAGAAGGAGGGATGATGGACGTATTCTGGAAGTCACTCCCGTTAACAGAGCGCTCCTACCCTATAAGATAATGAAACTAATCCAACAGGACTATTGAGACGGAGAAGTTGATTCGCTGAACCCCCTGTTGGTTATCATGAGCTCCCCCTCTATCCGACTCAGGAGAGTCTTGCTGGGTGTACTGATATCCATGGTATTTCTCACTTCAATATCCATTGGCGATGGTAGCCTAATCATTCTAGATGAGGATTTTTCAAATGAGGACAATAGGTCGTTTGTATTCCCTGTATTAGCGACCATTTGTGCATTGATGCTTTTGGCAATGAGTAGGGCTGATGGTAGAGAACATGGGGGTTTCTTTCTTGACTCTTGGATAAGTAGAGAATCCGAGGATGAGATGATATCCAGACTAAAACGAGAGCAAGATGAGGCTGGTATCGAAAAAATGGGTGGAGCATGGGCAGAATTAGAGAAAGTACACTTGGAAAGAAGTCTAGAGGAGGAGTAGACGGAAACGAAAGATTGACTGCTAGGTCGTCCTCGTACAGCCGGGTGAGAGAATGAGCGAGGTACCTGAGGAGCTAAGATATACAAAGGAGCATGAGTGGATTAGGGTTGAGGGAGATTTGGTAGTCATAGGAGTAACCGACTATGCGCAAAACGCCCTTACTGATGTTGTATGGGTAGAGCTACCTGAATTGGGTGCCGTTGTTGGTTCGATGGACTCATTCGCTAGTGTAGAGTCTGTAAAGTCAGTTAGTGAGATTTACGCTCCAATAAGTGGTGAGGTTATTGAGATCAATGGGACCTTAGAGGACGCTCCCGAGCTGATTAATGAAGATCCTTATGGGAAAGGTTGGATTTGTAAGATGTCTATTTCTGATAATTCCGAGCTTGCATCTTTGCTGGATGGGACTACTTATCGTGGGCTCATAGAGGAATGAAGATGGAGGGCTCGGCCACTTACATCTACTTCGATGGTTCATGTGGCGAGAATAGAAATGTAACCTCTGAGACTCCCGCTGGATGGGGTTTCTGTGTAGTTAGTGGGGATAACGGGATTGGCAGGGGACACGGAGAGATAGTCAAAGAAAAGAGTGGGGTAGTAGTCACAAATCCGCTTGATGAGGAGTATATCGGGGCTAGTGTTGGTTCAAATAATACAGCTGAGTTGAGCGCTTTCGCTCACTCTCTTATCTGGATTCTAAAAAATCATGATTCAGGTAAGATAGTGATCAGAGGAGATTCTGAATATGCTATGAACATAGGGTCAGGAAAATGGAAGGCTAAGGCTAACAAGGAGCTAGCAACTAGAGTTCGTTCACTCTGGGAAGAGGTGGATGCCTCTTTTGCTGTCTCAACGGAACATGTAAGAGCTCATGGGGGACACAGGTGGAATGAGCGTGCTGATCATTTGGCTTTCAGAGCAATGAAAGAAGAGTTGCCTCTCCCGCTTCAATTCTGGAAGCCCGGTAAAAGATAGTCAAATTATCTGAAGTAGGTATAAGAATCCAAGGAATGCATGGATGATTACCAAAAGGGCCATTACATCGCCTAGTCTTCCATGTAAGTCACGAGTTTTTACAATACTCTCTCCTTTCCTTCTCAATGAGCTGGTCTTTCTGCCCAGATACCATAGGGACCCCATGAGTGCAAGAGCCAGAATTCCAGCCCAACCGTGATAATTATTGGGAATCAGTTGTTTTAGTGCTTCTTGATTACTTTGACCAGTGAGTATTGCCTCGACAATCTGGGCAATAAATGCGACTGAGATAACAAGAATAAGGTATACCATTATTCTGTTTCCTGATTTTTCATGTTCATTTACGGCTGAAATCCTTTCATCGCCCCGTAGACCCTCTTTTTCTCTTCTCCAAGACCTTTGTTTCATGAATGCCCATATCAAGGCGAGAGCCAGTATTGGATGAATCATCAGAATTGCCACTCTGATAAAATCCATGTATCGCCCGAGGCGTGATTACTTATCTCCTCTACTGACGCGTAGATTAGCAAGGCGATGTGTTGATGTACAGAGCGCATAGGCCGAGAGACGGGGTTGTGCTGTGGAGGAGTACCTTCTGGACTGTATGGAGATACTAGGAAGGTCTGGTGATCACGAAGCAACACGGAGAAAGAAGCTTACGAATGCCCCTTCATGGTCATTGTTACAGGATCCTAGTTGGAAGGCTCTTGCCTTGATTGCCGCCAGGAAGGAGGCCGTTGATACGGTCGGCTCTGAAGATAATATGAGGAAGAATCGCTCACGTAGAGTAGGAAGAAGAGGAGGTCGTGGAAAGATTACTACCACTTCGGACAAACTCGCTTCACCGGATGATGCTATCTCCAGTGGTTATTCCTGTGGATACAGGCTTGCTGTACTTATAGCACAAAAAAATAGGCTTGGTAAAAATGAGTGGCAGACCTCTTGGGATCAAGAGATGGATGTCATAAGGGAGGAGTGTAGGAATGGGGTTCATCCTGTATGGGAGAGGCTTGCAAGAGAATCCCCCCTTCTGGCAGAGCTGGGTCTTTTCCCGATTGTGGAGCCTGAATCTAGTTTTGGAGAAAGAGACCCGTGGATATTCGAGTCCAGGATAGATTATTCTGATAACGAATCACTCAGGGGTTGGTTGAATTTGGTTGCACCGTTCAAACTTTCAGCCTCCCAGTTGAAAGTTATTCAGAAGATTAAGAAGGATCTCAGGAAAAATCCTCGACGTAAACTTTGGGAAGATTGGATGTCTACTTCGTTAATTGGCTTGGAAGGGGATGCAATGCTACTTGAGGGCATATTGTTGGCTGCGGCTCAATCTGATAGGGCTAGAGGAGTGTTAGATGGTATCGAAGGAGACTGTTCTAAAGTGGCTAGGGACCTTAGTGTTCTAATTTCTCTAAGAGGGGATGAGGATTGTGATTGGAGCATGACTGTCGAAAGGAAAGAGGAAGATAAGTTATCTTCGGCAATCAAAATAGAAGGCTGGCTCAGAGTGGATCTTTATCCAGCGGAAATGACTCATGAATTAGCAATGGAGGGAGTTTCTATTATCGAAGAGAGTGGTAGAAGCATTCCATCCAGATTAGCTTGGATAGCATCAGAGAGACTCGTTGAATCTGGAGATTTCTCTACCGCCCTGAATTACATTGAAGGTAAGGCAGTAAATGATTTCAGAGGACTGAAGACTTGCTTGACTATGATATCAAGTGATTCTACCGGGATCTCGCTTGATTCCATAGTTTCTGGCCTGCCAGAACTAAATGAGGAGTGCCTAAGATTGGCTCTTACCCATCCTAATTCTCCGTCCCCGGTTAGGACAATGGCGGCTAGTTTTCTCTCCGAAATAGATCAAATCAGGTATACTGATGAGATCATATCGTCGTTTACCATGTCAGCAGAAATAAAGGGACTGACAGACATGCTAATCGAGGAGGTTTCGTTACAGAGAGCTTACCCATTTCGTGTTATGTTGTCTTGGCACTTGATTACTGCTAAAGACTCTGTAGGGATTTCATCCAAATTGTTGGAAGCAAGAAGAGTAGCTCTTGCATCAATAGAGGAGGCAGAGAGAGATGGGGTACTCTCTGAGGTATGTGTGGGACTAATCTCCCTACTTGATGGAATAAGCACTAATCTTGAGGCGGTTCATGATAAGTTGGATTCTGAAGGATTGAAGACACTCAAAGAGGTTAGGATGGCTTTGGGACCCGAAGGGGATGGAATAGTTAAGGAAGTAAGAATAGAGAAGTTAGTTAATTCTGTTAACGATGCTGACTTGACATTGTTGGAGAGGAGGCTTTTCGAGGCTGTCATAACCGCACTAATTCTCAATAGGGCGGCTGTAAATCTCCAAAATGGGGAGGTTTCCAGTAGGAACCAAGCTATCTCGTCCCTCGAATCAGTGATTTCATCGGAGAGAGTTTCTATGAGAACAATTAGATTCGCCTCTGACCTAGTTTTCGAACACTCTGTAGGAATTGAGTCATTGGATACCTGGTATAGAGAGAATGATAGTAAAAGTCCCGAATGTCAGATTGTTAAGGCTGCTCTACTTGAAAGGAGTGGTGATTTGATTGGTTCGGCATGGGCGTACAAAGATGCAGCTTCTAAGCTGATGGAAATAGATATTGAAAGATCTGCAATATTCCTACGATGGTCTCTAATTTCGTTCGCACATGGAGGAGGATGGAAGGAGGCAGTTTCTCTCATCGATGCATATCCCACCCTATCTGCCTCAGTAACAAATAGATTCAAGATGTATCTCAAAGTCTGTAAGGATTGTACAGAAAAGAATCAGTTGGGGGCTACATCGAGGGTAATAGACCATGTAAGTAACGAGGAGCGCGTCAGGGATGACGAGGAAGATGGTGCCTCTATCGTCGAGTCTCTTGAATCGATCAAAATGTATCCTCTGGAACATGGACTTCCAATTGACCCTTTCCAGGGCAGGGTAATGGCGGCCATAATGAAGATGAGTCATTCCTCGCAATCTAGGAGATCTGATCTTGAGAGAAGATTTGATTCTGAAATGAGATCTAAAGAAAAAAATACTTTTTCAATTGTCACTCTTATAGAACAAGTTGCTGAAATGAGTCCTATTCGAGCGCTTAGGATGTTTGAGAGGGCCTTGAAATCTGGAGAATTCGAAGGTAGGGAAAGGAAAATTCTACAGAATACTCAGAGGAATCTGTTTACGAGACAGTCAGGAAAAATTTCAGTTAGAGAGAGAAAGACTCTTGGTAGCTTAGGTCTAAAGCCCTTGGTATTGGTGGATACAAATATCCTGATAGACGCTCTCAAGGATGATTTACTGAGGGAATTATCTCCAGATAGCCTTGGTAGTTTTGATTGGACGATGCAAAGGGCATTTCACTGGAAGCTGAGGTCCCTTGCCAAGGAAGATCGCGTGTTACTGAGTATTCCTAGGGCCGCGATGGGAGAGTTCATGAATCGTGTCAAATCTCCTGATATAGTCCTGGGCTTATTTGAAAACGTGTATATTGAAAGGTCATCATGGGACGAGATTGTCACTGAGAAGTTTCTACAAGAGAGAGTATCTTCTATCATTTCAATCTTCAACAACTGGGATGGAGATGGTTTGGAGAGTGTCTCCAATGAAATAGACCTAGAAGTTTTCCTGACCAATCATAGAGAGATTTTCAGAGTAGTAGATCAGCACAAAAGAGAGCATAAGGAAGACATCCCCGCAAGAACAGAGATAGGAGGCGAGTCAATTTACCCTGAGAAGGGGGATTGTGATATAATGACGAGTGCCGCTATTATTGCCGATTCTTTCTCCACAGGCGTAGGAAGTGTTGCTGTTGCAACCAGGGACTCCGACTTCAAATTAGTCTCGAGAGCATTAGAAGAAGAGTTTGGGTTTGGAGTAATTGGTGATCTTCAACAACTTAACAAACTGGCATACTTGGACTCATGATCAATAATCTTTTGATTCGAGAGAAAGACCCAGTCTCCTCATGATTGATGTTGCCGATTCTATCTCGTCTACTGTCTCAACGCTTTTTCCAGCAGACCAAAGATCTTTTGCTGAAGATTTCTTTCCTCTGGCTAATGACCTCATTCTCCAGAATGAGATGCCTGTTATCAATACCCTGACTCGATGCTTGAATCTACTCTTTAGAAGTCTCCTGACAAGCCAATTACTATGTTTTTTGGAGCCTTTTGTTTCTATGACTGCGATAGGTACACCAGTAAGTTTTGTTGTCCATGTGATGTCTTCCTCTTTCGCATTGACTATGGCATCTTTGTAATCCTGTGGAGTTGTACATTCATGTGTAGCGATGAATCTCGTACCCATCTGTACTCCATCATAACCTATCTCCATAGCAGCGCTGAGTTCTTTTTCACTACCAATCCCACCAGCGCAAATAAGTGGGACACCGAGATCAGATAGATCCTCATACATCTGCTCCATAGAAAGGTCACCTAGATGCCCTCCTGCCCTGTTGTTAACACAGATCAATCCATCCACACCACAATCAATTCCCTTTATGGCGTGCGTTCTGTTAGTTACATCGTGGTAAACAACACCTCCCTTTGCATGGACCCTCTCGCAAACCCAATCGGGCTTTCCCAATGATGTAACAAAGAATCTTATTCCCTCTTCCAGAGCTATGTCGATCCATTCAGACATTCTCTGGAGATACTTTTCACTGCCCTTTTCTATTAGTGCGTTGAATCCTATTGGATTAGTTGTCATGGTCCTGATATGACGAATAGCTACCCTCAGGCCCTCTTTAGTATCTGGCTTGTTGTAACCGTGCACCATAGTCAGGGACACTGGTTGTACTATTGCGATTCCTCCCCCCTCTGAAGCAGCCGCGACTAGTTCGGGGTTAGAGCATGGGTACATTGCCCCGCAGATAATTGGATACTCGATTTCAGCGTCTTGTGTGAGTCGTGTCGCCGCCAATAAATCACTTCCTTTTGACTGCGAGAAGGTTCCACTTGAAGACCCATTCTGAAACCACATCTCCAGACGAGTCTTTTCCTACTGAAATTAGATCAACGTCAACAGCCTCACCCGTCTCCAAACTCTCTTCAATAGCCTCTCTAGCTTTGGACACATCTGCGCAAATGAATGTAATTCTACCTTTAGCCCTCTTAACGAATTTCGCCTCTGTACTAATAACGAACATCCTTAGCTTCTCATCCATTGACCTTGAAATGGCAAAGGGAGCTGCTCCAGTTGCTAGTTCTGCGCCCATCCCCTGAACTGCCCAATACATTGTCTTGAACGGATTCTGAGATCTCCATCCACCAGGTAATGATGTAACGCATTTATCACCATTGAGGACATCCAATCTTAGTCCAGAAAACCAAGCGGCAGGCATAGATAGAGCTGTGAATATTCTAAATTTTATCCGTCCTGTTAGTGATTTGTATTCTGAGATTAGCTTGGTGTCATCGATTGGCACCCAATCACCTCATCGTCCGTCTAACTCATCCACTATGGAGCAATATCTTTCCATAGCTTCGGATTCGGACATTCCTGAAATAGCGTTCCATGCCTTCCATTTTGCCCTTTCTCTGATTCCGCCACTTGCTCTCCCTTGGCAATCCCCGTCAGTAGCTTGTTTGAATAGAGCATACAATTCTAGGAGTTGATTGTTCGAAGGCCTTTCTGATAAATCCCATACCTTTTTTGATGATCTCTTAAATTTTATTTTCAGTGATTGGCTAGCCTTTCCAGTCATCAAAACATCTCCGTTGGAAATTCCATAACAGACTTATGCCCAGACTGAATCTTTGCTGCCAAACTTACCGTCTCAGGGAATATTCGCTTGAAGAAGAATCGCGCACTTCCTAGTTTGGCATCGTAGAAAGGATCGCCTTTCTTATTGATGGCAGTCTTGGCTATCTTGGCCCACATGTATGCCAACAGTACATTACCAAAGTACCTACAATAATCAGTAGCACCGGATGCCAGGAAATGAGGGTTAGCTTGTCCTTCTGCAATCAAGAGTAGAGTCAATTGCTGGAGGCCCCTTACTCCTTGGTGAAGAGGCTTATTAAATTCTGACATTTCAGGTATATCTCTGTTCTCTTCGATAAATTCAGTAAGTGGCCACATGAGATGACGAAGATTTTTGCCCATATTCTGAGTTATTTTTCTGCCCGCGAGATCCAGTGCCTGAACACCATTGGTACCCTCCCATATCTTAGATATTCTGACATCACGATAAAATTGTTCTACTCCATATTCAGTACAGTATCCAGCCCCTCCCATTACTTGCATACAGGTACTAGCAGTCTCACAAGCAACATCTGTAAAGTGTGCTTTGACGATGGGGGTGAACAGTGCAACCAGGGATGAGGCATATTCCGCCTCCTCTGGATCATCACTATGCATTTGATCGAGGAGGATTCCTGTCCAGGCCGCTAGAGCTCTACATCCCTCGTTGTTTACCTTGGACTCGAGAAGCATTCTCCTGACGTCAGGGTGCACGAGGATATTATCAGCACTCTCGTTAGGGTCTTTGGGGCCTTTCAGATCCCTGCCTTGGCGCCTATCCTTAGCCCAAGCTAAAGAATTTTGATATGCTATTTCTGCTAATCCAAGTCCCATTATTCCGGTTGCTAAACGCTCCTGATTCATCATCTGAAACATGAGTTTCATGCCGGTGTGTAAATCCCCTACTTTCCAACCGATGCTATTATCGAAATTCATTACGCATGTGGGAGAAGCATGAATGCCCATCTTTTCTTCACTTCCTGAGCAGGTTACACCGTTGTGATTTTCCATTAGGTTATGAGATGCATTATCTAAATCACCTGACTTCAGGTCTACGGGTAGATATTTCGGAACTAGGAACATGGTTATCCCTTTGGTTCCTTCAGGTGATTCAGGGGTCTTTGCTAAGACCAAATGAATGATATTCTCAGTCATGTCGTGTTCGCCGTATGTTATGAAAATCTTGGTTCCTGTAACTCGATAAGTACCATCTTCCTGTGGTATAGCCTTACTGGATATTATACCCAGATCCGTACCAGCATGCGGTTCTGTTAAGCACATTGTACCGGCCCATTGACCTTGCGCAAGATGGGTGGAGAAGTAGTCAACCAGAGTTTTATCTCCATGCTCATTTAGCACGTCGTAGACTCCCAGCGTAAGAGCTGGGAGAACACTCATTGCCATGTTAGTGGATGTGGCTATCTCCCCCCAAATAACAGATTGGAAGAATATTGGAGTTCCCATGCCTCCGTGTTCTGGTTTGGTGGAAGTGGAAAGCCATCCCCCTTCCAGTGATTGATTGTATGCATCCTTGAACTCTTGGGGCATGGTAATTTCGCCGTTCTCAAACTTCAGACCAACCCTGTCACCGAGTTGGTTAATCGGTAGCCAAATTTCTTTGGCATGATCAGCCCATCCCTCTGCTAACATTGAAAGGAAGTCCTCATCAAAATCGTACCCGAGTTTTTCCATGGTCGGTGTTACATCAAATACCTCGTTAAATAAAAATTCATAGTCTCTTAGTGGGGCTTCGTATTCTACCAATTTATCACCTCAGTTTCTCAGTGGCTTTCCTGTTTCAAGCATATGTTGGACTCTGTCTAAAGTATCCAAATTCTTTAGAAGATTAGCGAAGGTATCCTTTTCCATGGAAAGGATGTCGTCCTCTTCCAAGGTCTCTGTTATATCGGAGTCACCTCCGGTTAGTATCTTAGCCAGTTTTGTAGCTACAACAACATCATGCGGTGTGGCTTGTCCCGATAGTGATAAGTCATTCAATGCCAAACTCAGTGCGGCCATGCCAGTGGGCCCTGGCAGAGCATAGGTTCTTGGTTCGGGAGGAGTGTAATCTTCATGAAGTTCGAGTACCTTTCCTTTGGCGTCAGCCAGTAACCTGTCTCTGTTCATCGTGATCTGATCGCTTGGGGCTAGAAATCCCAGTGAACTAGCTTGTTCAGCGGACTTGGCAACTTGTGCGGTTCCTATTGTCTCAAACGCTTTCATTGCCGCTCCCATGGGCCCATTGGTAACTAAACCGTATTCTACTAACCTACCTAGAAGTTCCTTGCACCCCCCCCATGCGGGGACGACGCCTACCCCGACCTCAACTAGGCCGATGTAGGACTCTGCATGGGCTTGGACCGCATCACAATGCATCAATACCTCTGCACCACCTCCTAGGCAGAGACCTGCTGAAGCCGCTACAACAGGGACATCACAATACTTCAGAGTCTGGTATGTTTCTTGACCTAGTGTTATGAAATCTTCAAGATCTTTCCAAGCTCCTAGATTGGCTGCGAATAAGGCCAGACCAAGATTAGCTCCAGCACAAAAGTTAGATGCGTCATTTCCGATAACGATACCCTTGAATCCCTCCGACTCAGCAATATCCACTGCATTAACTAACATCTCTATATTCATCGGATCCATGGCGTTCATCTTGGTGTGATATTCAACAAGAAGAACCTCATCTCCCATATCCCAGATACTGGCGGATCCATTCCTCTTGAGTGGTTTTCCTCTCCTCTTGAGATCGGCAACGTTGAGAGTCTCCTCCGGGCGTTCCACAACAACCATTTCTCCAGATGAGGAAAGTCTCATAATCTCGCCGTCCTCGATACTGTAAAACGAGCCTTTTTGTTGCGCCTGAGATAGGAACTTGGGAACCTCCCTTCCTGTCTCTTCGAGTCTTTTTACCATTGAGGGAACACCTATCGAGTCCATCATCTCAAAGGGTCCTTTTTTCCAGTTATATCCTACTTTCATGGCCCCATCAATCGAATAGATATCATCACTTACGTCAGGGACAATGAATGCTGCATACGCAAGAGCGTCAAGGAGCACGTCTGTAACGAATCTCGCTCCATCGTCATCACAATCCATCAAGGCGGAAAGGCCTCTCTTGCCCATCTTTGCAGATGGGAAAGCAGCCCTTCGATTCGCTTTACGATATTCTCCTGAAGAAAGATCCCTTGCCTCTTTTACCTTCTTTCCATCGTCTCGATTGAGGCGATAGAATCCTCCTTTGCCCTTTCTTCCGGTATATCCTTCTTCAATCATGGACATTATTATGTCTTCGCCGGGCCCTGTTATTTTGTGGAATGGATCTTCTTCGTCTAGTCTTGATTGAAGGCTCTGTCCAACCTTGGGAATAAGGTCAATACCGATCAAGTCCATCAGAGCAAAAACTCCTGTCTTTGGAAGTCCTATCGGTCGCCCAAGCATTGCATCTGCTTGTTCAACTGACAGTCCGTGTTCAAGCGTTGCCTTAATTGCCCTCTGAACGAAATAAACACCTAGCCTATTTCCAATGAAACCCGGCCTGTCATTACACATTGTTACCCTCTTACCCAGCCTACGGTCCGCGAAATTGCAAAATCGTGATACGACATCATCGTTGACTTCAGAAGAAGTTACGACTTCTAAGAGTGGGAGGTACCTTGGAGGATTGAAGAAGTGAGTGATTAGGAATCTGGATGAGATATCCTCGGGGAGCTCCGAAACCAGTTCTGATCTCGGGATGGTTGATGTATTGGATGAGAGTATTGTGTTCGAGCCAATGTAATCTGAAAGTTTTGAATAGAGATTTCTTTTTATTTCCAAGTTTTCAATAATCACCTCGACGACCCAATCATAGTCCTTGAGGAGATGCAGGTCATCCTCAATATTTCCTGGAGTTATTCTCTTTGCATTTCTCTTGTGCATTAGCATTTCTGGATTGGCTTTGTGCATCATTTTAATGGCGTTCCGAGCCACTGAACTCCTATCTTGGCTTTCTTCTT
>CEWK01026293.1_pt1 | contig 66047 bp, 65 predicted proteins | sample 531431 | NCBI WGS metagenome assembly CEWK01 (sample SAMEA2623059, study PRJEB7988) | marine metagenome | isolation source: saline water (ENVO:00002010), including
CGGGCTTTTAACCCGGTGGCCGGGGGTTCGAATCCCCTCAGGCCCGCCTGACGGCTTCTCAGGCCCTCGTTTTTCTGGGCGGGGGAAGAGTTATGGCAGTAAAGAGCTCAACAAAAAAGAGATTGATAGAGCTGGGGATCCCGGAGGATCACGCCCACAAGTTGGCGGACGACGCAAATCTGGATACAATAAAGAGAATGTCCAGGGAGCAGGTTGGGAAAAAGGTCGGCCTCGAGGATGGGGTCTCTGAACTTGAGCATATCATGAGCGTGATTAGTGAACACGTCGGCTCTCGCAAGAGGAGTAAGAGCAACAGAATCACTATTTCCCGGAAAGCACTTCTGGACGAGGACATCCCTACTGGGGACTACAGATTCAACGTGCTTAACCATGTGCTCGTTCCTCATCATGAACTAGTCCCAATCGATGATGAAGCACGGATTCTTGAGCCATGGGGGCTCAAAACAGATGATGCCTTCGGAAAGGACAGGCTTGCAAAGGAACTACTGCCTAAGATCCTGATTACCGACCCTGCAATCCAGGTTATCAAGGAGGTCGAAGAATCTGAGAACGATGAGCTTCCTGCGGGATGGCTAGCAAATAGAGTTGTCAAGGTCGTTCGATACAGCAGGTCCGCAGGACAATCAGTGGCATTCAGGCTAATAGTGGAGAGCGCATAAGGAGGAATTTAATTGAGAGAGATTGTTGAGAGTTATTTCAAGCATAGAAGCCTAGTGAACCACCAACTTGCTTCGTACAACGACTGCATCCCCATCGGAGATGGAAAGGAGAGTAGGATGGAGAACATTGTGCGGAACATTAGGATTGGTAGTGACGAACCAGTGGAAGACGAAGAGGGAGGGTTGGTCAAACTCGATCTTTTGGACAAAGAAATTATTGTCAGACTGAAGAATCTCAGACTGGGCAGGCCCACAATAAAGGAAGCCAACGGGGCAGAACACAATGCAACTCCAATGGAATGTAGACTTAGAAAGCTTACTTACTTCTCACCCGTCTATCTGGACTTCAAGATTTTTCGTGACGATTTGCCCCCGTCGCCTGGATCCGAGATGGGATTCCAGGAAGAAACCAGCGTTCACATAGGAAATTTACCGATAATGGTCAGATCAGCTAGGTGCAACCTGAACCCAAACCATGCAGATGAGAATCGACGACTTTCCCCTGAAACCTCCACTGAGGATTCGGAAAGGTATACACAACTTCTACGAAAGTACGGTGAAGATCCTCTTGATCCTGGAGGTTACTTCATTATCAACGGGACAGAGAGAGTTCTGATTTCTATGGAGGATCTCGCTCCAAACAGGGTAACGGTAGAGAAGAACAAGAAGTATGCCCATGAAACCCAGGTTGCAAAAATATTCTCCCAGAAAGACGGCGTAAGGAAACCATTGAACGTCGAAAAGAGAAGAGATGGAATGCTAATGGTGAAGATTCCTAGTGCCGGAACTACGCCCATTCCTCTCGTGCTCCTGATGAGAGCACTTGGAGTAGCCAAGGATATGGATATCTTCGCCTCCATTGCAGGACCTCCCGAGGCCATGAAGTACACTGTTGCTAATCTCAACGACCTTAGGGACAATGAGGAGTATGGTGTTGACACATCCGAGGAGGCCCTAGCTTGGCTGGAGAAGAAATTCGCAGCAGGTCAGCAGAAGGAGTACAGAGAATCTAGAATTCAAAACTTACTCGATAACGAACTACTACCTCACCTAGGATCGAAATTCGATAATAGAGAGAAGAAAGCAATTTTCCTAGGCCGTATTGCCAGACAAGTTCTAGAGATGGCCATAATGGATAAGGATCCCAATGACAAAGATCACTACGCAAACAAGCGTGTTCGCCTAGCAGGCGATCTTGTGGAGGATCTCTTTAGGGTAAGCCTACAACAACTGGCTCGGGACTTGAAGTACCAGTTGGAGAGACACCACAATAGAAAGAGGGAACTAAGAATTTCTTCTTGCCTTCGTCCTGACGTCCTAACAACCAAGATTATGCATGCCCTTGCTACAGGAAATTGGGTCGGGGGGAGGTCAGGAGTAAGCCAGCTCCTAGATAGGACGACATACTTGTCTGCCCTCTCTCACATGAGGAGGGTCACAAGCCCACTCGTTCGAAGCCAGCCCCATTTCGAGGCAAGAGATTTGCACCCTACACAGTGGGGCAGACTATGTCCCAATGAGACTCCCGAGGGGCAAAATTGTGGCCTTGTAAAGAATGCAGCACAAATGATAGACGTCTCAGAGGAAGTTCCCGAACAAGACGTCAAGGCACTGTTGAAGGAAGCTGGAGTAGACGATAATCCTGAAGGATGGGCAGACGGCTCCAGGATACATGTAAACGGAGATATCTTTGGCCTTCACAAGAGACCGCATAAGCTCGTAAGCCAATTCAAGAGGAGACGCAGATCAGGCAGAATAAGACCAGAGGTTAGCATCAGGCATGACCATGAGAATCGGGACGTTTTCATCAACACAGATAGGGGTAGAATGCTACGCCCACTTCTCATAATCGATCATGGTAGCCTACAAATTACCAAGATGCACTTGGAAGCATTAGAGTCGGGTGAGATAACATTCTCAGACCTTGTCTCTGGGGGTGTTGTAGAATGGGTAGATGCCGAAGAAGAAGAAGATCTCTTGATAGCTCCAAGACCTTTCGATTTGCCAGCAGTCTCTCCAAAGAACAAACGGCCCATTAATCCAGCAAAGGTAGAGTGGACCAACCTTGGCGAGCATGGAATATCCCATGCCGAGGTTTCTGCAGAAGTAACTATGCCCAATGGGGAGTCAAAGAAGGAGAAATTCAAGGTCCCACTAAACTACTATCAAGAAAACATGGACGCCCTCAAGAGGAAAGAGAAAAAGGATCACACAGTTCTGGTTTACACTCACGTAGAGATCGATCCCCAACTCATTATGGGCGTTTGCGCCTCTCTGGTCCCGTATCCTGAACACAACTCAACACCAAGGGTTACGGGTGGAACGGCCATGGTCAAGCAGAGCCTAGGAGTGGCCAGTGCGAATTTCAGACTTAGACCCGATACTCGTGCACATGTGATGCACTACCCTCAGAGATCAATCGTGGGAACACGGGCTATGAAGTCCACCAAATTCGATGAAAGACCCGGAGGTCAGAACTTTGTTGTTGCAATCCTCAGCCATCACGGTTACAACATGCAAGACGCCGTGATTATGAACAAAGCGTCCGTTGAGAGGGCCCTCGGAAGATCTGCGTTCATCCGGACTTACAATGCAGAGAACAAGAGGTTCCCAGGCGGACAAGAGGAGAGAATCGAGGTTCCAGGTACGGGCCTCGATGAAATCAAGGGGCTCAAGTCGTGGGATTCCTACTCTCACCTGGAAAGAGATGGACTACCAGTTCCAGAGATTGAGCTGACCAGCCAAGAAGGAGGCAGGTCTATCCTTGTAGGTAAGACTAGTCCACCCCGATTCCTGGAAGAATCACACGGGGCATTCCTGCAGGCGCAGGAACGAAGGGAGTCCTCTATGTTAGTTCGTCACGGTGAAAAGGGTTGGGTGGACAATATCTTCGTTACAGAGTCCCTCGACTCTGGAAGACTAGTTCGAATTACCCTTAGGACAAACAAGGTTCCCGAACTTGGAGACAAGTTCGCCAGCAGACACGGACAAAAGGGAATAATTGGTAGACTGGTAAATGAGGAGGACATGCCATTCACAGAAGACGGCGTAATACCCGATCTCCTCATCAATCCTCATGCTATACCTTCGAGAATGACTGTGGCCCACGTGTTAGAGATGATCGGAGGGAAGGTTGGATCCATGGAAGGCAGAAGAATAGATGGAACCGCATTCACCGGGGAAAAGGAAGAGTCACTCAGATCGGGACTACTCAGAAACGGTCTGAGGCACACTGGCAGGGAGCCGATGATTAACGGAGAGACGGGAGAGAGCTTCCCTGTCGATACTTTCGTAGGAGTCATCTATTACCAGAGACTCCACCATCTGGTTAGCAGCAAACTCCACGCTAGAAGCAGAGGAAGGGTGCAAATCCTAACTAGGCAACCAACAGAAGGTAGAGCAAGGCAAGGTGGTCTTAGATTCGGAGAGATGGAGCGTGATTGTCTAATTTCTCATGGTGCATCAATGGTAATCAAGGACCGGCTTCTTGACGAGTCAGATGGCTGGAATCTAATGGTCTGCAACACTCCCAGATGCGGCCATATCGCATATTACGATTGGAAGAGAAGGACTACGATCTGTCCCGTTTGCGGCGATAGGTCAGACGTCCATAGCGTCCAGACCTCCTACGCATTCAAACTACTCCTGGACGAAATGAAGAGTCTTGGAGTAGCAATGAGACTAGAACTGGAGGATAGAAGATGAGCGCCCGAGATGCAGCAAAGATACCCAAGAGAATAGACTCGATTAGATTCACACTGATGGATCCAAATGAGATAAGGAAGATGTCATCTGTCGAAGTAAAGACAGCAGACACCTACAAGGATGATGGCCATGCATTCAAACAAGGCCTGATGGACCCAAAGATGGGGGTAATCGATCCAGGTATCAGGTGTGAAACCTGTGGAAACAAGCACGAAGAATGCCCCAGTCACTTCGGTCATATAGCCCTAGAGCTTCCCGTGATGCACATTGGATTCACCGGTCTAATTAAGACGTGCTTGAAAACAACCTGCAACTCGTGCAGTAAGGCCTTGCTACACGATGCTCCGCAAACGCATCCTACTGACCCAGAGAAGTCCGAGCAGGACTACTACAGAGACAGAGTGAACGACATCATCCTAAAGCACGGAGTTGGCGGCAGGGAATTTAAGAAAATCATTAAGGATATCGAGAATATTTGCGCCGGCCCTAAGCGTGCAATATGCATGCATTGCGGCGCGGAACAGGGCAAGATAATTCTAGATAAGCCTACAACCTTCAAAGAAAAGAAGGCGGATAAGGGAGAGCACAAACTGAATGCTCGTGATATCCGCGAGTGGCTTGAAAAGATACCCGATGAGCACTTAATTTTCCTCGGAATGGAGAGAGACGTTAGTAGACCAGAATGGACAATCATGAAGGTACTACCAGTTCCTCCAATTACTGTTAGGCCATCTATCACTCTTGAAAGTGGAGATAGATCCGAGGATGACCTCACCCACAAGCTAGTAGACGTTCTAAGGATAAACCAGCGACTCAGAGAAAATCGTGATTCAGGAGCCCCACAACTGATAGTCGAAGATCTCTGGGAACTGCTGCAGTATCATTGCACGACGTATTTTGATAATCAGACCAGTGGCATCCCTCCCGCCCGACACAGATCCGGAAGGCCACTAAAGACCCTATCTCAGAGGCTAAAGGGAAAGGAGGGCCGATTCAGGAGTAATCTGTCTGGAAAGAGAGTTAACTTCTGTGCTAGAACAGTAATCAGCCCAGATCCGAACCTCGGGATCAACGAAGTGGGAGTCCCAGTTAAGACGGCCAAGGAGCTGACAGTGCCTATCAGGGCCACAAGTAGAAACAGGGAACAACTCAGACAGATGATCCTGAGAGGCCCAGATGTCCATCCTGGTGTAAACTACATCATCAGGGGTGATAGGTTCAGGGTTAGGATTACCGACAGAACGAAGTACATCTGGGCAGGATTTAGGTGCTTGAATCCAGATTGTCATTGTGGTAGTGAAGAGGAGCCGTACCCGGGTTACAGGCCTGATTTGAATGAGGTCCTCCCAGCTCCTAACTTCCTCCCAGGCCTTGTTTTGAAGGAGCAAATGCGGAGGGACCCAATGACTGACGAGCTCCTTCCTGAGTGGAGTGTGGATTTGGATAGGACTCTGTCAAACCTTAGAGGGGAGGGGGAAGATGGAAGCCCCCTAGCTGAAGACGACCCAGATGCGGCAATACATCATCGCTGGAAGTGGGAAGTGGAAAATCCGGACGAGTACCTTCCCGATCACCTCGAGGTGAAATGCCCGCACTGTGGAAGCCCAGATATCGAGGATGAACACGGTAACCTCTACCCCACAGATGTGGAGGATCGATTAAGCACGTACGATAGAGATGGCAATCCAAGGCCAGGCGTTGTTGTCGAAAGGCACCTTATTGACGGAGATGTAACCATTTTCAATCGGCAACCATCACTCCATAGGATGTCAATGCTAGTTCACGAAATAAGAGTCATGGATGGCAAGACATTCAGATTCAACCTTGCTGACTGCACACCCTACAATGCAGATTTTGATGGTGACGAGATGAACCTACACGTTATACAAAGTGAGGAAGCCAGGGCCGAGGCAAGAATCCTAATGAGGGTCCAGGAACACATCATATCGCCAAGATATGGAGGTAGCGTCATTGGTGGGATACACGATCACATAACGGGTGCTTACCTTTTGACGCATGGAGAGGCCTTCCTTCCAATGCCAGTTGCAATGGATGTTCTCAGCTCTATTGGATGGGAGGGCGACATTCCTCCACCAGTGGAGAGAAACGGACAGGTCGGACTGTTAGGAAACGAAGTCTTCAGCCTTCTTGTGAAGGGAGGCTTCACTCTGAACTTCAAGAATCGTGCAGGTGAAGAAGTCAAGGTATCTCAAGGAGACGTTTCCGGTTCTATCGACAAGAGAGGAATCGGAGCGGAGGATGGACGTCTTCTGGACGCAGTCGTCCAGACACATGGAACAGACAGGGGGGCAGATTTCATCAATAAGATGACAAAGATGACAATCGCCATCTGTACAGCAATGGGATTCACCACTGGAATAGATGACGAAGACCTGCCTCCCGAGGCTAAGGAAGAGATCGTAAGAATCAACTCTGAGGCCAGTGCTAGTGTTGATTCCGAACTAGAAAAGTTCGGAAAGGACGGAAGGAAGTACGAGGCTAGGCCAGGAAGAACTCCACACGAAACTCTCGAGGAGAACATACTGACAATCCTAGACGCCGCAAAGGCTGAAACTGGAAACGTCGCGAAGGCACAACTTGGCGAAGACAATTCAGCCGTTCTTATGGCAACCTCAGGAGCGAGGGGTTCAATGGACAATCTAGCGATGATGGCGGGATCCATTGGCCAGCCGAAAGTACGAGGCAAGCGACTTGAGCGAGGCTATCAAGACAGAGTCCTTTCCCACTTCCCTAGGAAGGTCAAGGGATCAAAGGAGAAGGGTTTCGTTTCTTCATCTTTCAAGCGAGGCCTCGAACCAACCGAATTCTTCATGCTTTCAGTTTCTGGTAGGGAATCACTGGTCGACACCGCTGTCAGAACTAGTAAGTCAGGTTACATGCAGAGAAGGCTAATTAACGCCATGGACGATCTCAAGGTTTCTAATGACACGAAGGCCTCGGTAAGAAATACTGCAAACCGCATTATCCAATTCGAGTACGGGGAGGATGGGACCGATCCTGCCAGAAGCAGAAAGGGAAGCCCATTCGATGTAGATCAGGTGCTTAACGATGCCCTTGGGGGTGCTAACTGATGGTAGTTAAGAGTGCGACTAAGAAGAAGTTGATGGATCTGGGAATCGAAGAAGAGTACGCTCACAAGTTAGCGGATGACCGCAAATGGGACGATGTTAAGGGGCTCTCTCCGGGCCAAATCGCTCAGATATGTGGAATCGATTCTGGAACTTCTCAGAGAATCCACGATGTCATGGCCAGCTCAGTAAAATCCAGCAGGGCTTCTGCTGCTAGTACAGAGAAGACCATTGTCCGTAGAAGAACAGTGTCCAGAGCACGGAGGACGAAGAGGTCGCTCCCCTTGCAGGACTATGACTATGAAACCAAGATGAAGCAACTCTTCCGTGATGTCGATAGTGATGACGAGATGTTCATCCAGCTGAACAAAGCCGCTGAGGAAAGCGACTCAAACCTAACTCCAAGGATGATAGACCAACTTGTCCAAGGGTTGCACAGCAGGGGGGAGAAGAAGGTCACACCCGCTAAGGCAAAGAAAATAATCAACTCGGCAAGTAATTTCTATAACGACGCTAAGGCCGTTCCACATGAGGCAGTAGGAATTACCACGGCCCAGTCTATTGGTGAACCCGGTACTCAGATGACGATGCGTACATTTCACTATGCAGGTGTGGCTACAGTGAATGTTACCCAGGGTCTACCTAGGATAATCGAGATTGTCGACGCTAGGAAGGTACCCCAAACTCCGACCATGATAATTTACATGGACGAAAAGAACTCCAAGGGGAAGCCACTGAGGACTAATGAAAAGCTGGTGCGAGACTTAGCGGCATCCATAGAGACAACCACAGCTATAGATATTGCAACTATTGACGTCGATGTAGCTCAGAGGAACATATTACTCCAACTGAATAACAAAAACATGAAGCTGAAGAAAATGACCGGTGCGGAGGTCAGAGATAAGCTCTCAAGAGCTCTAAGGCTGTACGTGCAGGCCGATGACGATGACCGCCCAAAGTCTCTAAGGATCATTCCAGGCGTGTCAAAGGAAGAAGATCTCGCATCCCTTGCATCCGATCCCCCTACCTACACCGCTCTTCTTCAACTCGAGGACAAGATCAAGAAACTGCGATTGAAAGGCCTCCCCGGAATTAGCAGAGCCACGGTACAGGGCCCAATGTCCGAAACAGGTGAATATTACATCTCGACAATCGGCTCAAACCTATCAAAGGTCAGTGAGTTCGACGGGGTCGACCGATCAAGAACGTACACGAACAACATCAATGAGATACATGACTACCTTGGTATAGAGGCCGCCAGACAGGCCATAATTAACGAAATGTGGGACACTCTAGAGGGCGCAGGTCTCGATGTCGACGTGAGGCATCTGATTATGGTCTCAGATGTTATGACTACTGGTGGAGAGGTTAGGGCAATTGGCCGTCACGGTGTAAGCGGGACAAAGCACTCCATCCTCGCTCGTTCGGCTTTCGAGGTCACAGTTACACATCTGCTAAAGGCCGGAGTAATCGGCGAAAGGGACAACCTATCCGGAGTAACTGAGAACATTATCGTGGGCCAACCGGTAGCGCTAGGAACGGGTAGCGTTGAACTATTCTACATCCCCGAAGAAAACAACTGAGGCTTGAAAATGGACATAGCAAGGCAGCTCAAGCAAGGAATTAACTCAGGTGAACTAGTCTTCGGACAAAGACAGACAGTATCAAACTGCACCAAGGGAGGTGCAAAGTTAGTCCTAGTTGCCTCAAATTGCCCCGAGTCGTTTATTGATGATTTGAGGAACTCGCATCCATCAGTACCAATTCACCAGGTTACCATGGTAAATCGGCAGCTTGGAGCTGCATGCGGAAAGCCATTCCCTGTCAGCTCTCTGTGCGTAATTGATCCGGGACAGAGCGATCTATTGCAGCTAGCCCCAAACGTCTGAGTTAGAAATCGGGGTCTAAGCCATGAAGAATGGCGTTCCATTGAAAGATGTAACCATATGCCTAGGGCCATGGAGGGTATATTGCGAGCACTACTTAGCATCAGGTCAGTAGAATTTGACTCATTCGATATAGGGATACCTGGATCCCCATTCGAACCAATCGGCATAGCCACAGCAGTACCAGACTTCGGCATTCATTCAGGAAGAACCTTCATCTGGCATGCACCTCCGGGAATTCTACCAATTACTAGAAGCGAGCTAGACAGATTCGAGATGGATTCCCCAGATGGTTTCCACCTGATACTTAGTGAGCGACCGACTCATTCTGATTGCGATCCCATTGACGGAACCAAATTTCAGATAGTTCCGCCAAATCAGATTTCCCAGTGGATCGGAAGCGCGGTTCTTTCGGGAGATATTGTCGCTTCGGCTGTTCTGGAAGACTCAGATGGCATAGAATCTAATGACGTCTCTAATCGTTCCATTGAGGAAGAGTTGCAAGTACTCAGTTCGAAGATTGACATAGACTCTTGGACTGCAAGCCGAGGAATTGAGGGATTTTCATCATCACCAATGTTGCTAGAGGCTCGAATTTGGAGAGTATCGGGAAATTTGCATGGTCCTAGTGGAAGTAGTGAAAACGGCCAGTGGACAATACTGGAGGATCCTTGGTCTCAGAGGCTCAGCATCATTGGTGAATCAGAAAGTATGCAAAAATCCCCGAATATCAGGTCAATAGAGCCTCCGAATGTGAATTGGCTAAGCGAAGACAGGCTAAAAATCCAGATTTCCAAGATAGTGGAGGAGAGGAGAAGGGGGGACTCTGGTGAGGTGAGCATCTCCGGTACTGTCAGGAGCATGCTACTTGAAAAATGGGTTTTGGATATACACATGGCAGTGATCAAGCACCACAGAATATTCATCCCAGGCTGGTTGATAAATCTCGAATCAGACAAGATTCTGCATGGAAGAAACGGCCGTTTGTACGACTTAGTTCCGCTGAAGTAGCATCATGTCCTCATCAGAAAGCGTGTCACCGCTCATTAATCTGGACATTAAGTCGGAAACCTCCACTCTCTCTTCTTCGTGGTCCTTCTTGGAACCAGATAGCTTCAGGATGTCCTGCATAGAATGAATGCACCTTAGTGAAATGATATACTTGTTATGCAATTCATCAGCACTTGACTTGGTTGAAGTTAGGCCCAAGTGTTCAGAATTTGCCATACCCCTCAATCTATCAACTTCATTTGATAACTCCATCATTAGTGAATGGGCTTCTTCAGATTTCTCTGATGCATCAGTGACTGCATCATGAGCCTTCTGCTGCTTTTTTTCTGCCTGTCTAACCTCTCTCAAAACGCTTGAACTACTATCCTCTTCTTCTTTCTTGAGCTTTTTGAAATCTGCCTGCAGCCTTTTCATCTTTGCAAAGAAATCCTTCTCTTTACTCGGACTAATTTGTCCAGTTTGATGGCGCCACTCAAGCTTGTTCATCTGTTCTCTAATACTCCGAGAGCTTGGACCGCCCCTCTTCTTTCCTGACTGACTAGTGCTCTTCTCAACCGAACTTCTCAGTTTTGCTCTAATATCCCTCAATTCATTTGTTCTCTCTAGTCTTACTTTCCTCAATTCAGCAACCTTGCTATTAGCCTCGTTCCTCAAGCTCTTCTGCTTCTGAACTTCGGTGATTAATTGCTTTACCTGCAGATTTATTTCGTTCCTTTTATCCAGCTGAACCCTTACCTTAACGTTCAACTCATCGCGACGTTCTTTGTATTGGGCCAACTTCTTGCTGACCAATTCCGAATTCTTTTCGAAAACGGATGAGATATTCGACTGGTTGAGCCCCAATGTTAACCCTCTGGTGCTTCGAATTTGGAGTTCCATTTAAGCCATACCGATTATTTTGCCTTTAGTCCCTACGACTGGCAGACTTTCCTTTTCTCCCCCCTCTTCTGGAAACACCAAGCTTTCTGGTCTTCTTTTTGGGTATTCGACCCTGTTTTGGTACTCCTTGAAGTGAATCCTTCCTATCATTGATTGACGAAAAACCACCAGTCTCTAGTATCAGCCCTAATTCTTCAGAGCTAAGATAACCCCCCTTAGCGGCGATTCCGCGAATATCATCTATGCTGGAAGAACCTCTGACTGCAGATAGTCTAGAGTACTTCTGGAGCTTCTTCAACACACTTCTTTCGCTATTTGTTTCGATCTTGATTGATTCAATTCTCTCGTCAATAGAGGAAATACTTCTACTAATCTTGCTTATATCTTTCCTACTGATTTTGTCCACTTCGATTTGGGCATTTCCCTTCAATTCAGATTTTGCCTTGCCGATCTCTTCCTTGTTTTGATCCAGTTTGGTAGAGATCTTTCGCATCTCACTTAATTTGGAAATATACTTAGAATGAGATTTCTCTGCTTCTCTCTTCTTTTTGATTGAAGACTGGATCTCGAAGAATCTGCTAAATGCCGATAGTTCTGGATTCAACATTGGTACTGCGGTCAGGTCATTGTCTATTTTCGTCAATGTGAGGTAGGTTTCGCCAAGCCACTCCTCTAGAATTTTCGACGGGGGAGGGACTCTTATGTTGATTTCATCTCTTTTCTCTCTGTGAATCTTGGCCTGTTTTCTCATGGAATGAAACTCCCCCAGAAGCTTCTTTCTCCCAGTTCCGGATCGCTCTAAACCAACTACCGCAGATCTGAGCGCCTTTACAATCTGCACTTGCTCCTTCCTTTCCGTCTGTAGATTCCTCTTCTCTGAATCCAATGATCTCAAAGTGCTCTTCTTTTCAGCAATCATTGCCTCCATTTCATCGGTAGAAAGGTCCTCGAAATCACTTTGGTAAACCTTTGAAGAATCATTCATTCCTCTTCACCTCTAGATTTCGTTTGTTCCAATTTCCCAGAACGTTTGGCGAAAGAAGAACTGCCCCCCGTATCAACGTTTTTTTGCCCTTTGAGGAGATCTCTGAAACCCGGCCCCAAATCTCCAAATCCGTTTTCTATCCTTTTTTCCCAATAGTCAATCGCTTTATCGCTCTGAGCGAGCAACTCCTTGGCACGGTCCAATTGGCTCCTAATTTCTCTTATCTCCGATGAGGCACTAGTCAACTTCTCATAGAGTGGTTGTGCTTTAGAAACGGCACCAATCATTTGAGAATGTGCCTTATCCGCTTTCTTGAATAATCTAGACATCTGCTTATTCTTTTCCAGATACTCTGCCATTTCCGGGTTCGAGTCCTTCCTATCTCTAATCCATTTGTCATTTTCCGAAATTAACGCTCTTCTTTCCTCCAGTAGTTTCCTTTCGGATTTATGGTCTAACGCTGACGTCTGGATCTTGCTCTCAATTTCCTCAATTTGTTCCAGCAACATCATCTTCTTCCATTTAGGATCAAGACTGATCATTCCCCCGGACTCATTCAGTTTTTTCCTGATTCGTTTAACATCGGGAATTAGAGCGCCAGCGCTGGTCTGAAAATCATCCCTCTCGGCCTTGAATTTGGCAACCTTTTCATTGGCTTCATCGAAGGATTTCCTCATCCTATCCAGCCTTGGAGATAGGGTATCTTCTTCAGCCTCAAGATTCCTAATTACTCCGGGTAGGCTATCCTTGAGCAACATTCTCCTCTTTAGTAGTGCAGATGCAAGCTCATCCGGAGTCACCCTCATCAGTTCACTAGTGTCCATTTCTGTTCGAATCGAGCAAATGCCTCTGTTATAGCCCTATGCAGAGTGTTTTTCTGCGTTTGATTCATACGATGCCCATTCGAGCCATCATACATGAAAGTGACATTGAGGTACCAGATCCTCATTCCTGTCATGGTAATTCTTCTTCAAATTCCTATCGTGGACAATGCCTCTGAACCAGATATTCTTAATGATAAAACCTCAGAAATGCAGTCTAATACCCCTAGTAACGCGACTAATTTCACATCTTCAGGAGATTCTGGTCTAGTAATCTCTGGTGAGCCTGCCTATGTCGGAGATACCCTTATTGCCTCATTGATGGTAACCAATAAAGGCAACTCCAGCGGTTCGGTGTCTCTCCAAATCAAGCATACCTACAGCGAACGAATATTTCAGGGAGAATATATCCCTATTTCCCCCGGCTCAACCAGAGAGGTTCCTACCGGCTTCATCCTGGAGCTTCCTGGTACCAATGAATTCAACTGGCAACTCTCAGTCCTAGGGCAAACAGGGCATACTAACTTGGAGGGAAACCTGTCTATTGAGGTATCAAATAGTCAGATTCTCAATCTAACTACAGACTCAATTTCCTGGTCTGCAACCGAAGGGCTTGAAATTGACGTCTCCGTTTTCCTATCCGAGGGAAAGGCTCGCCCAATTCTACTAGCAGTGTCTACTGAAATAGCCGGAGGGACTGAGAATTTACAGGAGATCCTAGTTGAAGCAAACCCTGGACGCAGGGTGATAGATTTCTCTTTAGGGAATCCAGAAACCACAGAGATCACCATTCAGGCAATTCCGGTACAATGGACGTCATCCATCTTTTCTCAGAACATTACGACAGAATCTGTTGCTGCTCCCAATATCGATCCATCATCCATCAAATTGGAAGCTATTTTCAATCCAGAACATCCCTCTCCCGGGAAACGAGTTTTGGTTACAATTACACTTGGTAATGAGGGTAACCATAATACACAATCTGGGATATTGCGACTGATATCATCTTCGGAGAGAACGATTCTCGCCGAATCTACAGTCCCATCTTTAATTCCTGGATCAGTTGTAATTACTGAAATGTCAATCTCTGAATGGATGGAGAATGATAACGTGGACGTGGAAGTCCAATGGTCATCAAACGGCGTTATTTCGACGCGAATCTATTCAATCGAGCCAAATACCGACGACCAAGAACCTGAGCTACCATTCGATATTTTAGCTGCAGGATACGGGATTCTCGCGGGCATCCTCATAATACTCGTAGGGACATTCTCTTGGAGAGCTGTTTCCTCTAGGACTCCAAATACTTCTAATCTACGTCTGAGGGAGGCAAAGGAGTCACAGAGCAGTCAACTTAGAGTTGAAAAAAGAGAGATTGCGTGTAGTTTTTGCGATCAGAGACTTATGGTACCGAATGACCACGTAGGTGGCGTCAGGTGCCCAGCGTGCTCCATGGAATTCATGGTTGGAGGGCCAGATGAGTCAAACGAAGAATCTGAAGAACTCAACGTTGTGAAATCTTCTGATGACATACTCCATTGCCCCACATGCGATCAGGCCCTGAGGGTGCAGATTGAGAAGAGACCGGTAATGTCTAGGTGCCCGGTTTGTAAGACCAAATTCATGGCCGAGGCAGAGGGTGTGTAGAATGTCTGATTTTAGTGAAATAGAGGAGATGTATCTGAAGACTATGTTCGAGATACACTCGGATAATCCCGCTGCCATCGTAAAGACCAATCAACTTGCTGACATCAAGGGAGTCAGCGCAGCATCGGTGACTGAAATGATACAACGCCTCTCGAGTCGAGACATGGTCACACACATCCCCTATCGAGGATTTAGGCTAACGCCCTCTGGATTCCAGCTTGCTGCAAGGATTAAAAGGAGGGAAATCCTACTTGAAATACTTCTTACTGATGTAATCGGATTTGATGGAGATGTCCATGGAGTGGCATGTAAGATGGAACACGCAGTTGGCTCTGATCTTGAATCTACTCTTGATCGTCTACTTGGGTATCCGGAGTTTTCGAGAGAAGGGAAGAGGATACCCAGTGTGGAGCGAGACTTCGAAACTACAGGCATATCCACCCTTCTTCCTCTTGCCAAACTTCCAGTCCATTCTTCTGCTACAGTGGAGCTGATAATTTCTTCAGTTAGCGAGGCAGTAACTATCAGAGAGTGCGGAATAACGATTGGATCGGTTATCGAAACCTCAGCCGACTCAAGGACATGTGATGGCAACATTCTCACTATTTCCGACTCCCTCGCTATGAGAATTCTGGCTAGAATAAATTCTATCGGTGGTTAAAAAAATGTCACCTAAAGAAGAAAACCCCACCGTTATTGACTTGGAGAGCGACATAGACTCGATGGTGTCAGTACTTCACTCAGAAGCGCCCCCAGCTCCAGACATCAAAGAGATTACGAAGTCCGAGGAAAATCCAAGCGAATCAGATCAAAAGTCCATATTGAAGGGGCGTGAGGCTATACTCTCTGGCATCGATGACTTACTAATCAGCCGCGGCGCTCGCCTGATTCTATTCCTTCCAATCGTTGTCGTAGTGTTATTTGGATTGGCTCAATCTTATCGAAGCTCCGATCCTGAATGGTGGCAAGGCGGTGTACGAGATCTATTCCTTGACTTATCATTCTCAAAATCGGTATACCTGCTTTCTCTTGCTCTTATGGTAGCAGATCTACTTCTGCTATTCGTCTTGCATTACTTGCTATGGGTCACGAAGAGGATTTTCCAAATTGAGACGGATGAAATAGTCTCTACTGGCATTACTTTCCGTAGCGCACACGGCTATAGCGAGATGAAGGCCGTCATTGACGGAGCTTCAAACCAACTTAATCTCACTACAACACTGATGACACTGTCCACAATAATGCTCGGACTTGGCTTAATATTTCCATCAGAAACCGATGGAATACCGGTTCTAATCGCATTATCCACCGGAGCACTTCTTTCCGGTCATAGCGTATACATGGTTTCCAATCGACCCAGGTTCAACACGGTAGAGCCCTGGGGCCTCCTAGAAGCATTCTCCCCTCCAATGCACCCAGCCTTGCTAAACAGACCTTTCACGGACGTTATCAGGGCTCATGTCGACCCCGTCCTAGCAGTGAGGTTCTCCAAGTATGTATCCTCTTTCAATTCAGACCTTAAGAAGGGCGTAAATATCTCAGATTTACAGGAGTACCTTCTTCTGATTTTAGACATGTACCGGTCAGGACTTATTGAAGAGGATGAGTTTCACCTCGCACTTTCCGAATTGGTTGATTCTAGGACGATCGATCAGATTATCAATCATGAAGAACTAGGAGAAGAGACCCTAGACCGCCTACTTATGCACGCAAGGGAGCGCTGTGCGCCTTTCTTCAGGCTTAATGACAGAATGCGTATGCATCTTGGAAGCCCTTCAAAACGAGGTATTTGGTTCGATGTTGACATGGAGAATTTAACTCTAGGGCAGGCTAATCTATTTGCTTACGTCCTCAACCACACAGACGAAGTACAAGATCTGATTCTGCGCGTCCAGACGCCCGATTTCAGACCCAACGAGTGCGTCTACAGACTGAGGTCTGAACCCCAAAAAGAACCACAAAGTGGTAAACCAGAATATCATAGAATTTCATCCTCTATGTCAAAGTCCAGAATTGTCTGGCAAACTCTGATCCCTTCTTCTATGGGCGATGCGACAGTCACCGTTAGGCTCGAGGACTCGTCGGGCAATCTAATCTCTGGAAAGGTGCTGACATCTCAGGTTCGCTCCGACTTATTCACCAGATTGAGGATGACTACCGGAGCAGTATTCATGTTTGGTGCTGCTCTGGCAGTTATTTCCCCCATTCTTCCTTTCGCAGCGAGGTTATTCGGGCTTTAGGTCTCTTCAATAAGGGGAAACTAGTCCGAATTGCATGGAGCATGACGACAGGGGTTCTGATGACCTAAGGACAAGGCTCCATGCCATGGAATCAAAACTTAGCAGAATTAAGAGCCAAAGAGACTCTCATAACGATTCTGCCAGGAGTGCTGCAGACCAGAGGAACTCTGCTCACGAGAAGAGGAAGGAAGTCCACGAAACAATATCCGCTAAGATGGAAGAACAAAAGAAAGTCAGGGCTCAGGCCAAGCTTCACCAAGCCAGTAGGGATGAGATACAACAGAGCATCAGGGAGGTCATCGCCAGAAAGAAGGGTACGAGGGACCAGAGTCCTGGAAAGTCCGTGGTCATCCAGCTCTCGGAGACAGTTGGCGAGATAGAGAGGATCGAGGATAGAATCATGACCGATGGTGCGTTGACACTGGAAAAAGAGAATTCGATGATCAAGAAGCTGAGGGCTTTGATTTCTAGAAGGGACGAGTTAATTCCCCATGTTGAGCAGCAGAGGATAATATCAATCGATTTGAGCGATATGGACGAGTCAATTCAGAGGCTGAGGGCCGAGGCCGATAATGAGCACAAACTAATGCTTGAACAGAATTCTCTAGCCGACGAAATTTGGAATGAAATAAAGCCGATGTTCGAGGAACGTGACTTCCTCAGAGGTGAAGGAGACAGGCTGCATGCAATTTTCGTGCATGAAAGAGGAAAGGCAGACGAGACACACGCATCCCTGGTAGAAATGCTATCCAAGGTCAATGAGATTAGGGACGAACTACGTTCTCAGCATGAGCAGAGAGAGAAGATGGTACGAGATCACAACAAATCCGTCAGGCAGGCGCTAAGGGGGCCCGACCAGAACGAGGAATTAGCAGACTCCCTAGCTGACATGCTTCTGGAAGGAAACTCAGTCACTTTTGGTGGCTTAGTATCCGGGGAGGGTGAATCGCAACAAGGTGAAAAAAGCTCAACATTAAGACGGAAATCTAGGAGACTCGGTACCTCCCGTGGCGGAAAGCGCTAGTCACCATCCACGTTCGTCGAGCTTGACTTCCAGACTGTCTATTTCCAGTCCGGGCATAGCTTCTCCCAACATTTCAGAAGCCTCTGCGACTACTTGGGGATCTTCGAAGTGATGAGTTGCTAGAACTATCGCTTCCGCAGTTCTTGCAGGGTCAGAGCTCTTGAAGATGCCAGATCCGACGAAAACACCATCCATACCATGACTCATCATCAGGGCCGCATCCGATGGTGTTGCAATGCCTCCAGCAGAGAAAGTTACCACGGGCAGCCTACCTAGATCAATGACCTCTTCGAGAACGCTCGCAAGATTGCTTCTTATGGTCTCAATTTCTCCAAAAGGAGTCTTAGCCACTTTCGCACCAATCTCGGATTTTTCTTCCAACCTCCTGTATCCTTCGAGGATCTTTTCGACAATATCTGCTCTTGAATCTGAGTCAGCATTACTGGACGTCTCAATTTCTGCCTCTAGCAATCTAGCATGCTTGACTGCACTTACCACATTTCCTGTGCCCGCCTCACCCTTGGTTCTGATCATAGCAGCCCCCTCGGCAATCCTCCTCACCGCCTCACCTAGACTGGTACAACCACAGACAAAAGGGATAGTGAAGTCGTTCTTTGGGATATGGTAGAACGGGTCAGCAGGCGTCAAAACCTCGGATTCATCTATCATGTCGACACCCAGAGCTTCTAGCACTCTGGCCTCCTCATCATGTCCAATTCTGGCCTTGGCCATGACTGGTATGCTCGTGGTCTCCATGATTTCTTTGATCAGTTGAGGATGACTCATCCTTGCAACTCCTCCCGAAGCACGGATATCAGCAGGGACTCGTTCTAGGGCCATCACTGAGACTGCTCCCGCTTCTTCCGCAATATGCGCCTCCTCTGCCGTGACTACATCCATCACGACTCCTCCCTCTTGCATCTTTGCGAAACCCCTCTTGAGGAGCTCCGTGCCATGCCTCATTTCGCCTAAATCAACCCTCTTCTTCATGCCAATTCCTCTAAGTCGATATTCAAGAACCTATGTAGTGGCCCGTGACTACTGGTCGGCTAAAACCGGAGAGTCTCCCTCTGCGATGGGAAGGCCAGGGGCCTCTTCCTCATTTTTATCTAGCCACGACATTTCCTCTTCTGGTAGGTCAGTATCGGCGTATATTGCCTCTGCTGGACACTCGGGAATGCAAGCCGCGCAGTCTATACACTCATCAGGATCAATAACAAGATATTCTTCGGCTTCCCTAAAGGCTTCTACTGGGCAAACATGCACGCAATCTTGGTACTTGCATTGAACACATGCGCTGGTTACTACGTGAGTCATATTGAAGTGCATGCCTAGTTAACGGCATATGAATACTTGTATCATTTTCAAATTAGAGCTTCGAAAATACTCCTGGCGACTCCATATGTCGATTGACCTGGATAAACCTCCAACTTGAATTTCCCCTTCGCAACCATTTTGTCCTTGTCTAGAGTCACTTCCCCTTTACCCCTAGACAGTGCAGCTAAATCTATCCTCAAGTGAAGGTACTTGTCCTCGTCTATCCTGGATTCCAATCCTGAGTCTAGGATCCCCTCGATAGAAACCTTCTCCAATCTACCCAGTGAGAACATTGTTTGCTTCGCAGTCATATTTGCGTAGATTGTGTACATAGGAGCCCCTAGAGTGGATTTTTCCTTCTGTGTAGATATTGTGACTCCATCCCCACACAACCAGACTAATGAGTCCTCAATAACCTGAATATCGTCTACGGCACTCGCGTGGACTCTCCACTCTCCTCGGTGCACACTCATGTCTTCGCCTGTCCGGAACATTTCTTGAATGCCACCCATTCAAGAAACAATTCGTAGCACTCCGTTCAAATACTGGTTGCATTTCGCACGGCTCGCAAACGGGGCAGCCCCCGAATTATGGAGACATTTCAATGGCCAAAGGTGCATCGGCTAGAGCAGCTGCTCGCAGGCAGAAAGACAAGTGGAAGGCCAAGAGGTGGTACTCGATAAGAGCTCCCAGAAACCCATGGTCCTTCAAGGTGATCGGGGAAACCCTGGCAGAGGAGGAGGCCTTGCTAATTGGGCGTACCTACGAGATAATGCAGAACGAACTTGATGGTGACTTCACCAAGATGCATGTCAAACTCAAGTTTAGGATATCTGATGTAGTAGGCAACGACGCAATAACCGAGTTCATTGGCCATGACGTGATGAAGGACTTCGTCAGGCGTCAGATCAGGAGAGATAGGGGAAAGGTAGATGATACGATAGATGTGGTTACTGATGACGGCTTCTTCGTTCGAATCAAGCCATTCATCGTGACCCGATCTAGTGTAAAGGCAAGTCAGAAGAGCGAGACTCGCAGCGTTGCTAGAGACGTCGTACTGAAATTCTGCGCGAACTCTACTTGGATTAACGTCCAAAAGGCACTCATGGACGGTTCGTTGGAGGAGAGCGTATCTACTGCAATCTCCAAAATTCAACCGGTTAGAGCGGTATTCTTCAGGCGAAGTCAGCTTATTCAGGAAGGTGTAGTGGTGGATGATGGCCCGACTCTGGAGGAAATTAAGGCCGAGGAGAAGGCAGCCAAGGAAACCCAAGAATCTCTCGATGAAACCCAAGAATCCCTTGACTCAGCAGAGCCCGAAGACAATGAGGTTGCGACTGATGCTCAAGTCGGAGACGAAGCCCCTCCAAAGGAAGAGGATACATCAGAAGACGCACAACCAGATTTTGGATCTATGACCGTAGCGCAACTAAAGGAACTGCTGAAGAAAGAAGGCCTACCTGTCTCCGGCAAGAAGGCAGACCTGATAGCACGACTCACGGAGTGAGGAGATGAACCGCATAGCGGTGCTGTGCGGAACTGGCATGAGTGCTTTCTCCACGGGCTTGTCATCCTCCTTAGAAGCAACTGCGGAGCTAATTGTCATCGAATCCGAATGGGGAGAAGTCCCCGTAAACGTCGTCAGTACGGCCAATGTGGAAGTGTTTGTCATAGACAGGCACCATTCTCCTGGAGGTTCAAGAACCCCGCCACATGCCATTGAGCATAGGGCAAACATCCACGCTGCATCGAGTTGCAAACCGGATTTATTGGTCAGCGTCAACTCTGTCGGCTCAATGATTGAAACTATGCCTCCGGGGACAATAGGGGTCGGCAGTGGTATGCTGGACCTCTCAGAAAAGCCGTGGACTTTCCACGACAAGGATGCGTTCCATTCCGATAGAACCAACCCATTCGACGACTTTTACTCAGAAATTTGCGCGCAAACTCTGACCGCCGAGCAAGGAAGCGCCCCACCAAGGGTAGTAGTTGCCCAGTGCATCGGACCCCAATTCGAGAGTCCCCACGAGATAGATGCACTAGAGCGACTAGGGGCCAATGTGGTAGGTATGACTCTTGGTCCCGAGCAGAGGTTGATATCCGAGACAGGCATTCCTCACGTGTCATTGCTCTGTTCTTCTAACTGGGCTTCAGGACGGACTCCGGGCGAACCCGATGCGGAGATAGACCACGAATCGGTTGATTCAATGGCATCAAATATGCGTGATTCGGTAACCCACTGCATTACTGCACTGCTAAGTGGAGAATTATGAAATCACTACCTTGATGGCCCCCTAGCCTGTAGCATAACCATGTCCAGAAGGCTGAGCGTTGATGATTGGTTGAGTGTAGAGTATTCCGATATTCCCGATGGATCATGGCTTACCATGATGGCCAGAGTTGCCAGTTTCCACCACAAGCATCGATTCTCATCCGAAGAGAACCATGGTCACGATATGGGATTTCGCATCGCATTGACTGTGGAGGAGCTTGGCGAACTCTCAGCTGCAATCACCAAGGGCAAGCCAGACGAGGAGGCAGCCGAGGAACTAGCAGACCTATTCATCCTCCTCCTGGGGCACTCGCTTGCTATGGAAGTGGATCTAGAAGGGGAGTTCCACAAGAAGATGGACAGGGTGATGACGAGGAAGGCCCGTACGGGCAAGCTCGGTATCAGGGTTACAGAGTACTCAGATGATTTACAGTAGCAGATAGTAACGTACGAAAGCAGGCCGGGGAGGGAAACTCCCCGATCTTGACACGAAACACCACGAGATTATCGTCTTAATTGAAGAATTCAGTCTGGATTTCTAGTATTTCTGTCCTTGAATCTGCACTTGAGTAAGCCTCCAATGGCTCCCTGTTCAAATCCAAGAATTGATTTCCAAAAGGGAATGGCTCCACAACAGCCCTCGCTTGCTCCCATAGTCCTAAAATGGCTAATGAGGCTCCAAGAGCCTCTGCAGACGAGAGCCTCCCCACCTTACCCCAAGAAACTGGATTCGCAGCAAGCAGCAATGGCAGAATCCTACCTTCCAGTCTGGTTCTACCGTCAATCAAATCTAGAGACTCCTCTATATGTTTCCACGAGCAGTCAAGCACTACAATCGAACCCCCCAGAGAAATTAGATCACCATCTTCTGGAGCTAGTACGGTCTTAGCACGAGGATCCAACAAGTAACCTCTCCTGGGCGCGGAATTAGCCGATTCATGGAGATTTATCAGACCACTCTGATGCAACTTTCTAGATGTGCACTTCTTCGGATCATCCTGATCTAGATGAATAACATGTAGCGGTACGCTTCGCACGATACTATCTCCTGGTACGAGAACCAGATCTAGAAACTCCAAACCTACGACCCTTCTTCTTTTCAGGCCTTTTCCTAGTCTTGTCCACTAGGTCATTCTTAGCATCAGAGATGGTCATTTGACTCGACGACTCATTTGCCACCATGGTATTGTTTCTTGGTATGGCTTCTACGAAGAGGGAAATACCCAAAGCCCTCTCGAATTTTTCCAAAATCGAATCGGTTGGCCTATTCCCATTCTCCGCCTTCTGGATGACTCCTATCTTGACATTCATTATTCTCGCTAAATCTCCCTGCGACAAGCCCTTGATTTTCCTGCCGTTCCTTATTCTCGAATAAAAATCTCCTGCAAGCTCAGTTGCATCCTTGGTCATGATGTCTATACCTGAAACCCCCTTGCCCGTCACCAGGCTCGATTGCTCATTATTCTGGATCACCTTCGTGGGCCTTTGCTCTACTACCAATCTCATCGAAGCTATGCATCCAGAGCAGCATTCCAGAACGGATTGCGATACCTTTGCCCTCCTAGTGCCCACTCCTTCCTTTCCGCAGAGCTCGCAAGCACCCATGCTATAGCGAGGCATGAGGGCAACATGAGGGCTTCGTAGGGGTCATAAGTATCCTCTTTGTGTCAGAACCATGTCTTCAGAGGCCGGTGAGCCTAGCTCCGACGACAATATACTGGAAAAAGGCGATCCAAACAGAGCCGCTCTAGACCGCCTCACTAAGGACTATCAGGATCTCTCAGAAAAGGCACAACAGTTGTTGACTGAGAAGCTATTCCTGGAGAATGAGATGAACCAACTGAAGAAGCGCTCAAACCGACTCGAGGAGGAACTCAGCAACATTCGAACTCCTCCATTAATCGTCGGCTTCATCCAGGACGTAGTAGATGAGCAGGCCATTGTCAGAAGCTCAAATGGCACAGTATTCCTAGTCTCTGTGAATCGTCGTCTGGATAGGTCGAAGATAAAACCCGGAACTAGAGTAGCACTCAATCAGGATACTCTTTCCGTGGTCGAGATACTCGCAGATTCCTGGGACCCTTTAGTTAGCAATACCGAGATTATTGACACTCCCGACGTCCCTTATTCCTCTATTGGGGGTTTAGAGGCGCAGATCAAGGAACTCAAAGAGGCAATCGAGCTACCGTTCGAAAATCCGAAGGCTTTCTCCGACATGGGGATTGAGCCGCCCAAGGGAGTCCTTCTGACCGGACCGCCTGGGACAGGCAAGACCATGCTAGCGAAGGCCGTCGCCAACTCTACAAACGCTACTTTCCTAGGTTTAGTAGGAGCGGAACTAGCCCAGAAGTACATAGGCGAAGGAGGCAGGATGGTCAGAGAACTATTCGAGATGGCAAGACAAAAGTCGCCTTCCATCATCTTCATAGACGAAATAGACTCAATCGGCTCAAAAAGACTCGATGTTTCCACCTCTGGCGATCGCGAGGTTCAAAGGACGCTTATGCAGCTGCTGTCCGAGATAGATGGTTTCGACAGTCTAGACGACGTGAAGGTGATTGCTGCCACAAATCGTCCTGAACTTCTGGATGCAGCTTTGCTTAGACCAGGAAGGTTTGACAGGATCATCGAGATACCACTACCCGAAATAGATGCTCGAGAGGCGATTTTCCGAGTTCATTGCGGAGAAATGCCTAAGGGAACGGGTGTCGATGACCGCAAACTAGCATCTATGACTGAGGGATTCAGTGGTGCGGAAATCAAGTCTGCTGTCCTGGAAGCAGGAATCTCAGCCATTTCGGATAGGAGGAAATCCGTAAACAAAGAGGATTTTGTTCTAGCAATTAAGAAGGTACAGGATAACAGGAAGGCCCCTACTGACTCAAACTCTGAGGGAATATACACCTAAGTAAAGGTCTTGATGATGAGGCCCTCCCGATGCACATGGCTCAACTTGTAGAGTGTGTACCAAATTTCAGTGAGGGCAAGGACCAGCAGATTATCGACCAGATTACGCAACCTATTCTCAATGAGAGTGGAGTCCACCTGCTGGATGTAGATATGGGCGCAGATTTCAACAGAACGGTAGTCACGATGGTGGGAGAGCCAGAACATGTACTCAAAACGGTGATCGAGTGTACTAGAATCGCGACCAGGATAATAGACATGAGAAAGCACACGGGCGAGCACGCTAGGATGGGAGCTGTGGATGTAGTCCCATTCATCCCGATATCCGGAATTTCAATGGAACAGTGTGTCAACCTCTCAAAGAGATATGCCGAGTCAGTCTCCCACGAACTGGATCTTCCCGTTTACCTATATGCGGAGGCTGCTACAAATCCAAATAGAGTAAGTCTTCCAAATATTAGAAGGGGCGAATATGAAGGATTTGAAGAAAAAATTTCTGATCCTGATTGGACTCCAGACTTCGGCCCTTCCTCATTCAATTCAAGAATGGGGGTTACGGCTACGGGAGCCCGTCAAATTCTCATTGCTTTCAATGTCAATCTTGATACCAATGATAAGGCCAAAGCAAATACAATTGCCTCATCGATAAGGACTAGCGGATCACTGGTTAAAGACGAACAAGGACAGAAAATCACCGGTGAAGATGGCAAGCCTCTCAGAAATCCCGGTCTCTTCAAATCACTGCAGGCCGCCGGTTGGATGTTCGATGAATCCACGGCACAAGTATCCATGAATCTACTAGATTTCTCTGTAACTGGACTTCACGATGTCACCGAGGAAATCAGGAAAGAGGCCTCCATTATCGGACTTAACGTAACAGCAGGCGAGCTGGTGGGTTTAGTGCCGCTAGAAGCGATGCTTTCTGCAGGTAGATTCTACATAGACGATGATTCTATAGTTGATGAAAAAGTGCTTGTACAAAAAGCCATATCTGGACTAATGCTAGACATGCTGGATGACTTCGAGCCAGAGTCAAGCATAATCGAATGGGCAATCAAAAAGGTGGTTTGATGAACGAGGGTTACATGGATGTTCTAAGGTCTATAGCCAGTTCAGAACCAACACCTGGCGGCGGCTCAGTCGCAGCACTCTCCCTGGCTCACGCACACTCATTGTCATTGATGGTGGCGAGACTGACGTTGGCGAATGAGAAGTGGGTGGAAGGGCATGATGCCGCAAAGGGTTCGATAGAACTATCAGAACCGGCTTTGGAAGAGGCAATTCTTCTGGCTATCTCAGACTCCGATGCATTCGAATCAGTCATGTCTGCATACCGCCTATCCAAGGAAACAGAAGACGAGAAAAAACATCGATTGAAGAAAATAAGGAAAGCCACGATTGGGGCTGCATTGGCACCTCTCAATACTGCAAGGAGCGCTCAAAAACTACTAACCAATCTCGAAAAACAATCCGCTTCTTGCAACCCCAATGCACTTACTGACCTGGCCTCCGCTTCTGAGATGGCTCTTTCAGCGGTGAAAATTGCATCATTGAACGTCAGAATCAATTTGGAGTACATCGATGGGGAGGAAGCGGACTTACTCAATTCGAAGATAAACACAGCCGTTGAGCAGTCGATAAAATCAGCGAATATCGTAGAACAGATGGTTAACAAAAGGTTGGAGTGGTAATGTCGGCCAGGAAACCAGAGAAGTATGGAATTCCAGATTCCCTTCCTCCAAAAAGGGAGACTGACGATTCAGTTCCACATGCCCCGGTTAGGCCTCAGATTCTCACTCAAAAAGAGAGAAGGCTAGCAGTTGAGAACTCCCTTAGATACTTCCCAGAAAAATGGCACAAGGAACTTGCTATAGATTTCCTCGAGGAACTGGATAGTCTTGGCCACGTATACATGCATAGATTTAGACCAGACAATGAAATATGCTCAAGACCTATTCACGAATACAAGTCCAATTGTAAGAGTGCCGCTGCAATAATGCTGATGATTCAGAACAACCTCGACCCAAAAGTCGCTCAATACCCCCACGAGCTGATAACTTACGGTGGAAACGGCTCCGTATTCCAGAATTGGGCTCAGTACCTCGTGACAATGGAGTACCTATCCAAAATGGAGGAAGACCAGACATTGGTGATGTATTCGGGACACCCCCTGGGGCTGTTCCCATCATCATCAGAATCCCCGCGAGTAGTTGTTACAAATGGCATGGTCATACCAAACTATTCTTCACAGGAAGACTACGAGAGAATGAACGCATTAGGAGTGTCCCAGTTCGGGCAGATGACAGCAGGATCTTACATGTATATCGGCCCTCAGGGAATAGTTCACGGTACCACAATTACGATACTTAACGCTGCTAGGAAATACCTTGGTAAGACGTCTGAGAGTGGCCTTGGAGGAGTCCTCTATGTGACCTCCGGATTAGGAGGGATGTCGGGTGCTCAGGCCAAGGCTGCAGTCATCGCCGGGGCCGTCTGCATCATTGCTGAGATAGATCCAACCCCTGCTAGAAAGCGTCACACTCAGGGATGGTTAACTGAGTTATTCGATGACCTCGATGAACTTTGCAATAGAGCAGAGACAGCAGTGGCTAATTCGGAAGCGGTATCGCTGGGATACCTAGGAAATATTGTCGACTTGTTGGAGTATCTTATACAGAGGGGAATCACTCCCGATTTAGCTAGCGATCAGACAAGTCTACACAACCCCTGGCTCGGTGGATATATGCCGGCAGGCATTTCATTCGAGGACGGCATTTCTCTACTAAGCTCAGATCCCAAAAAATTCAGAGGACTAGTTCAATCCTCTCTGAATAGGCACGTCAATGCTGTGAACACTCTATCTGAGATGGGAACCCGGTTCTGGGACTACGGGAACGCTTTCTTACTTGAATCTGGAAGAGCCGATGCTGAGGTATTCTCAGAAGACGGCTCATTCCGATACCCCTCATATGTTGAGGATATTATGGGACCGATGTGCTTCGACTACGGCTTCGGCCCTTTCAGATGGGTCTGTACTTCCGGCACAAAGCAGGATCTCGCAACCACCGACCAAATAGCAAGGGACGTACTTGAAGAACTTGCTTCTCGATGTCCTGAAGTAATTCGAACGCAGTACTTGGATAATATCAAGTGGATTTCCGAAGCAGAAAAACACGATCTAGTAGTGGGAAGTATGGCAAGGATATTGTACGCGGATGAGGAAGGCCGCAGACAAATCGCCCTCCGCTTCAATGAGGCCATTTCTGAAGGTTTGATCACCGCACCGATAGTACTAGGACGTGATCACCACGACGTAGCTGGTACGGACAGTCCATACAGAGAAACAGCTAATATCTACGACGGTTCGATGTTTACTGCAGATATGGCAGTACACAACTTCGTTGGCGACTCATTCAGAGGAGCCACATGGGTCAGCCTGCATAACGGCGGAGGAGTCGGTTGGGGAGAGGTAGTCAACGGAGGCTTCGGCATGGTAATAGATGGGTCAGTAGTTTCTGAGAGAAACATAGACTCGATGATTTCATGGGACGTGAATAATGGAATTGCAAGGAGGTCATGGGCTAGGAATGCGGGGGCAACCTTCGCCATCACCAAGGCCATGGAAAAAGACTCAAAATTGGACGTAACCTTACCAAAATTAGTTGATTCGACAATCCTTGATGACCTTTTTGAAAAGACTCGATGACTCTATTTGACAGACCGCTACGCCAGATGCATGGACAAGGTTGTCATTGATGGAGGAAATCTAACTCTTGAGATGGTCAAGGCCGTATCACTTGGCTCCATGGAAATATCTCTTTCATCTGATTCAAGAGAGAGGATGCAGGCTTCTAGAAAGGCCGTAGAAGACATCTTGGACTCAGGAGAGGTTGTTTACGGGATAAATACTGGATTCGGGGCGCTTTCATCTGTCCGCATAGAAGACAGCCAGTTAGAGGAACTACAATCCAATCTCGTGAGAAGTCATGCATGTGGAATTGGCGAAACAATGGACCCAGATATTGTTCTAATGATGATGACTATTCGTGCAAACTCTCTTGCAAAGGGAGTATCTGGAATTAGGCCATCTGTTGTGGACACCCTTCTTGGGATGGTCAACTCAAGAATAGCACCATCAATCCCCAGAATAGGATCATTAGGAGCTTCAGGAGACTTAGCTCCACTCTCCCATATGACTATGGGAATGATGGGCGAGGGCCAGTGCCTCGTGCAAGTCGCTGACAAATGGGTCTCCAAGGATTCCCGAACCGCATTAGAGGAAGCAGGATTGGAACCAGTCAAACTGCAGGCAAAGGAGGGACTCTCCTTGATTAATGGGACAAGCCAAATGTGTGCATTTCTCACACAAACTGTACTAAACATGGAGATCTTGTGTCTCACAGCAGACGCCTCCGTCGCATGTTCAGTGGAGGCAATTAGAGGTTCTCACAAGCCATTCGATAGGAGAGTACACGATTCTAGACCGCAAGTCGGACAATCAATATCAGCCGCCAGAATTTCTGAATTCCTTTCCCATTCAAACATCAAAATTTCCCATGAAAACTGTGAAAGGGTGCAAGATGCCTACTCATTTCGATGCGCCCCTCAGGTCCACGGACCAGTCGTGGATCTGATAAGGGAAACCAGGAGAATTCTGGAGATAGAAATCAACAGCGCTACAGACAACCCTCTAGTGTTCGTCGAGGATAACGGAGCATCAATAATCAGCGGGGGCAATTTCCACGGCCAAAACCTGGCTCTTACCAGTGACGCCATTGCCGTAGCCTGCCACGAGCTTGCCAGTATTTCTGAAAGGAGGATTAATCAGATCCTTGACCCAAATTGGAGTGGACAGAAAGCGTTCCTTGCCGGCAACGAGGGATTAGAAAGCGGATTAATGATTGTTCAGTACGTAGCAGCGGCAATCATATCGGAACTACATATTCTCTCCAGTCCAGCTACAATTAGCAATGTACCTGTTAGCATGGGCAAGGAAGATCATGTTTCAATGGGAGCCACTGGAGCACACAGGTCACTACAATCTTCAATTCTATTGTCCCAGGTTTTAGCGAATGAATTCATCTGTTCTACAGAGGCCATAGAGGCCATAGAAGAATCCCCTGGGATTGGAGTCAGAAAGCTAGTCAGCTGGGTTCGCTCCCATGTAGATAGACTGGATGGCGACAGATCGATGACAAGTGAATGCGAACAACTATCAGAATCGATTCTAGACGGTGGATTAACAGAAATTTTCGGGTGAATATATGCAAGAAAAATTGCACATGAATCAACATCCTGGAACGGATCCTCCACCATTCACTACCAGGATCGTAGGGAAGGATGGGAACTCGCTTCTATTGGAGGAAACTTACTGCTATCCAAGGGGGGGCGGGCAGCCAGGAGATACTGGGGAGATTACATCAATAGAAGGCGAATCATGCAATATGAACGAGGTACTGCCGGGAAAAATGACCCTGCATCCCGTTGACGATGCCACGATATTCACAGACGGTCAAGAAGTCATTTGCACCATAGATCGTGACCGAAGGAATGAACTCACGCTCATGCACACCGCACAGCATATCTTCTCTGCAATATCTGAGGATATCTGGGGGGCTGAAACCGTGGGAAACCAAATTGGAGTAGAAAGCTCCAGAGTGGACCTGCTATTCGATAACAAAGACGTTTTCGATCCGGATATCATAATCGACGAAGTAAATTCTATCCTTAATTCCAAAATTCCCGTGAACATCCATCAATGGGACAGGGAGAAAATAATGTCCCACGAGAAAATGAGGCATACAAAGTTCATGCACAGGATTCCAGATTCAATCACACACCTTAGAGTAGTTGAAATCGAGGATATCGATCTATGCCCCTGTGCTGGAACACACGCTTCTAACACGTCTATGATACCCAAGGTGAAATTCATCTCAAAGAAGAACAAGGGGAAGGGCAGATTGAGAATTTCGTACGAATTTGATAAATAAATTAAGTGGTATCATTTCTATTGGTGGGCTCGGCAGGAATTGAACCTGCGATCTTCGCCATGTCAAGGCGACGTCATAACCCCTAGACCACGAGCCCGGCCCTCCTTCGAATTGAAACACACACAAGAATGATTCTAATGCCTCACGAGACAATTTTCGAGATTTTTCCATCACAACCTGAAATTGAACATCTCCCTGCAATCCTGGTTCTGCCATTACTCATCCTGATCAATTCTGGTCTGGAGACTCTTACGTAGCTCTTACATTTCATGCAGAACCCACTATGCTCTGATACCACATGGTGTGGTGATCATTCAAGTATTCAATTTTTGATGTAGTAGGGGTTATTTGGTTAAAATTTTATAATTCTTCACAAATCGCTTTACTGGGAGCATATTATCGCAAATATAGTCAAAAAAAATTCTGATAACCTATGTTATCGGCACAATATTAGGCGATATTTTTGTTGGTTTACGACACTTCCTAAGTAATGATTCTCGAAAATATGATTTTATATAGATAATCGTATAGATATTATTATTATTCACTGTTAGTATCAATAAGTCTTATTCGAGTTAACAATATTGCCATTTTTGATCGTAACTTTCACGGGTGAAGATCCCGGTGTCTGGCACCATGAGTCTGCAGAAGATGACCAGAGGATATTCATGTCTGCAATGCTTCCCTCAGATATTACGCCTCGCGGTTCCTCTTCATCAAACATTGTTGTTGCAGGGTTTCTAGTGACTGCAACTAAACTTGCTATAGGATCAACTCCTAACCTGTGCGTGACCAAACTTCCAATCAATGGTAATGAGGTAATTGGACAATTTGGATTGAAATCACTGGCTATGGAAAAAGGCCAGTCCTCAGAAATACATTTTTTTATCGGTAATTCTAGACTCTTTCCAAGGATATAGGGTGTACCGGGGAGAAATGTTTGCACTGTTCCGGATTCTGCTGCACTGATTCTAGAATCATCATTCGAACATGCAACGTGATCAGCGCTAACCGATCCGAGCTCGGCGGCCAGAGCAAGACCCCCACTATCCACGAATTCATCTACATGCAATCTCGATTTCATTCCATGGTCCTTTGAAGCCTTGACTATATCTTCTGTCTGTTCATTAGTGAACCAGCCTTGTTCGCAGAACACATCTACCCATTTTGCGAGAGAGAGCTCTGAAATTACAGGTAGTTGATCTGAGATTAGGTGTTCAACGTAATTCTCTCTCCCCATCTCTGAAGGGAAATCATGTGCACCTAGCCAGGTTGCCCTTATGTCCATATCAGTGGATCGATCTATTTCAGATATTGACTCTAATAATTTTACTTCAGAATCCAAGTCCAGTCCATACCCACTCTTCGCCTCCATGGTTGTCGTTCCATTACGTATAAATTCCTGCACTCGAGATATTCCACTAGCCACCAGGTTTCTTTTCGGCGTACTTCTGGTATGCCTCACGGTCTTCATAATCCCCCCTCCAGATTCGGCGATTTCCCGGTATGTCATACCTCCCAATCTCAAGGCAAGCTCGTTCGTCCTATCTCCAGACCAAGGCAGGTGGGTGTGACTGTCAACAAAACCAGGTACTACGGACATCTCCCCGATATCTATCACTTGTACATCCGTACTCGCGCTTTTTGTTGGGTACCACGGCGCAAACTCTGACAAAACGTCTTCGGAAGGAGCTATTTTCTGAACAATTCCGCCACTAATTATTATAGCCATACCTGCAGGATGTATGAGTGATTCCCTGTCAAGAAGTCTCTCCCCAGAGAGTGGGTCTTCATCGTCTCCAGTAGAAAGATGTGCTATCTCTCCACAGTTGTGTAAGATAGTCCTCATGAAGGTTCCAAATTCCGATAGTTGAAAGAACTCCCGCTCGTCCGAGGTTCGTGGAAGGCATTATTTTAGGAATAGAAAGCACGGCTCATACTTTCTCTTTTGGAAGCGTGAGCACCTCTGGAGAACTATTCCCTTCATTTTCATCCCTTTATCGTCCAGAGGAGGGGGGGATACATCCAAGAGAAGCCGCCGATCATCATTCTGAGACGACATCCCTATTGTTAGAAAGGCTCTCTAAATCCGAAGATTTTACTTGGGATTCAATTATTGCTGTGGCCTTCAGCCAAGGTCCAGGTTTAGGACCGTGCCTTCGTGTTGGTGCATCTGTGGCTAGAACTCTGTCTACGAGACTCTCTGTGCCACTTTTGGGGGTGAATCATTGTGTCGCCCATATAGAGGTAGGTAGAAACCAAACTGGTTGCAAAGACCCCGTTTTGCTATATGTCAGTGGCGGCAATACACAAGTAATCGCTAGAGCGGACGGGAGATATCGAGTTCTAGGAGAAACACTTGACATCGGTATCGGGAATATGCTAGACAAATTCGCTAGAACACAGGGCATCCCATTCCCTGGCGGGCCCGAAATTGAAAAATTATCAGATGAGCACTCCGAGAAAGCTGATACAAGTCTCGATGATGTGTTATTGCCATATGGGGTTCACGGAATGGATTTGGCATTCTCGGGATTGCTTACATCAGCGGTACAGAAAGTTGCCGAGGGCAGGTCCCTGGGAGAAGTTTGTTGGTCTCTCCAGGAACATTCATTCGCGACCTGCGTCGAAGTAGCTGAGAGAGCATTAGCCCACACGGGCAAAAATGAGCTTTTGCTCGGGGGAGGAGTTGCCTGTAATGAGCGACTTAGGAAAATGAGCAAAATGATGTGTGAAGATAGGGGTGCAGAATGTTTCTGGCCAGACAAGCCATATTGTATTGATAACGGCACTATGATTGCCGAGTTGGGGCGTAGAATGCTTGAATGTGGATTAGAAACAGAACTAATGGATAGTGGAATCGACCCATCACTTAGAACCGATAACACTGCAGTAGTTTGGTCATGATAGTCGCGAACTCTTATGAGAGTCCTTAGGGCCGGTAGAATGAGGGTTGATTACACAGTGCAGAGGAGAAGGAGAAAGAAGGCAGCTCCGAAGAACATCTTCGGAGCAACTTCACAGACATCTTCCAAGGCAAAATCAGGCAGTATTTCAAAACCAAAATCGCCCAAAACTAGAGCACCAAGAGCAGCCCCTCCGTCCGCACCTGGTTCAAGGCCCAAACCCGTACTAAAGCCAAAAACTTCTACACCAAAGGAGCTTAACCAAGATCAACAAAGTGATTCCGTTGAGGTAGATGAGCAATCCCCTGTTCCTCAAATCAAAGAGCCAGAGGAAAAAATACTGGAGAGCCATATTCTGGGTGTAAAAAACCTCGAACAGTCATCACAGGAGAAAAAATCACCGAAGCCAGAAAAGAAGCCTGCTGAAATTACAACCGAAGTGGAACCTAAGGTCGAAGAATCAGGTAAAAGTCTGAAGGCTAGGCAGATCATTGAAGATAGTATACTGCGAGCATCACTCGCAGCAGAAAAAGAAAAAACAAGTAGTGTTTCCAAGAAAAGCACATCAGAAAATAAAACCGAGCCTAAGAAACCTCAGAAAAAATTCCGTAGCAAGACATCATCATATCAGCCTGCCAACCGTGCTAGAAGACTGGACAGAAGCAGACACATGGAGTACAAGTATGAGATGCGGGGGCTTCTAGTAGAAATCGGCGTCTCAGAGGAGTTTCGCTCAAATCTCTTAGCGACAATATGGGCTAGAGGTGAGAGGCAGACTACCAAGGAGGCTAAGGATTTCTTACAGGAGAAGCTGGATGAAGGCATCATAGACGATGACCAAATGAAATCGTTGGCGAGTGTCGTGGACGGGTATACAATCCGACGGTAGCCTGAGAATGGTTCTTGGGATGTAACCACTTGGCAGATTCATGCCCAATAACCACGAGCCCGATTATGCCTACAATCTGGGCTCTTCAGGAGATCCGCCATATAGGAGAGGCATCCATCCTGGAATGTATGCCGATAGACTATGGACAATGAGGCAGTATGCCGGTTTTTCGTCACCCAGTGAGACTAACTCTAGATTTAGAAAACTCCTCGAAAACGGACAAACCGGACTATCGGTAGCATTTGATCTACCCACACAACTAGGCTTGGACTCAGACGATTCACTTTCCTCAGGGGAGGTTGGTAAGGTAGGCGTTGCAATAGACTCAATTCACGACATGAGGCAGCTGTTCGAAGACATAGAAATGTCTTCAATATCCACCTCCATGACAATCAATGCCCCAGCAACTACTCTGCTCGCCCTATACGTTTCAGTCGCAGAAGAAAAGGGAATTCCTAGCTCTGATCTTTCTGGTACAGTTCAGAATGACATCCTGAAGGAATACATTTCTAGGGGGTTGTATATTTTCCCCCCCGCTCCATCCATGCGCTTGACCACGGACTTAATTTCATGGTGCGCTTCAAATGCCCCTAGATGGAATACAATTTCAATTAGCGGATATCATATGAGAGAGGCAGGATGTACGGCCGTTCAGGAAATTGCTATGACATTATCAAACGCAATTTACTATGTAAGAGAGGCAATCAATAAAGGGTTGAATGTAGACGATTTTGCACCAAGAATTTCCTTCTTCTTCGCTTGTCATAACAACTTCCTAGAGGAAGTAAGCAAGTTTAGGGCGGCCAGACAGCTTTGGTATGAGTTGGTCGAAAACGAATTCTCACCATCGAATCCAAAGTCATCCCAACTTAGATTCCATACCCAAACATCAGGAGTTACACTCACGGCACAACAACCTATGAACAACGCAATTAGAGTATCATATCAAGCAATGGCATCTGTATTCGGAGGAACTCAATCTCTACACACTAACAGCTTCGATGAGGCACTTGGTTTACCCACCGAAGAATCTGCTAGAATTGCCTTGCGCACACAGCAGATTATCGCCGAAGAGACCGGAGTCAGGGAACATGCGGATCCTCTTGGAGGTTCTATACTGATTGAGACTATGACAGATTCGCTAATAGAAGAAGCGAAAAATATGATTAATGAAATAGAGTCTCTCGGTGGTGCAATGGAATGTGTAAAATCCGGCTTCCAACAGAGGGCGATTCATGAAAGCGCTTGGGCTCATTTACAAAGGGTAGAGAATGGCGATGAACTCGTCGTTGGCGTCAATTCTCATGTCAATGAAGCCGATCCAGACTTTGAGGGATTGGTCCTCGATACCGATGCAGAACTCCGAAAGTCTTCCGAATTGTCAGAGATGAAGAAAAACAGGGACAAATCTCTAGTAGACAATTCTCTGCAGGCAATTAGAGAAAGCTGTAGAAATGGCTCAAATCTCATGGATCCAATAATCAGTGCAGTAAAGGTAGAAACCACAGTTGGAGAGATTAACTCCGTACTCAGAGAAGAGTTTGGAACATGGGTTTCCCCAAGTGGTGTTTGAATGACAGACGGAATCATTGATCATATAGGAATTGCAACTTCCTCACTCCATGAGTCGCAACAACTCTGGGCTATCTTGGGATTCACACAGGGCGATGATCAGATAAATTCTGAACAAGGCGTGAAAATCAGATTCATGCACGGAAATACGTCTACAAGAATCGAATTATTGGAACCATTGGGGGATGACACCCCCGTCGGGAAGTTCATTTCCAAGAATGGGCCAGGAGTACAGCAAATAGCAGTTAGAGTAGCAGACATAGAAGAGACAATTTCGAGGTTGCTCAGCGCTGAAGTGAAAATGGTCTCGGAAGTACCAACTATCGGCGCAGATGGCCACAGAATTGCTTTTGTCCATCCTTCCTCAGCAGGCGGAGTTCTAATAGAACTCGTCGAATCGATCAAGTGAGAATCATCAAAAAGAAAATCTATTTCGCAATGCTATGATTAGTACTTTAGACAGGATAGAATCACTAGGAAATTCCTCCGTAGGAATGATAGAGGAACAGAGAGATTTTGTAAGAGACTCTCTTGAAGTTCTTAGAGCAACAAACAAAATATCCAACGACGCTTTCCTAGACGCTGGAACAATTCAGGGTGGATTATCACTTCTATTGAATCTGATCTCACAAGGAATTTCTGAAGATGAGGCTTTCTCCCAATTAAAAGGACTCAAATCTAGGGCTCACCTACTTGAGGAGAAATACCCAGGTTTGGATGAGAAAGTCGAGAATCTACGTAAATAATACTCTGATATTACTCAAGTAATATTATATCTAGTCCTTTTTTCCATTTGGTTATGCCGAAGATTAGCCTAGACATGCCCAGCGAGATTGTTTCCGATCTGAAGAAACATGTCGGCGACTCAAAGAAATTCGTCAGTTTGGCCGACGCAATTAGAACTGCCTGTAGGAAGATGCTGGATCAGTTAGACGAAATTGACGCAAGACATGGGAGGTGAATGAGTGAAATTACCGGATAAAAAAGAGGCGATGGGAGCAGTTGAGACTATTGTTCGTTACATAGAGCAGTGTGGACCAGAACTGAGGGAAGGACTTAGGAATACGCCCGATAGAGTTATCCAGTCATATGATGAGATATTCAGTGGATACTCAGATGATGCCAGTGAAATTCTGGACTCTACCTTCAATGCCGAAGGCTACGATGGTATAGTCTTGCTAAGGGATATGGAGTTCCACAGTACCTGTGAGCATCATCTTCAGCCATTTTCGGGGAAGGGTCATATTGCTTACATTCCAGTTGATAGAATAGTGGGCATTAGTAAGTTAGCCAGACTTCTGGACATGCATTCAAAAAGACTTCAGAATCAAGAGCGAATTACACAATCCGTAGCTGATGATATTGTTGAGAATCTCCGTCCTCTTGGATGCGCCGTTATTCTGGAAGCCCAACATGGATGTATGAAGTGCAGAGGAGTAAGAAAGCAGAATTCAATTATGACAACTAGCGCTATGCGAGGCGTCTTCTTCGATAAACAAGAGGCTAGAACAGAGGTATTACAGCTTATCAGAAGTGGAAATTTGCAGGGGTGATCATCTGCAAAAATACCCGATCGTTGAGATTTTTCACTCTGTTCAGGGAGAGGGATTTCATACCGGCATTCCGCATGTCTTCATCAGATTCGGAAATTGCAATCTTAGATGTGAGTGGTGCGATACCGACTTCATGACCTTCGAAGAAATGGACATCAATTCGATTATCGAAGAGGTTCTAAGCTACGACTGCAACAGAGTGATATTCACGGGCGGAGAGCCTGCGATGCAGGATCTTTCAATCATTGGTAAGAGGCTAAAAGAACACGGAATAAAGCTCTCAATTGAGACCAATGGAACAATTCCAATCGACCCTATCGTCGACTGGATATGTGTTAGTCCCAAGGATCAATTATATCCGAATGTTTCGATAAAGCAGAGAACTGGTGATGAGCTGAAGGTAGTATATTGCGGACAAGACCTGGCTTTGTATGATGAGTTGAAGAAGGGCTTCAACCATCACTATATCCAGCCATGTTATGTCGAGGGTGAATCGATTGAGGAAAATGGCAAGAGCTTCCAGATAGTAGAGCGACTGGTCAAGGATAGTCCCGGTTGGCGATTGAGCCTCCAGACACATAAGTGGATGGGTGTATTATGAATAGGTCAGTAATGTCGCTGTCTGGTGGCATGGACAGCACATCGCTGCTATTGAGGATGATGGCAGAAGGAGATGATATCACTTGCATTTCCTATGACTACGGACAGAAACACATCATTGAGATAGATCGAGCTAGAGCCAACATAAGTTATCTGAGAGAGAATGGACATAACGTCGCGCACTACATTGTAGACCTTAGCTCTGCAATGATGTCTCTACACTCCGCACTGACTAGCGAGGAAATAATTGTTCCAGAGGGGCATTATGAGTCAGAGCAAATGAAGCAGACAGTAGTTCCCAATAGGAATGCTATTTTCTCATCGATTCTATACGCTCGGGCTCTGAGTACTGCTATCTCCCAGAACTGCCAAGTTAGGATCGCCCTAGGTGTGCATAGTGGCGATCATGAAATATATCCCGATTGCAGACCCGAATTCTACCAATCTCTGGAGAAGGCATTCTCTCTTGGAAACTGGGATAGCGACCGCGTTTCTTTCCATCTCCCATACATCTCTTTTGACAAGACGAACATACTTCAGGACGCTTTGGAATCCTGTGCCTCACTTGGGTTAGATTTCGATATTGTCTTTTCCAACACTAACACATCTTACAATCCGGACACGAATGGTCGGAGCTCTGGCAGATCGGGTGCTGATGTTGAAAGGATACTAGCGTTCCACGCCATAGGAAGAGTGGATCCACTGGAGTACGTGTACGATTGGGACTCAGTTTTGAACTATGCATTGGACCAGGAGAGGCAGGGTGAACAAGATGAGTGACGATCTTCCAAGATTTGACCCAGAGAGGGATTCGGAATGGAGAGAACGGCTCACAGATGTTCAATATCACGTTACTAGGGAGGCAGGTACAGAGCCACCAAATACAGGAATTCACTACATGGAGGACAGAAAAGGGGATTATCGGTGCATTTGCTGCGGGCATTTATTATTCACCTCTAAGATGAAGTATGACTCTAGATGTGGTTGGCCAGCATTTCACACAGAAGATCAAAATGCCGGAATTAAGAGGATACGCGATAACTCATATGGGATGTTAAGAATTGAAGTAAGGTGCGGCTCATGTGACGCTCACCTGGGCCATGTTTTTGATGACGGACCTATTGAATTCGGTGGCGAGAGATATTGCATTAACTCAGCAAGTATAGACTTCGAATTGGAGGTAGATGATGCCGAATAGAATACGAAGATGGGTTGAGACAGATACTGGCCACAGGGTACCCAACCATAGTAGCAAATGTAGGCATATGCATGGCCACAGATATAGGTGGGAGGCAGAATTGGAGGGTGATGTTGTGACAAAGAGGGGAGTATCAGAAGAGGGAATGCTAATTGACTTCTCCGAAGTTTCTGAGATTCTAAATACACATATCCACGATGTAGTCGATCACGCCTTCCTGGTGTTCGAGGATGACGAAGTAGCCCTGGACGCGCTCAGGATGATGGAGACTGGGCATCGAACCGTGATTCTCCCATTCATTCCTACAGCGGAGAACCTTGCTAAGTGGGCATTTGAACAGGTAGAGCCCCATATCTCATCATCCTACGGGAATTCTCTAATCCTGAGAGCATTCCATGTCAGGGAGACTCCCAAATCATGGGCGAGCTGGTACGACGAATAGTATCTCATATACGGGTACTTATACTCAAGTTTGCTCGAACGAATCGGCAGCCTGTGTTATGATACCGAGTATCCGGTGTATCTCATCGTCCTTAGGAAGGCCCCTGAATAATACTCTGAGGAGAGTATCTTCTATCCCCTTCCTCTTATGATCCTTAGTTGGCATTGCTTCTACTAGCCTCTTTGTCTCGGACCTCAGTTTGGCTCTTAATTTAGGATTAAGTAGCCTACCTCCAGTCCCCGGTGGGTTAGATGTATCAGAGTTTACGTACCAAGAAAAGCAGATTATAGATACAGCATGACTTAGATTGAGTATGGGATAACCCTCCCATGTGGGTACGGTTACAAGCAAATCACACATCAACAGCTGCTCATTCAATAGCCCCTTTCCTTCGGGGCCGAATACTATCGCCACTCTACCCTCAATCCCTGAAAGCCTCTCTGGGAGCTCCTCAGGAAGGAGGAAATGCCTCTTCGCTATCTTGTCGCCCTCTTCTCTTTTTCCAGAGGTTCCAACGACTAATGAGCAGTCCGCAACGCCCTCTTCCAACGTATCAACGACTCTGGCTTCATCAAGCACTGCTTGTGCGTTCTTTGCCCTCCTCCTCGCCTCCTCGGACCAATCTCCATCCCTACCAACAACCCTTAGATCGTTAATTCCAAAATTTAGCATCGAACGTGCCACTGCACCAATGTTACCATCATGCTCTGGCTTTACTAGGATGACGCATACGTTTTGGGAGTATGTAGGCAGATCCTGAGTCCTCCTATCTCCCATGATACTTTGAATGGGTAACTGGTGATGAGTGATTCGCTAATCGACTCTGCGCTGTTTATATCGAGTGATATAACCTGCAATCCAATTTCTCATCCTTTTATTGCCTACATCAGTGAACTCAGAAACTAGATGCTTGTTCGTGTCAAAATCATCTGTGAATTGATCGGGATACATCTCGACGAGCCTTAGAGCTCTGCTTTTGATAAAAGAAGGCCTGATATTTCCCATTTCAATCCTCCAGTAATTTAACCTCTAACGGAAAACCCTCTTCCCTAGTACATACTACCTTGATCTTTCTGGGCGGATTCTGCATACCCCTAGCCCAAATAGCATGATTAACAGACTCATCTATCCAGATTTCCTCATCGTCACCTCTTTTCATGTGTCTAGAAACATGATTCTTTACTTCGGCCATGGCTCTTTTTGCCCTGCCTGTTCGTGGAACCTTCCAAGCAGCCCTGAGTGGTATTGTGATTTCCTTAACTTCTGCCATTTGGTCACCTCTGTAGTTTGGATCTTCTCCACATGTGTCTCTTAGGATGAGAATTGGTCTTCCTATTTGTCCTCATTACAACCCAAACCGGGACACGCTTATTCTGCTTGGTCACTTTATTCAGGCGCTTCTTCTTCGCGAATGGTTTATTCCTAGCCATGATTCCACCTTCAATACTTCTCCAAACCAGGGTACCTTTCTTCTGCTTCCGACCTTACTGAATGTGCCACTTCGTCTAGAAGAGCTTGTCCTTTGGAACTTACGATTTTACCCCTGTTAACATTACCGGCTGTATTCAGTGATTCGACCAGTAATCCCGAATCAGAGAGTTGTTGCAGAATCTTCCTAGCGACGTTCCTTGACCCCGCCACAGCCTTATTCTTCTTGACCCCTCTGTCCTTTGATCCCCCAAACTCTTGTGAAATTCTATTAGTACCTATTGGGCCCTTTATTGCTACCTTCCTAAGTACTGATGCCGCTCTAGTGTGCCACCAGTCTTCCTGAACGGGAGGTCTTTCTCTGTGAGTGCCAGTCTTAACCTGAGATGCCCATTCTGGTGCAGAGATCATGTCAAAAGACTTCAATTTCTCAGAAAGACTAGCAATTAGAAGATCAGCTGGTACGTCATAGTAAGTCGTCATACCTTCACCCGTGCGTCCCGCCCGTCCAACAGACTGTATTTAACCGTGATGACACGGTTTTGCTGATTCCCATTGGATGTTTTCTCACAACAAGCATTGAATAATTGGGGCCATTTGCAAAAAATTGTGAAGAAATCACTGTCGAAGAATCCGAACATGCTTCGTACCATGATTGGAACGGGAATGACGTTAATCGTGCTACTGTCCTACGCAGTATACTCAAACACTGTTGATTCTGAGTACTACGAATACAACACAACAAACGAACATGAATCTATGGATCTTACTCAAGAGTCGGAGGGACTGGCTCAGTGGTACTATACCACAACAGATGCGATAACTTGGGTAAATTTCACTGTATACGACGCACCTTCAGGCTCAACTCTAATTGTCGAAGCAGAGGGTACAAATTGGTCCCACTCGCCAAATTTAGGTCTAACTGATCAGAGCTATGTTTGCAATGAGCCAAACTCAGATTATTCGGATATCCTCGATACGTGTGAATATAGCAGAACGCATACTATGGACTTAGTAAATGGCAGTGGAACTCTAAGAGGCCGAGTGTCTCTGGAATTGCCAATCAAGGGTAAGGGCTATCTGGAGAGTGAGAACTTAGAAAGTGCACAGGAAGAAGCCGACTCTCTAATTTCCAGTGCGCAAAAGACGATAACATGGAAGGTGAAGGTTGTTAGCGATGGTGAAACTAATCCTAGTGCGGGAATGCTAGTCGAATCGGAGTTTTCTTCCCATGAACTTGTTTCCTTGTCGAAGTTCAAAATCAATCCTGTTCAAGAAACCGTTTACAGCTTCTCTGCGCTGGTTGGATGCTTTTTCCTCGTTTTAGTAATACCATTGATGATTTACTTTTCTGCGAGGTACAGGGAGAGTCGCAATGAGGGCAAAAGAGCATCGGTCGACAATTAATGTCAGACAACAGAGCCCCCGATATCCCAATCGAAGCCTCCTTTCTTACTGGTAAGCGACACTAATCCCAATTCTACAAACTGTGCAATTGAGTTGCTCACTCTCTCTTCTACCGGAGAAATCTCTTCATTAAATTGGGCATCCATTTCCTTCATGATTGTTCGAACGTTGCGCGTTCCGTCCATTAAAATCCAGAGAGCGCTGTTCATTTTGTCCATTGGACGCCTTACGAACGTTGGTGCACCGAAAATCCTAGCCACATTTGTCTCGATTTTACTGAGATTCTTGTCTAAAGTGATTTCAATACATCCACTTTCTAAGATTGTCCATTCTACTTGGCGCCTTACTGGAAATATGTCCATAACAGCATCATCCTGGGAAATTGATTATCATAAATATTGAGGAAGACACTCCGACAAAAACTGCGATTCTTAATGCAACGATATTCTCTATGATATACCTAGACCACCAAGCCGCGACTCCGGCGATAGACATCAGCAATAAGGAATAGACCAGCTCGGCAGAGAGGGATTCACCAGACACTACTACCTCCTCAATTTGGTAGTATTTTCTATCAATGATGTTGAAATAGACAGAACACGATCATTAATATCTGAACTAATAAGCTCTCCGTCTTCGTCAAAAGCACTCTTGATGTGTGGTACAGCCACTTGTTCTGGAATCACCCAGCCATGTATCCACCTCGCTGCTATTCTCATGTGGTTCAGTGTGTTATTGCTGGTTTGACCTCCTAGAGTACAAACTAAAGCGAAAACCTTGCCAGATGTATGCTTTGAATACAACCAATCAAGGCTATTCTTCATCACGCCACTCATGGTTCCGTGATATTCTGGACTCGAAAGAACGTAGGCATCTGCAGAAACTGCCATTTCTTGGAAGTCCTTGACGTTTGAATCATCCCACGAACCTTCTGCTCCAACAAGGGGCAAAGGCCTCTTTCCATGGTCCCAGACCACTGTTTCTGCACCGATACTCCTACACTCTCTGAGTATTAGCTCTAGCATTCTGCCGTTAGCTGAGTCTAGATCGTAGGAGCCGCAAATGCCCATCACAACTATCGGCTCGTCCATGAACAACACAAATGGCAATCAGTCTTCAATTGTACCTTTCTACTCTACTTCAGAATACTTATTGATTGGTGAGTTTCCCAACGGCCATGAGTGCTCTCATTGAGTTTTTGGAATTAGGCGCTAATCAAACCAATAGCGGAGATTACTCAACAGCTATACTGACATATCTTGATGCTCTTAGTATGGACGAGAATAATGCCACAGCCTTGTTTTGTCTAGGAGTATTGTACAGCAAGACTGGGTCATTGAAAGATGCAATTGAGGCCTTTGAGAAATGTGATGAGAAATATCCAGATCACCCGCCAACCCTGGCCAATCTAGCCTATCTTCTAGCAGAGAATGAACCTGATAGGGCCAGTGATTTTGCAAGAAGAGCACTTCCCCATCTCGAACAAGATGAGAAACTGCATAAAATTGCCTCAGTATCCAAGCCCGAGGAATCCCAGGAGCTAGTTTTTATTGAGTCAAAACCGATTCTTGAAGATCCAGTTGATCAAATCCAGGATTTTGGCAATCCCCCTGTTTCCGAAGAGTCTAGTAGGCAGGAGGAGGCTCGTTCTCTATCCTCATCAGGTGATCATTCAACTGCTGTTTCAATCTGGAAGGATCTTTTAGAGCAGACTCCCGATTCTCCCGAGGTTTGGAGGGGGCTAGGTGAAGCATTAATGTCAGCGGGCTACGAAGACCGTGCTGTACAATGTATGAAGAGGGCAGACAAAATTGAATCGGATAGTAACATACAATCTGAGCCAGAGAAAACTCCAGTAACTAATGATGATGTTGACGATGATGAGCTTTTTCTCATCGCAGCGGATGAGGTGCGTTCAGTACCAGTCGCCGAGGAAAGAGGAAGTATCGAGGATTCTATGGGTTGGTATAACATGGGGATTAAGCTGTTAAATGAAGGAAAGAACGATGAGGCACTTTCTAGCTTCGAGAAGGCCATTGGGGGATGTCCTTCCAATGAAGTCGAGCTTAGGGTAAAGGCACAGAATGGAAGAGGCAATGCGTTGTACAATGAAGGTAGATACCCTGAGAGTATTGTCGCATATCATGCTGCTATAGGTTTGGACCCCAAATCTGTATCCGGGAGGACTTTGTTCAATATGGGGTCATCTTATGCCGCGGTGGAAATGTTCGATGATGCAATAAAATGCTTCTCTCAATCCTTAGAAAGGGGTCTCAATGAGTCCGAGGCTGAACTCTGCGAGAAGCAGATTAGTAGGTGCAGGGTTTTAGCTAGAGAACAGGCAAAAAGACAAGCCCGGGGTATCAGATAGACGTGATATTAACGATTACTGTTTTGCTGGGAATAGCATTGTTCTAGCCGGATAAGCTATTTAGTGGAATAAGCAGGTTGGCTTCTGAGAAATATCTAGCAACGTTCCCACTAGGAATATCATACTCAACTACTCTTGAAGTATCAATACCCATCACTACTCTACAACTCTCCAAACTCTGCTGAATAGAGTCAAACTATAGTCTAACTTTCCAGCAATCCCAGCATGACTCAGTCTAGCAGTCCCGTTAGACTCTATCCAACTAGGGTCATTTTGATAGCAGGGTGATTGATATGTGCGACGAGTAATCTAAGCAACTGTTGAAATATTACCGATTGTGTAGTTTGTTCATGGGCATACTGGGTGGTGAGGGATTTTCCCTTCCTGTCGTTTCTGAAACAGAAGTCGTTGATGTAAAACTGAACTTTACTGACAAAGCAATACGCGCGCTGAAGCAAAACATGAATGGAGATGAAAACACCCATGTCTTGGTAATCAGCGCACAATCGGGAGGCTGCTCAGGATATCTATACGACATGAAGATCATAGAAAAACCGGAGGATGAAGGATTTCAACAGATATCCATAGACGGAATTAATGTGTTCGTTCACAATAAGGACAGCTCAATGCTTAATGGTATCCAGATTGATTTCAAGGAGACTCTGATGGGTGGCGGTTTCCAAATAGAGAACCCCAATGCTGACAGGGCATGTGGCTGCGGGCAGTCATTCGGCTGAGGTAATTCATTGCGCAATAACGCCTCCGGAGGGGAGTTCTACGTGCGCCCACAGAGTGTAACACTTCTTCAGGGCGATGACTCAATCAACGTCATAGATAGGGTTGTCTCGACCAGGATTGTTGACTCTTCGGATAGCCATGGTATAGACGTACTATTCTGCGATTTTAACGGTCGGATCACAGATATCGGAACAATATACAAGATACAGGGAAAAATACTACTTTTGTCATCTGAAGAGATGGGCAATAAAACAAGAAAGACTCTAATCGACGGAAAATCTTGGGATGAGAAATGCGATTTAATCATCGCAGATGAAGCGATTGGAAGGGTCACTCTAGTTTCTGCTGACTTTCAATCAATATTCACCAGGATGGGATTCGAGGGAATAAACCTCGAAAAAAATAGAGTAATTGAAATCGATGATATGATCGCTGTAAAATCCGAATTTCCCGGCGGCTCAGTCCTCGATATCCTATTACCACTAGACCATATGAATGAGTTCATCTCGATACTTGAGGCCGTGGAATATTCTGAAATGAGTGATGATAGATGGAACTTCGTCAGATTAGTAGTTTGTATTCCAAGCTTAACTGACATCAGCGGGAATCTTCCTAATGAATGTGGGATGATGAATCTGGTCAGTAAAGATAAGGGATGCTATCCAGGACAAGAAGTTCATGCAAGGTTAGACAGTCGTGGCAGGACTACCAGGAGGCTTTGCCTCCTAACAGGCGAGGCGGCCATTATTCCAGGGAAATACCGGTTATCGAATGGCTCGCCTGCCCATATTACATCATGCGAGTCATCAGACAGTGTATCCTATGGAATTGCGAAGCTACGTGTTGATGATATTGAACCAGGATATGTAAATCTGGATGGGGTCAACTGGAAAGTCAAGGCCCTCACGTATCTTTGAGTAAGTCATCGTAGTTCTCATCTGTTTCCAGCCAAAGTGATAGAGGCATTAGTGGGACTAGCCTCAATGTACCTAAATTCCTATTGAAGAGATAAACATCCGGTTGAAAAACATCGACCATTTGTTTTTGAAAAGTCATTCTAACTTCCTCGCCCCTGCTCCTGAAGAAAAGAATCTCGACAGTTATGCCTATAATTGTGGCCGTATACAAGACAACTAGAACACTAATTGAAAATGGAACTGGATCGATCAAGAGTTCGCCTGTTCGAATCTTCGACCCGTACATGAGTTGCCTGGACAACAGGAAAATCAGCCCTACTCCTACCCATGGGCCGAGCTTCTCGTCAACATATGACTCCATAGGTATTATCCTTCTATTTGTGGGATCTGCAAATGTTAGAGTACTCTCGGTAGCAGCCCTGATGACTGAAATTGCGGAGACCAGTATGATGTATACAAGTGCGCTTAGGAGAAGGACATTGAAAGAGCTCATCGGTGAATATGATACGATTAGGTAAGCAAAAAGTCCGAGAAAGACGGTTGTGGGCATTCTGTGTATTGAAGCTAGAGCCTTGCCGAACTGCTTGGAACCGTCATCAAGCCTAGGGATTCCTATTATTTCCCATCTTGTATACTTCTGGATAATTACCGCAACTCCGGACAGCGCCTTCTTTTTGATTAGAATCCATTCTACTAGCTTCAGTAAGGGCATCATCGGGATGCTGATGATAGCAGCAAAGATGCCTACTAGGGGCCACAAAATGAGACTAGGGAAAAGGAGAAAATGTTGCAATCGAAGTCTATGTAGTAAATCCGATTCTATCCTGCCTTGCCTATCAGATGATATGTGTACCTTCCTAGCTTCTGCGTCCAACTCCCCCCTGTAACGAGCTAGGGGCATCCCTGCATCGAGTACTCTGCGAACCTTTTCTCGATAGTGCTCATGCTCTGGTTCAATACCGACCCACCATCTCCATGCAAACGACACAGGAAGTGCAAAAATAACTGGCGATACCAGTATCAATACTGCGGTCAACATAGCATCGTAATCATCGACCACGTGGTCGCGTATCCAAAGACCGCTATAATGGAACGGTTTGCACCACAGATATACGACTATATTGCGGCATGGTAATTATCGGACACAGAAGACCAATTTACTACATTCCACCATGCATCGATGTAGTCCCCTCTGCCTGGGCCGTAATTCTTGTAATACGCATGTTCCCAAACGTCTAGGCCTAGAATCGGTATACCCTCGCCTAACATGAGGGGATTATCCTGATTTGGGGTGGAGCATATAGAAAGTTGCCCGTTTGTAACGCATAGCCATGCCCAGCCACTGCCGAATCTCGTCATGGCTGCATCACTAAATTGATCCTTCATAGATTGGAAAGATCCGAAAGTGTCCGTAATTGCGTTTGCGAGTTCTCCCTCTGGTTCTCCACCGCCATCAGGGCTCATTGTCTTCCAGAAAATTCCATGGTTCCAGAATCCTCCTCCGTTATTCCTAACTGCAGCGTTATCCATGTGGTTAATCATCAGATCCTCAATACCAAGAGAGTCCATTTCTGTACCCTCGATTGCAGCATTCAGTTTAGCGGTGTATCCAGCATGATGCTTGGAGTGGTGTAGCTCCATCGTTTCCGCATCTATATGGGGCTCTAGTGAGTCATAGGCGTATTCAAGTTCTGGTAATTCAAATCCCATTGTATCTGAAGGTGGATTAGGGGTAGTAAATATCAACCCACCGGCATGATATTCACAATGTTGATGCACGTTGAGTTCCAGGTATGGGCATGGCGCGTGTCGCTGTGACAGATGGGATGTCCGAAGAAGCAGTTGAAATTCTTGAGAATGCGGGTCATGAGGTAATCTTACGGCACCACGAGCCGGAAGAAATCGCTAATGGCTCGCTCCTAGAATTTGATGCAGTAGTTATCAGAAGCGCCACAAAACTTCCATCAGAACAGATTTCTGCCTCGGTAAATGATGACGGCGGTATAAGATTCATTGGGAGGGCAGGAGTGGGAGTGGATAATATTGACATTGTTGAGGCCACGAATAAAGGAATCACGGTTTGCAATACGCCGGGGGCATCTACCCGCAGTGTCGTGGAGTTAACCATTGGTCATCTGATAGCCTCTACAAGGCATATAGCGACAGCTGATCGGACGCTCCGTAATGGGGAGTGGGCGAAGAAACATTTGAGAGGCTCTGAGATAGGTGGAAAAAGGTTGGGCCTAATTGGATTTGGAAGAATAGCCAGAGGAGTTGCTTCGATTGCTTCTTCGTTCGGCATGGAAATTCATGCTTTCGATCCCTTCGTCGATGAGGCACCAGAGGGTGTTCAATTACACGACGAAGTGGATGAAATCTTCAGAAATTGTACACATATATCTGTACATTGCAATCTGAATGAACAAACAAGGAATCTGGTAAACTTCGAACGAATATCTATGATGCCTGGAATAGGCCTAGACGGGATTGAGTGTGGTAATCACATAGTTAGTTGCGCAAGGGGCGGTGTAGTCGATGAGTCCGCCGCTTCTATGGCTCTGGAGTCACGTCAACTAACATCCCTAGCACTCGATGTGTTCGAAGTAGAACCTCTTGTAGAGAGTGACCTGCTAGGCCACGACTCCTTCCATGGTAGCCCACATATCGCAGCTTCGACTATGGAGGCACAGGCTCGTATTGGAACTGAAATGGCGGGGCTGCTCATAGAGTATTTCGAAACAGGAAGATGCAACAATTCCCTAAACTGAATGGCTTTTACTCTAGATTGTGCATCTTTACTAAAGCATCAGAGAATAGATTCAGGAATTCAGGAATTTGTATATCTGAAATCGGAGATTTTAGAGAAAATCCACGATCTTTCTTTTCTCTCCAAACCATTGAATTGAACTCTTCCAAGGACTCGGTTTTGGCTCTAAGTTCTTCAAACAACTCAGTACCAGGAAATGAAGGAAGCCTTGGGAATGTCCTGACATCCACTGAACTAGAGTCGTAGAGTGTTGTACTCAGATAATGTGTGAAGAATGGACATATTGGGCTGAATGCACTGAGAAAATCACGGACTATTCGGTGTATTGTCCACGTAGCCGATATATCCCCATCATAGAGCCTATTCTTTGACATCTCGAGCCAGTGACTGGGGAAAATCCCCGTACCAAATGACTTCAGCGTCTGTGCTGCAGTGTAAATATCCACATCTTTCCATGCTTTCTCCACTGAGGCCATGGACTGATCAAATTCAGACAGGATCCATATGTCCTCTATATTCAATTCGGGGGGTGAAGAAAAGTCATCCGGAGATTCAAACTGGCTCGCGAACCTAGCAACGTTGAATATCTTTGTAAGAACTCCATAATACCTAGTCTCAATCTCTTCTGGATTGATATGGAAATCATCCCCCACCTGCGCATCGCAGGCCTTCCAAAGTCGAAAACACTCGCTTCCGATTTTGTTTGCCTTCAGTACTACTTGCTTGCCATCGGCCCCCTTTATCTTCCATGAACCGGTCCTACCGCCAGCTCCGCATTCAAGAACGCTATTTGCGTCTATGCCATTTCCCAATGACTTGGACATCTTCCTTCCCCATGGATCCATTCCAAGCCCGTCTATCCAAATACTCTGGAAGCCAGGACGGTCTAGTAAAAGCGCACTTTTCAGCAGTGTGTAGTACAACCATGTTCTGACAATTTCCTTACCTTGAGGCCTAATTGCTGTGGGAAATGATCTATCAAACAATTTCGGATCTGTTAGATAACCAGAGACGAAAAGATTGGAATTAGATGAATCCATCCAGGTGTCAAACACCTTCTCTTCGCCCGTCAGCTTCCCAAGTGTAGAGCGCAAATCTCGATAGTATCCAAGTGTATCCTTGCTCTCCCTATCAACCACTTCAGAGTCATTAGGTGGTAAGTCCTTCCACGGTTGCACATAGATTCCTCTTGGAGGAACGACTACTTTTGTTCGGTCCTCAGAGTACCAGATGGGGACTTCTGTATGGTACCACCTACGTCTGCTGATGGGCCAGTCAATGGATATGCCGTCTATCCAATCATGCAAATACTGCCTGTTCCTCTTGGGTATGAATCTGCTTTCCTTTGAAAGCTCAATTAGCCTTTCCAATATGTGTGTCTGTCGCACATACCATTCCTTTAGCAGAATAATTTCAATTGGGTTTCCCCCCCTCTCGCTTACTGGTATTTCTTGCAAACGGTCTTCCGTAGAAACTAAATTTCCTGATGATCGTAATATTTCTATTGCCTTTGTTCGGGCTTCAATAACTTTCATCCCAGATAATGGCCCTGAGATTCCTGTCATCTCACCTTCAAGATTAATCGCTACGAATGGCCTCAATCCAAGCTCTCTGAATATAGAGACGTCATTCTGGTCACCATAAGAGCAAACCATCAGAACCCCACTACCGAAATCCATCTTAACTGACGGGTGCGAGGCAATCTCCACATACTGGTTTCGTTCTGCTACTTCTATGGGGAGTTTCACCCTCTTCCCTAGCAGGTGACCATATCTATCATCCTCAGGATGTACGACTACTATTCCACAAGCACAAATCATCTCAGGCCTTGTAGTTGAAATTATGATTTCTTCGCCATCCTCAGTATGCCACTTCACGTTGCATAGTTTGGCTTCTCTCTGAACCCTTTGGACCTCCGCATCGGCAATTGTGGTACCTTCAACTGGGTCGTAAATATTGGGCCTGAGATCTTCTACAATATCACCACTCTTGAAAAGCTCTACGAAAATAGACTGCGATACTGCCCTGTAGTCGGGCGCATCTGTGAGATATTCGTTCTCATAGTCGCAAGATAACCCAACTCTCTTTGCAGTATTACGCATATCCTTGGTGTATTCCTCAATAGTTTCCGAACAAAGCTCTAGGAATTCGGCCCTATCATAGGTCCTCATCTTCCTTCCAGTCTTCTTTTCAACGGTGAATTCGATATTGATGCCATTCCGATCTACACCCCAGGGGAACTTAACTTCTTTACCCAGAAGCCTCTGACTCCTCGCAATAACGTCGATCATGCTGTACTGGGCAACAGCTCCAATGTGCCACGTTCCACTGGGATACGGAGGAGGGGTATCAATTACGAATATCTCCTTATCTGTGTCTTTGTTGAATGTATATCTTTTATGATAAGACTCTTCGTCAAAGTGTTCCTCTTGAATTCGTTTTTCGAGATCTACACTCCAGCGCTTATCTGAAATCTTAGGCTGTCCCACGAACCCCACCGAATATTTGGCAGAGAGTCGCGTTATTGACCATTGCCGTGTAGTTGTAAAACCCATTTGAGACAATCATCTTTGCCGAGGGGTTGAAGGTGTGCCGTTTCACGTCATGGCGGGAGGGACATGGCTAGGGAAGATTCTCAGAACTACATTGGCCGCTTTTTGTCAGGCGCCAAGGAAAGATTTTCCAGCATAGTTCCAGAGGATTTCCAGCTAATACCCTCATTGTCACGAGTCCCCAACCAAATACGCAGGAAAGTCAGAGATCATGAGGGTACCAGTTTCCTAACCATGTTTCCTGTTATGGCGGTCCTGGTTTCACTGGCATTCACAGTATCACTTTTGCCTCATTCAGGAGTATTAGACTGTAGAGACGGTTTTGATAACCCGAGCTACTGCAAGGAAGAGCCCGCGTTAAACGTGAATGGAGACCTGGAGGTATACCTTCCAACAGATGATGATCCGCTTAGTGTAAAGAACCTGATCGCGCAAGTTGAGAAAGATTGGACGACTAATGTGATGGTCATTTATGTAGAATCTTACGATTACAACGTTACGTGTGTTGAATGTGGTTCCAATGGCCAGATTAACATCCTGGAACAGATAGACAACGTTGAGCGAGCGATCAACTACGTCAGAAACGATAAGGGCGAAGAAGATGATGTGGAATACGTACTTTCCATCTCTACCGTAATCAAAGAAGTAAACTCTAGTGGCGGTCGCGTCGTAAAGGCCTTCTTCTCGGGTCTTGCCGAGGCAACTGGAAATCAGCAACTCTCGGATGAAATAAACGAGACTATAGACTCGCAAAGCGACATTATTGGTAATTATGCAATACCAGATGAACAACAGCGGGTAAATCAGATACTGCAGGAGATGCCCCAGAATGCTCTAAATAAGCTGGTCAGGAACATAGGGTCAGGTAATGAAATCAAGACCTCATATGGTTGGAGTCGAGCTGTTATCATAATTGGAATATCTGATGACACAGGGAACAAGACAGTTGGCGATATCGTTTCAGAAACTCAAGGCACAATTGATCAAATTGCAGTGGAGAATAACTGGGGGACCCCTGGGTCAGAAGGGTGCGAACCCAATCATGGATCATTATGCCTTAGAATGACTCTAACAGGTCCTGCACCACTTACCAACGCAGTAACTGAAGAATCATTCAAATTATTCTGGCAAGTATTCCCAGTAGGTGTTGTAATTGTAGCAGCTATGCTGTTCCTCTTCCATTGCGATTTGCTACAGACAGGGAGAATTCGATTCGTCCAAGGTGTTAAGGTTGTAATAATATCTGGATTGCCTACACTTTGCGCAGTCTGGGTGACCCTAGGTCTAATCGGTCTTACAGATTATGAAGTAACCATGACAGTGATTCTAGTGGGTCCGATCGTACTCTCACTGGGAGTTTCCTATGGACTGCATATTACGAATAGGTACGCAGAATCCAAAGGAACCCCCCAAGAAAAGATGTCCGCAGCGCTTCAATCAACAGGACGCGCAGTATTCCTCTCCGCTATGACCACGATTATTGGATTCATCTCTCTAACATTTGCTCCGATGAAGCCCATTCAGACTGTTGGATGGGCATTAGCCGCGGGCATTGTCGTAGTGTACTTACTCACCATGATAATGGTGCCCAATCTAACAATACTTCTAGATCTCAAAAAGCCCTCACATCCCCCTCCAAAGGTTTTCATTGCCGCAGTCAACATGCCTGTCAAGTGGTCAAGAATCACGCTTGCCCTGTTTATTGCATTGATGGTAATCTCTGCTGGTTATAACAGGCAAAATGTAGAGGAGAACATCGACCTCCTAGAAATGGCGCCCAGTGAAGTGGAAGCGGTAAAAAAAATGGGGGTGTATTCGGATGAGTTTGAAGCAGGTCAACCTGGTTTCCTACTCGTTGATGCGAACATCAAGGCTGAGCCAGAGATCGGCCTTGGATCAATAAACCCCCCCCATCCATACGCCAATCTTGAGGGCATAGAGAATCTCGAGTCCAGATGTAATGATGTTGAGAATGCTACTGCAGTCTCGATAGTCTTCTTGATGAAGGCGATCGCTGTGGGGGTCAATGTTTCTGGTACCCCAATTAACGATTTCATTGAGGATACGCCACTTCCCGAGCCCATCAAGGAGATTGCCGAGCTAATCTTCGACAGAGACCAATCGGGAAATGTCTCCTTCTGGACTATTTTGGATACACTTGACGCCCAAGAAGATGATGGGGGAAGACAGGCTCAGAATTTCCTACTCTATGTGTTCTACAATAGCATGACAGAAGAGATGAGGGAGCTATTCATTTCTCCAGATTATCAACGTTCTCTGATATACATAGACATGCCATTCATGGATGTCAAAAGTACTGCAATAACTACGGAGCAGATTAACAACTGGGCAAAGGCTGCTGGAGACTCTGAAAACCCAATCAACGTATTGGGTGACTCACTAATCGGTGTTGCCTCTATAACGATAGAGGTAAATAATTTGATAGTGGATTCTCAATGGACCTCTCTCGCATTCGCACTGGGATTCACGATAATCACCCTCGCCCTGGTTTTCAGAGACATTAGGTACGCTTTCCTTACCACAATCCCAGTAGGATTCACGGTAGCAATGCAGTGGTTAGTTATGGACTCGTGGGGCTTATCATTATCGCTTGTTACAGTTATGATCGGGTCGATCCTTGTTGGTGTGGGTATAGACTTCTCCATACACATTGCAAATAGGGTAAAAGAGATGGGCGGATCATTGGATGGAATTCGCACTGCATGCTCAAGTACCGGGATGAGTCTGTTCGAGGCTACCACAGTAACTGCCATGGGCATGACATGTGCTTTTGGAATTGAAATCCCCGCAATAGGCCCTTTCGTAACAGTAATTATAGTGCTCCTTATTGTAGCTGCTCTCTCTGCTCTTCTGTTACTTCCAGCGATTTACTCGTTTATGGTAACTTCCAATTTAGGCCTTACAGGCGGTATGTCAGCAATGGTGAAAGCTGCTGGATTGCATACGCAATCGCAAAAAACCAACATAGATGCCTTGGAGTCAAGAATATCATACACCAAGACAGACGATGCCTGGTGAATCAAATTTATTGCTATGTTCTGATTAGGGTCTTCATGGCAAACTATTGGCTGATGAAGAGCGAGCCCCACGTATATCCCTGGAAACAACTGGTTTCCGATGGCTCCACACATTGGGACGGAGTAAGGAATTATCAGGCTAGGAATATCATGCGTGACGATATGGTTGTTGGCGACATGGTGCTGTTCTACCACTCAAACTGCAAACCCCCGCATGTTGCGGGAATAGCGAAGGTCTGCAAGGGGGCATATCCCGACCATACAGCTCAAGATTCAGAATCAAAATACTTCGATCCAAAGGCATCGGTAGAAAATCCTAGGTGGGTCATGGTAGACATTGAACCCGTATCAGCAATCGCATCAGTGAATCTTCCAGACCTCAGGTCCAATGGAGATCTAGAGGGAATGCCCCTTTTGCAAAGAGGTCAGAGACTTTCAGTTCAGCCTGTTAACAGAGAGCATTTCGAAATTGTATGCAAAATGGGTGGATTACCCGGGATACCCGAGTAGTGGGCGTGTCCTCGGTGGACGCTCGTCATCAGTGAGAGTGCAGCACCAGCCTTCTCCGTCCCGAAGTCCCAAGGCATCCAGCATCCCCGGTCGGGCTGCTCGCTTCCGCGCCTGACCTGGTTCCCGGGCGTGAGACGCTTACAGAATCCCTCCGGATTCCGCTAACGCCAACCTGGATCTCTTGGGGGCGAGACATCGCAGTTAGCTGGTGTAATCCCAAAGGCTCGTTTGCGCCGCCCTCGGACTTCGAGTCACCATTATCAACGATTTGTGAAAAATAGAGCACGTCAACTCCCCCTCTAGCCCAATTATCGCGTAATGACGACACCTATGAATATGCCCAGTCAATCAAGCTTCATACTTTGACGGGCAGCCTGTTTGTATCTCAAAAGACTCAATAATCCAAATTAGTGTCCCTTCTGACGAGTATTCCGAATTTAGCACCCCTCTGACTGCGATAGTCCTCCCCTCATCAAAGCCATCCGGAATTGGAGATTCGTCGAAATCAACAATCAATTGCTCCGAGCTTCCTTGCAAAATAAACACCAGCTCATCATAATCCATTGATCCGGGCAATACTATTCCACGAACGAAGATAGTTTCCCGGTCGAACCTCTCAGGTTCACTCATTACCTCGTCAACACTGTACTGGACTTGAGGGTCCACAGTCACCATCATTAGGCCGAAAATAGCAATCGATGTTCCGAAAACAATTAGCAGACGCGACAGCCTAGTGAATTGCACAGTACATTCTGGCGGTGAATCTCTAAATGTGTTTGTATCCAACTGCCTCAGATAAAGACGAAAAGCCGGACTCTCTAACTCTGCTCTTTATTCCTCTGACAATACTCGACACCACTGTAGGGCCATTGAATACCAGTGCCGAATAAAGTTGAATGAGGGATGCTCCAGAAATTATTGCCTCCCACGCAGTTTCCTTGGATTCGATACCTCCCACTCCAACAATGGGAATTTTACCCTGAGTTTCTCCATAGGCCATGTTTATCACTTCAAGAGAGCGGGAATTTAGAGGGCGTCCGGACAGCCCCCCGTCACTTGAGAAAGCCTTTCTTGACTGAGTGGATAGTGGTGCTGGCCTCTTTATGGTTGTATTCGTGGCAACTATGCCATCAACACTAGATGCTAAACAAAGAGAGACGGTTTCCAGTATTTCATCATCACCGTTATCCGGAGAAAGCTTCAGTAAAATTGGCTTGTGGTCTCCTTTCATTTCTCGTATCTTGTTGCATGAACTTAGAATAGAAGATAGGTGCTCTTGACCTCGAAGATCTCTAAGACCTGGGGTATTTGGTGAAGAGATATTGAGTACGAACATGTCTGCCTGATCCCAAAGGATGTCAAGTGTAGATGCGTAATCGTCTGCTGCATGTTCATTTGGGACCTTCTTAGACCTACCAATGTTGGCAGCAACTGGTGTTTTTGGCCATTTATCTTCGGATTTTCGTGAAATCAACCTCCTTCGAATTTCAGTTGCACCGGGATTGTTGAAACCCATTTTATTCACTAGTGCTCTATGCCTATTTGCACGGAACATGCGAGGCTTTGGATTTCCATCCTGCGGGTATCTTGTAACTCCGCCATACTCTGTCCATGAGAATCCCATAGCAGACCAAGCCATGAGCGCCTCTGCACCTTTATCGAAACCAGCCGCTAAACCTAGAGGGTGTTGGAACATCTTTCCAAAGACCTCAATTGGGACTTCTGGGGGACTGTATAGGGTGTTCAGCATGTTCTGACCCACACTAGTTTCTCCAAAACCCCTCATTACTTTCATGGAAATAGTGTGTGCAGTCTCGGAGTCAATGAGTCTTAGTGCGGGACTTCCCAAAACCCTCCACGCTATTCCCATCACCTACGCCATACGCACCCATTCTTCAATCGTTACGTTCCAAATCTAATAATTACAGCCTTTGACAAACAACTTCGGTTTCGCGCGCGCTCGCGCCTACGCGTGCGTTGAGGGTTCCACGACTCCACCTAGTTTATACAGGTCATGTTACGGCCGTACATATCCAGAGGCATCGTATGAAACTAGTAATTCTTGAATCCGGTGCTAAGGCTAAGACTATCAAAAAGTACCTCGGAAAGGGTTGGATTGTAGATGCTTGCAATGGCCATGTTCAGGATTTACCAGTTAACAACAAAGCAATGTGGGCTTACAAGGAGGGGGAGTTGCCCAATCCACCATGGAGTTGGACAGACGAAAAGGCGGAGAGGAAACTATCTGCGATTATGAACAAAGCCTCCAAGTCTTCCGTGAACGAGATTTTTATTGCTACTGATCCTGATAGAGAGGGAGAATTTATTGCATGGAGACTCAAGGAGATTCTTTCCGGATTTGACTCGATACAGAGAATCTCGTTCAACGAGATTACGGAGGACGCGGTAATGTCTGCAATCTCCGAGCCACGTGATGTAGACATGGATCTTGTCAATGCAGCCATAGTTAGGAGGCTGATAGACAGATTGGTAGGCTGGAGATGCTCAAAATTCTGCAAATCATGGAAATTGAAGTCAATGGGGAGGGTTCAAACTCCAACACTCGGCTTCATTGTAGAAAAGGAGTTGGAGAGAGATAACCATGTGCCCAAAAAATACCATTCGGTTTCGGCTATTTCTAATGGGATTGAGATGAATGTTAGGTTCCACGAATCTGAGGATCCCGATGCTTGGTTAGATGATGATGGAAAACATCATCCGAATAGAACCTCAAATACTAAACTCGCTGAACTAACTGTTGAAAAGATAAACTCCTCAAAAAAACTGATTCTAACAGCGTGCAAGGAGGGAACGGTCAATCGAAAACCAAAACCACCATTCACAACTGATACTATGCTTCAAACTGCTAACTCTACTTTAGGCTGGTCCATATCAAAGACTAGTGGTGTCGCCTCATCCCTGTATAATGGAGGATACATAACCTATATTCGCACCGATTCAACTAGAACTAATGTAAAGGCCAGGGAGAGCGTAAGAGACCATATATCCAGTAAACTAGGAGAAAAATATCTGGGCCAAGGAGTGGGTGACTCAGGCAAGAAGAGCAGCAATGTTCAGGACGCTCACGAAGCAATTAGGCCGAGTGATCCGACGATTGAAAGTGCAGGGAAGGATACAGATGAAAAGAAATTGTATCAATTGATTTGGTCAAGGTTTGCAGCCAGCCAAATGTCAAATTCCGTTAGAGAAAGGAGGACTCTGAAATTTACATGTGACGGGGTGGAGGTACCAATCACTGGAACCGCTTCATGGAGGACGCACGACGGATGGGAAAATGTATTCTCGTGGTCCATGGGTGAAGTCCAAACAAAACCCCCAGAAGTCGGATTTACTATAGGGGAATCCTGGAATATTGATTCAGACGCGGAAATAACTGTGGATTTCACTAAACCACCAAGGAGATTCACAGAAAGCTCGATTATACAAGAAATGAAGAAAAGTGGCATTGGTCGACCATCGACATATGTTTCTATGGTCAAAAACCTCGAACTGAAGCATTATATCGAAAAAGACGGAAGCTCACTGATTCCGACAAAGAACGGCAGAACCTTGTGGTTAGACGTTGCTCCGCATTACAACCAACCAGATGGAGAATTATTCTCTGCAGACTTTACGGCGATAATGGAATCTGATTTGGATTCAATTGAAGATGGCTTAGCCGAAGCTCACTCTAAGTGGACCGAATTTGAACAACTGTTTCGTAAGGTTCACCTTCTTGCATTGGAAAAGAGAAAGCAGAAGCCCACACTGAAGCAGATGGAATATCTTCAGAGAATACTGGCAAATATGCCCGAGGAGGAAGTTTCCGAGATATTAGGAAATAAATCACTAATGCAACTGTCCGGGGATGATGTGAAGAATATACTTGATGATATCAGCGAAGAAAGAAAGACAAACATCGCACCGAGTGAAAAACAGATAGCGTTAATCATTAGAGTTTCGGATAGATTAGGTCTAGAATTGGATATTATTCTGCGCGAGATGGGATTAACGGATCTTTCCGAACTTTCCGGTGGGAAAGATGGCAGTGCCAGTGAATTGATTGATAGTCTACTAAATATGGATAGGAATAGCCCTGCAACAGAAAGGCAGGTAGCTGCAATAATTTCTATGGTTGAGAAACTAGAGATGCCAATTGAGCAGGCTCTTGAGGCAGTAAGAACAGAATCAATAGAAACAATCACCAAATCTGATGCAAGCATTCTGATTGGAAATCTTAAGAAAACAATAAATTCCAAGCGTAGAAGCAAAAAATAGTACTGTATGGGGATAATATGATTCGTGAGTTCGATGTAGTCGTGGTTGGTGCAGGGCCAATTGGCGGTTATCTTTCACGAAGGTTCAATGAACACGGTAACAGCGTACTCATGATCGAGGAACATGACCAAATCGGAAGGCCGTTCCAATGTGCCGGTTTGGTGAATCCCGCTTCAATGAAGACTATAGGTTTGCAGAATACAATTCTAACCTCGATCTGGGGTGCTAACATCCATAGTCCGACAGGGACAAGAGTTACGATAGGCGATCCAAGCGTTCCACGAACATTCTCTGTCTGTAGGAAACTCTTCGATGAAGCAGTTGTAATGCAATCAATAGCAACCGGAACAGAGCTACTCCTGTCATCAAAGCCGTATTCAGCAATAGTTTTTGATGAATTCGTGGAGGTAAAGATAGATGGTCCGAATGGCGACGAAACCGTTCATTGCAAGCTACTATGCGGTGCCGATGGTGCGCATTCATGGGTCCGTAGAAATTTCCGTATGGGAAATCCTCGTGAAACCATGATTGGTTTCCAGATTGAAGTGACGGGCTACAATGGAGATTCAGGGATGTTAGACATGTACACTGGAAAGAATATTGCACCTGGATTCTTTAGTTGGGCGATACCCACTGGAGATACTACTAGAGTAGGTACATGGACAAAGGCCGAGTTGATGAATGGCCTATCCAGCGAACAATATCTGGACCAGTTGTTGCAAGATCAGAAAATCAACTCTAGGTTCGAGCTATGTTCTGAAGTAGCCAGATTTTGCGGTCCGGTTCCTAGTGGCGTTGTTAGAAAGCCGCTAATCGAGAGGGTGGCACTTTTCGGAGACTCTGCTGGGGTGTGTAAACCAACAACCGGGGGAGGCATAGGCCCTGGATTCAAGCAAGTAGACCTACTCGTGCCCAGACTCAGCAAATGCATGGTGAATAACGAACTAAGCCTAGGTACAATGAAATCAATATCTGCATTGCTAAAGGAGATGGCTAGGAATCAGAGGAAGAAGAGAGCATTAAGGGATGCATTTTTGACTGAAATGAGTGATGTCGAGCTTGAGAGGATATTCGATGTTTGGGCGAGGCCCGAGGTTACTGACTTGATAAATGAATTCGGGGACATTGAGAATCCAATACCACTAGGAATCAAGATGCTCAGGGAAGTACCGGAGTTCAGAAGGCTTGCAGGTAGGGCCGCTAAAGCCGTGTTGTGGGGATAGCATGGATAGGTACGTACAGAGCATCAGGTACCCCCCATTTGAACTGGAACACGTGAATCCTACAAATATACCAATTTCTATGGCTACAATCGATAGTTTTGGCATGAGTGTGACTAGTTTCACAATTGGATCAGAAGATGACTGGTTCGTTCAATGGAGACAGAAGGAAGAATGGGATGATGGGTTGCTAGAGCTAGAGTGCGAAATTACGGATTCTCCTCCACGTTTCTTGACTGATACAAGAGTAGGTTGGTTTATCAGACCAGACAGGCTTCACAACATCTCTAGAAAGCTAATCATCCCTACAGTATCATTACTAATACTCTCTTTGTTTGTTCATGCTATAGAGCCAGGATTAGTCGAACAGGGAATAATCGGTGAAACTATCGCAGGCTCGATTTCCATAGGTCCGTTGGACTATCCTAGGTTGCTATTCTACACCTTCCCACTATTCATCTTACCACTTGTATTCAGAACAATAGCAAACTTCAGAGATTTCAATAGGCAGAGAGAAATCTCAGAGAGCCCATACGAAGAACCAGAAGTTAGCATAAGTGCTGAGAGGGGAGCGATAGATATCGAAGTACAAAAAAAAGACAAGAATCTGCAGTTAATTAGGTCTAGAGTCCAAGTCGGTGTAGCTATGCCGGAGAGGAGTTCGGTACTATCGACACTAGGTAGACATGAAGCTGGACAGCCTGCTCCTGGAATGTCAACTAGGTTACCCGAGAAAAGACTGGCCTCTGGAGATGAGACTGGAACAGGTGTTGGAGAATCTATTCCGATGCAACTATCTTCGAAGAAATCAGTTATTCTTGAACCCCTCAGGATAATGGAAAAAGGCGATTGGACACAGACCATTGATTCTACAACAGAATTCACACTGGAAATGCCATCAGACCAATGGCCAGGTACCGTGTATTCGTCACTAGTCGCTATCCATTGGGAGGTTATTTTGGAGTTTCTTGAATCCAATGGTAGGAGGATTTTCTGGGTTTTACCAATAATTATGCCACAATCCGAGGAGCCGACACAAATTCTCAGGGCCCCTGTGATTAGTGGTAGAGCAGAACTATCAGACCTGTAATTGAGCCTCGTCCTCTTCTAGAATTTCCAGAATATTGTAATCTGAATCCCTTCTAGCTGGAGTGAAGCCACAACTTAGTATGGATTGCTTCAATTCGGAAATAGTAGCCTCCGTCTTTGTAGTTCCAGAAGCCGAGACTACATTCTCTTCCATCATAGTTGATCCTATGTCATCTGCACCTGCCGTCAAAGCGATTTGGGCCACGTTCAATCCCATAGTTGGCCAAGAAGCTTGAATGTGGTCAATGTTATTCATGAATAATCTAGATACGCAAACATGCCTAAGGTACTCCACTGAGCCTGCACCTATGTTTGTCGCACCCCTCCTTATCCCAACTTTTCCGAAAGCATTGTTTTCGAGCATTACTGGCCATGAGATAAATGATGTGAATCCAAGGTAGCCATTTGACAATGAGTTCTCCTGCAGTGATCTAATCTTTTTCATGTGCTCAACCCTATCTCTGATACTCTCGCCGAAGCCAAAAACGTTGGTTGCAGATGTTGTTAGACCCAGTGATTGAGCCTCCCCCATCACCCTAATCCAATTCTCAGAGGACCCTTTCTTGGGTGAAATGCCACTCCTAACGCTATCAACGAGCATTTCGGCGCCTCCCCCCGGAAGCCCGTGCATACCAGATTCGCGAAGTCGCGATAGGACCTCAATCGTGGATATGCCTGAGACTTCTGATATTCCCTCAATCTCAATGGGCGAGAAGCAGTCCAAGGCTATAGAAGGATGCCTCCTAGAGAGTTCTGATAGTAACTCAGTGTACCATTCGAAGTTTAATGAGGGATTAACGCCCCCTTGCATCAATATTCTCGAACCGCCTAGTTCCTCTAACTCTTCAATTCTAGCGCTAATCTGGTCGAAGGTCTGGGTATATCCTTCTTCATGACCGGGTGAACGATAGAAGGAGCAGAAATTGCAGTTAATTGTACAAATATTAGTGTAATTTATATTTCTATCAATCATAAAAGTAACGATATTTCCAGGTACTTGTGACTTTCTTCTCTCTGAAGCAGCATACATCAATTCACTTAGTGGCGCGTGGAGGTATATTTTCTCAGCGTCTTCTACGGTTATAGGAGGGGAATTCTCAGCAAGCTGCGTCTCAAGGATTTTTTGCCAGTCAGTCATGTATACCCTTCCCCACTATCTGCTCAATTTCGTCTAACATCTTCGGACACGATGATGATAATACAAAGGGTCCTTGTTCTGTTACTAAAACGTCATCCTCTATTCTAATTCCTATACCTGCGTATCTTTCTGGCATTAATATATCATTTCTCCAGGATCCGAAGTAGAGGCCCGGCTCGATTGTCAAAACCATCCCTGGCTCTAGTAGGAAAGAGGAGTTAGGGTCGCCCTGGCGGCCTCCTCCAACGTCATGCACGTCCAATCCTAGAAAATGCCCAGTACCGTGCATGAAGAAATTTCGTATTTGGCCCTCGAAAACACCGGGTTTTCCCGCGACTCTGCCCAATGCATCTTCTAGACTGCAGTTTAGTACTTCAAGTTCTATCAGTCCCTCTGCTATGGTCACACATACTGCCTCATGCATGGAAACCCATGGCATTCCCGGTTGACAAGCCTCTATACCTGCCAGTTCCGCCTTTAGAACCAGTTCGTAAATCTCTTTCTGGGGTTGGGAAAACTTCCCATTCACTGGCCATGTTCTAGTAATATCTGACGCATATCCGCTAACTTCACAACCTGCATCCACTAGTACAAGATCCCCGGGACCTATCACCTGGTTGTTATTCTTGTAATGGAGTACAGTTGCGTTATCCCCCCCGCCTACTATTGATGGAAAGCTCCATTGGCTTAGTGAGGACAAAAAATGGCCTTCGACCAGGGACTGGATCTCCCATTCCCCCATGCCGGGTCGAGAATGGCGCATTGCCTTCTCATGCGCGGATGATGCAATGGATGCGGCCTCTTGCATATATTGGATTTCATTTGCCGATTTGACCCTTCTAATTGTGTCGATGTAGGGGCGTAGGTCTTCTCTCTCGGTTTTCTCATCTAACATTATGTCTATTGAGGAGGATGCGTCTGGAATTGTGAAAACTCTAATTCTATCCGAAACTAATTCTTTGATGCAGGAATCAAGCCTTTCTAATGAATCGGTGTGGTCAACTGGCCATGACTTCGCACCGTCGACGCCTGTACGTATCCCTTCCCATATTTCCTTGGTTGTATCCCTATCTGGTACAAACAGTGTTGTTACCCATTTTCCAGACGAGTTCGTTGCTAGCAATACGCCCTCATCTTCTTCCCAGCCGCAAAGATATAGCATGTATGAATTGGCTCTAAATGGATATGCGACATCATTAGATCGTATTTTTCGATCATTTGTGGGTATGATTGCTAAGCTCGACTTGGGTAATTTAGAGAATACTGATTCCTGACGACGAAGGTATTCTTCCCTATCGAAAGGTAAACTCATACAAATCCCTGTAATTACTGCCTTTTGGTCTTTTCAGGATTAGTTCCACTTGGGAATTTCTGAATCCTCTGATTTCGACCTTCTGTATAGAGAATATGACAAGAAGCTACCAGAAATAATCAGAATTAGTATTGAAAGGGGAGGATTACCGGATTCACTATTATCCACTACGGTAACTGAGATCATAGATGACTCAGAGTCGTCGTCAATTACTTCAATCGATAGTACGAAGCTATTGTCATCCACTCCATCGGGCCATGATATAGATCTAGAAGAGCCCTCATAGGTCGGGACATTGTCAACTCTCCAAACATATCTGAGTCCATCTATATCGTTCGAGGTGTCTGTGGACGACGAGGCATCGACAAAAATCGCAGAGTCTGGATATAGAGTAACTTGATCTTTGTCAAAATATTCCTCTCCATCAATGGTCAGGCGTGCTATTGGAGCCATGTTGACAATCTCCAGCGTAGTAGTTGAGAGGCCCATATTCCCCGCATTATCAGATACAGATAGTGTAACGTTGTAAACTCCTGAGCCAACTATATCGAGTTCAATTGACCGGTAATCGGGACCACTAAAAACCTGATTTATTCCTTCACCTGAGCCTCCAGACCTTTTTATTGACCAGGTGTATGTTAGTCCCTGTATTCCCCAGTATTCGTCGAAGGTTGAAGAGGCATCTAAGTATATCATATCCGTACCTTCGGGTAGCTCTTTTGGAACATTCAATACTATTCTAGGAGGGGTGTTATCGATCTTAATACTTATACAATCGTGGGAGTATGTTGAATCTTCGATTTCGGATTGGGCGAATATTATTATGTCGTGCCATCCATCATCGAAGTCGACCAGGTCTATATCGAAATTTAGAGTATCGCCGTCCCACGTGGTTTCGGATAGGCTCGAGTGCGGAGTTGAGTTGTAATTAACCGCATAAAGTGAATCTTCGTCCTCAATCCCCCCATAGGTGCACTTAATCGTACTTGAAGGGCGAATTATTGTAGAGAATGCTGGTATAGTGCCATCTATAGTTGAAGACAACGCGTCAAGGGCATATGATTCACTATGCCAATAATCCAATTCGGTTTCATGGATATGCAGGGTTGGAGGAAATGACTCATCAGTAACACCAAGGATTCGAATGAAAATGCTTGCAGACTCTACAAGATGGACCCCCTCCGAGTCAATTATGCTCACGACCAGGATGCAAGAGCATGAGCCTATTGTTTCGGGGGAGATGACGATATCGAATGTCCATTCAGTTACTGGGCCAGAAGTAACACCTTGATGGAATTTAGATACCGAAACGTAGTGCCTGGTTGAACTAGAGTCTAACAACTCCCAACTTGCGGAATGGGGTTCCAATTCATCGATAAAAAAAGCTGTGAATATGAATTCTTCTTCAATGACGGTACCGTCTTCTACATCTATGCTAAGCGTAGCGGGAAAGTCATTTTCCGCCTTGGAATTTAATGCTGGTGTATTCAAAGCAAGTAATAGGATCACTAAGACGGCAGAGCCTCGATTGCGTGTATTCAGCATGGCTCTCGTGGTCACGGCGTTAATCAACACTATTCAATCTCATGCAATCATGTTTCTATCTATCAGATATCCTCATTTGCCATGAAAGCTCATCGAGCCAAAGTCCTAGTGTATCTCGATCAAT